>Ga0302230_10000915_pt1 | contig 21108 bp, 24 predicted proteins | sample II_Palsa_N2_1_FD_193523 | JGI IMG/M metagenome (GOLD analysis project Ga0302230, IMG submission 193523) | Peat permafrost microbial communities from Stordalen Mire near Abisko, Sweden - II_Palsa_N2_1 | ecosystem: Environmental > Terrestrial > Soil > Palsa > Peat permafrost | place: Sweden... | reverse complement strand
CCCCGAATCTGAACCAGCGGATTTAAACCATCATCACCTAAGTTTGCCGAGCAACGGACACGTCACCGGCTGTGCTGATGCCGATAGCAGCGTCAGCACAGCCGGTAGTGGAGGGGAGATTGCGGGTCTTGGAACGTCATCTAACATCGATTAATTGTGCATCATGCGGCCTGCGCTCCGCGTTCGCTCTTGGTAGGCGTGCTGACCCGGCTCGATAGCCAGTACACCCTCACCGATACCGGACGAAGGAAACTATCGCGGCGACGAGAAAGGCTGTGCTGATAAGCGAGAAGCCCGTTGCCTGCACAAAAATATATTGATATTGGTAATGAAAGGCGGCGGGATCAGTGGCGAGCGCGATCGTGCTATAACCCCTGCTTCCCTTTGGAATTACCCCCGTCTCAAACGCCCGATGGAGGTTGTGCCAGTCCAGATAGGCCAGCCAGCCCATGAAAACTCCGCATCCGCCAAAGACGTGTGGCCCTTTATTCTTCATGTACGCCCTTTCTTAATTTCTCTCGGTTGTAGCAGGCTGTGGAGCAGCCTTCTGAAACGCCGGACATAGTTTCGGCGCGCGCGTCCTGTAACGGCTAATCTTTAGCTTTTCGCATGGATTCTTGACAATTAGGCGGCTTACACTGATCGTCTCTTTCTGGCTAAACCCGGCCCTGCGACAAACCTCCGTAGGCGATCCGTTACGCACAATCGGACGATCCATAGCCACCACTTTTGATATTCTGGATTAAATCTGTGTTGATGCTCATCGTTTTTTATTGCCCACTCGTAATGCAATCACCCACCCATACGCAACGCCAATCATGCCCCCGACAATGCCTAGGGATGTGATAAAAAACGACGCTACGGAAATCCATCGCACTTGAATTTCGCTACCTAAAAAACCAAGCATTAGCCCCACAAATGCAATTGCAAATCCCGAAAATCCGATTTTAATATCGTTACGCTTCATTTTTATTTCCATACGTCATCCTCAATCTTACGAAACGTAACTCCATTTTCAATCTGCGCGGACACATTGGTAGCGGTATTGTCGGGCGACGACAGAAAGCTATCAGTCGTTGTGCGACAATGCGACTAGTAGGACCTCTTGCTCGCGCGTGCGACGCCAGCTCACAAAAGCGCAAGCGTCTCACAACGCTCGAACTGATCCAGATCGCGCATCCTGAAACTCTTGGCAGCGTCAAGCTGTATCGCGAACGTGTTAGCCAGTCTAACGTGCACCCTCGTCGTCTCAGCGCTGGGCTCATCAGGGAAACTCAAGCAGTCGATCAACGTATTCATGTTGTTTCCGTAACTCGCGGGGAAACCAAATATTTTCGAGAAAACCCGATGAAAGGACCCTGCGCATAGCGGTAAAGCCTTGTCCATTTTCTGTTTTCCCTTGTAGAATTTAAAATGAACTGCCGAGGTAATGAAACTATTTTATACGCTTGACTGCGTCGTCAATTATCTTCTATGTTCCAAGCGCAAAAACGGCTGAACAACGTGTTATCGGAAAAAATGTTATTTGTCGAAAAAAAAGTTCAGGACGGTATCGCAGCGTATGAGCGAGGGGACTATACCGCGGCGTTTAAGATTTTTACTCGATTGGCTAAAAAAGGTGACGCGCAAGCGGAATATGGCTTGGGGCAAATCTATGGCAGTGGGCGGGGCGCACTGCAAGATTACGCTGAGTCGGTCAGATGGTTCGAGCGAGCGGCTACCAAGGGTCTTGCCGCCGCGCAATTCAGTCTGGGGTCCTATTACTACAACGGGCAGGGCGTCGCCCAGGATTTCGGCGTAGCCTTCAATTGGTTAACGAAGGCGGCCGAGCAGGGACATGTTACGGCGCAGTTCAATCTCGCGGTGATCCACAAAGATGGCCTAGCACCGCAGGCAAAGCCGGCCGAAGCCTTGGTATGGTTGCGCAAACTGTCAGAGCAAGGCATGCCGAAGGCTCAGCTCATCCTAGGCATTATGCATAAGATCGGCACGGGGGTCGAGCAGGACCCAGTGGAGGCAATGAAATGGCTTCGTCGTGCGGCCGAGCAGGGGGTGGCTCGGGCTCAAGTGGAGCTGGCTCAGATGCTATATCAGGGCACAGTGAAAGACCATCAAGAAGCTGCGCATTGGTTTCTCCAAGCGGCGCAGAACAATAACATTGTGGCCCAGTTCAGCCTGGGTTATATGTTTCGCAGAGGAGAAGGACTACCGCAAAACGACGTTGAATCTTTGAAATGGTATCGCTTGGCAGCCGAACAGGGGCATGGCGGTGCACAAAATAATCTAGGCTTAGCCTATCTGAACGCTCGCGGCACAGAACAAAACCTCGGCGAAGCTTTATCGTGGTGTCAACAGGCGGCAAATCAAGGGAACACCGAAGCTCAGTATACTGTGGCGTTGATTTGTCAGAGCCAAGGGCTCTGGTCGATGGCGACATCGTTAAATGATGCTAATTTTTCGATTCTCGAAGCGGCATGCCAACAAGCTGATGGCACTATGGCGACATCGACTGGTAGCGCCAATTACCTTTTCTGGTCTGAAATGGAAAAGAGGGGGTGGCTGAGGAGCGCGCCTGCAAATGAGTTTTTCGCGAAAAAACCGCTCGAAGCGAGCTCCGTGGAAACCTTCGACGTCGTGGGGACGCTCGGCAACTTGATAACTTTCACATTAACCGAGGAAGGCAGGCGCGCCATGGATCGGCTCCTCCCGGCCCTTATGAAGGCCAGGATGGCGCAACGTCGCTAGTTTTAATGTCGCTTATTGTGTCGAACGTCTCAAATGGACCGCCGACAGCAGAAGCGACCGCAGGTGAGGCTCCAGGGAGCGGCCAAGCGGCGATTCCATACAGACAGCAACCGGTGCCGTACAGACCACCGAGCGCTTGATGAACCCACTGGCCTCAAGACACCGCAGACAATGCGTGAGCGCCCGTTGGGTAATGCCTACGTTTGCTCTGCGCAGGGCATTGAAGCGCAGCGGCCCACTGCATAGGTGGCCGAGAATCAGAAGCGACCACTTACTGGTGATCTCTTCGAGCACAAGGCGGTTGCCTGGGTTATGCAATTGATTTCGGAAGTCGCGGATTCCGTTGCAACGAAGGTGAACGTTCGTTGATCTGCGGACTAGCGTCTGTTTCGGCAATAGCACCGGCCGCGAACTGTTTGCGGTACGCGGCGGGCGTGAGTTCCTTCAACGCTTTGAAATGACTTGCTCGGAATGGCCGCGTTCCTATCCCCACCGGCGCCGCTGTATCAGTGAGCGATTGCCCGCCTTTCAAGTCGATAAAGCTTATCTTCGAAGACGCAGAATATTGGAAACGGCGAGGATTGCTCGCCGATAGCTTTCGCACAGTCGTTGCGCGGGCGCTAGGTCATTGATGTACATGAGGATTCCGCGGCCTTGGCCAGCTCCGCCATTGCCTGCCTTGCCGAATCAAGTTTTTCATCGCCCATGCGGCGGGCGAGTTCCGCCTTGGCCCAATTCCACACCGGGAGCGCATCGACCACGAGTTGACGCCCAGATGCCGTCAGAGCTAGCCGCTTTCCCGCGCAGCCGCGTCCGCCTTCAGCGTGGACCAAATTTCGGCGCTCCAGATTCTGCACATTTCGGCTGAGGGTCGTCGGATCGACCCCGGCCCTATCCGCAAGCTCGACGAGCGTCGCCCCCTCGGCCGCACCGATTCCAACCAAGAGGCTGAATTGCTCGGCCGTCAGCCCGAACGGCTTGAAGCAGGCATTGTAATATCGCGTGAGTGCCCGCGCCGTTGCACGAGCCTGGAAGCCCGGACACTCCGCGGCGACGCCGTTCAAAGATTCTGGATCAAAATCGTTCACGTCTACCTCCTTGACAACCCCATTCTCGCATAATAATGTATATACACTATTAATTGGGAGGGGCCATGCCGGCATACGTACACGTCAATCTACGCGTCATCGATTCCGCCAAGCAGGCCGCGCTCGCTCCACGCTTTCTGGCGGCGCTAAAAGAGGCGGGCGGGCAGATTCTACATTTCGGTCCGGTTGCGCAGATTCTGGAGGGAGATGAGATGCCACTGCCGATGGCCGGCGTATTTGAGTTTCCGACTCTCGCCCAAGCGCTGGCCTTCTACAATTCCGAGAGATATGCGCCGATCAAGGCCGAACGTCGGGAAGCCCAGCAAGCGCGGATGTTCGTAGTCGAAACGCACTCGTGAGTGAGCGTTTTCGGAAGTCGTGACGGTCCGGAATGGGTCGGCTATTGCGCTCGACATCCGGTGGTAACCACCAGTTGCAGACCTTCGTCGTGTCGACCAAAATGACGGCAATTCTCCCAACAAACGAATGCGAGGCGCGCTCCGTGGTCGGCGGCGCGGCTGAATCTGAAAGGCAACATGAAACGACTGTTACTCGCCGCGCTTGTGGCCACCTTTTTCGTGACTTGCGTTTATGCTCAAAGCAACGCGTCCGGCCCGCTCGTCACGCCTTCAGGCGAGCTGCAATCCTCGACAACGACGTACCACTGACTGCGCACACAAATCGAATGACCGGTTTGCGAGAAGTTGAAGGTCAGCTCAGGGTCTACAATTCGCATTCGTAAAATGTGGAACCGGACGTTGCCGGCGGCTGACCGGAAAACGTCGGCTCAAAAGCCGGTCCGGGGGCAAGCCAGGACTTTTCTGGCTGTTATCGTGCGGCAGCAGGGCGCCGAGTCTCAGGCTGCGAGGACCAACATACATGCGTTTGAGTTCGCCAAATTCAGGGTAGAGGACTATCCGCCCCACATCCCAGTGCTTCGCCCGTACTAACCCTTGCAACGGCAAACAAGACATTGGATTGCTACGCCCCAGCGCATATTACTCGTCATGCTTAAGAAGAAAGTTGAGATGCGATGGGGCCAACCGGGTTTACTTCTTCACCGCAGCGATTCCGTTCAATGCGGTCAAGACGTCTTGTGGCAGATTCAGACTGGCGCTGTCGATGTTTTGCCTCAGGTGTTCGACCGAAGAGGTACCCGGAATCAGCAGGATGTTGGGCGAGCGTTGCAACAGCCATGCGAGCGCGACCTGCATCGAAGTGGCGCCGCACTGATCGGCTGCATCACTCAAAACGTCAGATTGCAGCGGAGAGAAACCACCGAGCGGAAAGAACGGGACATACGCGATACCGGACTGCGCCAGGCTGTCGATCAACGCTTCATCGTTCCGGTGCGCCAGGTTGTATTGGTTTTGTACGCAGACGATCTTGGCAATCGTTTGACCCTGCGCCACCTGTTTTGCCGTAGCGTTGCTCAAGCCGATGTGACGGATCAAGCCATTGCGCTGTAATTCCGCAAGAGCCGTGAGGGGCTCTTCAATGTCGCCCTCTGCCGGGCCGCCGACGTCGAACATGATGCGCAGGTTAACGACATCCAGGACATCCAGTCCCAGGTTACGCAGGTTGTCATGCACCGCCGATTCAAGTTCGGCCGGGGAACGCGCGACGTCCCAGGAGGCATCGGGACCGCGCTTGGCGCCCACCTTGGTAACGATGGTGAGATCGTCGCGATACGGATGAAGGGCCTCGCGGATGAGCTGGTTGGTCACATGCGGGCCGTAGAAATCGCTTGTATCCACGTGGGAGATGCCGCTTTCAATCGCCGCGCGCAGCACTGCGATTGCTGCCGCGTGATCCCTCGGCGGCCCGAATACCCTGGGGCCGGCCAGTTGCATGGCACCGTAGCCCATGCGCGTAACGGATAAATCTCCCAGTTGGAAAGTGCCAGCGCGTTTTGCGTCGCTCATTGCGATACTCCTGTTCAAGTTGAGATTCGAAAATATGAAGGTTGCTTCACATATAATACGAACAATTCTTCAGTTTGTGGATTCGCATATGAGCACGGACAGCGAATAGGCGTGCCACGCCCGTAAACAGTCGCGTCGAGTCCACTCTCAAGCGATATTCGACGCGGTTTTCGGGGTGGCTATTCAGGTTTTACTGGCCGCTTGCATTGCCGCGTTGCTTCAATAGCGGCGGCGGTCAAGCTGCCCTTTTCTGCCACCGCAACCACCGCGTCAAAATGACCGAGAGGTCGGCGTTCCGTTTAATCCATGCTTTTTAGGTATGACTTCCAGCCTACAAAGTCTTTTTCTTTTAAGCTGGAAAAACCGACTATGAGTCCAAGCAACGCAGATGTACGGGTTCGAAGATGATCTCGAATCGAGACATACAGCATGCCGTTCCTATGCAATTTGCGCAGGGCGGAACTTGATTAACTCAGGGTAAGGAACATCGTCATGACTCACCTCAAAGGTAAAACCGCCCTCGTAACCGGCGCTTCGCGCGGTATCGGTCGCGCCAGCGCACTGGCATTGGCCAAGGCAGGCGCGCAGGTGTTGGTTCACTATTCTTCCGGCAAAGCGGAAGCCCAAGCCGTGGTCTCTGAAATCCGCAACAGCGGAGGGCGCGCCGATGCTATCGGTGCCGATCTATCTCGTCCCGACGGTGCCCACGAATTGGCCAAGGAGGTACGCCGCATCGTCGGCGATCGCCTGGACGTGCTGGTCGCCAATGCAGGTGTAGGAAAGTCGGCGGCAGTGGAGGACTTGAGCGTCGAAGAATTCGATCGGTTGTTTGCGGTTAATGTGCGAGCGCCTTATTTCCTGGTTCAGCAACTCCTGCCTATCCTCGGTGCGGGCAGCAGCGTGGTGTTTGTCTCGTCTCTGGCAGCTCACGCCTCGGTGGGTGAGCTTTCCGCTTATGCCGCCACCAAGGGGGCGATCGACACCTTGGTGAAACACCTGGCCGCCGCCCTGGGCGGACGCGACATTCGTGTCAACGCCGTGGCGCCCGGAGTAGTCGAAACCGACATGTCCAGTTTTACCAAGACCGACGGCGGCCGCGATTTTACGCTGTCGATCCAGGCCTTCAAGCGTTTGGCACAACCTGACGACATCGCCGACGTAATTGCCTTTCTTGCGTCCGCTGAGGCGCGCTGGATTACCGGCGACACCCTTCGTGTCGACGGCGGCTCGAAGCTGTGATTGCAAAGCTCAGCGTATCGGCGTAACTAATCAGCGTTATGCAGGGACCCCGGCACCGCGTTGGGGTCCTGCACACGCCCGCGCAGCATGGCGAGTAAAGCACCCAACACCGGCGGCACCTGCTTGCGCGCTTAGCCGCCGACATCGCGCCGGCGGCTAAGATCTCCTAGTTCAGCCGTTTCAACTGCCCGTCGTCTGCATACCAATCGACCGTCGTGCCGCTGGTATTCACCGTGACCGCACGCGGCTCACTGAACTGATCGAACGATTCGATTCCGGTTTCGCGCCCGACACCGCTATTTTTGAAGCCGCCCCAAGGGGATGCCGGATCGAGCCGGTGATGATCGTTGATCCATACCATGCCGAACACCAGTTTGCTGGCGACGCGATGTGCCCGTGCCACATCGTTGGTCCACACCGAAGCTGCCAGTCCGAACTGGGTCCCGTTGGCAATCCGCAGTGCATCGGCTTCATCCTTGAACGGAATGATCACGGTAACCGGACCGAACACCTCGTCCTGCCCCAGCTCCGATTGCGGATCGACATCGTAGAATGCGGTCGGCTCGAGATAAAAACCTTCCTTGCAGTGCGCTGGAATACCGCCGCCGCTTAACAGTTTGGCCCCGGCCTGCTTGGCGCGCTCCAGCATGGCCAGAATACGGGTGCGAGAGCGCTCGGAGATAACCGGCCCGAGTTGGGTATTGGCGGCCGCGGGATCTCCCACACGGATGCCGGCCACCTTGGCGCGGAAGCGTTCGAGGAAGGCCTCGTACATCGATTCCTGCACCAACAGGCGCGCCCCGCACACGCAGGTTTGTCCCGCGCCGATAAACGCCGCAAATGCGGCGCCGTTCACCGCGCGCTCCAGGTCCATATCGTCGAACAGGATCACCGCGCCTTTACCGCCGAGTTCGAGCGTGGTCAGCGCGAAATTGCGCGCGGCCGCCTCGCCGATGCTTCGCCCAACCTCGGTGCCGCCGGTAAACACCACCTTCTTGACCTTCGGATGGCATGCCAGCGCGGCGCCCGCTTCGCGGCCCTCGCCATTCACCACGTTGACCACACCATCCGGCACACCTGCTTGCTGCAACAAACGCGCGAGCCGCACTGTGGTCAGCGGTGTTTGTTCCGAGGCCTTGATTACCACGCTATTGCCCGTGGCCAATGCCGGAGCCAGGCTCTTGGAGAGAATCATCAGCGGATGGTTGAACGAAGTCATCAACGCCACGACCCCGAGCGGAACGCGCTGGGTGTAACACAGGTAGGGCCCTTCGATAGGAATCACGTCGCTGCGCCGGGTCAACGCGAGTGCGGCGAAATAACGGTAAAACTGCGGCAGGCGCGAAATCTGCGCGCGCGTCTCGACCAGCGGCCGGCCGTTGTCCAGCGTTTCCAGTCTGAAGAAATTTTCGAGGTCGGCTTCGAATAGATCGGCGAACTTGTTCAGCACCCGTGCGCGCTGCTGCATCGGCATATCTCGCCACACACCGCTTTCGAAAGCCGCGGAGGCGCTTTGCACGGCACGCCCCACATCGGCTTCGGAGGCCGCCGCCAGAGTGCCGATCACGCCGCCGGTAGCGGGGTTGATGATGTCCATCGTCTTACCCGATGCCGCATCGACGAACTGGCCACCGATAAATAATTGCGCGCTATGTGTATCCAGGTGCTGCGGGTTTTGTTTCACTGCATCCATCTTGGTGCTCCTTGCTTTATTTAAGCGACGATACCCGCGCATCGGTTGCCGCTGCTTGACGCGAGCGGTCAGCCACGGGCTGGATTTCTTCAAGGCGCTGGCCGGTGGGCTCCACGCCCAGCCATGCGACTACGACAATCTGGATCGCGAGCAGGCCGATCATCAGCGCCAGAACCCCGACGATGCCGTAGTGCCCAAACAGCGCGACCACGATGAACGGGGTGACAATCGTGGCGCCACGCCCCAGCGTGTTGCAAATGCCCGAAGCGCGCAGCCGCACTTCGGTCGGAAACAGCTCGGGGACGTAGATGGCGAACAGAAGGGCGACCAGCACGTAGATTGGAATCACCAGCAGCAAGCCGATGACCGGCAACAGCACTTCGTTGGAGACGAACGGATAGATCGCGCCGAACACGATGGCTACCAGCGAGGAAACGATGATGGTCGGCTTGCGTCCCCAACGGTCTGCCGTGAGTGCGCCGATGGCGGAGCCGACCGGTGCGCCGAGCGACATCACAAGGGCGAAACCAAACGACTTGGCGATGCTGAAGCCCTGATGCACAAAAAATGTCGGCAGCCAGGTGACAAAACCATAGAGCAGCGTATTGATTACAATCAGCGTGACGCAGCCGACGATCATGCGCGGCAGCATCGCACCCGCGAACAGCGAAGCCAATTCGCGTGACTGCGGCACACTTGGGCGGCTGACCGCCGACGGTAATACACCCGATGGCTGGGCTGCCGCGACTTCCCGCTCGATGCGGGCCAGGATGACCTCGGCTTCAGCATGACGGCCGACTGTTTCCAGCCAACGGGGAGACTCGGGTAGGGATTTGCGTGCGTACCATACCCCCAGTGCACCGATACCGCCGAGCACAAACATGGCGCGCCAGCCAAAATGAGGGATGATCACCAGACCGATCAGGCCTGCCACCGGCAACCCTGACACCACAAATACCGCCATCAACCCTTGCAGCCGGCCGCGTGAGGCAGGCGGAGCAAATTCAGTCAGGGTCGAATAGCCGACCACGTTCTCGGCACCCAGGCCCAGGCCCATGACAAAGCGGCAGGCGATCAGCACCGCCATGGTGGGTGCGAGCGCCGCGCCGAGGGAAGCGAGGCCGAAGAGGATCAAATTGGTCTGATAGGTAAAGCGGCGTCCATAACGATCGCCGAGAAAGCCTGTCGCGAGCGAACCGAGCATCATGCCGAGAAAGGTCAACGACACGAACAGCGCATTCTCTCCCAGCGTAGAAAAACCGCTTTTGAGCGTCGCACCGAGTACCGTCGAGGCGACATAGATATCGAAGCCGTCGAAGAACATGCCAATCCCGATCAACCACATGATGCGCCGGTGAAACCCCGACATCGGCAAACGGTCCAGCCGTGCTCCTGCATTTACTGCCATGCTTATGGTCATGCCGTCTCCTTGCAATTCCGGCCTGCCGGCAGCCCCTTCTGGTGAGGGCGATCCGCCGCGGTGCGTGCGCCAAGGCACACGCTTTAGGTGCTTTGCATCAATCTCAGGCTGGATACAGTGAGCGCCTCAACGGCGCTACGAAAGTTTTGTTCGATGGTATTTTCTTGCGCGCCCTGGAAGAATTGTTTGCAGTGGCGAGCGCCAATCTCGTCGAGGGCAACAATTCGTCCGATCACTCGCGATACGTCGTCGGCCAATTGTTGCGGCGCGCAGATTTGTGTGATGAGACCCGCCTGCAATGCCGCTTCAGGCGCGATAGCGTCGCCGAACAACACCAGCGGAAAGACCTGCTTGGGCAGTGCGTAAGTGCCTAGATAGGCCAGGATCGCCGCGGGCGGCAAGCCTTTGCGCATCTCCGGGAAGGCCAGTTTTGCCGTGCTCGATACCAGGGTGAAATCGGCAAGAATGGCGAGACCGAAACCGAAGCCGAACGCGTCGCCCTGAACCTCCGCCACGGTGATCAACGAAGTGCTGCGCAATAGGCGCTTCAACTCGATCAGGCGCGACACTTCGGTATGGATGGACACGGCATCTTTGCCGCTGCGTTCGCGGCCGGTGCAGAATGCCTGACCGTTGGCGCGAAGCCGCAATACGCGGGCAACCGGAGCCACGGCCTCGCCACGCAGTGCCGCTATCATCGCTTCGAACATCCCGGTGCTGACTTCATTGCCGGCATCGGGCCGATTGAGGGTAAAGGTCAAAACGGGTCCGTCGCGTTCAATAAGGACAGCGTGCGTCGAGTCTGCGATAGTCATCGGCTCCTCCTTAATGTATACTGTGTATACAGAGTATTCATCACCTAATGAGATGTCAATGGCAATGTCAAAAAAACAGGCGTCAGCAGCAGAGCCCCAGGCAACCAGCCGTCCCGGATTAAGCGAGATCGGGCGCAAATACCACGCGCGGATGCGTTCAGGCGAAACCTCCAGCGATTCGCTGAGCGATGGCGTGGTGGTGCCGGCGCTGCGCGAAGCGATAGTCGAGGGTTTGCTCGCGCCGGCTAGCCGCTTGTCGGAGGTACATCTGGCCGAGCAGCTTGAAGTGAGCCGCACACCCATGCGGGAGGCCTTCTCGCAACTCGAACGGGAAGGGCTGGTTACGATCGTGCCGCGAGTGGGTGCGTTTGTGCATTCGGTCACCTTGCGCGATGTGGATGAAATTTATGCAACACGCGCGGCGCTCGAATGCCTTGGTGTGACACTGGCGGCGCAACGGATCACAGCGCTGGGACGCGCCCACCTCGAAGATGTGATTGCCGCGATGCATCACAGCGTGCAACTGGACGATCCGGCTTCTTACGTGGATGCGCTGGACCGGTTTTATTCGATCGTGATGATGCTCGCCGACAACAAGGTGTTACGCGATACGCATGCTGGCCTGATCGGGCCGGTGCGGCGCTTGCGCCGCATCGCGATGGCGCGCGGGGGCCGGATGCGTTCGTCGTTTGAGCAGGCGGTGAAAATCAAGGATGCGATTGTAGCGGGCGATGTGGGGGTGGAGGGCTTGATGCGCGAACAGTTGCAGGCGGCTTGCCGGGCCGCAAAAGAGGTATTGGCTGAAGGTTGAGGTATAGGGTGGACCAGGGCTTGGCTCGACGCCCCAGGAATGGGGCGTCGAGCAAGATACGGCAAGCAAGCGCCACGGCTCATCAAAGGCTCAAAAGGCTCAAAAGGCTTACCAAAGCCGCGGACCGATCTATTCCGGAAGCGCCTTGCGCACAGACCGATTCAGGGCACCATTGATATCGGCTTCCCATTCTTCTCGCGGTAGTTCAAATACGAGTTCCAGCTCAAATCCGTTGGGATCGATGATGTCCGCACTGTGCGTAGCGCCGCGCTCGATCAGTCGCGTGATCTGCACGCCCTTGCTGCGAAGATAATCGATCTGCTTATAGAAGGCTTCTCTCGAAGGGTATTCAAAAGCCAAGTGATGCATGGATTGGAGTCCGTGAACCGAGCCGCCATGCGTTGCAGGCGCTTGGATCAAACCGATGTCATGGTGACTCAGTCGGCCATTATTGACGCCGCTATAAAACCGCATCGATGGAGCACCGTGCGAATCGATGTACTTCGATGTTCCGACGTGTTTAAAACCTAAAATTTCCGTGTAGAAACGATGGGATTCCTCCATGTCCTTCACTTGAAGTACGACGTGGTTCAAGCCGAGAGGTTCTTGTGCGCACAGGGTCGAATGAGTTTCGACAGCGGTGGATGAAGTGGTCATGATTAAGCCTTGAATAGGGGCAGCGGTCGTGCCGCTCCGGGAGTAGTGGGGTCCTCGTTAAAAGGAAAAAAGTGGGTGAAACAGCATCGCGTGGCCCGGACTCCGAGTCTTTGCCAGTCGTTCTACTGGCCGCCATGTACGACCGAAAAAAAGCCATTACGCAGTCGGCCACTCTCTTTGTCACCTTGATCATGTCTTGATGCTCGCCAGAAAATGCTCAACAATCGACTTGATGAATGCAGGTGTCAAAGGGGCGCCGCTAACTAAAACACGGTAATAAATAGGCCCGACGAGAGAGTCGACGATCGCATCCACGTCCGTTTTGCGCGGCAAGTCGCCGCGTTCGATGGCTTTCACGATAGGTAGACAATCCGCCTGCCGTTGCGAAGCTGTGAAGCGCACGCGAATCTTTTCGGCTAGCTGCGGGTCGTTCTGCGCCTGACCGATCAAGGCCTTAAACACCGCACCCGCGTCGGATTGCGTCAGAAATTTCGACAAATTGGTCAGGTGCCGGCGCAAATCCTTCTCCAGGTTTCCACTGTCTTGGGGATCGATTCCAGACAGCGCGTCGTCCACAAATGCATCGAGCAGAACATCTGTCTTCGATGCCCACCAACGGTAGATGGTCTGTTTGCCAACACCCGCCCGAGCCGCAATGGCCTCAATAGTGAGCGCCTGAAGGCCCACTTCAACCAGGAGATCGTCGGCTGCCTCCAGAACGGCTTGACGTGCCTCCTGGCTGCGCCCAAAACGGTTGCCACGATGCGGCCGCGCCTCGTTTTCTGCGGCGGCGGATTTTTCTTGAGGCTGGACTTGTGCCTTCTTGATGGGCGTGACGCTAATTTTTTTCTCCGATTGACGATACGATACGCAATGTCTGTCCTGTTAATTAGGCTAGACGATACGTACCGTCCATTCTATTCCGCGCGATTTTCATTTGCAACTGCATCTTGTTCTCATGCGCAGCGCAGCCCCTTCAGTACCTGGTCGATCAGTTGATCGGCATACTCCTGGGTTAAAGGCATCCGGCGAAGCAGCATGCGGTCCGGAATAGCCGCTTAGGTCAGGTCAGGTCAGTGTCGGCTTTATTTTTTACAAAGTGTTGCTAGACTTCCCAGTCTCAAGGTGTATTATTAGTTCGCAAGAAGCGGTAACGCTCTTGCAGTTTGATGTAAATCTCGGAACCTCGCCCTGTTCTCGAGACGCCATACCGAAATTTCTCACCCGGCCGCCTTATCCATGCGGCTATCTTTGATTCTCTCGGCCTAAACCCGCCGCATCCCGTACTTCCGCGTATTGAACCGCCAATACACTGTCTATTGACATTTGTGTGGTCGATTCACCTCGGAATGCATTTGCATGCGTAAGTGCTGGTAGCTGTACGGAAGTCGCCACGTGACTTCCGGATCTCGGCTTACAGAGGGCTCGAAGATGACACCAAATCAAATCACCTTTAACGAAAAGCCGGACGACGTCCGCTTTAGGCTCACCGGGTTCGCGCATGGCGAAAACGCAATGCATGCATATGTTATTGCGCGGCGCCGCGTTTTACGGCAAGCGTCTGAGCGCTCCGGTAGATATTCGACTGCCGCTTCAGTTAGGCGCCGCCACGACGCATCGGCCACGCCGAATCGAAGGCAGGGGAATGGATGCGGATCCTGGTCGATCTGGAACTGTTCGTTTCAATCTCCGCTCTCGATTTATCGGGTATCGGCGAAACCGCCCGCGCTGCATCGTGATGCAAGCGATTGCGGCACAGAGTGGGGGAATTATTCGAAACGATATGCTGTGCCAGCGCTTGATGTATCGGACAGTACTGTCGATTCAGCCGCTTTTGATAGAGGTGCCGCATGATCAAGAAAATTCCCGTTTCGTACCTCCAGCACACCATGTATCTGCATGAGCGGGTGGCCGACTGGATCGACCAGCCATTTCTACTGAGCCGTTTCCTGATCCGTGATCAGAAAACCATAAACAAGGTCGTTGCCGCCGGCGTCGGCGAAGCCTATATCGATGCATCGCGTGGGCTCGACATTCCCCCGGCGCCGACGGCGGACGTCAACCGTCACCTGGAAATCGAATTGGAGAGCGCGGCCACAGCATTGCCACCGGCGGCCCCAATCACGCTCGCAAGCGAGTTGGTGCGAGCCGGAAAAATCCGCAGTCAGGCGAATAAAGTCATGCAGTCGGTGATGCGGGATGTTCGTCTGGGGCAAGCACTGAATCTGGAACAGGTCGTACCGGTGGTCGAAGAAATCACGCTCAGCATCAGCCGCAACCCGGGGGCCTTGTTATCGCTGGTGCGGCTTAAGACACGCGACAACTACACTTTTACGCATTCCGTTGCGGTGTGTGCGTTGATGGTTGCTTTTTGCCAGGCACTCAAGTTGGATGCCTCGACCACGCGCGAAGCCGGAATCGGTGCCTTGCTGCACGATATCGGGAAAATGCGCGTGCCGGAAGAAATTTTGAACAAGCCCGGATCTTTGAGCGCCGCTGAATTCAACATCATGAAGCGCCACCCGCTCGATGGTTACGAGATTCTCCGTGCCACGCCGGGCGTTGGTCCCGTGGCGCTCGATATCGCCTTGCATCACCATGAGCGAATGCACGGCAACGGTTACCCCGATAGACTGCCGGCCAGCGAAATTTCGAGGTTGACCCAAATGGCGGCGATTGTCGATGTATACGACGCTGTAACTTCGGATCGCTGCTATCACATCGGTATACCGCCCGCAGAAGCCTTGAAGAGAATGTGGGAGTGGAGTGCCGCCGATTTCGACCCGGGTTTGATGCGGGCATTTATCTGCACGATAGGCATTTACCCCGTGGGCACGCTGGTCAGCCTGACTAGCGGACGTCTTGCCGTCGTGACCGAACTGCATCCCAGCAGGATATCGAGCCCCACTGTACGCGTGTTTTTCTCGGTTCGCTCGAATTTGCATGTGCGACTCGAGGAGATCGACCTGTCGCACCCATACAGTACCGAGAGCATTGTCAGCCATGAAGATCCGGTTAAATGGGGCGTCGATCCCTTGCTTTACATGACATCGTGAAACGGCCTTTCCCAACGCATGGACCTTCTCGATGATGCGTTTCGCCCGATCGATTTTCGGCCTGGGATAAAGACGTACTGGTAATTCCGTTGTTCGAAATCGGCCTTGTGTCTGATGCCGCAATAGATGTCTGTTCCACACAATTGGATGTATTTATTGAGTAGTACATTTACCAACCTGGTGATCTTATGTCTAGCCTTTCATCCTCAAATAACTCAGAGCGCTCGGCGTTACTCGATGTTGCCCAGACGGGCGATCTGGTTATGTACGGAACGCTGCTCATGTCATGCGCGGCCGCGTTAGCCATTGGCATGTATTTTGGCGACTTCAGTCTTGCCTGCCTATGCGCCGCTGTCATCGTCGCTACCGGGAGCGCGGCGTTTTTTGCAGCACGCGGGTCGATTCTTTCTCAAGCAGTCTTGACCGCCTGCAACGTGGCGGCTGTCGCCCTCCATATTCAGTTGGCTTTCGGCACGTCCGAGTTTCACTTTGGGGTCTTCGTACTCCTTGGATTACTCTTGGTGTACCGCGATTGGCGGCCGATCGTACTTGCAGCGGCTCTTTTTGCCGTACATCATGTGGTATTCGATCGTATGCAGGCCGCCGGTTTCGACGTGTTTTGCACCACTCACGCCGATATTTCCAAAACGCTTGCGCACGCAGTCTACGTTGTGGTGCAGACGGGCATAGAAATTTACCTTGCCAGAGAGCTCAAACGATCGGCAGTGGAAGGTTCTGAGTTATCGGATATTGTGAAGTGCATCGATCTGAATGGACGGTTGTGCCTCGATGTCAAGAATGTGCGCGTAACCACCCGAACCTCCGCGCTACTCAAGGAGGCAGTTGAAAAAATCGCAGCAGCCATTGCCGAAGTAGGAAGCTCGGTGACTTCCATTGAGACCGCCTCGGCGGAGATCGCCGGTGGTAACCTGGATTTGAGCCAAAGGACCGAGGAGCAGGCCAGCAATTTGCAGCAGACCTCCGCGTCAATGGAGCAATTGACCGGCTCGGTTAAAAACACCGCCGAGTCGGCACGGAATGCCAACGATCTTGCACGCTCGGCCGCGGCGTCAGCCACCGACGGCGGTATTGCCGTGGGTAAGGTTATGGCCACGATGACCCACATTTCCGAATCGTCCAAAGAGATTGCCGACATCACCAGTGTCATCGACGGAATTGCCTTCCAGACCAATATTCTCGCGCTCAATGCCGCGGTGGAAGCGGCTCGGGCGGGCGAGCATGGACGCGGTTTCGCGGTCGTCGCCTCGGAGGTCAGGGTGCTGGCGCAGCGCTCCGCCACCGCCGCGAAGGAGATCAAAGCGCTGATTGGCGAAAGTGTAAACAGAGTCGAAGTGGGCAGGAATCTGGCGAATGCGGCTGGCGAGAGCATCGAAAGCATTGTCGACGAAGCGCGTCGGGTAAGTCTGGTCGTGAGCGAGATATCCAACAGTACGGGTCAACAGACGATAGGCATTCAGCAAGTGAGTGACGCGGTCACGCAGCTTGACACCGTGACGCAACGCAACGCTGCGTTGGTGGAAGAGAGTGCAGCGGCGTCGGAGAGCCTGGCTAATCAGGCTTTGCGCCTGAGTGCAATCGTAGATCGATTTGTCCTACCTACCATGGGTGCGTTCGCTTTGGGATGAAACAAGGCATACAGCAAGCGCTTGCCGTGAGTTCACCTCAACTATTTGCGGTCAGGGTGTTCTGAAAAACGTCCGCCAAGCGCATTCATCGTTTCCGCGGCCGCCAACAACTCCTTGGCGACGTCGTTGAGTTTGAACCGGTTGGATCGCGCATAGTCGCGCAGCACTTCGAATGCGGTATTGCGATCGGTCTTGTATCTTTCCATCAGCAAGCCAATCGCAATACCGGTCTCCCGTCCTGCTTGCAACGCGGCTGTCAGCTTGGTTTCGGAGTCCCGCAAATGACGGATTTCATCGGCGCGGGCAAGCGCTGCCTTGACCGAAGGAGAAACACGCGCCATCTCGATCGGCTTGACCAGATAGCCGACCGCGCCATAATCCGTCGCCCGCCGGATGACATCGTCATCTTCGTTCGCCGATAAAAACATCACCGGGATTGTGGTTTCCAATTGAAGATATCTGCCAAGTTCGAGCCCCGACATTCCCGGCATGCCGATATCGAGCAGTGCCAAGTCTGGTTCGCGTCCGCTTTCCAGAATTATGTCCAGTGCCATCTGGCCCGAGGTTGCCATGCGCGTGTCGAATCCTGCTTTTTGCAAAACCTGGTCGAGTAATTCAAGTATCAGGATGTCGTCGTCGACCAGAAGAATCAGGCGTTTATTCCCGATTAGGTTGGCTTTGCCGGCGGGGATATTCATCTTATTTCCTCAGTCACCTGGTCGGTGCCAGTTGTTTCTTCAATCGGCGCCACTTTATCCGAGTCGTGTTGACTGATTCGGCCGTGGTGTTGAAATCGAAAAATATCGCTCTGTCTCCCGTACAACATTTCCGCAGCCGACCAAATATTAGCGGTGTTTTCGAGCCGAACATGGTTAATAACTTGATTTGAAGCGGCCATTCGCATGAGACCTGATGCATTTGGAAAACATGCTACCTATAAGAGTAATGCTAATTCCATCAGGACATGGGTAATATTTACCATAGAACAATTTTTTTGGTGCGAACGATTCTATGCAGCAACCCGACATGTGCCCGGCTGGATTCAGCCTCGCGTCACCCAGAACCAAGCGTAAGTTACATTAACCACCTGTTTTTCTGGAAAATTTACCGATCCCTGTCTGGCACGATGATCCACATGCGATGTCATGCCACGGTCGGATGGTATTAGGTGACGGATCTGGCGGACAAGGTAGTCAACATCACGCATCCCTGGGTCAATCACGGCGATATGGGGCATGAGCTGTTGGGCACGCTTCTGGCTTATCTATCAAGAACATGGATCTTTTGTTGAGGGTGAAAACCTAAATCATGGGTACCCATCAACACGAGCGATTTATTTCATCGCTGAGATATCGACCACCGCGGGCTTGAGCAGGTTCCTTATTGTTCAGAGCAAGCTAACTTTTACAAGGTAGAGCCCAAAATGACTTTTTCCGCTTCTTCCCGTTCTTATGGCGAGCTTTCGACGATATGGTTGCGTGTATTTTCCGACGCCAGTGAGATGTTCAGTGCTTCTACCCAAGTAGTCGGCCATCGGACGGCTCGTATGGCGATGGCAGGTCCACTGCCGAATTCGCGCGATCGCACCGAATTCGATTTAATGCATCACGAAAAAGTCGATGCGGCCAAAGAATCCGTACGCGCGATCAGTTCGGGCCTGATGAGCTTGAGCGTCGAGCTGGCTCTGGAAACTAGCCGAAATATTTGGGCGACATCCTCGGCAGCCTTGGCCCTGGGTTCGAGTCGAACCGCCGCTCAATGGCTTGAGCGCCAAACGGCGCTGCTGAAAATTGCCACGGCGTATCCGTCACAACCTCTACACCTGGCTCATTCGGCCGCTCATCTGGTGCAGGATGGATTAGCGCCGATACATATCCGTGCTACCGCGAATGCCAAGCGCCTCGGTGCGTTTTGAGAGCCGCGGCAGGCGCAGTGGCAAGGCCGAAGGCTCGCCAGAAAAACAAAACCGTCAACCGTGTAGTGCCCAATTTAGGTGGTGTGTCCGAGACTATGTTGTGGACACTTTACGACCGCGCATGCGACGCACAGCGTCCCGACGGCGTCCTGACTGACCCAGACAGTGTACGTATCTGTGCCGCGATTGATTATGATTTCCGACGTCGTTTCGGCCCTCCGGTGGGTTCTTTCGCCGCCCGGGCCCTTGCCTTCGACGATCTTGTGCGGTCCTGGCTGCAACGCCATCCGGAAGGGCTGGTCGTGTCGCTGGGAGAGGGTCTGGAAACCCAGGCATTGCGAGTTGACAACGGGCAGATGCACTGGTTAACCATCGACTTGCCGGTTGCCATCGAATTGCGAGAGCAGTTCATTACCCCGACTGAGCGTTGTCGACACCTTGCCAGCAGCGTATTCGATCCGGCCTGGATGGCTGCGATTGACACGTCTCGTGAGATTTTTATCGTGGCGCAAGGACTATTTATGTATCTCGAGCCCGCGCTGGTGCAGCAATTTTTTGTCGGGCTCGCACAACGATTTTCTCACGCAGAAATGGCCTTTGACGTTATCCCCCAGTGGTTCTCCACGCTGACGAAATGGGGTGTGATGCAGACCCCGGACTATCGTTTGCCTGCGATGCCGTGGGGTATCAATCGCTATGAGGTCGAGTGGAGATTGCGCAGTTGGAATTCACATATTGCAGCGCTGCAGATTTCCGACTACCGGATACCTTACGGCTGGCCGAAACTATGCTACGACTTGCTTCATGTGCTACCTCTGAGCAACACCGCCTTGCCTTGCGTGGTGCACGCGCGAATCGGCAGTGATCTTTAACTATTGAATATCCACGCGCTGTGCCACTCGGGGGATAGGATTGCAAAAACTTGGCCATACGCGATGCTGCATCAACTACTCAATACCGGCGGCTTGATTTCAAATATGGCGGGTGTGGTCCTGTTATTTTTCTATGGGTTTCCACAGCCTACTCATGATGAAGAAGTGACCGTTACCGTCGAGCCTCACAAACAGGTAGCCGAAGGTCGAATTGCCGCCGACGTCATGCAGGATACCCGGCAGAGGAAAAAATTCTATCTTTCGATGTCCGTCATAGCGCTGTTAATGATGGTCAGTGGTTTTGGCGTGCAGTTGCTTGCATTATGGATCTGATCCCAAACATGTGTCGATTGACTTTATGCGTTGTGAGGGTACGAGGAGACCTCATCTTGCACCTGCACAGCCGCTTACATATTTCGGAAGAACCAAGCTGCATTGGATATGTCACATAAGAGCGCGTGTTGTTGTGCTTCGCACATCAGCAGATTCGCGCAACATGGTATGCAATTCAAGGAGTCGATATGAACAAAGATCAAACCCAAGGTACTACTGAACAAGTCAAGGGTAAAGTCAACGAAGTGGTTGGTCATATCACCGGCAATAAAATGCAGGAAGTGAAGGGTGATCTTCAGCAAGGCTTGGGAAAAGCACAGAAAGTGATCGGCGATGCGCGAGAAGAAGCCAAGGATCACGCCAAACACGATGCGAAGCATGACTCGAACCGCTAAGTATTTCTCTATCTCTGCGGAAGCAAGATGGTAAGTGCGGTACACCCCTGGCCAATCAAAACTGATTTTAAGGTTGGCCGGGACCCGCAAAGTTACCTTCGAGTGGTGTTTCGCTCGGCAATTCAGATTGCACATACGTGTTAATCATTCCGGAGCAGATATATGAGTATCCAGCGTAGTGGACCTACCACCGTAGACGTTAACAACGAGCGCTTGTCATTCGAAGATGAAGTCATGACAAGTGATTTTGTCGCCTGCCTGATGCATGGCGACATCGAGTCATGTGCATTGGAATTTCCGCCGGAGTCGATCGAGTACATCGGCGGAGAAAACGACATTGAGTTGTCGCGGTAAATTTTAGTCTCTCATATGAAAAACGACTCAAAACCTTTGTTCGTTGCGTAAGCTCACCCGTCAAGCGGACATTTTAAAAGTAGGACTCGTCGTTGCGAGCAAACGCTCGCGGTACAGCGCTGGGGGCAGGTTTCCCAGCGCGTC
>Ga0302230_10000913_pt1 | contig 21195 bp, 38 predicted proteins | sample II_Palsa_N2_1_FD_193523 | JGI IMG/M metagenome (GOLD analysis project Ga0302230, IMG submission 193523) | Peat permafrost microbial communities from Stordalen Mire near Abisko, Sweden - II_Palsa_N2_1 | ecosystem: Environmental > Terrestrial > Soil > Palsa > Peat permafrost | place: Sweden... | reverse complement strand
TTTAGTACCCCCTAAATTCAATACCCCCGCCTTTGCGCTCCCCTCTCATTCAGACCGCAGCAATATAATTGATATAATTCTCCCGTACCTTAATCCGACTTTTTCTTCATCTTTTCTTTTTTTTTTATTAGGACCTCTCCAAGCTTTAAATATTGTACACTCTTGCAAACTGATTTTAATTACAAAAAAAGAATGCCATCATGCCCCCCCCTTTTTTTTAAATTTTGGCAGCCAGTAAAAATACAAAAAATATTTTGCGTTGCTGTGTGAAAAACAAACTACGTGAAAGAGGGAAGGAGTAGAAACGAAAAAGAAGTTGAAAGAAACAACAACCCAAAAAACTATGTATGATATTTTTTTAATTTCTTTTTAAAAAAAAGAGTAACACTTTACTTATGCAGGTCTCCTACATTGGGTGAGGCATTCGGCTTCTTTAGATAAAGTACGGGGTGATCTGACGCGGTGGTACAAGCTTTTCGGACTCTGGTACGGCGTCAAAAATCTTAAACTCGGACTGGAGGTTAGAGTCGATCTTGAGGATGGATGCGACGTTGCCGCAGCGGTAGCAGTAGTTGGGTGCTGACCACACCGTGACAAGATTTTCATCAGGGAACATGTACTTGTACCTGCATGAAGAATTAGTTCGAGTCCCGTAATACAAAATAGGCATACCCTTCCTGGACAAGCTGATGTGCTCGCGCAATGAGCGTCAGGTTGTTGACATGCGTAAATTCTGACGTGACCTTGCTTCCAAAAAGCCAGCCAGCGCCTCGAGGGCTCACCGCCCATGTTTCAATCTCCTCCGGGTCGGACCACATGAGGTCTACAGACATGGAAGAATTAGATGAGTGACGGGGGTTTAATTTCTCCACTTGATACCGCAGAAGGCACCCTCATGAGGAACCTCTTGGCAGCGCTGGATCGTTCGGATCTGATCGAGCGTTCGCACGTCGGGCGAGAGACCTCCGTGGACGCAGAGGACGCGACCATCGATAAGAGCAGCGAGGGTGAGGTAGTCAAACACCTGGCAGCAGTACTTCCATGCGTTGGCGTTGCCGTACTTTGACAAGCACTCGTCTTTTTCAATTAATTTAGATAAATAAAAACGACCTGAAGCCCGTACCATAGAAACCGTAGACCTGGGTGATTTGTCTGCTCTCGTGGTTGCCGCGCAGCAGCGTCACACGATCGGGGTAGCGGGCCTTCAAGGCCAAGAGGTACGTGAACGTCTCGAGACTGTAGTATCCACGGTCGACAAAGTCGCCCTACACAGCAGCAGCACAGTCAATGCCACCACTGGCAGCAGAAGCAGCAGCAGCTCTAGCATACCATAAAGATGTACGACGTCTCGGGGACAGGCCCTCCGGTGCGGAAGAGCTCCTTGAGGTCCCAGAACTGGCCGTGAATGTCGCCACAGATGGTGACGGGCGCCTTGACGTTCTGCACGTTGGACTCCTCGATCAGAAGCTCGCGCACATATTCGCACAGCTTTCGCAGCTCTGGCTCGGCCAGGTACTGTTTGGTTTAAATGATTTTTAGAGGGGTTGGTTTGTTGCTAATCATGAACGTTGGGAAGAAAAAGGGTACCTTGCATTGACTGCAAATAAATTTTTTTTGGGGGGGAATCGGTTAGCTCTACGTCTCAGTTGCACGCCTGTTTGCCCGTACCTGGTGATCTCCACCCACTGGTCCAGCTGGCTGGTCATTGACAAAGGACGAGGATGTTTTTTTTTTTTGGTCGCGTCCAAACCTATGTTGTTTGACAAAAAGTTAGCCTGAGCGCACTCAAGGGGGAAAAAACACAAAAAGCACAGTGAGGCACACACACAGCCACGGCAGGCGCAAGCAAACAACGAGACCAACAAACACATCGTGCCACTGCTTGTTCAAAGTGCGTGGCCAGCCCGAGTGGCCAACATCGCGTCCATATTTGCGCTGTATGCTCGCCCTGGGTCGATTGCCAGGTCTTGCCCAACGTTTTTGCCTCCCTTTGTTGCGACGACACTGCGCCACAAGCAGGAGGACGATGTCGATCCCGCAGCTTACCCTGAACGAGACCGAGGCCGAGCTGTTTGGGCTGCTCAAGGACGTACTCAAGCAGCGTCAGCTCAAGTCGACACTGCGTGTGGCTGGCGGATGGGTGCGCGACAAGGCAAGCCGGGCCCCATGCGCAGTAGTTTTCCTTCTAAACGGGGGCTTTGTGTGCGTGGGTGGGTGGGGGGAACACGGTAGGTGCTGGGACTAGAGTCTGACGACATCGACATTGCGATCGACGACAAGACGGGCGTGCAGTTCTCGGACGAGCTGGCCGAGTACCTCAAGGAGACCAAGGGCGAGACACTCAAGCACCTGGGCGTGATCAAGAAGAACCCGGACCAGTCCAAGCACCTGGAGACGGTCACGATGACGCTGTGTGGCCGCTCGATCGACTTTGTCAACCTGCGATCAGAGACATACGAGATCGACAGCCGCATCCCCGGTGTCCAGTTTGGCACGCCCAAGCAGGACGCAGAGCGACGCGACATCACCATTAATGCCCTCTTCTACAACATCAACGAGGACAGGGTCGAAGATCTCACGGGCTTGGGGTTGGACGATCTCAAGAACAAGCTCGTGCGCACGCCGCTCCCACCACACACCACGTTCACCGACGACCCTCTCCGGGTTCTCCGGGTCATCCGCTTTGCCACCCGATTCGGCTTCAGGATCCACCAAGAGACAGAGCAGGCTCTGCGCGACACTGCCGTCCGTGTAAGCCGGCGTTGCGTTCGCTAGAAAACTGAAAGACCAAAAAACATAGACGGCCCTCAGGACAAAGGTCAGCCGCGAACGGTTTGGCATCGAGCTCGACAAGATGTTGCACGGGCGGGACCCCCTCGCGGCAATCGCGATCATTGTGGCGTGTGGCCTGTACGACGTCGTGTTTGTGCCACCGGAGCAGCCCTTGGATTCGATCGCGACTCCACAGCTGGCCGTGAAGGCGCTCGCATGCTCCTTCATCGCTGCACACGTCTTTGATCTTGTCCCTCTGCCTGCCGACGAGAAGCGGTTGATATTTTTTGCGAGCGCTCTGGCCCCTTTTGTTGGAGCGGTGCACAACGACAAGAAGAACAAATCCGTGTCGACCGTGAGCATGATCATTCGCGACCTCGTCAAGCTGCCACTCAAGGATGCAACCAGCATCTGTCTCCTGCATGACTGCGCCGCTAATTGGCAGGAGAAAGTGCCCGACATCGCCGCTGTCGCCAAGCTCAGCCGTCGAGAGATTGGGCTCATCGTCCGCAAGGCAGGGCAGCTCTGGATCCCCTCGGTCGTTTTTGCGGCCGCATATAACCTCTCCAACACTGTCAAGATCACGCCCTTTGGCGACTCCTACCACCACCTCACTACAGGTATCAGCAAGGCATTCAGTAACAACCTTTTTGAACGTCCATGTTGTTCTTTTAGCATCTTTGAACGACCTCGATGCAGTTACTGCAGAAATCGTGCACATGCCAGCCGATCAGCTTGTGAACGCTGGAGCATGGATCCAAAGCGTCATTGATCGTGTCACGAAGGATGGGCTCGTCGGATGCTGGGACCTCAAGCCTATCCTCGACGGAAAGCAAGTCTCTGTCCTCCTCAACCTCCAAAAGGGCCCCGTCCTCGGCCCGATTCTCCAGTCGCTCCTCGAGTGGCAACTCGACAACCCCAACGCCACGGAAGACCAAGCTCGCCAGTACCTTTTGGACCATCACAAATCATGACTGTAAACTGTTTTTTTTTTTTATATTATGTACACACTGAGAAAGGAAATCCTTTTTTTTTTTTCTTTTTTCTTAATCGTCTTGTGAGTCGTTGCCGCTGCCCGCGCCCTTTTCGTGCTGCTGCTTGATGAGTTCGCGGAAGCCGGCGATAATTTGGGTTTCCTTTTTGGACCTGCGAAATAATTAGTTTTTTTTAATATAAAAAAAAAACCTCTTTGGGGCTCACAATACTTTTGCTCAAAGTTGAACTGCGCGAGGGCACGCTTCTCCTCAACCGAGATGACCTGGTTCTCCTTGCGCATGCGGACGGCGTTCATTCGCTTGTGTCTGCTGCCGCTCATGACAAAGCCTGCACCCTCAAAGCTCTCGATCTGGTCCGACGTGAGACCGATTTCACCACGACGAGGGATACGCTTGCCGTCCTGCACGTACGCCGCCATCGCAGAACCTTCACCCGGGCGCAAGGCACCACCATAGCTGACGTGCTGCTTGTCTGCCCCTTCGTCCAGCTTGGGCAAGGGCTGTGGTCCAACGATCGCGTCGTCGTCGTCATCTGAACAAAAAAACAAGACAATTTAATGAAGGAAAAAAAAAGGATAACCTTACCCAGCAGCTTCTCGCGGAAGAGGCTCTTGATGCTAGTGCCATCCAGTTCTTGGGACAAGGGAGGATTAGGTACCGTTGCGATTTCTGCCGAGCCCTTCTTTTGCTTGGACGCCTTCTTTTTCTTCTTCTTCTTCTTGTCATCTTCGTCCTCCGACGAGGACGAGGACGACGACGACGAGGGCGAGGATGAATCGCTGCCACTGTCACTGTCCGAATCAGAGGACGAGGAGGAGGACGGTGATGGCGAGCGTTGCTTCTTTTTCTTGGACGACGAGGACGACGACGATTTCTTCTTCTTCCTTGAGGAGGACGACGACGACGTCGACTCGGACTTTCGCTTCTTGTCCGGCTCTGGGGACGGTGACCGGGATCGTTCGGGCGATGCGGACCAAATCGACACCTTTGACATTTCGTCACGCTGTTTTTGACGGCTATTTCCGGGGGGGCATAAAGATTAGAGATTATTTGAAAAATGGTCCCAACCTACCTCAGCCAAAAGTCGCTGCTCTGATCGCCCATGCTAAAGCTAGACAATCATAGAGGATTAATTCACTGGCGAAAAGCACACGTGCAACATACTATCTGCCTCCGCCGCCATTCCATGGCTGTCCACCTGTGCTGCCGTTGTCTTGCCCACGGCCGCGGTCCCACCGCTCACCGTCTCGATCGCCGCGTCGGTCGCGCTCACGGTCATAGTCACGGCCACCACGGTCGCGGCCGTATTCACGGTCACGGCCGCCACGGTCACGGTCGCGGTCGCGGTCACGGTCGCGGTCGCCTCCTCGCTCCGGTGTACGGCTGCGGCTGCGACGCCTGCCGCTGCTGCTGCCGCCGCCCTTGTCCTCGTAGTACAACGTCGACGACCTGGTGTTTGAGTTGGTGGTGCAAAAGGTGTGAGGAGGAACGACGACAGTTTTACACACGTTCTTACCCAGACATAATGGGAAAAGATGGCGGCTTCCTGACGCCCAAGGCCATTTCGAACCGGATCAAGTCCAAGGGCCTGCAGAAGCTGCGATGGTACTGCGAGATGTGCCAGAAGCAGTGCCGCGACGAGGCCGGCTTCCGCAACCACTTGCTGAGCGAGAGCCACAACCGGCAGATGCAGCTGTTTGTGGGCAACTCGCGGCAGTACGTCGAGCAGTACTCGCGCGAGTTCCAGGGCGCGTTTGTCAGTCTGCTGCGCCGAGGGTAGGATGTTTGTGTGCCTGTGTGCTAACCGAACAGCACACACAGATACGGAACGAAGCGTGTGCTCGCCAATCGTGTCTACCAGGACTTTATCAGCGACAAGAACCACACGCACTTGAACGCGACGCGTTGGACGACTGTGGCGGGCTTTGTGCAGCACCTGGGTCGCCAGGGCATCGTCACCGCCGAGGAGACGGAAAAGGGGTGGTTCATCACGTACATTGACCGCGATCCCATCGCCGTCGCCAAGCAGGAGGCCATCGAACGAGAGCTCAAGGCACAGCTCGACGAGTCGGAACGCGCACGTGTCGAGCTGGACAAGCAGATCGAGCGCTCCAAGGAGGCAAACCCCGTCAAGGAGGTGGTCGTGACAGAGTTCAAGCGCGAGAACGACGATGAAAAGGTTAGCTTTTCGCTCGCGGGTGCTCTCCGTCCCCCCGTTTCTTTTCAACAGGCCACATCTGCTGTTGTCTCAAGGCCAGTTGGCCTGGACCTCGATGAGGACGACTCAGCAGCCTCGTCGTCCTCATCGCCTTCTTCGTCTGCTGCTGCTGGTGCTGCACCCATATCCTTTGCTGTGACGGGCGACAAACGAAAACGGTCCAATCTCGAGGATATCATGGTAAACAGAATCAAAAATACATAATTTATGTTTGTTCATCTCTCCTCAGGCGGAACAAGAGGCAAAAAAGGAGAAAATTAAACGCAAAGACTACTGGCTGGCACCCGGCATCGTGGTCAAGGTGATGAGCAAGCAGCTCGCCGGGGGAAAATACTACAAGCAAAAGGGCGTCGTGCTCAAGGTCATCGAAAACTACGTCGGCGAGGTCGAGCTCAACGAGTCGGGCGACATTGTGCGGCTCGACCAGCAATTTTTGGAGACGGTCATCCCAAACGTCGGCGGCAAGGTGCGCATCGTCAACGGGGCCTACCGCGACGAGGAGGCCGTCCTCGAGTCGGTTGACATTGACAATTTTAAGGCCTCGGTTCGTATTCTCAAAGGTTACTTCAACGATCGTGTCGTCGACGTTCCGTACGAAGACTTCTCAAAGCTTGCATGAAAACTGTCTAGGTTGTTGCAATTGTACCAAAAAAAAAAAAAAAGTAGATTTCTTTTTTTTCTTGAATTGTTTATCGGCGTCTATCGTCGCGATCGCGATCACGGTCTCGGTCTCTTTCGCGATCACGGTCACGGTCGCGGTCACGGTCACGGTCACGGTCACGGTCGCGGTCACGGTCACGGTCGCGGTCGTCACGGCGCACAGGTCGATCATCGTGTCGGTCTCGGCCCCCACCAGCAGGGCGGCCGCCTTGAGACCTGCGCTCATTGTCGCGCTGCTTTTGTTGGCTGTCGTGCTTGAGGATCTTCTCCTTGTTGCTGGCGATGCGGGGGTCCAAGACTTCCTGCAACAGACACATTAGTACCAAAAAAGAAAAAAAAGAGAAGGCTGTCGAACCAGATCCTCGACGTCGTCGCGGCGCAGGTTCGCGTCGATAACATCGCGCTTGAACGAGAGCTCGTGCGCCAGCCACCCTTGATCGGTCGATGTGTCCTTTTGGCCAAACGTGTCCTTGCAGGACTTGCAGTTTACGAGCGAATGCAGGGCGCAAGCTTCGCCCTCTTCCTCCTCTTCCTCCTTCTTCTCAGCAGAACGGATCTTTTTCTGGAAAGAGGCAAGCATGTCCATCGTGTCCTCCTCGCGGTTGGCAAGGTCGCGGCGCTTGGTGTTCTTTCGGTACTTTTGGCGCATCTCCTCGAGCGGCGAGAGGATGGCGTCCTTGATTTGGTCATCCGTGCTAGGGAGGCTCACGGCACCGCGTTTATACTTTAGCAGCTCCTTTTTCATCTCGGAAATGTCCTTTTCGACCTGCTTCCTGAAAACAAAATAAAAATGCTTAGCACAAAGGCAGAAAAAAAACACTCCTTGCATCTTACAAAATGGGTGCACGATCGCCCGTCATGGCCGCCTCCACTTCACGGGAGCGACCTCCGGACGAGGACGACTTTTTCTTGGAGGCAGATTTGGCATCCTCGTCGTTGCTGTCGTCACCGTCATCCTCGTCTTCGCTGCTCCACGTCCGACGCTTGGTGCTACTACCTCCCGCCGCACTCGCGGTCGCATTTGCCTTGACCTGATCGATCTTGGCCTGCTTTTCCTGTTCCACCGTTTGTAGGACCCGTAAAATATATCCAGGAAATGCAAACCTTTTCTAGCTTTTGGGCGGCGACTTTGGCATGGTCGATAACAACAGCGGCCTCCTTGCTGAGACGAGGATCGTCCGTCAGGACGTCATGGCTGCTCTTGATCTTGGTCGAGACCGTCTTGAGGGACTGCTCCTCCTCCTCGGCCTCCTCACCAAACGAGAGAAGGTTGAGTTTCCTACAACTAGCATCAGCCCCCCCAAAAAAAGCGTCCTCTCATCATTACTTGGTCGACTTTTCCTTTTTCCCGCCCTTGGCGCCTTTGCCTGTGGTATCCGCCCCGCCTTGGGCGCCGCTCTTCTCGCGCGGGATGATGTCGTCAAAGGGGTTGTTGAGGATTTCGGCCGACTTGATGCGAGGCGGGTAGAGCGGCCGGTCGTTCTTGTCGACCTCCATGTCCTCGAGCGATCGCAGGTTGAACGCCGTGTCGCCAGTCACCTTGCCAAAGAGCGTGTGCTTTCGTGAGAGGTGCTCGGCCTTGTCAAACGTGACAAAGAACTGGCTGCGGTTGTCGTTGGGCCCGTCGTTTGCCATCGCCACCAGTCCACGGCGTGTGAAACGCAAGCGCGAATGGAACTCGTCCGCAAACGGCTTGCCAAAGACCGACTCGCCGCCGTTGCCCGTGTTGGTCGGATCGCCCGTCTGCGCCATGAACCCCTTGATGATCCGGTGAAAGACGCAGCCGTCGTAGTAGCCCTCCATGCACAACTGCAGGCATGCCATGAGAAAGCGGTCGTGCGCGCAGTGCTCAAACCTGGATAAAGTTGCGGCTCGCCTGAGGCGCCTCCTTGGACCACAACTCGACATCGAGGTCGCCCACGGTCGTGTGCAGCAGCACCTTGCCGTTCGTGGGCGGCTCGGTCACGTACACCTGCGACATTTGAACTAGGAGAGCGTCGGTTAGTAACCTCGCCAAATCTTAGTCGAGCGCAGTGATGAAGAACTGAAGAAAGAAAGAAAGAAATTGGATTAAAAAATATGTGCCTGATGAGTTCAGTTCGTTGGAGGGATTGGACGGGGAAGGCGACAGAACGATCCAGTGAGACCACACAAAGAGAAGTCGATGAAACAGGGGGGATAAGGATGTGGCGTGCGCCAGAGAGAGTGGAGTAATGAGTACGTTCAACTTTCCGTTTCTTTTTTTCGGGTTAGGGAGGTCTTCTGTTAATCATGGTTACCTTTTCTGTTTGTCATGTTCTGTTTGCGCGCGTGCTGTTGTCCCTTCTCCTGCTTTGCTCTCGTGTCCCTTCTCCTGCTGTGCTCTCGTGTCCCTTCTCCTGCTGTGCTCTCGTGTCCCTTCCCCTGCTGTGCTCTCGTGTCCCTTCTCCTGCTGTGCTGTGCGTGCACCGTCCTCTTCGCTCCCTGCTGAACTCACACGCCCCCTTCTTCTTCTGCACGTCCTCTCGTGCTCTGGGTGTGCACGTCGTCGACGGACCCAACTCATTACTCCACTCCTCGCTCTCTCTGGCGCACGCCACATCGTTCCATCGACTTCTCTTTGTGTGGTCTCACTGGGTCGTTCTGTCGCCTTCCCCGTCCAATCTCTCCATCGAACTGAATTCGTCAGGCACATATTTTTTATCCGATTTCTTTCTTTCTTTCTTCAGTTCTTCATCACTGGCGCAGTCGACTAAGATTTGGCGAGGTTACTAACCGACGCTCTCCTAGTTACCAATCATGAAGGCAACTGTTGCCACGACGTTGCTGGCCGCCTTGGTGGCCACCGCGGCCCAGGGACTCTGGCTGGCCGGGTCCTCGTCGCGCTCAATTCTCCCGCTTGTCAACGGAACAACTGGTACTATTTCTCTATTTGTTATTTACGACAGCGGACCCAAAACGCTCATTTATCTGTGTTTTGTGGGGTACTCGTGACTTTCATAACGGAAAAAGACTACTTTAAGCCGCTGCCTGAGGAAGACGCCACGGGAGCTGGTACGTAACCTCCGCCTCCCCATATTGCTGTTTACTCAACTGGCGGGTATTTTTTATTTATAGGAACGTTTGTGCTCGAGGTAAGGTCTTATCTTATCTTTTTTTATCTTTTTTTGTTTATATTTTATTTTTTTTCCATGAAAGTGGGACGTGGGACGTATCAGCGTCGGCAACGGGGACACCAAGAGCCACTGGGTGCGCGACGACATTCGCACCTACGCAGCCGCGGTCCAGGTGCGTCATGCCGTTTTTTAATTATTATCTGCCGGTCTAACCTATTGCGACGATGTGACCTACGCAGGGCGACGACGGCAACATCCTCGTGTTTTCCACCACCGAGGTCTACATGCTGTTTGACCCGGACCTCCAGATCTACTACCAGAAGGTGCGAGATGCCGTCGGCCCCGAGCTCGCGCCGCTGCTCAAGTTCTTTGCGCACGGCCAGCACAACCACGAGGGCCCCGACACGAGTGGCCTCGGCGGGCCTGTCAACCGCAAGTACCACGACTACATGCACCAGCAGATGACCGACGCGTCCGTTGAGGCCATCCGCACCATGACCCCCGCCTCGCTCAAGTACGGCACCTTCAAGCATCTCTTTGGCCTCGAGGACTCGCGCGACCCGCTCATCGTCGATCCCAACGTCAAGGTCCTCCGCGCCGTCGCCGCCAGCGACCCCTTTGGCAGCCCCATCTTCACCCTCGTCCAGTGGGGCATGCACCCCGAGGTCACCCTCGGCTACCGCCCCACGTTTGACACGCAGAGCGACTGCCCAGCTCTCGGCATCGATCCCACCAGCGATGACTGCACCGCCCGTGGACGCTTCTTCTCGTCCGACTACCCCGGTGCTTTCCGCCGCGCCCTCCAGGGTACAAATATAAAATACATTTTCTTGTTGTTTTTTTTTCTTTCTTTCTTTCATTAACGTGCCCGTGAAAGGAATCGACGGCAGCAAGGAGGTCCTCTATTTCAACGGCGCCATCGGCAGCCAGATCGGTCCTGGAGGCGATGTCTGGGAGGTCACCTCAGAGCACCCGCTTGGCGACGGCACCACGCTGCCCCCCGGCGCAGTCGCCGTGCCCTACAACTTCCGCAAGTCGTGGCTGATCGGCCATCAGCTCGCCGTTCAGGTGGCCGACTTTGTCACGCGGTACGAGGTTGCTCAGACCGAGTCGGTCCAGTACCTGCAAACGGCGACGTTCTCGCGCCTCACCAATGTCCTCTTCAAGATTGGTCTCGTCCCGCAGTCTGCCCTCGGTGGCGACCCCACCCTGCCCCTCGTCCTTGGCTACGCGCTGCGCGACCTCTACGTCTGCACCGGCTCGCCCGCGACCGAGGCCAACTGCGTGTCTGACAACTATGCGTTTGAGTACAAGCCCCTGCCCGTCCGTGTCGGTGGCTTTGCCAAGTGCCACATCCAGTACGCCCGCCTCGGCAACCTCCAGCTCGTGTCCATGCCCGGCGAGTTCTCGCCCGAGCTCGTCATCGGTGTCCCCGCCGACTTTGACACCCCAGAGGGAACATCAAAGTACTATCTCCGCCCCGATCTCCACCCCGTCGAGGCCGCCTACAAGTTCCCCGGGACCATCTACTCCTCGCTAAACTGCACCCACGAGGAGGGCCTCTGCTTCACCCTCGGGCTCACCGGTGACGAGATGGGCTACGTTTTCCCCGTACGAAAATAAAACATACATAAAGAATAAAATAAACATTGTTAAATATTTAATTTTAGATCGCCGATTGGCGCATCGCCTGCATTGCCACCGAGGAAGAGTGCCTGATCGACTACAACAAGGGCGCGCTCAGCTTCCCCGACTCCATGTCTGGCGAGGAGTGCGAAAACATTGTCTCTGACCTGACCTCTGCCGAGCTTCGCGTATGAAAGTCCATTTACTATTTAATTTTAATTTTAATTTATTGTTATCAAAAGTACACCGATCTCTACGGTCCCCTCACGGCCCAGCACGTCATCAACGCGTGCAAGTTTGGCCAGACCACGCAGGCAGCCGAGAGCGGCGAGCACTACGAGGAGACCAACTCTGGCGGCTGGATGGGCGTGACCGACTATTTCCGTGGTCTGAGCGAGTTGCTCGGCGTTCCCATCGTCGGTCGCTACCAGTACATTTGAACTCCAGTGTGTCAGGATCCGAATTTTTTTTTTTGTTTTTTGTTTTTTGTTTTTTTTTTTAAAAAAAAAGCATTGACGGGGGGAGTGGTTTCCAGGAAGGAACCCACGGACAGAGAAGCGAAAATGAGCAGGCGACCGCACGTCCTGCTGGCCCTGTTTGTGGCCGTTGCTGCTCTGCTGGTGCTGGTGCTGGTGCCTGTGCCCACCGCGTCAGGTAAGAGCCACCCAGCAAATCTGCGTGCTAAACAACCACGGCAGCCGATTGCGCGTCGTGCTGGCAGGGCACCTGCAACGCGACCACGCCCAGTTGCGCCTGCTCGCTGGGCTACACGGGCGTCAACTGCGACCAGTGCAACGACAACTTTACGCTGACGCCCGTGTCCGGGTGGCCCCTGCCAAACAACGTGTCTGACTACACCAACCCCGACATCACGGCCAGCAACACGCTCATGAACGTGACAGACTGCCTCGTGCTCTGTCAGGACTACAACTTTGCAGGGCTCCTGCAGGGCTACCAGTGCTGGTGCGGCGGCTCCACGTACGCTCTTTACGGCGCCACTCCCAACGCGAACGCGTGCAACATTTCCTGCACCGGCGACTCCTCGTCCATTTGCGGTGGAGAGGATGCTCTGACAGTGTACCTGGTCACATCAGCGCGTAAGAGAGAGTGAGAGAGATGACAACGCGCTTCTGACTATCCCATCGCGTATTATTATTGTTATTTTTTTTATTTTTGCAGTGCTCACCTCGCCACAATACCACATGGGTTGCTTCTACTTTCTGCCCAATGCCACCCTGTGCACCAACACCAACCCGGCGCCTAGCAATGACCCCGGTCAGTCCACGCCCACGCCCATCATTGACGCCAACTATGCTCAGCGCGTCCTCATCATTGTCTTCTCCATCATCTGCGTGATCTTTGGTGCCGCGGTGATTTTCACCCTGTATCGCTACTGCAAAAAATCCAGGGAGAAGCACGCAAAAGAGAAGAAGGCCAAGGAGCGAAAGGCACAGCGTTCTTCGCAGGCCCAACAGCAACGGCATCATAATCACCAGCAGCAACATATGGAACTCAATCCCGCATGACCGTGTCCTGATGGATTTTGGATTTTGCTGCTGCTTCTCTAACCTTGCTTGGCAATCTGTCCTTTTTTTTTTTTTGGTTTGTTTGTTTGTTCACTTACCCTCCTTATCCCCTCCAGGACTCCAATGCCCCACATAAACAATGGGAGAAGGATGTACAGAATACCTATTCTTGAAGGCTTGAAAAGTGCAACATTCTACGATTACTGCTGAGTTGGTGCAGAGGGCATCGGAGGCGTGACCCACTGGAGGACGAGATCGCAGACCTTGGTGTATACCCAGCGAAGGGACGACGGGAACCAGGTCGCATTCGTGATCTGGTCACCTTGTCTCCGGATCGCGACCCAAACCTGCATGCTCGCCGTCTGGATCTCTGTGCGGTTTGACGGGGGCATGGCAAAGTACAAGAAGAAGCGCACGCGCATAACCATCAGGTAGATGATGGCCGCAAAGGGAGACCCTCCCCTGTAAAAAACCAGCGTTAGGTTGGGATACTTGTTGCAATCGTACCAAAAGACCGAGAGGAAGAGGTCAAAGAGGATGACGACCTCCACCTGCGCAATATACAGGATACTCCTGGGCTTGAGCTGGAGGAGCTGCTGGATGTAAGGGGCGTAGGGCCCGAGCACCTGAGGCTGCGTCTGTCGAATAAACGTCACGGCATTGAAGAGCGAGTACGTTGTCAGCGGGAACAGGTGAACTGCAACAACAACAACAACAACAACAACAAAAATATCATGAAGACAGGATGACGACAGGGCATATTGTACCGATGCCAGGACGGGCAAGGGCAAGGGCGATCGCAATCAGGACATAATGCACGTTTTCATCCAACATGAGCTTGCTGGCATAGTCTACCGTAAAGGAGAACGACTGCACGCGATGTTTACGAAACCATTGCGATTAAAAACAACGGACGTACAAAGAGCTTGGCCTGATTGATCGAGAGCACAAAGGTGGCGGCAGAGAGCAAGCAGACCGCCTGGTTCAAATTGGGGGGGAGGAGGGGTTCTTTTCAGTTCATTGTCGCAGTGGAAAAAAAGAGAGTCATATTACAAGGTACACCCAGCCGCTCGAGACAATCGGGACGACAAGCGACACGACGTAGAGCACCGAGAGGAGGACGACGGCGATGTGGCACCCGCCCCAGGCCTTGAACAGGAGCTGCTGCGTTGCCGAAGTGACTGGCGGCATAACCTGCGAGTGCACACTTGTGGAAAATATGGACGACTGGTTGGATGCGGGCGACGACGAAAGCGCCCTTGCCGAGCGACACAGCGCGCGGATGGAGCGTGAATTCGGCGATGCGGGGTACCTGGAGGGCCTCGAAGTGGCCAAGGAGACACGGATGCAGGAGGGGTTCAATCTGGTGCGCTATGCATTCACATGCCAAATCGCCTTCGCTGATTAATCGCTTTTGAACATCTGAGCAGGGGTTCAAGGAGGCGTGCAGAGCAGGACTAGAGCTCGGGTTTGCCCGGGGATTATTAAGGTACGTACTTTGAGAGCTCTGATCGCAATACGTAATGACAATCACAGTGTGCTGGCTGAAGCACAGCCCGCCGCGAATGTCGCCCACGAGAAAGAGGCCCAGCGAGTGCTCGCGCAACACCAGCCACAGACATGGATCGACACGGCGTACGTCGCCCAGCACGCCAAACAGGACACGACGCTGCCGTCCACTGCGTCGTCATTGGTAACAAGGGCTACCGACGAGGCCGAGCGCGCCGTATCGTCGTCAACCGATTTGGCTGCCCTTCAGAGCCAGCATGCATTTTGGCGACAGTAACACGACATCGCACTTACACGATTTTTCAAAAGTGTATCAATGAGAAAGCTCGGGACAGACAAGCCGCCCCTCGGCATTAAATATTTGATGGCCAGTTGACCTTCGGTGGAGTGACGCGCAATAGTGGCACTGCGGCGGGTCAACGAGAGGGAACTCGGGCGACAGGTTGGAGGCGTCAAAGAACTGCCTGAGGGCCGGGTGCTCCTGTACGAGGACGTCGGCCATCTGCCACCACGACTCGAGGTCGGGCCACATGGACCGCGCAAGCTCCCAGGGCTTGTTATTGAAGAAATGGAAGACCTCGGGGGCCCCGTCGCGCGGGCTGAGCCACTGCTTGTGCCAGGGGATGTAGTTGCAGCGCTGGTGGATGTGGTGGTAGTCGATGCCGAGAGTGCAGTAGAGCTGCATGATGGCCTGCTCGTCAAAGCCCGACTTGCAGGCTCGCGAGCCGTACGGCGAGGGGTTGCTGATGAGCGCCACGAGCGCCGCCAGGTGAGGGCGCGAGGGCGTGAGCAGGATCGTCGTGCCCATGCCCACAAACGAGGATCTTAACCCAGTCTCGATGGCCTCGCGCGGCACACGGTCGCCGTGGCCGAGGCGCGCGTACGGGTTGGGCAGGCCGTTGTTCTTGAAGGGCGAGGCCCATGGGAGCGAGAACGTGGCTGCGGGGGCGCGCAATGACGTGAAGAGGTGGCTGAGATCGCGGAGGATGAGCGTGTCCGAGTCCATAAACAGCACTTTGTCGTACTCGACCAGCTCGAGACAGCGCCACTTGGTGAACCCTGCGCTGATCCACGCGCCGTACATCTTCTCCTGCTTCTCCGTGGCCATCGGCACGCACGACGCCTCCAGGTACTCGACCACGACGACGCGGTCAAACACGAGGCGCAGGGCCGTCTGCGCCTGCTCGCTCACGTCGCTCGTGACCATGCACACCAGCTGCCATCCAGACTCGGATGGCACCGACGACGTCGACGGCGCGGAGGAGGAGGTCGGGGGGAACGCCTTGCGACAGCTCTGGCCCATCACCAGCGCGCCCGGCACGTACTTGTCGCCCCGCATCACGAGCGTGACAACCGCATGATTCCGTCCCATGTTGCGGAGCACACTTGCGTTTCAGTAAAATGGCGACACCAAGGAATGGTGACGTCGGCGATCCAAAAATAGCGCGCATACGGATCGCGAGTGGTGCGGCGGGGGCGAGTGCGGGCGAGTGGAAGGAGCTGCCGCTGCACACGTCGGTGGGCGAGGTATCCTACGCGCTTACCAGTTCCAGCGGCCTTTCATTTACTACTGGAGGCTGTGTTAGATCCTCACGGACGCAAGCGTTGCGTTTAACCTGGCTGGACCGCTCAGGCTGCGCAGCGCGCAGAACAATGTCATCACCGATGTCGCGCTCATCCAGCCCAACGACCTGCTCGTCGTCACGCCGGGGACCCTCTCGCCCGATCATTCGACGCTGAGCGAGGCCGTGGCCGCCGCTGCGGCTGCTGGTGTCAACAACAGCAACAGTTATACCGGCGGCGGCGGCGGCGGCGCAACACCACCGATCGCAGCAACGACAACGACCGCTCGAAGCCAGAGGACATCGGCTCTCAACTCGTCACGCAACAGCATCATGGGCCTGGCTGCCCTCGGCCTCAACGGCAGCCCGAGCAGCCTCAGTACGGCCACGGCGGCGGCGGCGGCGGCCCTCGTCGTGGCGTCTTGCAACAGGTCCGAGTGGGTCGAGCTCAACGTGGGCGGGCGGATCTTTGCGACCTCGCGGGGCACGCTGACATCGGTACCCGACTCTATGCTCGCGGCAATGTTCTCGCCAGAGACAAACTGGTCCAGCTCGGTCGATCGAAACGGCGCCTTCCTCATTGACCGCTCGCCCGAGTGCTTTGCTCCACTGCTCCACTTTCTGCGCACGGGCAACGTTGTCATCGACCCTGCTGTTCCGCTCGATTGTAACTTTTTTATGTTTTTTTTTTTCATTTTACATTTTATTATCTATTGCAGCCGTCCTCGAGGAAGCTCGGTTCTTCCAGCTGACCCCGCTGGTCGAGGTACTCGAGGAAAAGGTGCAGGAAGAGATCATGAGGAGCCAGATATCGTTCACGCGGAGGGAGTTTATCCAAAAGATGCTCTTGTCGTCACACACGGCCACGCTGCGTTGCCAGGGGCTGGTCCTCATTGGCATCGACTTTAGCCGACTCGATCTCCGCAACTGCAACTTTGCCTTTACGTACGTAATTAATTAATTGTTATGACTAATACGTCAAGTTGAAAGGGATTTTCGCGGGGCCAACTTGAGGCAGGCCAACTGCGACTACTGCTCGTTCGAGTGCTGCCAAATGTCCAACGTCAACTTTTCCGGGGCGAGCCTGATCTGCGCCATGTTCAGCAGGGCCAACCTCGAGGGCGCGATCATGCGCGGATGCAACTTTGAGGACGGGCGGACGGGCCAGGGCGCCGTGTTTGAGGGCGCCAACCTCAAGGGCGCGCAGCTGGAGGACTCGAACCTGTCGCGCGCCAATCTCCGCGTGGCATCGCTGCGGGAGGCCAACCTGCGCAACTGCAACCTGCGTCTGGCTGTGCTCGCGGGCGCCGACGCCCAGGACGCAAACCTCGAAAACTGCAACATGGACAAGGTCAATCTGCGCGGGGCCAACCTCGTCGGGGCCAAGTTCCATGGCGCAACGCCCGTACACTCGAGTGCCTTCATGCATTAAGTAAAACAGCTTTTGTTGGATACCCCGGGGTGGGTGCAAAACAGCTGCGACTGGCGGAGAAAACATCGAATTGAAAAAAAAAAAAAAACTAAAAAAGAGTGAGCCACGATGGTCCATGCATGCGAACATTTGCAAATATTTTTTTCTCTCTCCTTCCTTTACATTTCCATCTCTTCGTCGATCTCCTCGTCCCCGTCCTCCTCGCCGAGATCCTCTTCGCCTGCCGCATTCGCTTCGTCCTCCTCCTCGTCCTCCTCGTCCTCCTCCATGTCGTCCTTCCCTGCTGCCGCTGTCGTGTCCATCGTCTCCTCGTTCTCTGCCTCCCCCTGTCCGATCTCGGTAATGTCTTTCAGGTAGGGGTCCTTGCCGGGGTCTTGCCAGTCTATTTGGAAGCGGGTCACCTTGGGCTTGTCCGCCAGGATTCTGCCGTGCATGCATGTTAGACAGACAGTCAGACAGGATCGATCCATCCAACGTACTGCCGCACAATCTTCTCGTAGACAGGCTGCGGTGGCTGGTCGTTCTTTAATGCCTCGTCGGCATACTCGTTGTTGACGTAGTAGCCAACACGGATAAACTCCTTGTCCATGAACGAGCACGTGAGCAACACCACCGTCACGCCCAGCACGTCGTTGGCCGGCACCTTGCTGACGTCTGGTGGCCCTGCCTGTTTTTGCGGCGTGTGCGACCGGGTTTAGTCCAGCGGAAACAGGAGTTGGCGATACCGTGAAAGAAAATTTGTTGGTCCCAACAGGCACGGGCCCAACGAGGATGCTGTCCAGCTCCTGGTCGTGCTCGTCGCTCTCCGCACTGCCGACATAGATGATCTTCCATTCAAGGTCTACGAAAAAGAGAGAGCGTGTCGGTCGGTCGAAAAAACGAAGCCTTACGTACCCGACGACTCCCTCAGCTGCTCCCGGCACTCAAACGTGATCTCAAACTCAAAGGGCGACAGGTACGGCGCCGGGTTCTTGTGTACCGTCACGTCGAGGATCTCTACCACCGACATGCTTTGCTGCTGCTGCTGCTGCTGCTGCTGCTGCCGAGCCGGCTGAGGTTGGAAGGAAGGAAGGAAGGAAGGAGGGAAAATGCGCGCCAAAATCAGTTCAAACTTTTCGACCAATCAGAACACTTCTCCACCGCAAACTGGCCAAGCACCTCTGCGAGAACTATGACACGATCCTACAAAGAGTTGGTACCAGGCGAACGACATTTTTTCATTGATTATCGAGCACTGAAAAAGATTGACACAGGTGTAATTTTTTTTATGTACAAAAGGAAAAGAGATGGAAAAAATACAAGTTATTCTTTTTTTTTACGCGCTATCGGTTGGCTTTTTGTCACGGTTGCGGTTCTTAACGTTGGACGTGGAGTAGTAGGCCGCACCAATCTTCTTCTTGTTAGTGGTCATGCGCGGCTCCTATTAAAAAAAAAACAATCAGTAAAAAATTGTTTAATTTTCTTCTTCTTCTTCATTTGTACCTTGACAACCACTGGCTTCTTGCCGAGGTTGAGACGCTGCTTGACGATCTTGCGCGACTGTTTGCCTTCGTGCTCGTCATCGGATGCCTCGTCCGCAGAATCGGCACGCTCAGCGGATGCAGTGAAATCGCTTTCGTCGTTGTCGCCATCGCCGCCGTCGGCTGCCGCGGCCAGGAGGGCGGGCGCAAGCAGGAGGGGCCTTGTAGGGGCCACAGCCTTCTTTGCCTTGACTGGTGTGCTGGCTGGGCTTTCCTCGTCATCGTCGCCGTGCTTCTTCTTCTTCGAGATGGCCTTGGTGGACGACTTTTCGGCCAGCTGGACGCGGTTCTTGAGGTTTTGCGTGATCTTGCCAGCAACGGTCGAGGGTCTCTTGACAGGCGCCTTCTTCAGCAGTGCTGATGATGGTTGCTTTTGGGATGATTGGGATGCAGCAGAGGATGACGCAACAGATCTTGCGTCCTCGGCCTTCTTTGTCTTTCCGGCGCTTGCACTGCTGGCTCCACCAAACACGGCGTCCCAGCTAATGGCCTAGTAACAATTACAACGTTACTTTATAGAAATATATATTTTTTTAATTTAAAATATACCTCTTCCTCTTCCTCCTCCTCTTCGCCCTTCTCCTCCACGACGGGTGCTGCCTTCTTGGCCTTCTTTGCTGGCGCAACTTCGGATCCGATTGATTTCCGCTTGCTGCTTGCTGGTGCTCCTGCTGCTGATGCTGCTGCCTCGGGCGCAGCGCCGGTCCCGACTTCGTCCTCGTCACCATTCTCGAGATCGCTGAACTCTTGGTCGTCGGGGTCTTCGGCGTTCTCATCGACGTCCTCGTCAACAGTCGGGCCAGAAGCAGGGCGCATGTCGTCCTCCGTGAACTCGGACGAGACCGCGATCTTCTTGAAGACCTGTGCGACAGTGTTGACCTTGTTGCATTGTCAATTTTGTTTTGTTTTGTTTTTTAGTTTTTTTTTCAATCATACTTTTTAACAACTGCATACCGATTTGGCGGCCTCGTCGCCCTCGAGTGCCGGCGGCTCTGTGTAAAAGGGAACCTTTCCACGGATCCAGTCGTTCAGGACCATCTTGGCGATGCTGGTCGTGTCGGGCTCCCCACCTTTGAGCAGCTTGCCGTACTTTTTCGCGATCTCGCTCAAGAACTCGTGGGCATCCTTCCACTTTTCGACACCGTATGTGCGGCAGAGGTAGACACGCTTGACGCGGCGAAGAATTTCAGGGATGGGTTCTTCCGGCTCCTTCAAGTTCTCGACACGGACCTTTTTTAAAATTAAAAAAATTTTTTTCTTTTAGGGAAAATCCACCCATGGCATGGAACTATCGCGACGTACCACGCCCTTGAGCACAATGTCGGTTTCAGAGTCGCCCGAGGGAGCGACGATGCCGGGGCAATCGATGAGGTAGATCTTCTTCATGAGCGTGATGTACTGCCAGACCTTTGTTTCACCGGGAATGGGGGCCACCTTGCACACGGCCTTCTGACGGAGCGTGTTGATCACCGACGACTTGCCCACGTTCGGGTAGCCGATGAAGCCGACACTGATCTGCTTCTTGTCCTTGTGCAGACCGGCAAACTGACGGAGCAGCTGAATGAGAGCACCCTACAAAGAGGGGGAAAAAAAAAGGGGGTCAGACAATTGAACAAGTTGCTTTGCCACTCAGTACCTTGCCAAAGGGATTAGTGATGCTGGCGTGGAATGCGAGGGTCGGGTACTCCTTGGACAAGTGCTTGACCCAACGGGACTAGAACATTACAAAAGACAGGCGTTGGTTCAGCTGTCTTTCGAGTCTGCTTTTGATTCTTTTTTTTTTTAAAAAATTACCGTGACCCAGGTGGGGACGAGGTCACACTTGTTGAGGACAAAGATCAGGTGCTTGTGCGCGGCCTCTTTCTTGATGTGCTGCTCGGCTTGGAAGCAGCGTGTGCCCATGGGGTTGCGGGCGTCCAGCACCTCAATCACGACGTCGGACGAGTCGATGACCTTGTACAGCTCACCCCAGATGCGCTTGGATTGACCCTTTGAAAACACGGGGTCGCTCGACTGGTCCTTGGCCTCGAGCGACTCGAGGTTGGCGCGCAGGTTGGGATCCTTCTCAGAACTGTAGCCACCCTCCTTGGTCCCCACAGCCGTGAGCAGCTCCTCGAAGGACGTCGAGCCGATCTTGGGCTTCTTGCGCAGGGCCTTGGAGCCAAACGTGGTCGAGAACGGCTCGGCACCGAGCAGGTCCATTTTGGGGGTCTAGTAGAGACGTATTAGGCACGTCACGTCGCACACAGCCAAAAAACCCGGTTTTTTTTTTTTTGGGGG
>Ga0302230_10000910_pt1 | contig 21230 bp, 24 predicted proteins | sample II_Palsa_N2_1_FD_193523 | JGI IMG/M metagenome (GOLD analysis project Ga0302230, IMG submission 193523) | Peat permafrost microbial communities from Stordalen Mire near Abisko, Sweden - II_Palsa_N2_1 | ecosystem: Environmental > Terrestrial > Soil > Palsa > Peat permafrost | place: Sweden... | reverse complement strand
GTTTGTTTGAAATGCAGCAGTGAAATGAATGCAGACGTCAATGCGGCGAAAAATATTTTAGCGGCAGGGCATGCCGTGATGGCTTGTGGAGCAAGTGCGTAAGCGCGGCGATGAAGCAAGAACCTACTGAGATCTTGGATCTCGGGAATCACCTTCTTTTAGGGAGGTGAGGATGTCAAAGTTTCATTCTGGTTTTTAAGTTCATTTTGGACCGTGCCAACCACTTTGCTGCGACTGGTAATATCTTTTAGCAGCGCTTCTGTTGTCACCAAGCTAAAGCCAGAATAGTGCTCATCTAAACCCACTGCTTTAATTTGGTCCAAGTCCATCTGTTTAAAAGGCATCCTGCTGTGGGCGATACCTTCTTTAACATTGCTGTTAAAAACTCGGGTGGCTAATTGAAATTCAGTGCCAGCGAGATAATGCGACAATAACGATTCCAGTAAATGCCGGTCAATATGATCTTTTTGAAATCTCGCACCGCATTGGGCTCAATAAGGTGATTTTATTCAATTTTTAATGTCTTTTTATTTTTTTTATTTTTCTGAACTACTGACGCTGCAATGAGGGAATTGTAGTTTAAGGCTACAAGCTTTTTAACCAGCCTGCCTAAGGAATCTCTGGAAAATAGGATAAGCTGCGCCTTTCAAGGGCTTTATTTCTTTTTCCAAATATTGTACATTAATAGTTGATTAAAAATTTATTTTAAACCTAACATATACATTTAAATTTAAACATATTAAATCGGGGGCAATTATTTATGCATTATTATATTCATGTCCCGGAAGGAAGAACTGCTCGCCTTACCAAGCAAGGTGCTTTGCGAGGTGTTGAAGGCCTGTATACTGATAGTTTTATTCATGCTTTTAATTTTAGAACCTCTATCTTGGTTTTATTAATTAACGAGGAAAAAATATCATTAACACACGCTGATCCCCGCACGCCAACTGATGCTATCGAGCGAGAAATAGCTTGGGTAGGCAAAGAGTGTGAGAAAATTTTAATTTATGACAAAACGTTGGTGCCATTTTATGAAGAAATTTGTTCAGGACAAATGGCTGAAGAAGATTATGGCAACTTTTCTCGCTATATTTTTTCTCCGCATTCCTCTTCTTCAAATAAAGGATGGCTCCGTAAGCCCATATTGCAGGTATATGGTATTTCATTAAGCTTTAATTCAAATACTGAGTCTACTCTTCATAAAAGAGTTGGCACCTTTAGTAAAGAAGGTCCGCCTCTATTGCTTAAACATCCCCAAGAAAAGTTATTTCTGGCGGTTCATAAGATTGAGGAATCGATTTGTTTTAACGCCGATTATTATCCAAAGAAGCAGAACCTCATTTTTAACGAGGATAAATGGGTAACTTTACCTGAAGCTGAATTGACAGTGTTCCATATTAACCCTATAGCCTTGAAGATTGATTTAGATTTCATCAAAGCGGGGGGTGCCTATTTTACTGATGAAATGTTTCACCGAATTCGGGCAGTCAGGCGCGATATCATGAGCACAAGGAAGGGCATATATGATTTTGAGCAGGATCTTGAGTTTTGCGAGGGGATGGCTAAATATTTCCAAGATTACTTTTTTAAGGATAGTCCAGATAAGTTATTGTTAAACGACTTGGATAAAACGCTTAGTGTTTATCGTGCCAAAAACCAGACTGATAAGTCTTATCCCCCGATGAGCACAGAAAAAGACAAAGAAGTAGAATCATCCTTGCTAAGTATTGTTCGTAGTCAATCTGATATCTTTGCTCAGGTGGAGAAGGTTATTTCTGATTATAAGAAAACTGAGCCTCTTGAGGCAGCCCCTTCTAGTTTTAAATTTTATATATTGCGTCAGGTAGATAGGTTTGTAACTAATTATAAGGAAAGATGTGATTATGCGGAAAATGAAAAGAGATTAAAAGAATGGGCAGAAAGAAAGAGTAGCCAAGGATATTCCCCGCAAGAAATCTTACAGATGTCCAAAGAGAACATAGGGCTCGCCTTGCGTCAAGCCTCAGCAGATCCTAAAGTGGCGCCAGATCTAAATTATAAAAAAATGATTCAAAGTACCATAGGAGGAAAAGTTTTAACTGGGCAGAGCACCAACGGGAATACTGCCATGCATTGGGCTCTTATTAAAGGGCAATTTGAAAAATTTAAGTTATTGTGTGAGGCAGTTAAAGCATTCAGCGAAGCAGAATTGGTAGAAATATTAGAGGTCCGAAATCGAGAAGGTAAAACAGCCACTGAGCTTTTTGCCAGTATTAAAGAAAAGATCCCTGCTCATTTAAGCAATGCTATTGAAAAATTATTACCTTTAAATGTGGAACAAGAAATTAGCACTTTGAAATTGAGTAAACCAAGCTAATACCTGCATGCGATATGGACAACAGCCATGGAATGGCTAGAATTGAGCTGCAATATTAAACTGGCGGTTGCATGAAAAGTATTTTTGAATAGGGAAGTGACTTTTAAAACGATTGTGTTCTTCCTTGAAATAGGCAACTTAAAATTTAAGTTGCCAAACTTTTATGAATACTGTCGGTTATTGTAAAGAAAGGGCGAAAAAGAAAGGGCGAAGAAGCCCCAAGAACTCAACTGAGCAGTCCCTAGTGGGCTGCTAAGTTTATACCATTATCAAATTAAATAAAATACTCAGAAAAATAGCTAGCAAACCTTAAACCACAAGGTTAAACTGGTTCATCCTCAAAAACAGTTGAATGAATGGCTATTTTATCGATTCAATCCCATGTTGTTTATGGTTATGTAGGCAATAAAGCAGCTGTTTTTCCATTGCAATCGATGGGCTATGATGTCTGGCCTATTCATACAGTACAATTTTCCAATCATACCGGTTATGGTAAATGGCAAGGAGAAATATTCCCCAGAGAATATATTCGAGCCCTGATCAAGGGGATTGAAGAACTTGGAGTGATCGAGCAATGCCAAGCAGTGCTTTCAGGGTATATGGGCAGTGAAGATATTTGTTTTGAAGTTCAAGAAATTGTGTTACGGCTGAAAGAAAAAAATTCACAGCTTTTATATTTATGTGATCCAGTGATTGGCAATACAAGCTGTTTTGTTAAGCCTGAAGTGCTGGCATTTTTTAGAAGCCATCTTTTAGCCGATATAATAACCCCCAATCAATTTGAAGCTGCGACACTATCAGGTATGGCCATCAACAGCCTTGCTGATGCAAAGCAAGCTGCAGAATATTTTCATCAGTTAGGCGTTAAAATTGTTGTGATCACTGGCTTAAAAGTTGTAGATCTTCCGCCAGATACTTTACATGTTTTTTTATCGCAGTCTTCAGCTTGTTATCTTATTGAAACCCAGGAATACCCGTTTAAAATCAGCCCCAACGGTACTGGGGATTTATTCTCGGCTCTTTTCTTGGGTTATTACTTGAAAAAACACAGCGCTTTGCTAGCTTTGCAATACACTGTGTATTGGATGGAGATCGTGATGAAAAATACTTATGAGAGTGATCAAAGGGAGCTTGGGATCACCTCGGTGAATTATGCCTCTGAGCCTGATTTTTTGCCTAGGGTGAGAAATTTAAATAAAACTTTAAAAAATAATCTAGGAAACCACTATGAGCCATCGATCCGATGACGACTGGCGTAAAGCCTTAACTCCCGAACAATACCAGGTTTGTAGAGTAGGTGGCACAGAAGCCCCTTTTAGCGGAGAACTTTTAAATCATAAAAAAGACGGTGAATATCTTTGCGTATGTTGTTCACAGCCTTTGTTTGACTCCGAAACAAAATTTGATTCAGGTTCGGGCTGGCCAAGTTTTTTTAAAGAAAAACCAGCAGCCATCGTTCATAAAATGGACAATAGCCATGGAATGGCTAGAATTGAACTGCAATGTCAAAGTTGTGCTGCTCATTTAGGACATTTGTTTTCAGATGGCCCCTTGCCAACGGGATTAAGGTTTTGTATCAACTCAGTGGCACTAAAATTTAAAGCTAAAGAGCCTTAAGTTAACAACCTCACGCCTATAAGAGGGGAAACCCCTCTTATAGCTGATGGCTAGCTGTTTTTAAATTACTGACTTCTACAGTTTGCCACAGCAAAAGCGCGAGTACCAAGGTTTATTTGGGGATTTTGCTGCTTTGATTGCAATTCCTACCGGGGGCTGTGTAGATGAGTTCATAATACTCTTTTTGTTAAGTTGGCTGGCGGCTGAAAACAAAATCGGCTTAGGAGTAGAGGCTGCTTTAGTTGAACCTTGTGGCTCTAAGCTGACATTATCAAAACTAAAAGGTGCTATAACGCATATTTTTTCGAGTGGTAGCTGTTTGTTTGATATCAGTAATAGCTGCTGCCTTGAGGGTATTAAAGCTTTATTAATTCTGGCAAGTCTTTGACCAAGACCTTGGCCTATAGAATTGTTGAGGCCTACGCTTTTTTCTGGTAGGCAGCTAGTATGAATGGTCTGTATGGGATTAACTGCGGCACTGCTTTGGGTAACAGGCACTAAAGGCGCTTGAAGGATATTGTCATTATTCATATCAAACAGATCATGGCGCATTGAGTGGATAGGCTTTAACGGCGCTGAAGAAAGCGGGGTTATCATTGCCGGGGCGGGAGCGGTGATAATTGCAGCTTGCTGAACAGTGGTTTTTGTCTGTGCGATAATAATCTCAACATCATTGAGCGCTATACGGGTCAATCCGCCTAAGCTTTTAGTGGTTGGCGAAACTGGAATTGGATCATTGAGAGTCTGGGGAGCCTGACTTGGCTCAGAAGCTAAACCAATAGGATCTACTGATAAATCTTCTTCTTCTTCTGTTCTAGATTGAACTTCATCAGCAGTGCTCGAAACGGATATACGGTCAATAGACTGCTGTTCATCTGTTTGTTTTTGCTCGGCAGAAACTGCCCGAGCCATTTTAGAACTTATAATGCTGGTAATACTGGTCTCTACAGATGTATTCATTCTGTTTTTAGGTGACGACAGCGGCTGGGCCGTTAAAGGCTCACTGTGGAGCTGTGATGCTTCAGGAGTGCTTGTCAGAGAACTAGGCAGCATATGACCGATAGTTAAGTAGCCAGCCGGTCCACTTTGCTTGGGCAAATAATTCAATATTGAAGGGGTGGCTGTTTCAGTTGATTCGCTAGCAGCAGAGGCGGCTTGAGTGTCAGTATGGGTTTTTACAGTGTTTTTAGGGCTGGTCGTAGGCATTTGCTATCTCCTTGCAAAATGGATCCCTGTTTTGGCAGCCTCTTTTTTGAAAACAAAACTGAGGCCTGATATAGTTCTACTTTGCTTACGAACAGGGAGTCAAATAGATAAACTTTAGTTGTTATTTAACTTTAAAAGCTGTGGCGACGTTTCTTAGTTGCATTTTTTGGGGACAGATCCTGATGGATACTGGGATCTTCGGCTTCCGAATTTTCCTTGTGTCGTTGCAAAAGAGCATCGGTAATGCGCGTCTGGACTTGATTATAAGCTTGTATTAGCGTCTAGACTGTTGAGATAAGAGTGTATAAAAGCTTCAATAAGTTTTTTGCTTATCATCTTTCTTAGCCCTCTTACCAATAGTTAAAACTTATCAGTTAGAACGGAGAACCGACAATCATTCCTGAATTTTTAAATTATATCCCTTCCATACAATCCTCATTGAAGCAATTTATATCTAGCTTGCTTTTAGCCTAAAACCAAACTAAAAGGGGTATATTATTATGTGTGACCACACATACAACAATCTAGCCTTATTGCCTTATTGCCTTATTGCCTTATTGCCTTATTGCCTTATTGCCTTATTGCCTTATTGCCTTATTGCCTTATTGCCTTATTGCCTTATTGCCTTATTGCCTTATTGCCTTATTGCCTTATTATTAAAAAACTGTTTAACTATCAGAATTCAAGCTCAAGGTCAAAGTTGGTAAATATATTGTGAAAGTGGTAATGATTGACTCTTTTGGTGATTCCAGCCAATTTTACAGCAAACAATTACCCAAGCCTCAGCCAAAAGCAGGTGAACTTTGCATTAGGCTTAAAGCCACAGGGTTTAATCCCGTAGACTATAAAACTCGATCTGGAATGTATGGCGGTCAGTTGCCGCTAATTTTGGGAGCAGATTGTAGTGGGATTGTCGAGAAGTTGGGCTTTGGCGTAGATACTTTTAAAGTCGGTGATGAAGTCTATGCGATGCCTTTTGGTCGCGGTTCTAATGGGGCCTACGCTGAGTTTTGTTGCCTTCCCGTTAAGCTGGTCGCTAAAAAACCTTCAACAGTTAGTTTTGCAGCAGCGGCTGCTATACCCTTAGTGGCAATGACGGCTTATCGAGCAACTATTGAAGCGCGAACAATAAGCAAAGGAGATGCTATTTTTATTGCCGGGGCAGGTGGTGGGCTGGGAAGTTTTGCTGTTCAGTTGGCAAACCATATTGGCGTTAAATCTATATTTACCATTGCAAAAACCCAGGCTGGTGCAGAATTCTTGGTGAACAGTCTTGGTTTGAAAAAAGACAATATAGTGATTTATGAAGGACTATCTCTAGAAGCGTTGCATGCAAAAATATTAGCCAAAAATGCTGGCAATTTATTTGATGCCACTTTCGACTTTGTTGGTAGAGATATGAAGCAACTTTGCCTGGAACTGACGCGCCATTCTGGGCATTGCTCTACAGTTTTAACTGAAAATCCTGATTTTTCATTGCCAGTTTGGCAGTATGGTTTATGCTTTAATCGCAGTTTATCCATACATTTGGTATTCGTAGGGGCCGAATCATGTGAGCTTTCGCAAGATTTACTCAATATTTATCAGCGACATCTTGCCCATATTTCACAGCTTTTTGAAGCAGGCATTTTAAAAGCTCCTCATATTACGGATTTGGGTGTATTGTCAGTTGAAACAGTTCAGAAAGCACATGAATTGCTGGAAAGTAATCGGGTGAAGGGTAAGCTTATTATGCGGATAAATGAATAGGCTCTTTGGTTTAAATAGATAAAAAATCCTCAATCAAAGTGAGCTCGAAATTTTATGATACCTACTGATAGGTTCATTTATAGTTTTGCTGTCAATTGAGGGGTTTTGCTTCGGACCGCTTCTTGAGGCCCTTGTTCAGCTGTGGGCTTCGGGGTGTTTTTTTCTGTAAAAATAAGCTCTTCAGCAGCAAAAACTTTTGATTTTCAAGATTATGGAAGCCTTGGATGTAAAGACTTCCATTGAGGCGGATTATTTTTTTAAATACAAAGCGAGTTCAGCTATGCGTTTGCCAAAGAGCTTAGCGGTTTCTAAGTCCCCTGGCAGCGGGCCTTCTTCAGGATTGGCATCGGAAGGAGACTGAGCCATCAAACCTGAAAAAGAACCTAGATAATTGATATCGTTGCGCTGTGCTGCTTTGTTATTAGCAGGTAGCATTCCGGTACCGCTCCAGATCATGCCATGCTGCATGGCTAATGTCATTATGTAATTTAACGACATCGCTTTGTCGCCATTGATAGATGCTGAATTGGTAAAACCCGCGGCCAATTTGTTTTTCCAAAGTTGCTTACCCCAGCTTTTAGAGCTTTGTTCAGCAAATTTTTTAAATTGCCAGGAAACAGAACCCATATAAGTCGGAGAACCAAAAATAATCGCATCGGAACTATCAAGTTGTTGCCAATCAAGCTCTGAAATATTACCTTCAGGATCGATGGCCAATAATTGTGGTTTTGTGCCGATCACGGCACTAGCACCCGCATGTATGGCTTCTGCTTGTTTTTTGGTATGACCCCAACCACTGTAGTAAATGATCGCTATCTGTGTCATTTGCTTTTCCTTGCTTAATCCAGTAGATTTTTCCTGCGCGAGCACTGGACCCGCTATGGATATCAATAAAGTTGCCACAATGGCAGCTAATAAACGCATATTTCTATCCTCAGAACTTTAAAATATAGTACATCCTATCTGAGCAACCACTAAAGTAAAAGCGATAAGTTTTACAACTTAGTGATAATATGAAGTTGTAACACTTTCTTGCGTAAATATGCAGAGTTGTTTTATAAGCTGCGGCCTTGTCAGACAATTGGCGGTCTCAGTATACTGCCTAATGTTCGTATAACTGTTTTGGTGAATGAATAATTGAAGGAGAGCTCATGCCCAGAGTTATTATCATTGGGGCGGGTCCCTCAGGCTTGGTTGCTGCCAAAGAAGCCCTTGAGGCAGGCTTAGAGCCTTGCATCTATGAAAAGGCGGACTCTATCGGTGGTTTATGGGCCCCAGGCTCAGGTTCAACTTGGGAAGGCATGCGCACCAATCTGTCAAAATTTAGCTGTATGTTTTCCGATGCTCCCTGGCCTAAAACAACTGATTTGTTTCCCTGCGGCGCTGAACTTTATCAGTACTTAAAGGGTTATGTTGAGAAATTCAAGCTTGGGCCTTATATCCAATGTAATTCAGAAGTCACTCATCTAGAAAAAAATGGCTCAGGCTGGCAAGTTACCCACCAAAAAAAATCGGCCAATTCTAATATTACAGAAAATTTTGAATTTGTTATTGTTGCCAGTGGTGCTTTCTCAGAAAGCTATATTCCGCAAATGGCAGGGCTTAATGTTTTTCAGGGTATTAAGCTGCATAGCAGTCAGTATAAATCGCCAACTTTGACTTTTACTCAAAATCAAAATATTAAGAAAAGAAGGGTAGCAATCATTGGTAATGCTTTCAGTGGTACAGAGATAGCTGCGGGTTTTGCCGAAAATGGTGCAGACGTTGTTCATATCTTTAAGAATCCTCGCTGGATTATACCGCGGTTTATTCCCAGCCATAATGGCAACAAACTTCCAATCGATTGGGTATTTTATAATCATGCGACACGAAAACAAACTGTTGAGCTTAAGTTTAAAACTGAAGCTCAACATCGTGCTAGCAACACTTATATGGCAAGTCTCTGTATTGAACAAAATGATCCTGAAGGAGCTTTATATATTTCTCCAGATTCCTCAATGCCGACACAAATTGCCATTTCAGATACTTATATCAATTTAGTAAAAGCCCGAAAAATTCAACCAAGAAAAGCCAGCATAAAACAATTTGACGAAACAGGCGTTATCTTTTCAGATGACAGCCGCATGGATGTTGATGTCCTTGTATTTGCTACTGGCTATAAGATAAATTTGAAGTTTTTAGATAAATCTATTCAAAAATTATTAAAATATGATTATGACGATCAATTTCAGCCCCTATTGTTGTATAAATGTATCCTTCCAGACTTAGACAATATGGCTTTTGTCGGGGTTTATCGGGGATCTTATTTTTCTATTATCGAATTACAGGCTCGCTGGGCAGCTCTACTATTTAGCCAACAGTTGCCAGCACCCGCTCAGCATTTACTTGTTGAAGCGTTAAAGGATGAGCAGTCAATCAGAGAGCTTAACCCTCGCCCCCAATACCCCCATGGCGATTATATGGGGCTGGCATGTAACATCGCTGATGAATTAGGTTGTTTGCCAAATTTTGAACTTCTAAACAAAGAATATCCGGAACTTTATAAGGCTATATGGTCTGGGCTGTTTTTTCCGGTACACTTTCGGCTATTTGGTCCAGGTAATAAGCCTGACTGTTTAGAAGACCAATTGCTAGAAGTCACTGAGCTTTTAAATCTTTATTCTCACTCTCAAGCACCAGAGCTGAACAACTTGGACTGTTTAAAATTAAAGCAGCAATTACGAGACTTTTCAACAAAAAGTCTGGCTTATGTGACAGCAAGCTCCGTCCAAAAAGTTGGTATGATCCCAACTTCTCAATCACAAAGCTCGACTGCGGCATCAAGCTCCAATAAATCCTTGCTCTGGAACTATAAAGCGGCTGGATTAGCTGCAGCGGCAGTTACAACCCCGGCCTATCATAGCGGTAGGCTAAAAGATCCCGGCTCAAGACTCTCTCCTTCCTCTAATTTTACCTCTAATTTTAATAGATAAGGTGAAGAAAGTTTATGAATTCAGCAGAAATATTTAAACGTTTTCCCGGTTTATGGAATTTTACCAGGATTGCAAAGAGTAAAACTCCAAATTTGCCATCGGGTACCATAGAGGGCCAGGCAAGTTTTACGGAGGCTGGGACTGATGCTCTTCATTACCAGGAAACAGGGCGGTTTAGCCCAGATGTAGGTGACGCCTTAGAGGTGAGAATGGAATATTTTTATTATTTGAATACTCAAGAAAATCGTATAGAAAAGTATTTTGCTAAAGATGGCCAAAAAACTGGGTTATTTTATGCATTAAAATTTTCTCAGGGGGGTTCTCCATCACTTGAGGCCACAGGCGATCATTTGTGTATAGCCGATACTTATAAGGCAAGCTATCAGTTTCCAAGTCCAAATGATGATGATTTTAAAAGCTTTAGGTTAACATATACCGTGAACGGACCTAAAAAAGACTACACTACTGAAACAATTTTTGAGTTAAAATCTTCTATAAAGCCAAAGAATAGCGGATAAACTACCTACTCTTTGGATTTCGATTTTATGCAAAGAGTCTATACATAAAAACCAAAAAAATCTGGAGCTTATCATGCGCCGCCATCACTTACCGCTGACTGGTTCTACTCAGGATGATGCCAGGCAGGCTATAGCCACTTTAAAACCGGGTGATTGGCAAGTATTTACTGCTGATGAGCAAAACGCCGCCAGAGGAACTCATCATCGCAAGTGGCTGGCACCGGCCAATTTGAATATTTATGTAACTTTCCTGTTTACTTTTTTAAAAGATCAGCACAGTTCTTTAATGAATTTGCCGCAAGTATCGGCATTTTCAGTTATAGAACTATTAGAAGGCTTGGGTTTCTATCCTCAACTAAAATGGGTGAATGATCTGCTACTTAATCATAAAAAATTTGGTGGGGTATTGTGTGAATCAGAAGCTTGCCCACAATTTAAAGATTATCTAGCTGTTCGAGTTGGTATTGGGCTGAATGTCAATATGCCAGCACAGCTGCTGGCTGATATCAATCAGCCCGTGACATCCTTGCTGATAGAAGGTGGCAGAGAACTGGATAGAGAAAAAGTTTTAAATCTCTTAGCAGTAAAATTCAAAGCTCATATTGAATTATTAAGTGAACAGGGATTTAAACCCTATTATGAAAAGATTTCATCCCGCATGGCTTTTGTCGGTGAGCAGGTACAAATTCACGATTATTTAACTGGCACCGTGCATCGCGGAATCGTATTGGGCTTAAACTCAGAGGGAAAGCTTTTGCTGGATGATGGTAGTCAAGTTATGGAGCTTATAAACGGTAGTATAATTCCTTCAATGAGAAGTTTGAAATGATTGTTCATTTTAGCATTCAAGATGGTTAATTTAGCGGGATTTTATGCATTATTTAATTTTAACCAGCCTGATGTGGGCATTTTCGTATAGCCTCATTAAAAATAATTTAACCAATTTAGATGCCGGTTTTGTCAGCGCCTGTCGTATGGTCATAGCGGCTTTGGTATTTTTGCCTTTTTTGAATTGGAAAAATTTAAAGCTGAAGGCTGTGGGCCAATTGATGCTGATTGGGGCTATTCAGTATGGTCTGATGTATCTTTTTTTTATTCGGGCATTTTCTTATCTTGCAGCACATCAAGTAGCACTCTTTACAACTTTAACGCCTCTTTATGTGATCCTGATCAATGATATTTTGGCAAGAAAAATTCGGGCTTATTATCTCGTTACAGCCTTCCTTGCCGCTTTAGGTGGCATGTTGATTTATTATCAAAATCTTAAAAGCGCCCATCTCTGGCAAGGCTTCCTGCTCATGCAAGCGGCAGATCTATCGTTCGCATTTGGCCAGATTGCTTATAAGCGATTCCGACAAAAACTCCCCCAGGTGAAAGACTCCGAAATTTATGCCTGGCTTTTTATCGGCGCTGCAGTGATAACGGCTATCGCGACCACCAAGTTTCATGGTTGGTATAGTTTGCAAAAAATAAATTTTAGTCAGAGTCTGGTTTTATTGTATCTGGGTGCTATAGCCTCAGGTTTAGGATTTTTCTGGTGGAATAAGGGGGCTGTCACCACAGATGCTGGGGTTTTAGCCGTGTTTAATAATCTTAAATCACCTTTAGCTATTTTGGTGTCGGTGATGTTTTTTCATGAAAAAATGAATATGCTAACTTTAACAAGTGGACTCATTTTGATAGTCATTGCACTTTGGCTAGCAAATTTAAAAGCACCTCGACACTGATATAAAGCTGATAATAGTCAATATTCATTTAAGAGAAAGGTGGCTTTGTAGATGAATTTTGCCATCAATTGTTGTCCGAGCAAGGCGTTTTGCTGATGCCTGCGTCTATTGATGGTGGATCTAACAACCCTTTCAGAATTGGTTTTGGTCAGCAGACTTTGCCCCAAGCCCTAGAAAAATTAACCGACTATTTACAAATATTTCCTAAGTCTAGCGGCCAAAGCAGTTAAAGCAAGTTGAATTTCTTATGGATCAAGCTTTCTAAGTGAAGCACTTATTTTTAATAGGAGGGTAGACAAGCTTTCAGTTTTATTGCAGAATTAACGCTCTTTTAAAATCATTAAGGGACTAATGATGTTAAATTTTTTAAGAAGACTTTGTTGTTGTATCGCGCCTAGTGCCAAAGTTAATCTTGAGCCGCCAATTCCCATTGCAGTTAACCATCTGCCCTCTAGACCATCTCAAGTTATATCTTCCAATATGTTACCTTTTTATGGGAGTTCTCAAAGACGTATGTCAGATTCCTTTAAAAGTGTACGAGCTGAGCATGATCTCTCTGCGGTTGAAATAGCCGGAGAGGGAAGGGTGCAAGAACTCCTAAAAAAAGGACAAAGCCCGATTAAGCCCACTAGAACTTTGAAACGGTATACCAACGATTCTTAAATTTCAGTGAATATTTTTTTATACAACAGTTCAGGATCTTTAATAATCAGGGATTTTTCGCGTTTATTTAAACTTTTTATAAAATTCTCAATTTTCATAGCTTGTTGTTTATCTCCATAAATAGGCCATGCTTGTGCCAACTGAGTGGGTGGAAAGCTTCGAGTATATTTTGCAGCAACGCCTTTGACATGAGCTTGATAGCGTTGAATTAAATGTTTTGCATAGCCCGTGTAATAGCCATTATTTGCACAATGGATGATATATACCCAAAAATTGGGCATTTTAAAGTTACTTGTATGGATTATTTCAAGTTTCATTCGATAGAAATGGTACTTTTGCAAAAGCTAAAAATTGTTGCATAGTAGTCTAACTTCTTCCTGGAAGCCTGGCTGTTTAATCAGTATATCAGTATAATAGGGCCGATAAGCTCCAGATTTAATTAGAAGGAGAAATTGTAATGCCAATAGTTTTCAATGATTTAGATGCCGATATTTATTTCGATTATACCGATAAAGTGCCTGAAAAATTTGTGAACTTATCTACAAAAAAGAAAGAAAGCAAACCGCAGTTAAATCTTGCTATATTACAATTTTATGCCTTATATAGAAATACTGTTTATAATTCATATAGCAAAAAAACGGAACAAGAAAATTTTGCCTCAGATATTAAAAGCTTTGCAGCACCTTTCAAAGAGCCAAACCAAGCTAAAATCATAGAAGCTCAATATGTTTATAATTATGCGGTTGCATCCTCTATAAATGCAATGCAAGAGTGGAAAGATCCTGATGGTAAAGTGAAATCTTATATTGCTTATGAAAAATTAAATAACCATAGCAGGAAAATTGGTTTTGTACATTTTGTTGAAAAAACGCTTAACAATTCGCCGATAGTTTATATTGCTCAGGCTGGAGTTTTAGAGCAGGGAAAAGGCATTGGAAGACGTTTGATGGAGTGCGTTTTATCTCATTATCCAGCCGGCACGAAATTTTATATAGGGACTAGAAATTTTAATGAAGAAGCCATATCCCTTTACCATAAAAGGTTAAATTTTACTCCTTTGGATGCTAAAGTGATTAAAGAATTAATGGGTCTTGATGAAAGATATTGTGGGTTCACCCATCAGAGCAATGAAGAAGAAGTCTTAGCTATTAAAAACAAACAAGCTAACTCTAAAAATAAATGCAAATTATAAGCTTGAGACATTAAGCTTATAACCAAGCTCAAGCCTAAAATTTAAGGATTAACTAATGATTAAAACAATAGGATTCATTTTGTTATCGACCGCCTCATGGAATGCTTTTTCTGTTCCAGTTGATTCTGAAGTTCTTCATCGACAAAGAATAATGCATGAGCAAGATAAAATACCCACGATTGCTGCTCCAATAATAAAAAAAATTCCTATACAAGAATCTCATGAAGAACTTATTGATTTAAATGCTTTACCTGATAATGCTACAAACAGAAGAATTAAAATGATGCCTGATATTGATCGTTCGATATTAGGCTATCATCGAGCCCTTCACAAATATCCTTCTTATGTTAGAAAAGGTTTGTTACTTGCATTGCAAGATATGGTTTTGGCATTACCGGAAAATATCGGTATTTGGGTGTATGAGGCTTATAGACCCTTAGATGTTCAAAAAAAATACTTTAAAAATGTTAAAAACAGAATTCAAGGAAAAAATCCAAAATTATCAAAAGAGGAAGTCTACAGATTAACTTCTATTGAAATTTCATCGATTGAAAATAATGTTCCTGTACATTGTACAGGCGCAGCAATTGACATGACCTTGATTGATTTAAAAAGTAATCTTCCTTTACCTATGGGTAAATTTAGTGTTCTTAAAGGTCACAACGAGGTGGCGAAAACCTATTCTAAGGGTCTCACAAAACAAGAATTAAAAAATAGGAAACTTCTTTTAGCTGCAGCGTCTAAAGCTGGATTGGTGAATTATCCAAATGAATGGTGGCACTTTTCAATTGGTGACCGATATGCTGCATATTTTTTAGGAAAGCAATACGCAATATACGGAATCAAAGTATTGCCTTAGAAAGATTCTAAATCTAAAAAGAGGAGACTGTTACAATTAAGCTGATAACTAATGCCAATTTTTCTTCATTTTTATTAAATATCGGCTTTTTAAATCTATCTTGTTGCATCGTGTTCTTTAAACCCTTCCTAACAGTTTTTAAGTATGATAACGGTGATTATCACCACACTTATGCTTGCTAGTATTATCAATGAAGAAGGCTAAGTCTATTGCCGTGTCGTCTAAAAAAGAGAAACCTTGCCCGCTCTAGGGACACGCTTTTAAAAGCTTTACCTTAATGAGAATGTTTTGAGAAGGCAACCCCAATTTTAATGGTTTTTTACCTTTTTTAAAAGGAGATCACGTTCTTGTTGATTGGAGTTAAGGGCAGTCCCTGGGTTTTCTACATTATAGTCAGGCGAGCTTCCTGCTAACTCGGCTTCTAATTCCAAAGCTCTTTTTTCGTATTCTGCTGCTTTCTTTTCATAATGCTGCCGGTAAACAGGTTCACCCGTTCTTTCTTCCAAGGATTCCTGGTTCCAAAGCTGTGCCAATTCTTGCAATATGACTAGGAGATGCTCCTTGGGTGTCTTATCCGTAATGCTGTCTTGCAAGTGCTTTATCCGTGGATAGGTGTGTTGTTTATCTTCAACCAATTTTTTAATTAACTCGTACTTGCGAGAATCTTTGATTTTCTCTAACCAATTGGTGACTACTTGACCGCCGTAAAGCATTAATAATTTAATATTGCTCACATGCTCTAGCATGAATTCCTTTTCGGTAGTTAATCCTTGGAATAGTTTTCCTTGAAAAGACGCATTCGGATCAGCACCATATTCCAGCAGGGCTACGGTACAGACAGGTTTTTTTGTCAACAGGCTCATTTGTAAAAAGGTATGAGAGGCATAACGGGCCTTGGCAATGATCTCTTTGCCTTGAGCAATTAGCTTTAAGGCTTTCTGGTTATTTCCCTGATCCTCCTCGTCATGGAGAGCACGGGCAAGCGCAGCGTGGGAAGTTAAATATTTTAAAAATTGCGTTAGCATCAATCAGTCCTATCTGCTTTGTTATACTTTCTGTGTCAGTTAAACTCATTAGCTGCAAGGCCTATTATCAGGCTGATCATTCTGTATAACGCTAACGGCTTCTAGGGCAGCCTCTTTTCTGAGTAGCGGTTTTAATTCGTGTTCTCTATTCTTTTTATAATAGTGCTCCGTAAGCAAAGGAATGGCAAGCGCTAATGCTCCCGTAACCGCGGCAGCGGTAGAGTATGTGGAATCAGTATTGGGCTCTTTTTGGTTAGCATCGAGAGAGGCACAGGTTGTCGCCACCACTTGGCAGGCTGTGCTGACTACTGTTATGCAGCAGCCCACCTATCATTCGAAGTACCAACTACCTTGGCTATATTTGTGCTTTTTGCTGGTAGGGGCACCCTATACCGGAAGTGTAGCTGTTTTTCTTCTTCTATCTTGGAAATTTTCTCTCCTTGTTCCCCTATTGCGTTTTGTAAACTTACTACCATTTTTTCGTGAGCGCTTATTTCGAAATGACTGGCTATCCTAGCGCCTATAAAACTGCCAGCGGTGATGCCGATATTCGCCCAAGAGGAGATCGCCTTTGAAGTATTGAGCACATACTATATTGGCCGTTTGTGTCAGGAAAGAAAAAACACTGCGCGCAGTAGAAGCTTGCTCTTCAGCATCGCATTTGAAATGACTGGGGTGCCCTGCTCCAATGGCGATTTGGTGAATCTCTGGTAGCGACGCCCCTGATCGTTGTTGGGTCAAAGGTGTTAACTCTGCTAGTGCCGCCTTCAGAAACTGTTGGGGTTGGGCTTGGGGCGTTTTCAGTTCGAGTTCCATATTTACTTCGCCTTAGGTTTGTGCGCCAATTTAAGTAATTAAAATAACAATGTTAGCATCCTACCGTTACCCTTACCCCAAAGTTAAGGCTGTGTGTCCGATAATGGTAGTTATTTGTTCTTTTTGTTGCCCTTTTTCGGAATGTTCGGTGCTGGGGGGGTTGACTCAGATTTCGTTGAAGGATTGGAGCCTGCTGTGGAACTTGTAGGGCTACTTGAATGGCTTTGGCTGACAAGGTTAGGGCTAAGTTATAGGTAAGCGTTAAACAATAACCCGAGACATTTAGAAGGCATAAGAATATTTAAACAATGCAGTAAAATAAGGACTACCGCCTACTTTTGGAGCCTTTTTTCCTAACTGGACTATCGCTGTCTTTTTCTGGTTCTTCTTTTGGAGGAGGGCCTATTTGTTCTTGTTGCGGGGTATTGGTATAAACTGGAGATGCCCCTATAGCGGTTGCACTACTACGGGTTCTTTTCTGGCCAATATAGGCTGGCATGCTGGGAGAGGTTGAAGTTGTGCTTGCAGCTCTTCCAGTATTCTGCAACTGGGCATAAGTTTCGGTCGCGGTTTTTAAAGATGCAGAGAGCTTTGTCAAAGAAGGCGGTGATGAAGTCGAAGGTGTTTGTCCTTCCTCAGCACTAACCAAAGCTGCGGAAGTGGAGGCCTGAGAAGAGGGCTGATTAACGGGTCCTAAAAGTGAAGATTGTGTTGATAGCGTGGCTGCAGTGGGTATTGGCAAGGCTGGACCTGGCGTTATGGGTAGCGTATTTGTTAAATCTTTTTTGACAGAAAGGTAATGGTTTCCTGTATAGGCAAGTTTCACAACAGGCAAAGAGGGAGGCAATTCAGATATATTTTGGGTCTGGGTAGTATGATTTCCCTTGTCACTATAATAATACAAAAGCTTAGATGAAGTATCACGTGTATCAACGACAGCAACAACAACTCCAATTGCTTTAGAAAGGGCCATTATGTCTTGATAGTCTGCCCATTCAGAATCCTTAAACAATGGACCTTGGACGCGCAGCCGCAAAACATTATTGGTTTGAGTTCCTTCTGGGATCTCTCTAAGGAGTGGGTGGTTTATATGTTCAAGTTGTTTAGCAACTGCTAAATAAAAGCAATTACCATCTCCTGGAACGTCTTCGAGGTCCCAGCCTGGAATTGAGCGGCGCCCTATAATTCCTTTTGATTCAGTGAGCGGCTCACTACTGGTTGAGGCACTAGCTGCAGCGCTTGAACTTAAAAAGAAATTTGGCTACTATCTACCTGTGCTGTATGAAGCTGCTGCTGTTTTAATGGCAAGTTAAAATCTTTAAAAAATAGCGAAACTTCTTCGCCGACTAAATGCGGCATTTTTAAAACTTTAAAAATATTAGCCTTATCGGCAGGTTCGAAGCCTCCTGTTAAGTATGAAAATGTAGCTAATTGCCCTCCTTTTTTAATTTTCCCTCTCGAAAGACGTGGTTCAAATTTTTTGAAATTATCATTATCAATTAGAGCTATACCAAGATCTGTTAGCTTTTTTGCTTCACCAATCGATAATTTATCATCAAAACCCCTAAGATAATTCAAACCCTTTTCAAGATTTTTTTCCTTAATCCCCTTTGCTCTTCTGTCCCTGATTCCTTATCGCTATCAGATGGGCTGGTAATCATATCAGCTTTTTCCAAATCAGTTAGCTTGGGTCCAGCTCTAAGCATCTCAATTTTTTCTCTAGCTTTATAGCCAATTTTCTCTTGCAAACTAGCGCCTTTTTTTAGTTTATTACTTTCACGATATCCCTGTTCAAAGTCTTTAGGAGGATTCCATTTGTTTTCAAACGCTAAGCCATGATAGCCCCGAGTAGCCAAAAAGATGCCTTTTTCTTTCAACACTTCATTAGCAGCTTCCAGCATATATTGACATTGCAGGCAGCAAAGCTTATTAAGCCCAATATAGATATTGCCTATATTTTTATAATTATCCACGTTTTTAAGAATATAAGCCAAGATTTTCATCTCTGCATGCACATTCTTGTTTGTTTCGTCTCTTGAAATGATAAACTGGTTTTCGCTAGCCAGCTTTGTTAGGTTTTGTAACTCAAGCTTAGCATCAGGCTCTAATATCTGAGCCGCTTGTGAGCTGCTGCTAGCTGGGCTTGTTTCAGAGCTGGATGCAGGCTGATTTGTTGTTAAGTTTTCCTCTTCTTTTTCTTCTTCACCTAATTCTTCACCAGAGCGAGGAGTAGACAATTCTTCAATTTCCTCCTCTTCCTCTAACTCTTGTTCAACATCCTTTTGTTGTGATTCCAATTGGGCTTCCTCATCCAAAATTTCTTGATTTAAGTCATCTTGGCTGAGGTCTAACTGCTCATTTGGAGATTCATCATTCTTAAAGAAAGTTTTTTCAAGTTTCGAAAAATCTCTATATAAATATTTAGCTTCTCCATATACCAACCCTGCTTCGGCCATTCTAGGGATAAATTGCTTCATAAGGGTATCGATTTCATCCCCTCGCTGGCTAATTACCCATTTAGGGACTTCTTGGCGTATTTCGTCTGCAATACGTATTGGGCTTGCTTTGAGCTTTAAAGAAAACCGGGAAGGAGCGCATATATCATCGGTAAAGAAGTCTTCTCTGTCTTCGCTTGATTTTGATTGTGATTGAACAAAGTAATCTTTGATTTTCTTAATCGACTTCAAAACTTTTTTATCTTCTTTTGTCGAGCTATCAATCTCATTGGCTGACAAGTAAGTTTTGTCACCCAGTATAGCGACTGCTACACATTCACTGCGGGCAGATAAAATCCGAGCAAGGCTATCTAGCCTTCTTCGGGCTACATGCTCCTTGAGTTCTTTTGTATATGTCTTACGTAGACCACGTAGCACCGTTTTTTTTGGCATTTTTATTTACCGATACTTAAAACCTATTGTTTTAAGACTGGTCCCTTGCCGGTTAAGTTCCCAAAGACAGCTTCTAGCTCTGCCGCTAAACTGGGATCTTCACTCAATTGTTTAACCACCAGGTCCACCTCTTCTTTGGCAATTGAGCGTAGAATTTCAAGCTTTTCCTTCCGACAAGCCTGCTTTTCAGGACTATCGAACCCAAAACTAACATAGGTTAAAGCGGCTTTTAGAAAGCTCTTAATAGGGTTAAAATCATTACTAGTTAGCAACTTTTTAAAGATATGTGATGGAACGTGCTTAAATAAAAATGCAAGGGGTTTGGCGCTTTCTATATCTTCTAATGCGGCATTTAAAATAGAGTCACCTGCTTTTTTGAAAAAAAGGTTTTTATCGTTTTCCTCAAAATACCCCGACGAAAGGATACTTTCTAATTCTTTATAATCCCCATTATTAAACGCATCATAAACCTTATCCCTAACCTCTTTAACCCGCATATGGCTGTATGCAGGCAAAGTAATGGGGGCTGAGGCTGGCATAACAGCCGGGCTCTTGCTCTCAACCTGCTCTTGGATTTTTTGCTTCATTTTGTCTTGAGGTACCATAACAGGCTCCTTTATCTAATTAATTAGGATAACTATTAATATACCCTGTTTGGCCCGCATTTTATAGCCCAATCATTCCAATTTTGACTTTTCGTAGCTCACTAAGTTCCTAGCAGCCAAAAAAATGCCAGCGTATCTGATAATGGCTATTATTGGCATCAAATTATTGGTCTTAGCCTTTCTTTTTAGGGCTATTAGACGTAGCCGGAGGCTTAGAAGAGAGGTCTTGTTCAGCTTGGGAGCTAGGGGAGGGCGACTGCACTTGGCCAGCAGGACGGGCAGGGCTGCTAACAGAGCTTAATATAAGAGTGCTGGAGGAAGATGAGGCTGGTTTAGCCAAATGAGTGCTATCTGCTCCAAGCTCAGCTTGTAAGTAAGCCAATCTATCAGCCAATTCAGGCATTGCAGAGCTGCTAGAAGAGGAAGAAGATGAACTGGAGGAGCTTGAAGAGCTTCTAAGTTTTTTGTTTTCGCTAGCTCCGCTAGGAGGAGGGTTTTTTTCAGGGCTTTTAATGGCATGACGTTTGCCGCTGTTTTCAGGCTTTGGCACTTCTACCTTCAGGGAAGGGTGTTCGCCTGACAAGCTTGGTATCACCTGAGAGAGGCTACTTGATGCAGCGGGCACACTACCAGCTGAGGAAGCAGTGGCTGCGCTTGAACTTGAAGATGAGCTACTAGTGTGGTCTACTTTTTTTCTAATTGATAATCTTTTGTACAAAAATCCACACAATTTTTGTTGGCTTGGTATATTCCTCTCATTTGAATTTCATTTAGAGCAAGTTTTTCTGCATCAAGCTCCCAGGCTTCTTCATACTCGACATCCGTTATTTTTCTTTTTCTTCTATCTTCATCATTATATAAGTTACTATATAATTTTGGCCTACTGGCGTCAGTTGGCTCATGCTGCAGACTGATCTGACCCCGTTTCGGCGGACACTTAAGGTGATATACTTACATCAACTTGAGGGGTGCCGATATGAAACGAGGAACTACGCGTTACGATGCTGAATTTAAACAAAGAGCCGTTAAGCTTGCTT
>Ga0302230_10000908_pt1 | contig 21275 bp, 32 predicted proteins | sample II_Palsa_N2_1_FD_193523 | JGI IMG/M metagenome (GOLD analysis project Ga0302230, IMG submission 193523) | Peat permafrost microbial communities from Stordalen Mire near Abisko, Sweden - II_Palsa_N2_1 | ecosystem: Environmental > Terrestrial > Soil > Palsa > Peat permafrost | place: Sweden... | reverse complement strand
TTTCCACCAACCCCCCCCCCCCCCCCCCCCCCCCCCTCTTCCGACTGTATGCATACATCCCCTGTGGAACTACCTTTTTTTTTTCTTTCCCTTTCTCTTCTTTGATCGCTCGGTGAAAAGTGTTCGCCGAATGACTCTGTATGGGAAAAATGAACCAAAAAAAAAAAATATAGATAAAATAAAAGACGGGGAAACTTTCGAATTAGTTTACTACATCGGTTTGGGAAAAGGAGAGAGAAGCGAGCATTAAAGAAGATGATTATTTGGGGGGTGGTAGGGGAGGTTGACAAAAAGGTGTTTTTTTTTCTTCACATGACGACGCAGTTGTCGATGAGACCCTCGCCAGTGCGCGCTGCAGCTGCGGCAGTGTGGTTGTTGTCGTCGACTGTGGGAATTGTTGATGATGTTGTCGTTGCGGATACCTCGTCAGACGATGCTTCTTCAAAATGGTCATTGTTGTCGTCCTCGTCCTCGTCGTCTTCTTCTTCTTCTAACCTCTTGTTGTCACCTCTGATACTGCTATTGTTGTTGTTGTTGTTGTTGTTGCTGCTGCTCTCTGCCATCGATCTGTTTACTACCAGGGCGAGTTAGAATACGATAAAAATCTTTCTTTCTAATAATGCCAAACTGACCTTGGGGGCACCGGTGCAGGTGGCGCAGGCCGAGTGGGAGCGGTAAAGCCGCTTCCTGTCGAGACGATCGATGGCGATGCCGGCCCTGAAGTGCCTGCGGCAGTCGCAACCGCAACCGCTGCTGCAGCTGGGGTTGCCTGTGTCGTTTGAGCGGGCGCTGTTGGTGCAGGCGCTGGTGCCAACTCTGCGGAAGCCGCGACGGCAACAGCAATAGTGCCCAGAGACTGGGTCGACGAGGTCGAGAGGGAGGAGGCAAGGGGTGTTGGCGTGTTGTCAATGCTATCGGCCGACGCGTTTGACTTGCTCCTTGAAAATCTGCCAGGCCACGATTGAGGGGCAGGGATAACATAGCTCGTTGCGGCGGCTGACGAGAGTGGGGCGCTCAAAGGCTGGCCGTTTTTCTTGGCCGAATGCTTGAGCATGCCGTCGTGGACCCAGCTCGCGACATCGACGTAGATCTCGTCAAACTTTTGCAAGAATGGGTGCTCCAGCAGTTGCGCGTAGGTCGGTCGTTTCAAGTGGTCCTTGAGCATGCTGATCAAAGATGGATTGGTGGTTACCAAAAAAAAAAAAAGGTAAGAAAAAAAAAAGATTTCGTTACCATTGCGCGCAAAAATCAATAGCCTCGGCAGAGAAGCGGTCTGCTGGCAGCTTGGGAGTCTCTCCGTTGACAATCGCGTTGAGCTGTGAAAAAACGCTGTCAAACTCTCCGTAGGGGAAGCCTGACGAAAAAGGACAAGTTAATAATGAATGAGTAGATAAAATAAAAAAAAAGGTTGACATACGGCCCAGGGCGACCTCCAAGAGGGATACTCCCAAACTCCACACGTCTGACTCGACACCATAGCCTTCCGAGTTTGAGAGGTTGTTGATGCGCTCGGGGGCCATGTAGTGCTGACACCCAACAAAGGTGCGGGCGATCGACTGCACCAGCTGTCCGCTCACGCCAAAGTCGCACAGCTTGATCTCCCCTCGAGTGTTGACGAGGACGTTGGTGGGCTTGACGTCGCGGTGGATCTTCTGGAGGACGTCCTTCATGTACTTGAGACCCGAGACCATCTAAATTTTTTTCCGAGAGGAAGAAAAGTGTGAGAATTTGAACCCGCAGTACTCAAATATACCGAGTAGGATATTCTGGCAATGATTGGCTCAGGGGTGCCGTCCGCGTAGAGCCTGTCGAGCGAGCCGCCGTCCATGTATTCCATCCCGTAGTATACACGCGTCTCCTGGAAGAAGGATCCATAAAACTTGACGATAAACTCTGATTTGCTGTGCATGAGGACAGCGAGCTCTATGCTAATCTGCTGGGGCTTCTTCTCCTCCGATGTAAGCTGGATCTCCTGTAGAATGAACAAGAAATGGACAATGTCAGTGCGAACGGGTTACTTGTAAGATGAGCTTGCCTTTAGTGCGATGTAGCCGCCAATTTTGTTGTAATATGCCTTATGGACAATGCCGTACTGGCCCTTGCCAAGGACATCATCTTTATTGATTTTGAGGTCGCTCATCGTAAACTCGAGCCTGGGCGAAATGAGGAAATTTTTAATTTTGCAGGGGAAAAAAAAATAAATTCTGCTTTGCTTTTACTTTTGCTCGTTGGTCTGCAGTCCGCCAGGTCCAATGGTAACACCCGGGGCGACGGTCATTTCGCCATGTCGATTGCTAAAAGGTAAAGGTAAAGTTAGGAATTCGAGTTGAAAAAAGACGTGGACCACGTACACAGGGATCTTGGGGGCCTCTGCCGGCCCCGGGAAGTTCGTGAGGGGAACCGGCTTCTTCTTCTGGGCCTTGGTTGTCATTTCTGCTGTTTTGACAAAGACCGAGGGGCGTCGCCTTTCTGTTGGTGGATGCGCCGATGCGGGTGTAAGCACTTGGTCAAAAAAAGAGCAGCCCGCGTGTCCTCAACAACCCGTCTAAGTGCAACAGCAAAGGGAGTGGCAAGAGCGTTAGTAATCGGGTTGTAAAGCAGGGCAGGAAGGGGGACAGAGCCGCAGAGACAGCCGTGAGAGGAATGTGCGAGAACAAGTCATGCATTGCGTGGACAAACAACACACCAGCCAACTCCAGTGACACGTGCGCCCGGGGCAGAGCAGCCAGCCGCCTTGCACGACCACAGCGCAAACACACATGCACACGCACGCGTCCCTTACATAAACTTTGCAGGCCACGGAGGAGGGGGGGGGTAGATAAGCTGGTCGGAAACAAAAAAGACAGAAAAGCACGCGGCGGGAACCCTCCCGCCACCCAGGGACACCACAACTCGCCGCACATGCGCGCACCAGGCTCGAAAAGCGCCCAGAGACAGTCCCCCTACACCAAAAACAGAGGAAGCAAACGCGAAAAAACACGAAAAACGCGGAGCAAAATGTTTTTGAGGTCCTCCCTGCTCCACCACAAACACACAGGGCCCCCCCAAAAAAAGAGCAGCGAAGGACCACAAGAGGACCGAGAGCGCCAGAGGGCACGTTACGACCCCACGTCAACAGGAACAGGTACGTGCCTTTTCAGGACGAGAAAAGCAAGTTTTGCCACGCCAGCACAATTGGATGCCATGATTTTCAAAGTGTGTGAACCAGACCACAGTTGCTGCCTTCCATGGACGACCAGTACGACGAATTCGGCAACTACATTGGCCCGGAGCTGCCCAGGTAGATAGATAATGGTGAACGAGTGCACAGCAACTAACGTGAACCAACCAAACAAACAAAATAATAATTAACAAGCGACGAGGAGGACGATGAGCAGGACTGGATGGACACGGCGCAGGGTGCACAGCAGCCGGAGAGCCCACAGGGAGCAGCCGACGAGGCGGCTTTGCAACAGCTGGCTCCTTATGACTGTAATGTCGTGGGCAGAGAGAGAGAGAGATTGGGTGGTTTGGTGGGGACGTAGCACGTTTCTTGCGATGCTGACCTCTGTCTCTTTCTTCTTTTTTTTTTTCCTTCTTCTCTACCTCCTCAGACTCTTCTGCACGCATGCAGATCGTCCTGCACGAGGACAAAAAGTACTACCCGGACGCGTCCGAGGTCTTTGGCGAGAATGTGGAGACGCTGGTGCAGGAGGAGGACACGCAGCCTCTGACGGAGCCCATTGTGCAGCCGGTCAAGGTGAAGAAGTTTGCGCTGGTGGAGAAGAGCGTGCCGACGACGACGTACCGCAAGGAGTTTATGGTGGATCTGATGGAGTTCCCTGCGTCCATTCGCAACATTGCCCTGATCGGTCACCTGCACCACGGCAAGACAACCTTTGCCGACATGCTTCTGCTCCAGACCCACGACATCAAAGTGAGCCAGGAGGACGAGGTAGCTCGCCTGCTTGCTTCTCTACAACGACCCTTTGCTAAAATCGGATCCCAATACAGCTCAACTTGCGCTACACCGACACGCACCTGCTGGAGCGAAACCGAGGCGTGAGCATCAAGGGGATGCCCCTGTCGCTCGTCATGCCCGACGTCAAGGGCAAGTCGTACCTCGTCAACCTCATGGACACACCTGGTATTGCCTTGCAGTCTCCTTTTTTTTATTTTTCGTTAATAAACCTGACCTTTTGGTTGTTGTCAACTAGGTCATGTCAATTTCAGCGACGAGGTGACCGCCGCCCTGCGCATTGCTGACGGTGTGGTTGTCATTGTCGATGCCGTCGAGGGCGTGATGGCCAACACCGAGCAGCTTTTGCGCCACGCGATCAACGAACGCATGGCCGTCACCGTTGTCGTGAACAAGGTGGACCGACTCATCCTCGAGCTCAAGCTGCCCCCGGAAGATGCCTACTACAAAATCCGCCACACGCTCGAGGAGATCAACGCAATCATCAAGTAAGCGCTCGCCAAGGCTAAGAGACAAAAACTAACAGCTGTTATCTATTGCTGTAGCTCAATCTCACACGGTCGCGACAACCTGCGCATCTCTCCAGAGCTCGGCAATGTCTGCTTTGCAAGCAGCCTCATGGGCTGGTCCTTCACCCTCGACTCGTTTGCAAAGATGTACTCTGAGGCCTGGGGAGGTGCGCGATCCATTTCTTTTTTTTTTTTTTTTTTTTTTTGTTTTTTGTTTTGGTAACAACTATGTCGCGTTTGGCTAGGCATCCCGCACGACGAAATCGCCAAGAGACTGTGGGGTGACATTTACCTCAACCCGAAAACAAGGAAATTCCAAAAGTCTTCCCCTGACTCGTCCGTCAAGCGGACATTTGTCCACTTCATTCTCGAGCCTCTGTACAAGATCTACAGCGCCGTATGCCTATCCCCGCTTGGAGAAAATCATTTTTGAAAATTTAAACCTGTCCAGGTCGTTGCGGAAGAAGGACCAGCGCTCAAAGCAACCCTGGACGAGCTCGGCATTGTCCTCCAACCAAAACAGCTCACAATGAACGTCAAGCCTCTTTTGCGACTTGTCTTGTCGACCTTTTTCGGTACAGGCCCTAATAACAACAATAGTCGTGGTTTATTATTGATAATCTTGCAAAAAGGCGACGCATCCGGTTTTGTGTCCATGCTCGTCAACCACATTCCCTCACCAGTGGCCAACGCGGCCAACAAGGTTGAACACACATACACGGGCCCACTAGACTCTGTGCGCGCTCAAGCCATGCTCGAATGCGATCCCAACGGCCCGCTGGTTGTGCATGTGGTCAAGCTCTTTGCCTCCGCCGATAGCTCCACCTTTGATGCGTTTGCTCGCGTGATCAGCGGCACGCTCAAGCAGGGCGCACGCGTCCGTGTGCTTGGTGAGGGATACTCTCCTGAGGACGAGGAAGACCTGACTGAACAGACCGTTGGGAGCATCTCTGTGTTCAACTCACGGTATGCAACCAACTTGTTTTTAATTTATTTTAATCTCGAAATTGCGCAGATATCAGATCGGGACAAGCGCAGCAGGACCAGGCAGTTGGGTGCTTATTGGCGGCGTGGACTCGTCCATTGTCAAGACAGCCACGATTGTGGACCTGGACAAGAACGAGGAGGTGTACATCTTCAAGCCTCTCAAGTTTGCCAACAAGGCCGTGATGAAGATCGCCATCGAGCCCGTCAACCCCTCTGAGCTTCCCAAGATGCTCGACTCGCTCCGGAAAGTCAACAAGACCTACCCCGTCCTCGCGACCAAGGTAATAAGGCTTCAAGTGAAATGTTTCTTTTTTTTTCCTAAAAAAAAAATTAAAAAAAAAAATTTGTTCTCTTTCGCAGGTCGAGGAGTCCGGAGAGCACACGGTGATGGGTACGGGCGAGCTCTACATGGACTGCGTCATGCACGACTTGCGAAAGACCTTCTCAGAGGTTGAGGTCAAGGTGTCGGACCCGATCGTGTCGTTTTGCGAAACTGTCGTCGAGACGTCGTCCATCAAATGCTTTGCCGAGACTCCCAACAAGAAGAACAAACTGACGATGGTCGCGGAGCCACTCGAGAAGGGCATTGCTGAAGACATTGAAGCCGGTCGTGTTTCAACCAGTTTTCCCAAGAAGCAGGTTCGTTTGCTTGCTCCTCCTTCATCATTTTAAATTGTGTTTTGTCGACTAGCTGGGTGAGTTTTTCCAGTCCAAGTACTCTTGGGATCTTCTGGCAGCTCGTTCGATCTGGGCATTCGGCCCGGATGACAACGGACCCAACATCCTCGTGGACGACACGCTGCCCTCCGAGGTTGACAAGCAACTTTTGACAACGATCCGCGACTCGGTCAAGCAGGGCTTCCAGTGGGGTGCTCGCGAGGGACCCCTCTGTGACGAACCCATCCGGAACGTCAAGTTCAAGATCCTCGACGCCTCTCTTGCCAGCGAGAGCATCCACCGTGGTGGAGGCCAAATCATCCCCACGGCTCGCCGTGTTTGCTACTCGTCCCTTTTGATGGTACGCATAGAAACAAGTAACAACCACCACAAATACCAAAAAAAAAAAAATTTTTTTTTTTTGTTTGCTCATACTAGGCCACCCCTCGCCTGATGGAGCCAGTCTACTTTGTCGAAATCCAGGCGCCAGCAGACTGCGTGTCGGCCGTGTACACTGTCCTCGCCAACCGTCGTGGGCACGTCACCCAGGATTCTGCCAAGGCAGGCTCCCCCCTGTACACTGTCAAAGCGCTCCTCCCCGTGATCGACTCGTTTGGCTTTGAGACGGATCTCCGCACACACACACAGGGTCAGGCCTTTTGCCAACAATTGTTTGATCACTGGCAGGTAAACAAGGATGTTTTTCTTTATCCCCTTTTCCTCATCTTTTTTTCCCCCCTTCTTTTTCAGATCGTGCCCGGCGATCCCCTGGACAAGTCCATCGTCCTGCGACCGCTCGAACCCTCGCCCGCCCAGTACCTCGCGCGCGACTTTATGCTCAAGACACGCCGCCGCAAGGGCCTGAGCGAAGACGTCGACGTGACCAAGTTTTTCGACGACCCTCTCCTCCTCGAGCTTGCACGAAACGACGGCATGTTTGGCATCAACTCGGCATGATAGCTGGGCCCCTCTATCAGGCTGCTCGTTGTGCGCTGCGTCGACCAAAAGAAGAAGAGAAAAAAAAAAAAGAACATAGAGAAACACTTTGATCCTCGTCAGCGTTTTTTTGTTTTTTTTGCCGCACCTGCACTGGCATGGACACCGTACAAGACTTCTTCAAACTGATGCCGCCGGTGACGCGGGCGCTGTTCATATCGACACTGGTCACAACACTGGCGGGCAACTACGGCCTCGTGAGCCCCATGTCGCTTGTTTTGACGACGGCAGCAGTGACAAAGTTCCAGGTACGAACGAGTGATTACGCGTAATCAAGGGCTGACGAGCTGACAACCCATATACATACACACGCTCGCACGCTCACACGCACACACGATACGATAGCTATGGCGCTTTGTGACGACGTTTGTGTTCTTTGGCAAGCTGAGCTTTGGCTTCCTGATGCACCTGTACTTTCTGTACAACTACTCCAAGTCGCTCGAGACCGAGCACTTTGTGGGCCGCACGGCAGACTATGTCTTCTTCCTGACGTTTGTCGCGACCATTCTGAATGTACGTCGCGCTGTTCTACATGGCTAATGACTAACAACACTGCGCGGAAAAAAAAAAAGGTGGTCGGCTACCTGCTCGAATACCCAGTCCTGTGCAGTGTCTTTGGCATGTCTATCCTCTACGTGTGGTCACAAATCTTTCGCGACACCACCGTCTCGTTCTTCTTTGGACTGCAATTCAAGGTAGGGAGCGGCAAAGACAACAACCTGGTATTAAAATCCGTCTTGAACGACGTAGGCCATCTTCCTGCCGTGGGTCCTCGTCGGCTTTGACATCCTCTTGGGCCAGTCACCATTTTCGACGCTCATCGGCATCGCCGTCGGCCACCTGTACTACTACCTCCAGTTTGTGCACCCCCTGAACACTGGCACGCAGCTTCTCACCACGCCCGCTTTCATGTAATGAGTTATACACAAACACGAGTGCTAACATCCGTGCAGGTATGACTGGTTCCCAAACCAGGCGATCGTGGCTGGAGTCGGTGTGACGCCGCAAGGGCGACCGATCAACGCTCCCCCTGCAGGCACGGGTGGCCGCTACAACTGGGGCCAAGGCCATCGGTTGGACGGTTGATCTTTTTTTCTTTCTTCATTTTAATTCCAATGTGTACAGTAAGTTTTTTTTTTCTTTTTCAACTTTTAAGGCTCGATCAAGAAATCATAGCATTGCACACCGGGCGGGGTCGTCTCGGGCGTGATTGGAACCATGTTGTAGAAGCGGTACCACTCGCTGTTGAACAGGTAGCGCAGCGGATCGGCGCGGCAGTTGCGGTTGCAGTCCCAGGGCGCCTTCCAGGGCTTGTACGCGCCAATGTAGTGGAACGTGCGCGGGGTCACCGACAGGAAGAGCTGGGGAAAGTAGTTGATGGCGGCGTCGCGCACGTTGTAGTAATAGGGCAGGGCAAACCACTTGTTCTTGAAGTACCAGTTGAGGAAGCCCTGCTCACTGGGGCCGCCCTCGAGCTGCTCCTCGTGTCGCTGGAGGATGCCCATCATGTCGTCGTACGTGGCGCGATTGGGCTGGAGGACAAACATGGCCCCGTTGAGGTGCGTCGGGCGCCAGTCGTGCGACGTGTGCTGGCACAGTTCGGTCTCCTTGCAGTCGGGCCAGTCGATCGGCTTCCCCGCGGGCCAGTCGAGCGTCGCCGCAAAGACGTTGTACATGAACAGCTCGTCCATGTTTTGCAGCACGACCATGTCCGAGTCGAGCTTGACGACGCGATCGTAGTCGTCCAAATTCCACAGGTTGAGCGACGTGAAGACGCTGGCATAGTACCCATCGCGCTGTACGTTGGGCCTGATCAGTGGCACCTCCTTTACGATGTAGCCCAGCGCCTTAAGGTAGTCGGTCGACTCCTTTGTCGTCGTCCCACTGGGCACGATCGCCAGCACGTCCTTGTCCGACCCGCTCGCCCGGATGGACGCGATCAGGGCACGCACGCCGCACAGGTGCGAGCGATCGTCGTCCATGTACAGGATGGCGTACGCGTGGCGCTCCGGCTTGCCCCTGGGCGTGTGGTACGTGAACGTGTCGTACGCCATGTCCAGATGCAGCTTGAGTGCGTGGGCGAACCGCACACTCGAGTTGGCCCAGGCAAGGTGGCCGCCCAGGCCGGTCGCGTGCATCACGGCTGCAACGGCCTCATCCACCGTCACCGTCGCGCTGTTGTCGGCTGGACAGGATGCCGCGGACGCATCACCTCGGAGGACCACCACCGACGACGACGACGGCGGCGACGCCATTGTCGAGCCCGCTAGCGCATTCGTGATCGAGTACACTAGCAGCGTTGCCACGGCAATACCCAGCAGGCTCACGACCACGGCGTGCCCAGTCCTGTTTTTGGAAATGGGTTCAGCCATGTGTTTCATGCGTGTCGGATGAACCTCATATATACGGGCAGGACACTTTGCAACAAAAATCATGGCGGTATGATTGTTGAGGGTGGGAAGGCGGAGGCGGGGCGGAGGGTGGCACCGGCGTGGGGGCTGGCTGGCTGCACACAACACAGCAGACGAGAGGGGAGGGGGGAGGGGGAGGGGGAGGGGCAGGCAGTTAAGACGCGAGCCCGATAGGGGTGCATAAAACAGACAAAAAGTAAACAGGTCCACAGCTCCCCCCAAATCGGGTAGTGGTGTGACTCTTCGGTCTAACCCCCTTCCCTCGTGCTCTCTGTTTTCCTTTCCATGCACCACGTACGTAATTGCAGGACTACGACGACCCCTTTGGAGGTATACTCGTTCCTGGATTTTAATTTGTACTTACTTGTTGGCTGTTGGGCAGACCCATTTGCAAGCCCTGTGGCACCCGTGAGCCAATCCAACGTGCGTCAGGCACAGGAAGACGGTACGCTGCCCAAGCTATCACCGCCCCGCGCCACCCCCCACCCCCACCCCCCACCCACCCCCAATTGACACTGACACTCTTATCAGGCAAGTTCAAGGCGCTGGTCGACAAGATCTTGTACTTTGCTCCGCCTGATGACGAAGGCTTCATCTCCGGCAAGGCCCTGCGGCCCGTCCTGCTCAAGGCAGAGATCTCCATGCCCCAGCTCAAGGAGGTCTGGTCGCTGGCCGACAAGGACAACCGAGGATCGCTCACAAAGGACGAGCTCAAGATCCTGCTGAGCCTTATCGCGCAGGTCCAGCTCGGCCGCTCGCCCTCGCTGGACGCAATCAAGTCCAACAAGGAGACTCTCGTGCCAAACATCCAGAACGTTGACGAAATCGTCGCGATGGCACCGACTGCAGCTGCGCCCGTGTCCAACTCGCCGTTTTCTGGCACCCCGGCGGCCACCGCCACCCCGCCACCTGCGTTTGCAGCTTCCTCCTCGTCGTCCAACCGCAACAGCACCGCCCAGACCGGGTAATGCCCCCCATTTTACTCGTTTTGACAAACGCCGGATGGCTCATTTTTATTTTCATTTGGGCTTGGCAGCAACACCCAGCTGCATTTCCAGTCAATGATTGACCGAGAGTCGGTTGAAATCAAGATTTCGAGCCGCGTCGGCACAAAACTCCTCTCGGCCGTGAAGACTGTCTATTTCGACGTCGCCTCCAAGGTACTACTATTTTTTTTCAATTATAACAAGGATAAATAAAAAAATTCGCACGCAAAATAGCTCTTCCGTGCGACCGTCACGCGCCGATACTCTGACTTTGACTGGCTCCACGATACCTTGCTCAAGCATTATCCTTACCGTCTCGTGCCTCCGATCCCTCCCAAGCAAATGATCGTTGGTCTTGGTATACCACAGGAACAACAACATCGAAAGAACACTGGCTTTAAAAAACAAACAAAAAAAAATACAATTTTTTGGTACAGAAAGCGAGGCGTACATTGAGGACCGCCGAAAGGGCTTGCAGCGATTCATGGAGTACTTGGGCCGTCACCCCATCTTTAGCTTGGACGAGGACGTCAAGGTCTTCTACACCGAGCCCGACGAGGAGCGTTTCAACGACTACAAAAAGTCACGAACGCCTATGGTCGTATCCGAGTTTTACAATCACCCCAAGGCTTCCACGGCAAAGGACTGCTTGCCCGCTGGTGCTGCAGAGACCCTTCACATGGTATATCAAAAAAAAAAGAATGTTTTATTTCCAATCTTTACCAACCGATTTATCACTAGGTCCGTGACAAGCTCCCCGCACTCTCTGCCAACATCAACAAGCTTGTCGAGAGCTCCGAAGCCTCGTGGAAGCGTGTTGAAGGAGAAGCCTATGACTATTCCAAATTCGGCCTTGCCTTTGAGTATTGCTGTCGTTTTTTGTTATTAGATTATTAATCAAAAAAAAAAAAAATTTTTTTTTAGGGCAATTGTCGAGTCTGATTTCCCGGCGCAGTGGGTTTCCTCCAACCGAAACTACAAGGTGCTCACGTCCAAGTTTGAGAGCCTGAGCAAGCTGTTTGCGGAGGAGGCCGGCAAAGTGATTGACAGCACCGTCGAAAAGCTCAAGCACCAGCAGGGCATCACCACCGCCTTCCAGGACCTCTTTATTCGCAGCACACAACTGACCCAAAAGGTAATTTTTTTAATTAAAAACAACCTATTTACATTTTTGTTCTCTCTCTCTCTCTCTCTCTGTGTAGGATGCACAAACCCTCATCAAGCGCATCCAATCAAACAAGTCCAAGCTTACATCGCTTACTGCCAAGGGCACCGTTGGCAAGGCTGTCGATGTCGTTATTCAGCAGATTGAGCAGGACGAGAAGGAGATTGAATTGCTCGGCAAGCTCGACGATTTCGTCACTCTTTGCATGTGGGAGGAGTTGGCCTTCTTCAAACTCCACAAAGCCTTTATCACCCTCATCATCCGCGACTTTGTCAAGGGGCGATTCCAGTATGGCGACAAGGTACAAAGTTGAAAGCGAATGAGAAAAAAAATAAATAAATAAAATAAAGATCCTCGACAACTGGAGACAAATGGAACCTTACGTGATGGACCTCCCCACGACTGGCTTCTAAAGGCAACAACCAAGCAAAAAAAAAAAAGCAAGCAAACCAGAGAGAGACATAGAAAAAAAAACAATTATTTTCCTTTTTTTTTTTCACCTTTGTTTGGAAAAAAATATATATATATTTTTTTGCAACGAGAACTTTTGAATGGCATTTCTCCGCTGACTCCGCTGACTTACGCTGACTTGTTGTACAATACTGTATTTTTTATGTAGGTTTTATATATATGTATGGCTAGGATAAGGATGCCGCAACTGGAAGGCGGCCGGTGCGAAGGAAAGTGGACCAACTATCAGATCGAGACTGCAAGATGCGATTGAGGGTTGTGTCGTCGCGACGATCGAGGGCATCGAGGGCCTTGGACGTGAGATCCAGCAAGAGCTGGAACTGGCTCGCCTGCATCTCGAGCCCCTTGCGCAGCTGGGAGACGATTTCGTTGCTGCTGTTGTTATGGGTGATGGCCGCGGGAGCCACGGAGTGCTTCAGGCTTTGGGACAGGCTGATGGCAGCGCCCATGGTGGCCAACGACGCAAGCTCGGTGGCCGATGGGTTGGACGTGGTCGAAGGCGCGGCCACGGCGTCGTTGAGCATCATGGGAGGGGGTAACTGGAACGACAGCTGGTCGTTGCTGTTGTCTCCACCGTTGATCTGGCGCTGTTGTTGAAGCTGCTGCTTGTGGTGGCTGGACGGTTCGGCGTCGATAATGTTGGCGATCGACGTCTTGCGGTGGTGCCTGTGGTGGTTGAGGGACGGCTTGGGTGGGTCAATCGCATCGTCAGAGTCTGTGCCAGCAGTTGCCGCCGCCGCTGCTTCCAGGGCAACCTGGTCCAGGGTGGGTGCAGAAGGCATCGGCGTGCGGCATCGGCGGCGCTTGCGGACGACGTCGGTCTTCATGCCCGCGGGACGATCGACGCTCTTGAGCCGCTTGTACAGGCCGCAGGCATTGCAAATGTGGAAGCCATCGTCCGTGCGACGCCACAGCGGGGTCGACGTCGTCCCGCAGTTGACGCACGTGCGCACAGGCCGGCCGGCGGACGTAGGCGAGGCCGACGGGGACGACGACTCGGTCGACATGCCCGATTGAGCGGGCGATCGGCTGGCCGACGGTTGCGGCTGCGCCTTTGGTGACAGCACCGGCTCGTGCTTGATCGTTGTCGCGGGGAGCGACGGGAGGATCCATCCGGACGGGCTGGCCAGCAGCAGTGTCGACGGCGACATGGGCACGTGTACAGGACCGTTGACGACGGGGTTGTTGCCGTGGCCCGACGGCAACGCAGAGCCACCAAGGGGAGCGAACTGTGGCAACGGGGCAAACGACGACATCGACTGTCTGGCACTGCCGTCCTTGGACGACGAGCGCTGAAGCGGCTGCTGCTGCTGCTGCTGCTGTCGTAGCGTGGCTTGGGCTGCGTTGTACATGGACGGCGGCAGCATCGGGGACGGCATGCCCTTCACAAACGGTGACGGCGCCATCTGTGGGGCGAGCGCGTGTGGGCTCGTGCCAGGCATGGTCTGGGGCATCATGGGAGAGAAGAGTGGTGTAAGATGGGGGGTCCCGGGGGGTGACTGCAGGTTCAGCAGCGCAGAGCACGCAAAGAGGTCGGCGCTGCTCGTGCTATTGGCTGGCTGCTCGCTACTCGCGGTCTTCTTGACGGCACCGGCAGACTTGCCTGTCCTGGCGATGGACTTGCTGGGCGTGGGAGCGGCGATAGCACTCGTTCGTTGGCGTTTGAGAGCGGGGGCAGACTTGCCGTCGTACTCACCGCCGTCGTCCTCGTCGTCCAGCTCGTCGTCGTCGTCGTCGTCGTCGTCGTCGTCGTCCTCGTCGTCGTCCTGCCCATAGTCGTCCTCCTCGTCGTCGCGATCACCACTTTGGTGCGCCTGCTTCTGCTTTTGGCCACCCGTTGAAGGCACCACGGCCGTGGGTTTCTTCACCACATGGCGCGTCATTGTTCCTTTTCACGTTCTTCCAGTCACAAAGGGGGTTGGATTCCATGCTGCTGCGCAGTAGAAAGAAACCGTACCTGTCGGGTCCGTTATCGGGCTGTGTGCTGGTCGGTCGCCTCTGCGGAGGGAGAGTCGTTAGCTCCGCGTGGCGCGTTCACTTACTGACGAAAAACACACTGAGGTTTGCCCCCGTGCCGAAAAGTCAACTTTTGATTGGACGATCAATCCGAGACCATTGCACCAACTAAGCAAGTTGCAACGAGCGCAAGGACCTCTGGTTGGCCTCCATCAAATCTAGCAGCGAGCGCTGAAAGTCGGCGGCCGTGTTGCCCGAGATGGACGAGACGATCCGCAGACGCTGGAGCAGTTCCGCCTCTTGCTCCAGACGGGCTTGCAGGGCCGCGATCTCCTTGTGGACGTCGACCGCGGTCTTTGGCGAGGCGGCCGAGATCACGATCGAGGGCTGTGCGACGGGTGGCTGTACGGCCGGTATGACGGGAGGACGATCGTCGTTCACGGGCGTTGAGCTGCGACTGGTCACGGGCGTGACCTTGGCAGAAACATTGCCGTCGCCGCGGAGGGAAGGATTGGCCAGACTTGTCGACGAGCCCGATGGTGTCAATGGTTCCAGGGTGAGATGTCGGATGTCTTCGCTGCGCACTCGCCTGTGCATGACTCGGGAGGATTTCACCTGTAGTGCGGAAAAAAAATAATAAAAAGAGAATTCTTATTTAAGGCATTACCTTGCCTGATGATGACGATGATGAGATCGTCGGAGGCGCTTCGTGCGCGACCACCACAGGTTTGAGCGGCACGGATGTCGTGGTAGAAGAAGCAGAATCATCGACGACAAATGCTGCGACAGGCCTCTTGCCCGTGGCTGCTTGGCCGGAGGTTCCCGTTGTCAAAGATCCCCAGAGGTTGCTAAACAGTTGGGTTGACGAGGAGGACGAGAGAGCCGAGGAGGGTCGAGAGGCATCAGGGTCGCAGTCTCCAGCGAGGGCGGCGCGGCAGTGCTTGTGGACGGCTAGGCCGCAGTTGATGCAGCGGTAGTACGACCCCATCACCAGGCTCTTCCACATGACTTTGGTACACACTTCGCAGCGCAGGGTGCCCGGCGGCATGATCGAGTGCTGGAAGAGTTTGTGCAGCTTATTCCAGATCGTGCCTTTGTGCGCTTCGAGCAGGAACCCGTACAGTTCGTCACGCGTGATGATGCCGTCCTTGTTTGTGTCGAGTGTTTGAAAGCTGTAGATGAACGGGAAGAACGAGGCCATCGTCTCAAACTCGTCAATGCAGAGAGAATTGGAGTTGTCCTTATCAAACTAGCGTAGAGTTGTAATTTAGTTAAAGATAGGAATAATGAATTTAAAAACCTGGCGAAAAATAGCGTCACAGAGCTCCTGCACAAGGCTTTCAACTCGCGTGTTGTCGTCTGCATCGTCCTCGTGGTCGTCCTCGTGGCCATCGGCATACCTGCCGTCGATACCACCACTGGACGCGTGGTCTCCGTACAGGCCCTTGGCAGTGCTGCTAATAAACGTCTGAAACACAGACGACTTGTCCTCACCGCTCACTTCGTTGCGTTTTTGGGATCCTGTTGCGAAAAAACACACTGAGTGCCCTTTGTTCTCTTCAGACCGAATACTACCATCGCGTGGCTCGCGCAGGTACGACAACTTGTCCATTTCTTGCTCAGACACGGTCGGCAACAGGGCCAAATGCAAGATCTTCCACAGCCCGGGGTCCACAGCAATCGTCGGTAAAAAAGCATCTGCCTGCAGTGCTTGTTTAATCAAGTTGGCCTAAGGGATGATCTAAATTAAACAAGAAGATATAGTTTTTTTTAATAATTTTATTACGTTGGCAGCGAGCCTTGGCATGTTGATGGTATCGGGAGGCGAGGATTGGCGCAAGTAGACATCGTTAATGTGAACAAGATCAGAGATGAGAAGGCCGATGTACGGGATGCTGTGCTCTACATTTTTTTTTCTTTCAGTAGTACTTTCGAAAGGGTCAACTTACGAGCATGCTCCTTCAGCTCCTGTCGGTAGCGCTGGAAATTATTCTCGGGTGAGAGGAAGGCGGTGATGAGCTCCCACGAGAGCGTATGCCGCCTGGGGAGTGCATCAAACGTGTGGCGGAGGCGGAAGACGGCGTTGTGAGTGAGGCCGCTGTAGACGGCAAAGAGCGAGTTGTAGTCGTGGCTGGCGCGCAGGCGGACGGCGACCTTGATGAATTTGGCCAGCATCTGCACACGGTCCTTGAGCACGGTCTCGTTGAGGATCATCTGGACAACCCAGAAGGCGACCTGGTTAAACAGACGAATGCCCCGGACGACAGCGTTCTGGTGTCCCTTTTGCAGACTTGCTCGCCGCGATGAGCTCGCACTTCCACCTCCACTCGCCACAGCATCGGCCCCTCCATCGAGCGAGGGCTGGACAGGCGGTGGTTGAGGTTGTGGTTGGTGCTGCGTGCGCATGTTCTTTCCGGTCGCAAACTGGATGAAATCAGACGGACGCAGCGAGCGAAAGACGTCGAGCTGCATCTGGAAGATGTGTTGCGCGAGCACATTGGACGAAATGTCCAAGAATAACAGTGGGATGGGTCCCGCTGCGGACATTTGGGCGTCATTGCCGCCGAGTGCTGGGGTTGGCCACGACGAGGACGCCGCGCTGTTGTTCGTGCTCGTGGCGATCGCAGGCGAGACCGCCGACAGCGGCGACGTCGACGATGATGCAAGCGTGGCGGAGAGGAGGAAGCCCCGTGAAAAAGGACGCTCAGAGACCGACGAGGCCGACGTGGGTGTCGCAGGCTCCTGCTGTTGCAGAATCTCGTTGCAAGCGACGGCGAGTGCGTCAACGAGGGCGGCCTCGACGTGATCAGAGTCGCAGCCGTCTGTCGTCGTCGTCGTCGTCGTCGTCGAAGCAGGTGATGGTGATCGAACGAGGCCATGCAAACGTGACAACAACGACAGTCCCTCGTCCGTCTCGGTAAAGTGGCACGGGTAGTTCCTGACCCAGAACAGGACGATGGCGAGCACGGGGCCCCTCCTGGGCACCGCCAACAGCGCGTCCAACAGCATCGTGGGCGAGGCAGGGGTCCACTCGAGCATGAACAGCAGCAGGTCACATACGGGCAATGGCGGGTCTGTCACAACGGCCTGCGGCTGCTGCTTGGACAGAACGGTCGCCGCTTCGTCCACCAGTTCGCTCTGTCAGAGAAGGAGGTTAGTTGGCGGCGGTGGTGGGGAGAGCCTGATTGATGGTTATGGCGTACGACGATTGATCCGAGTGGTTGCGGCCGCGTCATCGAAATTTCGTTGCCAGTTTTATTTTTATTTTTATTTTTATTGCATGTATAGCAGCCACACAACTCGGCAACGTCTAGCGATTGGGAGTTCAACAGATTGAGCTTTGAGGTAACATTTTTTTGTAAATCAAAAAAAAAAAGAGGAAGATTATGAGGAGGACTTCCACTGGGTCAACTGTGACTCCCACACCTTGAAGCTCGCCTCGTCAGCAGCCTGGACATAGTAGGTCTTCTTGGCAGCGGAGATTTCAAGGACGTGCTTGCGATTATGCTTTTTCTGTTTTTTTTTTTGTTTTTTTTTTTGCATCGAATTAAAAATAGATTTTCTAAGAAGGAACCTACCTCGTCTGCTTGGGCAATCGCCTTGACCTCAGAGAGGAGTGCGTGGTTCTTGGCGGGCTTCTTGTCCGAGTCGGACCATTCGATGCGGTCCTGGAGCAATCGAAAGTAGCGCGGCTGCCATTTCGCAAACATGCCACCACCCAGTTTGCTGAGATTGCCCTCGTAAATGGACTTGGCTGCCGTCGCTGGAACCGCCGCCGAGTCTGGGGCCTCAGCAGCAACCGTTGGTGTCTTGACGACGTCCGCATCCAAATTGGGAGCAGCTGGCGTAGCAGCCCCGGCGGCGGTAGGAGCAGCATCAGCAGGATTACCAACCGTGGCCGTCTCTTTGGACTTTTCGACTGCGACAGGGGCTACAGGAGCGAGCTGGGGCGCCACAGCCATCGAGAACGTCTGCACGTTGGTCTCGGGCTTGCTGCTTGAATGGCCGGCAGCCTTTGATCCAACCGAATCGGCAGCCTGGCCCACTGCTTGTTCGATGGCCTCAACCTGGGAGAACGATTGTTTTAGCTCTTGCTGTTCAATGCAAAAAAAAAAACAAAAAAACAAAACAAAACAAAGAAACCCAGTACGTACAAGTCCAGCGAGTTCGCTCGGGGACGATGCTGCCTTTGTTCCCAACGAGGCGTTGATACGCGCCAACACCGTTTGTAGTCGCTTGGTGTCGCTCTCTCCAGAGCCGACGCTTGCGACCGCATCGCCCGCATGGTCAATGGCCTTCTCGAGCTCAGCCACCTATGCGCCGAAAACAAAAACACGAGTCAAACCAAGGCAACACAAAAGCAAAGGCGAAACGGTACCAGCGTGGCGAGATCAGCACCCGCATTGGCCGCCGGCGCAGACGCTCCAGTGGCTGCGTTGAGCCGGCCAAGCACGGCAAGCAGGCGTTGTTCCTGTGAAGCAGTCGACATCGATCGGAAACGAAAAAAACACGCGGACGCAACACGTCCACTTTGGTTGTCGGCACTACGTAGTATGTACAAACGCGCACGCACAGACAGCGAAGGCGGCAACAGCGGCCAGCACTACGCTTACCAGCAGCAGCAGCAGCAGCAGCAGCAGCCGCAGCCGCAACAGCCGCAACAGCCACAATGGCACGTGGAGCTGAGCAGCAAGCAGCGCCGGCTGTACTTTTTCCAACCAGGGACCAACGTTTCCACGTTTGACTTGCCTGCCGAGGTGGCGGCCAACGTGGGCAACGACTCGGCGGCGGCCACGGCGGCCACGGAGCCGCTGACGACGGTGCTCGTGGGCCATGGATCGTCGTCCGGGGATACGGTCGCGACGTCTGGCGCCGTGTTTGACGTGACCGAGCACCTGATGCGGCTCAAGACGGTATAACAGATTGACTGCATGACATTCGCGCCTGACACGCTTTTTTTCTTCTTCCAGACGCAGCCTCACCCGCACCCAGAGCACGAGCTGCAGCGCGCCTTTGCCGTGGAGAGGCTGCGCGAGCACTACAACCAGCTGTGCAAGGACAAGCTGTCGCTGCTGCAGGCGCCCAAGGAGTCGTTCAACCACTGGCTGTACCAGATGTTCACCGTGCCCAGCAGCGAGCGCATCGAGCCCATGGTGCCGTCGTCCTCATCCATTCTGGCGCCCTCGACAGCGTCGGCCCGCGGGGTGTCGCCGATTGAGCGACAGCTGCACGACGTACTGTAAAGCACCAAGGTTTTTTTTTTTTAGTTGACGGCTTGGGAGAACAGGTCATCCCGATGCACGTCAAGGCCGAGCGGTACATCGAGTCGGCGCAGCAGGCCAAGCAGCAGGTCGACCAGTTTATCAGGTCGTGCTTGAGGTTGTGCAAAAAGGTGGCCTCGGGCAGCAAGACGAGTGCCGTCAGCGCCGTCGAGGTGGTTGCGTCTGGCACGTTGACATGGCTAGACCAATCCAACTCGTCCACCACCAAGGAGGCCTTTTTGAACAAGCTGACGGAAGTTCGTGAGCAGGTCCGCTTGCCAATGCAGGTACCGAGTTCTTTCATGGGGGGAGAAAAGCGATATTTTTCTCAAGGCTGGCAAAAAAAAAAAAAAAAAAAAAGGAAATTGCAAACCCCGTCGTGATGGAGATCATGGATGGACTCAACGCCGCCGCCGACAAGGAGTCTCATGTTCTCGGCGAATTGAGTGCAAAGATGACACCCGTATGTGCGCGTGTTGTGCTTTGAGAAACGGTTGGCTTCAAAAAACATGTACTTTTTAAAAAAGGCAACGGGCGTGCCCTTTGCTTTTGATCCCCCGCTCGGTCGGGATGCCCTCAAGGCCGTTCTGGACGATCGCTTTGTCCAGGTGTCATACAAGAATGAGCTGCGGCTGGCTCTGCAACTGCGCCATTGGAACAAGCTTCGACAGTTGTACCAGCGTCAGAACACGCACGAGGATCTATTCCTGCCGCGCCTTTGGTGCATGCTCCGACGCTACCAGACCCTCTCGGGTGTCAAGACCCACGAGGGTTCCGGGTTCCAAGCTGCCCTCCCCGAGTCTGTCTTTAAGCACCTTCAGGTTCCTAAATAATGATTAAAAAAACGTTTGATTGTTTTTTTTCTTCTTCTAATACCCACACCTATTACTTTTTGCAAGACAAACCTCGGCGTCGACTTTGAATGCTTTGCATCACCGCTCAATTGTTACTTTCCGAATTTTGCCTCTGCCTTTGCCGACACGGACCGCTTCTTCGGCTCGATGGGGTCCTTCTTCGACCTCGACCTTGTCGAGGGTTCGGCAGAAGCCAACCCGCCGTTCAACGAAGAGGCCATGACGGCGATGGTGGATCGGATTGAATACGTAAAAAAAAACCCACACTTTCACGATGGCATTTTAATCTCCTTTCACTTGGCAAATTATCAGCTGCTGGGAAAAAGTGCGAGCCCGCTCTCGTTCACCGTGTTTGTGCCTGAATGGATCAGTCCGCCGACACCCGCCATCCCCAAAATGCTCAACTCCAAGTTCCTGCGTGCTGATCGGATCATTCCAAAACTCAAACACACCTTCAAGAACGGATCGCAGCACCTCGTTGATGACCGTATAGTTCTTTTCTCCCTTGCGTGTACTTATTTTTATTTCTCACTACGGACGGCAGAGGAAATGTACTTTGAGGCCATCCACGACTCGCATGTATTCGTCCTGCAAAATGACGCTGGCAACGCGAAATGGCAGCCAACACCCGAGGTGATGGAGGGCATCGAAACCTCGTGGGCGCAACCCTTGGATAAGGTCACAAGACGTTTTTCTGCACAGTCTTGAATGCGGGGAAGGATTTCATGTTTGTACTTTTAAAAAAAGCCTGGATGATCGGCTTTGACATGAAAAAAAGTTTTTCTTCGCAGGTCTAACTTTCAAATAGCCTACGAAAGACTGAGGCATTGCACTATAATTCAGGTCTGGTGCCCCCTGGGAAAAAAAAAACTGATGAAAAAAGAAGCTCGCTTTTTCCCCTCCAGGTTTAGTCCTCCTCGTTCATGTTGTCAAAGAGGTAGTTGGCTGCGAGTGCCTCATTCTTGTCGCATGCAAGATAAGCCTCGAGCACTTTGCTTCGTTCAAAGCCAAGACGTTCCAACTGAGCACAGCACGCATTAGGAACAAAATTAAAACCAAAAAAA
>Ga0302230_10000903_pt1 | contig 21407 bp, 20 predicted proteins | sample II_Palsa_N2_1_FD_193523 | JGI IMG/M metagenome (GOLD analysis project Ga0302230, IMG submission 193523) | Peat permafrost microbial communities from Stordalen Mire near Abisko, Sweden - II_Palsa_N2_1 | ecosystem: Environmental > Terrestrial > Soil > Palsa > Peat permafrost | place: Sweden... | reverse complement strand
GCATCATGGCGACTTCAGCCTGCCAAACTTGGTGCGCAAGCCATCCGCACCCATCCATGCAGGATATTTCCGCGACCAGCAAGGATTCACCGTATGCCAGACCGTTCTCCCCGATCGCTGTTCGACCCGGTCCAGATGGGCGATATCGCGCTGGCCAACCGCATCGTGAGGCACCACTGACCCGCGATCGTGCCGGCCCTGGCCGCACGCCGACGCCACTGATGGCCGAGTATTACGCGCAGCGTGCCGACGCAGGACTGATCATCGCCGAAGCCACCCAGATCAGTCCCGAGGGTCAGGGCTACCTCGACACACCCGGCATCTACAGCAACGCGCAGGTCAAGGGCTGGAAGGCAGTGACTGATGCCGTGCACGCACGCGGCGGCAAGATGGTGCTGCAGATGTGGCACGTCGGCCGCATCTCCCACACCAGCCTGCAGCTGGGCGGCAAGGCACCGGTCGCTCCGTCAGCGATTCGCGCCAAGGCCAAGACCTTCACCGCCAACGGCTTCGAGCCGGTTTCGGAGCCGCGCGCACTGGCTGCTGGAGAAATGCCGCGCATCGTCGCGGAATACCGCTATGCCGCCGCGCGGGCGATGGATGCCGGGTTTGACGGCGTCGAAGTGCATGCGGCCAACGGTTATCTGATCGACCAATTCCTGCGTGATGGCAGCAATCACCGCGACGACGCCTGGGGCGGCAGTATCGAAAATCGCACACGCCTGTTGTACGACGTCGTCAGCGCCGTTGCCCAGACGGCAGGCAGCGGCCGTACCGGTGTGCGCCTCTCCCCCGTGACACCGGCCAACGACGCGCGCGACTCCCATCCGCAGCCACTGTTCGAGCGCGCCGTTGAAAGGCTCGCCCCGCTCGGCCTGGCCTATCTGCACGTGATCGAAGGTGCCACAGGCGGCCCGCGCGATATTGCACCCTTCGATTACGAAGCGTTGCATCGCCGCTTCCATGGCAGCTGGATGGTCAACAACGGCTACACCGAAAAGATGGCCGAGGCAGTTGTCAGCAACGGCCTGGCTGACCTGGTTGCGTTTGGACGTCCATTCATCGCCAATCCCGATCTTGTCAAGCGGCTACGCATCGGTGCGCCGCTCAGCGCCATCAATCCTGCCACGCTGTATGGCGGCGGCGCCGAGGGCTATACGGACTATCGCACGCTCTGATCATTCATCGGCAACGATCCCCAGGCCAAGGACGGCTTGCTCAGGGCGCTGCCAAAGATGTCGCAACACGTCTCCCCAATTGCACGAGCGTGGCATCCCGCTGCAGCTTGGGCTGCCTGGCAAGGTCCCTTACGCGCTGATAGAAAGCCGGCCATTGACCCTGCGATTGCTTGAACAGCTCGGCGAACGCAGGCGTCCACTGATCGTACAAGCCGAACGGCAGCAAGCGCGCATTGTTGATTGGCGCCGCCACCCAGGCGTCGTAGCCATGTTCCTTCGGCCAGTCGCGATCGCGCCACTGCTTGTAACGTTCGCGAAATGCGGCGATCTCTTGCTGCTTGCCGCCTTCCATCGCCGTGTCGCCCACGCCGCTGGCGTACAGCTTTTTCAGTCGGTCACGCAGATCCAGTACCAGTTTGGTGAAGCCGCTGTCCATCGCCTGCGTGCGATCGTCTTGCGCCGGTAGCCCGCGCGACTGTCGCCACTCGCGCAAGCCCTGATCCTGCACAAATGTAGCGAAAGACTCGTTGAATGCCGTGTCGTCTTTTACGTAGATCAGCTGATGCGCCAGCTCGTGGAAGATGGTGCTGTCCAGCTCGTCGTCGTCCCAACGCAGCATGCTGCTGAGAATCGGATCAGCGAACCAGCCCAGCGTGGAATACGCCGAGACGCCACCGATCTCGACGTCGTCGCCTTTTTTCTGCAGCCGTGCCGCTTCGGCCTTCGCATCGGCCTCGGCAAAGTAACCGCGATAAGCCACGCAGCCTGCGACGGGAAAACAATAAAGCACCGGCTCTACCGAATAGCGCGGCGCCGCGAACACGTTCCACACCACATAGTTTCGATGCAGATCGACGTAGCGCGTATAGCTGCGATTATCCGGCAACCCCAGGTGCTGCGAAGCGAAAAGACGCGCCTGCTGGGCCAGTAAAAGTCGTGCGGCCAGTTTGGGGTCAGTCGCCGGATTGCTGACGATCGTACCAATGTTGCGCCGATGAAAGACCAGCTCACTCTGCCCGCGCACTGCCTGTGTGTAATAACGCAGGCTGCCGCAGGCGCCAAGCAAAAGGCCCACCGCCGTGATGGCGATGAGCCTTGGAAACCGAATGGAACGTGGCGAATAATTTAGGCGAGGCATGCGGCGATTGTGCCGCAGGCCCCGCGTTCTGTCTTAGTGACCGTTACTTCCGCCGTGCGAGGAGCCGCCGCCATGCGAGTAATGACCGCCACCATGTCCGCCAGCGTAACCCGGATGGCCGCCGCCGTAACCGGGACGGCCTTGCCAATGGCCCCCGCCATATCCGTAACCACCGCGCCAGTAGCGCGGGCCACCATAACCGCCGTACCAACCACCGACGACGCCTACGCTGCAGCAGCCGTAATAGCCATTGTCGTAGTAACCGTAGCCGGGGTACCCGTAGTAACCACCCTGATATACCGGCGCGGCCTGACCGTAATACACGTCGCCGCTGTAACTGGAACCGCGAACGTAGCTATAGCCGGGGTCGTAATAACACCCGGACAAAGTAGTGATGGCGGCGAGCAGAACGAGACTTGCGAGTAGGCGTTTCATGGTTTGTCTCCGACTCCAACGGGAGTCATGACCTGAACGCTAGTCCTATGCGCTTGAACGCCTCCTGAGGTACAAACACATGGCTGATGGGCATTTACCCACCAGCCATATACGCAGGACCGTCAATGCGCACGCATCAGCCCTTGCGCTTGGACTGGTCGCCTCGCTCATGTGCCAGCGCATGGCCAAACGCCGCTTCGCTGGACAGGCCGCCGGCACCAGGCGTGGGCGCATGGGGATCGGGCGTATTCGTCGCGGGCTGCACAGTCACCGCGCCAGGCCAGCTCGGCCCCTGACGCACGCGCTCCAGCTTGGCCTCCAGCAGTGCCTGGATATGCTCCACTGCTTCGGCCGGACTGATGTGATGGATTTCCGGCTCCGGCAGCGTCGGCAACTTGAGCGGGGTCGCCTTGGTCTTGGGAGACGATGCAACCTTCTTGACGGCTGGCTTGGGTGCCGCGGGTTTCGCCGCCGGCTTTTTCGTCGCAGCGACCTTGGCTACCGGCTTTTTCACGGCAGGTTTCGCCACCGCAGATTTCGTCGCCGACTTGGCAATGGACTTCTTCGGCGCAGCCTTCTTGGCAATAACTTTTTTGGCTGCCGGCTTGGTGGCCGCGATCTTTTTCGTGACTGACTTCTTTCCGACAAGCTTCTTCGCGGCCGATTTCTTCACTGTCGGCTTCTTCACGGCAACCTTTTTGGCCACCGGCTTCTTTTTCGCGACAGCTTTTTTTACTACCGACTTTTTAAGGGTGACTTTTTTTGCAGCCGGCTTTTTTGTCGCTGTCTTTTTCACTGCTGCCTTTTTAGTGGCTACCTTTTTTACGGGCGCCTTCTTGGCAGCCGCTGCTTTACGCGGGGTGGCAACCTTCTTCGCGGTGCGTTTTACGACTGCCCTTTTTACAGCTGTTTTTTTTGCGGACGCCTTTTTTGCCGCGGACTTTTTCGTTGCCGACTTGCCTTTCGTAGCCATGCGTTCGTTCTCCTGCGGTGACCAATAAAATTAAACGGCGATCAATGAAACATGAGCCAGTATGCACGCCTTGAATCGCTCGGATATTAACGGCTGACCTTACGAAATCGCCTGAAACCTTCGCGACAAATCCGGCGCATCAGTCATCAAAACGAAGGATGCGACAACTGATTGAGGAAGTAAGGAAGCACACGTTGATCCATAAGCAGCGTGAAGATGACGCCGTAGGCCGCACCCCAAAGGTGAGCGCTGTGATTGACGTTGCCCTGCCCGCGTCGATCCATGAAGATCGAGTAGCCCGTATACAGCACGGCATAGAGAATCGCCGGCATGGGTATCACCAGCACAATGATCTTTTGCCATGGCGCCAACAAAACGAATGAGAACAGCACAGCTGAAACAGCGCCGGATGCCCCAAGGCTGCGGTAGTTGGGATTGGTGCGATTCTTCAGATACGTCGGCAGAATCGAGACCACCAGACCACCGATATAGAACAGCGCAAACCCGAAACCGCCAAGACGTCCGGTGAAAAACCCTTCCATGACCTGACCGAAGAAATACAGCGTCAGCATGTTGAAAAACAGGTGGCCGAAATCCGCATGCACCACGCCGTAAGTCACCAGACGGTGGTACTCGTGCTGACGGGTGATCGCTGGCGGCCACAGGATGAGGTCGTTCATCAGCCGGCTGTTCTTGAAGGCCATGAACGACACGATGCCGGTGATGGCGATGATGATGAAGGTAACCGGCATAAACGATTCCGCGAGAGATAAGCAAAGCGTGACATCTTCGCGCTAGTGCATGGTCTTGTCGACTTCGCTGGCAAAAATCGGAAGTGCGCGAGGCGGCATGACCAAGCTGACTGCGGGCAAACTCACCGCCACCAGAAACATCGCGACGCGACCACGATCCGGTGTCTACTGCAGCGCTAGCCCCCAAGGAGGGACATCATGACTTCTTTTCGTTACATGCATCTCGACGTCTTCACCGCCAGCCTCGGCGGCGGCAATCATCTGGGCGTGGTGGTCAACGCACAAGACTGGAGCGCCGAGGACATGCAGCGCTTCGCCCGCTGGACGAACCTTGTCGAAACGACCTTCCTGCTTCCACCGCAGGACCCCAAGGCGAGCTACCGCGTGCGCATGTTCACGCCGCACAAGGAAATCCCGTTTGCCGGCCATCCCAGCATTGGCAGTGCACACGCCGCGCTCGAGTGCGATCTGGTCGAGCCACGCGATGGCCTGCTGTGGCAGGAATGCGGTGCCGGAACGCTGCCGATCCGCGTGCATGGCAGCGGCCCAAAGCGCGAGCTGTCGCTGCTGTCGCCCGCTCAGCACATAGTGAATAGCGGACATGATGCGCACCCGCTGCTATCGGCCGCGCTGGTGGGCGTGGGTTCGGGCCGATTGCCGCCTGCGCTGGTCGACGGCGGTCGGCGTTGGTGGCTGGCCGAGGTGTCGGATGAGGCCAGCCTGCGTGCATGGAAGCCCGATCATGCCGCGATCGGTGCATTGGCCAGGGCCAGCGACAGCATGGGTCTGTGCGCATTTGCCCGCAGCACGAACGCCAACTATCAGCTGGTGGTCCGTGCGTTGCCCGCCGGCGCCGGCATCGTGGAGGATCCCGCCTCAGGCGCGGCGAACGGTTCCATCGCCGCCTACATTGCGCAGACCGAGCCGAACGGCGAGCTGGCCCGTGGCTATCAGGTCAGCCAGGGACGTGAAATCGGCCACGATGCCCGGCTCGTAGCACTGATCGACGGCGGTTCGGTGTGGATCGGTGGCCGCACCCACACGGTGATCAATGGCAGTCTGGACTGGACGCTGCAGGATTGACGGTTGAATCGGCGCCGGCATCAAACTCGAGCGAGCGTCGACTCGCGCAACCCTTACTTGCGTTCGTCCAGATGCGCTCGCCGAGCAGCCACCTGTGCCAAGGCCGCCCAGTCCAGCTCGGCATCACCGCCAGCCAGCGCTTCGAGCAGGCTATCGCGCAGTACGCCGGCAAACGGCAGCGGCACGCGTGCCGTGCCACCGGCGGTCAGGGCCAGCTCGACATCCTTCAGACCCAGCGGCAGGGTGAGGCCGGCGGGTTGGAAACGCTCTTCGGCGATCAGCTTGCCGTAGCCCTGGTACGCCGGCGATGCAAACAACGTGCTGGTCATTACATCGAGGAAGTCAGCGGCGCTGACACCGTAGGCACGGGTCAGCGCGGTCGCCTCGGCCATGCTTTCGATCGCCGCCGCCAGCATGAAGTTACCGGCGATCTTCGCCACGCTAGCGCGTTCGGCCTGCTCGCCCATCGGCCATAGCTTCACCGCCATCGCTTCCAACAGGGGCCGCACGCGTTCTACTACCGCCAGCTTGCCGGCGACCAGTATGTTGAGCTTCGCAGCCGCTGCGGCGTCCGGGCGCCCAAACACCGGGGCGGAAACGTACTCCAGTCCACGCTTGGCGTGCTCCTCGGCGAGCTCTTTGGCCAAGGCCACTGAAATCGTGGCGTGGTTCACATGCACAGTGCCAGGGTCCATCGCATCGAGCAGGCCGCTATCGAGGATCACCTCGCGCACGGCCTGATCGTTGGCCAGCATGCTGCACAGCACGTCACCCTGTGCGGCGCGATCCGCGGTGCGTGCGAGCTTGGCACCCAGCGACACCAACGGCGCGGCGGCGGCTTCAGAACGATTCCACACCGTCACCGTGTGACCAGCCGCCAGCAGATTGCTGGCCATCGCACTGCCCATCGCACCGAGACCGATAAATCCAACCTTCATGCACGCACCCTCATCGTTTGTCAGCCGCCAAGTGAACCATGCGCCGTGTTCAGATCGCGCGAAACCGGCTCATGCGAGCCGGTTTCCTTGCGCAACGCTCAAGCCACCTCGCCCGCCGCCTGCCCCGAGGCCCACGCCCACTGGAAGTTGTAGCCACCCAGCCAGCCGGTGACATCCACCACTTCGCCGATGAAATACAGCCCCATCACATGCTTCGACTGCATGGTGCTGGAGGACAGGCCCCTGGTATCCACACCACCCAGCGTGACTTCGGCCGTACGGTAGCCCTCGGTACCGCTGGCCGTGATCGGCCAGGCATTGAGCTGCTCGCCGATCCGGCTCAACTCGGTTTCCCGGTACTGGCGCATCGGCCGACTGTCGAACCACTGTTCGCATAGGCGCTGTGCCAGTCGCTTGGGTAGTACGTCGCTCAACACGGTTTTCAGTTCGGCCAGTGGTCGTGCCGTGCGCTGCTCGATCAGCCACGGACCAACCGCGGTATCCGGCAGCAGATTGGTGCGCAGGTCATCGCCAGGCTGCCAGTACGAGGAAATCTGCAGGATCGACGGGCCGCTGATGCCGCGATGGGTAAACAGCAGACCCGCGCGAAATACCTGCTTGCCGACCTTCGTTTCCACCGCAGGCAACGCGACGCCGGCGAGATCCTGATAATGCTCCTGATGCTTGCCGCTCAGCGTCAGCGGCACCAGCCCCGCCCGCGTGGGCAATACCTCATGACCAAACTGTCTTGCCAGTTCGTAGCCGAAGCCGCTGGCCCCCATGCTGGGAATCGACAACCCGCCGCTGGCGATCACCAGCGATTCGGCATACACCTCACCGCGCGCGGTCGTCACGGTGAAACCACCATCCGTCTTGCGCACGCGGTTTACGGCGCAACTGGTTTCGATGGTCACACCAACCGCCTCGCATTCATCCAGCAGCATGCGGACGATCTGCTTGGAGGAGTCGTCACAAAAAAGCTGGCCCAGTTCTTTCTCGTGATAGGCGATGCGGTGCTTCTCGACCAGGGCGATGAAATCGGCCGGCGTGTAGCGTGCCAACGCCGACTTGGCGAAATGCGGGTTGGCCGAAAGGAACTGGCCCGGCGTGACCCCCAGATTGGTGAAATTGCAGCGACCACCGCCGGACATCAGGATCTTCTTGCCCACCCTGTTGGCGTGATCGAGCAAAAGCACCTTGCGCCCACGCTGGCCTGCTGCCACGGCGCACATCAGACCAGCCGCACCGGCACCGATGATCAGCACGTCGGTCTTTATGGCATCGGTTTTCATAAAAGCCTGTTTACGGTCTTCACGTGGCCCGCGCCGGGAGCGGTTTGCGCGCAGGCCAAGGAAGAAGGAGGAAGTGTACGTCGGTACACGACCGAGTGATGACGCCGGCATGGGTACAAACCGACCCGGCCCGAAGGGTTACGTCGTGGCGGCCGCCACGGCACAACGCGGGCTACGTGGAGATCGTAAACAGGCTCTAACACCGGAACTTTCATGGTTGGCCGAGCTTCCGCACGTTGCAATTCAGCATTATCCACCAGCGACGGATGTCGGCATCGCTTACACTGCCTCACCGATTAACAAGAGCTACCGCCATGCCTTCCTTCGACGTGATTTCCGAAGTCGACAAACACGAACTGACGAATGCGGTCGACCAGGCCAACCGCGAGCTGACGACCCGCTTCGACTTCAAGGGCTCGGATGCAAAATTTGAGCTGGATGATTTCGTGATCACGCAGAGCGGAGCCAGCGAATTCCAGCTGAATCAGATGATGGACATCCTGCGCGGCCGTCTGGTCGCACGAAAAATCGACGTTCGCGCATTGGATGTCGCCGACCCGGAAACCAACCTGGCTGGCTCAAGGCAGAAAATCACCGTCAAACAAGGGATTGAGCAGCCGATCGCGAAAAAACTGATCGCCTCGATGAAGGAAGCCAAGCTCAAGGTCGAAGCGCAGATCAACGGCGACAAACTGCGCGTCAGTGGCAAGAAGCGCGACGATCTGCAGAGCGCGATGGCCGTGCTGCGCAAGGCCGAGGTCGAACTACCGCTGCAGTTCGACAACTTTCGCGACTGACTGGTCTACATCAACCTGTTTCATCGGCTCAAGCGCATCGTGTCATCCAGCAATGCGTTGGCAGCGAAGAAACGGCTAGGCCTTCGACAACAGCCGGCCGCCCATCGCCGCATTGACCGCGACGACCAGCACCACGGCAGCTGCATGCGTCAGCAAATCTGTCGCTGCTGCATCGTATGAGTGACAAATTTCCAACAGGCTTGCCGACGCCGCTGCGCTGGCCAAACCCACCAGCACAGCCGTAAGCACGGGCCGAAGTGGATATGCACGGCGCAGCAGAAAAACCATCAGTGCGGACAGCGGTACGGAAAACCCGACGATAAAGACCAGGCAGTCTGCCGATTGATGCATGGTGGATATTTGCGTCCCCGGCGCAAGCACGTGACTAACGGTTTGGCGCAAGCAACCCAGACCGCTGGCCCCGATCCACAGCAACGCGCCCGGCAGCGGCAGCCATGCCCAAGCCGCGCGGCGACCGGGCACGCTTAGCGCAAAGGCAGCCCACGCCGCGCTGATGGCTGTGATGACCGCACCCATGCCAGCCCAAGCCAGATCCGGCGTGCCGGCGAAACGTTTCAGCATGCCGCCCGTGCCGTAGTGCATCAACAGCACGACCGCGATAGCTGCCACCACCAGCAGCCAGCCCAGCGTGCGCAAAGACGGCGGCCGCAAACGTCGTACTGGCACCAATTCGGCACCGAGACGATCGATCAAAGCTTCGTAGGATCGTGGATCGGACATGGCAATCACGGCTCTCCATTGAAGCGTTCGCGCAATGCTTTCAACGCGCGATGCAGATTCACTTTCAATGCGCCGGTATTGCGGCCGGTCAGCTCGGCCGCCTCGCTTAGCGACCGTTCGTGCAGGCCCATTTGCTCCACGGCCTCGCGCTGACCCGGTGGCAGTTCGGCAATCGCCTCACGCAGGCGCTGAGCACGCTGCAACTGTTCGGTCACAGCGCTGGCATCGTCGATATCCGCATGATTATCGAAGGCGATGTCATCGTGGATCTCTCGGCTGTCACGACGACCGCGGCTGCGCAGCGCGTCAATGGCACGACGATTGGCGATCGCAGTAAGCCACGCATCGTACGAACGCGAAGGATCGTAGGTATGCCGTACACGATTCACGGTGATCAACGTTTCCTGCACCACATCGTCCAGACGGTCCACCGCTACGCCTTGCCGCCGTGCCGCGACGCGAATCAACAGTATCGAATCGGCCAGCACCCGCTCATACGCACGCCGGTCACCCGATTGCGCAGCCGCCATCAAGCGCGCCCGACGCTGGTCGGGCGATTCACTGGCGCTAGGGGAGACAGCTTCAGCTTGCACGGTTCGAGTGGCACTCGCCCAGAGGGAAAGGCCACTATCTACACCCATGAAGCCATTGGCGGTCAAGCTGTGCGGCATGGCCGCTCCTTAATTCGCAACTCTCAACTGGGCTTTCGCCGCATCCGCGATCAGGGTTACGTCGTAAATGTTCATTACGCAGATGCACCTGCGCAGCAGTGCATGGATCGGCTGCATTTCTCACGCGTAACCCCTGCCCGTACGGCAGCGAATAACCTGTCGAACCCCTCACCTACGAAGCCTCCATGATTGTCTTGATTCTTGCTTTCCTCGGCGGTGTGCTGACCATCCTCAGCCCATGCATCCTGCCCGTGCTGCCCTTCGTATTCGCCCGCTCGGATCGGCCATTCATGCGCAACGGCCTGCCGATGCTGCTGGGCATGGCGATCACGTTTGCTGCCGTGGCGACGCTGGCCGCGCTGGGCGGTGGCTGGGCGGTACATGCCAACCAATACGGTCGCATCATCGCGCTGGTGGTGCTGGCGTTCCTGGGCCTGACGCTGCTTTCAACGCATCTGGCCGAATGGATCAGTCGCCCCTTTGTGGCGCTGGGCAACAAGCTGTCGCAGGGATCGTCCAGTGACGGCGATTCAATCTGGTCGGCCGCCGGCCTTGGTGTAGCTACAGGGCTGCTGTGGGCACCGTGTGCCGGGCCGATCCTAGGATTGCTGCTGACCGGCGCCGCACTGAATGGCGCGAGCGTGCAGACCACCCTGCTGCTGCTCACTTACGCCGGCGGAGCGGCAACGTCGCTCGGCGTGGCCCTGCTGATTGGCGGCAAGGTGTTTGCGCTGATGAAGCGTTCGCTGGGCGCCGGTGAGTGGGTGCGCCGAGTACTCGGCGTGCTGGTGCTCGCCGGTGTTGCTGCGATCGCGCTAGGACTCGATACAGGCCTGCTGACGCGCGTGTCCCTGGCCAGTACCGGCGGCATCGAACAGAAGCTGATCAACGCCGTGCGCCCGGCGCCGGCACCCGAGCCAGTGCTGAAAGCCGGCGCACCCTTGCCGGTGGAAGGCCAGATGCCCTCTCTCGAAGGCGCCAGCCAATGGATCAACAGCCCACCGCTGACGACCGAGTCGCTGCGCGGCAAGGTAGTACTGGTCGATTTCTGGACCTACTCCTGCATCAATTGCATTCGCTCCCTGCCTTACGTGCGCGGCTGGGCCGACAAGTACAAGGATCACGGTCTGGTGGTGATCGGCGTGCATTCGCCGGAGTTCGCGTTCGAGAAAGATCCGGCCAACGTCGCCAAGGCGGTGAAGGATCTGGGCGTCGATTATCCAGTCGCGCTGGATAACAACTACGCGATCTGGCAGGGCTTCCACAACGAATACTGGCCAGCGCACTACTTCGTCGATGCACAGGGACAGATTCGCCACCACCACTTCGGTGAAGGTGGCTATGCCGAAAGCGAGGATCTGCTGCGCCAGCTGCTGACCGAAGCCGGCCAGAAAAATCTGCCCGGTGGATATGTCAGCGGGAGTCAACAAGGTGTCGAGGCCGCCGCGTCGGACAGTGCGACGGTGTCACCGGAGACTTACGTCGGCTACGCCCGCGCGCTGAACTTCGCTGGTGGCAAGGTCGCACATGACGACGCCTGGGATTACAGCGCACCGACCACGCTTGGCAGCAACCAGTGGTCGCTCGACGGGCGTTGGACCGTGCATGCAGAAAACGTACAGCTGGAGAAAGCGGGTGGCCGCATCGTTTATCGCTTTCGTGGGCGCGATCTGCATCTCGTGCTCGGTCCGTCCGCTGACGGCAAGCCTGTTCGTTTCCGCGTGCGCATCGACGGCAACGCGCCGGGCGCTGACCACGGCATGGATACCGATGCCGACGGCAATGGTGTCGTGAACGCCCAACGCCTGTATCAGCTGGTACGTCAGACCAACGGCAGCGGCGAGCGCTTGTTCGAGATCGAATTTCTTGACCCGGGTGTGCAGGCATATGCCTTCACGTTCGGCTGATCCGGAGACACTGCGATGGCTGTTCCGATAGTGCCGCGTGCGGCAAGTCACTCGCGGAAGCATCGCCACTGGAGTCGTTCCCGATTTACCCGTTTCAACGGAGGTTCCCATGTCACGCATCAATGAAACTCTCGCTGCGGATCGTCGCCGCTTCGTTCGTGCCGCCGTCGCCGGTGGCGCGCTGCTGGCTATCGGCGGTGGCGTGCTTATCCCGCGCCTGTTTGCCGAGGAATCCGCGGCGAGCAACAAGCCGATCGGCAAACCGGGCAATGTGCTGCTGGAAGTCTTTTCCGACGACGGCAAGGACCTCGGTGCACACCAAGTGCCGCGGTTGATATTGAGCGACGCGCAATGGAAGCAACGACTGTCTCCGGCCAGCTATGATGTGCTGCGCCGTGACGGTACCGAACGGGCCTTCAGTGGCGATCACGAGAAGCCCGCCAGCCCTGGTCTATTCCGCTGCGTCGGCTGCGCCACCGCGCTGTACGATGCGGCAACCGAGTTCGACTCGGGTACTGGCTGGCCCAGCTTCTGGCAGCCGATCGCCAAGACCAACGTGTTTGAAAAACACGACAACACGTTCGGCATGGATCGCATCGAAATCCGCTGCGCCAATTGCGATAGCCACCTCGGCCACGTTTTCGACGATGGCCCGAAGCCGACCGGCTTGCGCTACTGCATGAATGCCGTGGCGCTACGTTTTGTTCCAAGAAAAGCTGCCTGAACGGCGAGCCAAAGCCTCGCCGTAAAAACCACGTGATCACGGTCAAAAGCGCATATAAAGTGAACGCGCTCGCTCGATAGGGAGCACTCTCTTTTTTCGCCGGAGATCGACGTGATGAAACGCAAGCTTTGGTCTTCCCTCGCTGTGCTGTGTCTGGCAGCGCCCGTATGTGCCTATGCGGCCGAAGGGTATGTGGTCGATAACGTGAACCTGCGCGCAGGCCCCGACCCGAGTTACCCGCTGGTCGACCAACTGCCGACCGGCACAGAAGTCGATGTACAGGGGTGCACCAACGGCTGGGAATGGTGCGACGTGATCAACGAAGGCGACGGCAGCCGCGGCTGGATCCCCGGCGGTTACATCCAGTACGAGTACCAGGATCAGCAGGTTCTGCTGCCGGAGTACGGTGAGCAAATCGGCATTCCCATCGTCGCCTTCAGCATCGGCGCCTATTGGGATCGCTACTATCGCAGCCGTCCGTTCTATGGCCAACGCGCCAACTGGTATAACCGGCCCTATGTGAGTAGGCCACCATCGCCACCATCGCACGGCCCCTACCCGGGACGTCCGGGTGGCCCCGGCCAGTGGCATGGGCCAAACGGTAACTATGGCGGCCAACCCGGAGCAGGGTATCAGCGGCCGGGACGTCTCGGACCCGTGAGCCCGGGTTATCCCGAGCGCGCCATACAGAACGGCCAGCCATCGGTTCCGCAGCGGGGGCAAGGCCCCGCCGTTCGGCCAGGAATAGGCCAGCCGGCAACCAGCCAGGGTCGACCGCAGCCGCAAGCTCATCCGACAGGGCACCCTGAAGATCACCACGACAATGACCATAACGACGACAACGGCCATTGATCGATCGATGATGCTGTCCAGATGACCGTGATGAAACAGAACGGGATGATACAAATCATCCCGTTCTGCTGTGTGGCTACGCACGCCATCGCATGGCTATGTTTCCAATGTGACGCGCAGCGAATCCCTCATCCATGCCTTTATGCACACTCCGGCGGCACAACGGACGGTTAGGCTTGCGCCTTTAGTCCTGAGGAACGGATCTGTGCGCAAGTCTCTGCAATCTGCCCTGCTGGCCACGCTTGTGCTAGCCGGTTTCAATCTATCCGCCATTGCCGCCGATGGTCACAAGGCGGACAAGCCGGCATCGACGGATGACGCCGGCAGCAGCAATGGCTTCCACCTGCCACCGCTGCCAGCCGACGCACACGTCTCGCAGAGCACCAGCGTGGATGGCCGATCGCTCAAGTACACCGTCACCGTCGGCTCGCTGCCGGTGCGCGATGACAAGGGCACTATCACCGCTGAAGTGGTATTCACCGCATACACGATGCCAGGCAAGGATCGGCCGGTGACATTCGCCGTCAACGGCGGACCGGGCGCATCTTCGGTCTATCTCAATTTCGGCGCCATTGGACCGAAGAAAGTGAGTTTCGGTGTCGAGGGTGACACGCCTTCGGCACCCGCCACCTTGCACGACAATCCCGGCACCTGGCTAGGCTTTACCGATCTGGTCTTCATCGACCCGGTCGGCACGGGCTACAGTCGCGCGCTGGTCGATGACAAGGAAGCAACCAAGCAGTTCTACAGTACCGACAACGACATCAAGTACCTGTCGCGCATCGTCTACGACTGGCTGGTCAAGAACGGGCGCATGACCTCACGCAAGTATCTGGTCGGCGAGAGCTACGGCGGCTTCCGTGGCCCGCGCATCACCGACTATCTGCAAACCCAGCTCGGTGTGGCGATGAACGGCCTGGTGCTGCTGTCGCCGTATCTCGACTCGGCGGCATCCGATGACGAAAACGTATCGCCTCTGCCATGGATGCTGACCCTGCCCTCAATCGCCGCGGCGCACCTGGAGCGTGAGCACAAGCTCACGGACGCAGCGATGGCACCGATCATCGAATACACACGCGGCGAATACGCCACCGACCTGATGAAGGGCCGCTCCGATCCGCAGGCGACTGATCGCGTAGTCAGCAAGGTCACCGAATTGACTGGGCTCGATCCACTGTTCGTAAAACGCTCCGGCGGTCGGCTGGAAACGCAGGCTTATCTGCGGGAGGTCTATCGCGCCGAGGGTAAGTTGGGCAGTCGCTACGATTCCAACGTCACTGCATGGGACCCGTTCCCATACGCACCGCATCAGCAGACCGGCGATCCGATCCTCAACGGCATCATCGCGCCCACCACCAGCGCGATGGTCAACTTCGTCACGCAGACGGTCGGCTGGAAATACGACGGCCGCTATAACGCACTGAGCTATGACGTGAACAAGCTGTGGCATGAGGACGACGATGCCAATCAGGGCTCGGTATCGCAGCTGCGCGAAGCGGTTGCCAACGACCCCGGTCTGCGCGTGCTGATTGCCCACGGCTGGGACGATCTGTCCTGCCCGTTCATGGCCTCGGTGCTGATCGTCGATCAGATGCCCGAGATGGGTGATCCGACCCGCGTGCAGGTGAAAGAGTATGCCGGCGGACACATGTTCTACGCGCGCGAAGACAGCCAGTCCGCGCTGTCGCACGACGTACGCGCACTTTACGGCGTCAAGTAATCGCCATTGAACGGCAGAGGGCGAAGCACGCCCTCTGCCTTTGAGGCGGTTGAACTAAATTCGCACTGAGCTTGCGCTGCTGCCAAAACTGGAACAATGTCATGGGGTGCGAGGCGGCTTCGACCATGCCAGGTGCATGGTCAGCCGGCCTGCCAACTCGAGCTGACCGCCGGAGATTGATCTCATGAAACGTCCAGTTTTCGCTTTGCTGGCTTCATTGTTTCTTCTCGCCCCGCTGCTCGCACATGCCGCGGATGGCTTTGTTACGACCAATGTCAATTTGCGTGCGGGACCGGATAGCAGCTATCCGCGAATCACCACAATCCCGATCGGCACTCAAATATCCATCCAAGGGTGCACGGATGGATGGGAATGGTGCGATGTCATCGCCTTTGGCAATCGCGGCTGGATCGCCGGCAATTATCTGCAATACAACTACCAGAATCAGCGCGTACTGGTGCCTGCATATGGCGCACAAATCGGCATCCCGATTGTCAGCTTCGTGATCGGCAGCTATTGGGGTAACTATTATCGGGATCGACCGTTCTACCGCGATCGCAGTCGCTGGTATGGTCGCCCGATCCCCCATCGCCCGCCGCCACGTCCTATACAGCGCCCACCGCCGCGCCCACCGATACAGCACCGCCCGCCGCGCCCTACTCGCCCACCCGCAGGCAATCGTCCACCAGCGCGTCCACAACCCGGCGTCGGCGGCCCTGGCCGGCCCGGTCAAGGGAATCAGAACGGTAATCGGCCAACCCGACCGGGCCAGGCAAACCCCGGTGGCGGCAATCAGCGGCCCGGCTCAGGCCCCGGCAACAACCGCCCCAATCCGGGTCAGCAGCGTCCACCGGGCCGGCCAGCGGCAAAGCCTGCCAACAACGGCAACTGAAACGTAAAAACACCTGCCGTACAGGCAGGTGTTGACGCGCCTGCTTTCAGGCCGCTGGGAAGGGCCGGCTTATGAACCTGCCGGTTCAACGCGCTACCGTGCTGGCACGCACGAGGTATTGCACGCTGAACATCTGCTGCGCATCGGTCCACACGCGAAGCACGGCCAGCCCTGCCTTGGCAGCCAACGCTTCGAAGTCCGCCAGCGAATACTTGCAGCTGTATTCGACTTGGATCGCCTCATCTTCGCGGAACGCCACGTTGGCGCGACCAATTTTTACCTGCTGCGACTTGGCGCTGACGATATGCGTCTCGATACGACCAGCCATCGGGTTGTAGTGCGCGCGATGACGGAAGGCAGTCAGATCGAAATTGCTGCCGATATCCCGGTTGAGGCGTGTCAGCATGTTGAGCGTAAATCTGGACGTGACACCGGCGCGATCATTGTAAGCCGCCTCGATGACTGCATGATCTTTCTTCAGATCCACACCGATCAGGATGCCGCCGGCATCGCCCATCTCGTTGCGCATCTTGCGCAGCAAGACGGCCGCATCACGGTTGTCGAAATTGCCAATGGTGGAGCCCGGGAAATACACCACCGTACGACGCGGCGCACGCGGTGGAATCGGCAGGCGCAGCGGCTTGGTGAAATCCGCACACAGCGGCTGCACCGGCAGCGATGGAAATTCCGCGCCGAGTCGTTCGACACTTTCGCGCAGGGGCTCGGCTGAAATCTCCACCGGCACGTAGGCCACCGGTTCGTGCAGATGCTGCAGGAGCATGCTCGTCTTGCGTGCGTTGCCGCTGCCGTACTCGACCAGGCGTACATCGCTGCCCAGGGTGTCGGCGATGTTGCCGGCATGTTCATCCATCAGCGCGATCTCGCTGCGCGTCAGGTAGTACTCGGGCTGTTCGCAGATCTCGTCGAACAGCGCGGAGCCGCGTTCGTCATAGAACAGCCACGACGGCAGACGCTTAGGCTTCAGCGCCAATCCACGCTGGGCAATTTCCAGCAATTCATTGGAAGGTGGGCGACGATCGTCGTCGCTGAGACCCGAGACTTGCGCGTTCATTGATCTTGTCCCAATCGTAGCCCGGCAAACTGCCAACGGGCATGGGGTGGAAAAAAGTTGCGATAGCTGGCGCGGATATGATCGCGCGGGGTGGCACAGGAGCCACCGCGCAGAATCCATTGTCCGCTCATGAATTTGCCGTTGTACTCGCCCAGCGAGCCGGGCAAAGCTTGAAAACCCGGGTAGCTGATGTAGGGCGATGCCGTCCACTCCCAGACATCGCCATACATCTGCAGTAGGCCGCCGTCGTCGCTGGCGGCAGCAGGATGAAACCGCTGGTCGTCCTGGAAGTTTCCCTTGATGGGCAGACCTTGAGCCGCGGATTCCCACTCGGCCTCGGTCGGCAAGCGGGCACCGGCCCAGCGGGCAAACGCTTCGGCTTCGAAGTAGCTGATATGCGATACCGGATCGTTCAGGTGGATTTCCTGCACACCGGCCAGCGTAAATTCGCTGGCCAGATCATCCTGCCAGTAAGCCGGGCGTTCCCATCCTTCGCGCTGCACAGTAACCCAGCCATCGGAAAGCCAGAGGCCAGGTTCGCGGTAACCACCCTCGCGCACAAACGCGAGGTATTCAGCATTGGTCACCAGCCGATTGGCCAGCGCGTGCGGCTGCAATAGCGTGCGATGCCGCGGTGTCTCGCTGTCGAAGGCAAAGCCTTCACCACGATGGCCGATTTCAACGATGCCTTCCTTGCCGCTGATGAAACGCAAAGGCATCAAACTCGCCGATGCCGGCGGCAAGGCTGCTTTCCTGTCGTGATAGGCAGGTAGCAGCGGATTGCACGAGAGTGCGTGTTTGATGTCGGTGAGCAACAACTCCTGATGCTGCTGCTCGTGCTGCAACCCGAGTTCAATCAACTCCGCCAGCTCGGGATCGTCATCGCGCGAAAGCAGTTCATTGACCGCCGTATCGATACGCTCACGATAGTCGAACACCTCGGCCAGCGACGGACGGGATATCAGTCCGCGCTGCGGGCGGGCATGCATTGGCCCGATAGACTGGTAATAGGAATTGAAGAGGAAATGCCAAGCCGGATCGCGCGTCTTATAGGTGGGATCGCGGCCAAGCACAAAGTGCTCGAAAAACCAGGTGGTATGCGCCAGGTGCCATTTGCCTGGACTGGCATCCGGCATCGACTGCACCAGCAGATCTTCAGCACTCAGTCCCGCGACCAGCCCGAGCGTCTTCGCACGAATCCTGCTGAATCGCACGGCAGCTTTGGAAGAAACCAGAAAAATTTCGCTAGACATGGCAACCATCCTTCGCTCTACACCTCGGCGCAGTTACGATGCCCAGAACCTGGCGCGGAGGATGGCTGAAAAACATGGCGGCAAGGATGCCGTGCCAAGCGTTGAAATCTTGTGATTGGGGCGCGACATTCGCGGATGGCTGGCAGCCGGCTAGGGATGACGCCATGCAATAACTGGTGTTGGAGCGCGACCTTGGTGGGCATATGCCCCAATGAAAGAGCCCGGCATCAAGCCGGGCTCTTTTATCTTGCTAGAAGATCTGATATCAGTTGCCGTAATAGCCATCGTCGCGCACGTACTGCGTAGGCTGGCTGTAAGTCGTCACCGTACGGGTAACGACTGGGGCATTCTCGTATACCACCGTGGTTGGCTGTGTATACACGACCGGGGGACCGTAGCCGTAGTACACCGGTGCCGGACGGGTCGCGCTGTAGACGAGGCCGCCAACCAAACCGGCAACAATGGCGCCGCCGATCCAGCGTCCACCACTCCAGTAACCACCGCGGCCGTAACCGCCGTGATAACCACCGTAGCCGCCATGGTAGCCATATCCGCCCCAGCCGCGTGCTGATGCGCTAAGCGGCATGGCGACTGCCGCTGTTACAGCAAGGCCGAGGGCCAACATCTTGGTTGCACTACTGAAACGTTTGTTGCTCATGGCAGTTCTCCGTTGGTACGGGACCTATGCTCGACTTTTCGGGCTTAATGTGAACTGAAGCGTTTACTTTTTAATACGGGCCGAATCCCATGGATTTATTCCCGGGTCAGCCGGACGACGACGCAGCAGCCAGCAGCCGTGGATGTCGGCCCGACGAGCGAAATCGAACGGGATGCTGGGCACCGTCCATTCCTCGATCACGAAGCGCTGTTCCAGCTCGGCCTTGTCCAGTTTGAAACGTCGGAAATTGTTGGAAAACACGATCACGCCATCGCGCGTCAATCGCTCGTTACAGGCATCAAGCAGCTTCACATGATCGCGCTGCACATCGAAATCGTCGGCACGCTTGGAATTGGAGAACGTCGGCGGATCGACGAAGATCAGCCCGTAATGACCGCGGTCACGCTGCAGGAATTCCAGTGCGTCGAATTGCATCAACCGATGGCTTGCGCCACTGAATCCGTTGAGCGCGAGATTGCGCGAAGCCCATTCCAGATACGTGGCTGACAGATCCACACTGGTGGTTTCCAGCGCGCCGCCGGCAGCCGCATGCACGCTGGCCGTCGCGGTATAGGCAAACAGGTTGAGGAAGCATTTGCCATCGGCCAGCTCGCGCACTTTTCCACGCACCAGCCGGTGGTCCAGGAACAGACCGGTATCCAGATAGTCGGTGAGGTTGACCAGAAACTTCAGGCTGTCCTCTTCCACCTCGATGAACTCATTGCGCTGGTCGAGCTGGCCGTACTTCGAACCGCCCTTGCCGCGCTCGCGGGTTTTCAGCGCGATGCGCTCGCGCGGCACGTTGAGTACTTCACCCGCGACGCGAGCAATCTCGCGCATGCGCAGTCGTGCCACGTCGGGCGGCACATCGGCAGGCGCGCGGTATTCCTGAATGTGCAGATGATCATTGCCATGCGTATCGCCATAGACGTCGATCGCCGCGGCGTACTCGGGCAGATCCTGGTCGTAGGCACGCCAGCAGTGGACGCCTTCGCGGGTCAGCCGCTTGCGCAAGTGCTTGACGTTCTTTTCCAGCCGGTTCTTCAGCATCTGCGCACCGGCCGACAGTGGCTTGGGCTCGCGTGGTGCTTCGTCCCGCTTGCTCAGGTCGAACGTCAGCAGCACGGTTTCCAGTGCGCCGTTGTACAGCGTATAGCGCTTGTCGGCATGCAGCTGCATGGCCCGGCCAAGCTCCACGTCGCCGGCCAGCACGGCAGCGCGCCAGCCGGTGAAGCGAGCGCGCAAGGCATCGCCGACGGCGCGATACAGCAGCGGCATCTCGGCACGTTCGCCCAGGCGTTCGCCGTACGGCGGATTGGTGATGACCAGGCCGTAGTCGACGCCCGGCGGCGGCGCGGCGTGCGACACCTCCTGCCGATCCAGCGTAAAGAATCCGGCCACACCCGCTTCCTGCGCATTGCGTTTGGACGTCTGAACCATGCGCGGATCGGCATCGCTGCCGAAGAACACGCTGCGCAATTCGCGCAGGCCCTTTTCGGCACGCTCGTTCGCCTCGGTCAACAGACCACGCCACAGTGTGATGTCGTGCTGGTGCCAGCCAAGGAAACCGAAGTATTCGCGGCGCAGGCCGGGCGCCACATCGGCAGCCATCAGCGCGCCTTCGATCAGCAGCGTGCCCGAACCGCACATCGGATCGAGCAGCGCGCCGCCAGCGGCGTACACCTCCGGCCAGCGTGCGCGCAGCAACATGGCGGTGGCGAGGTTTTCCTTCAGCGGCGCCTCACCCTGTACTTCACGCCAGCCGCGCCGGTGCAACGGCGTGCCGGCGAGATCCAGCGATACCGTCGCGCGGTCGCGGCGTAGCCTCAAGTTGATGCGGATATCCGGCTCGTCGGTATCCACAGCGGGCCGGTTGCCATCACGCTGACGAAACTGGTCGACCACCGCATCCTTCACGCGCTGTGCAATGAATTGACTGTGCGTGAGCTTGCTCAGCGCCGTGCCCGCATCGACCGACAGCGTGCCGTGGGCGGCCAGATGCGTGCTCCAGTCGATCGATTGCACGCCGCGATACAGCGCATCGTCGTCAGCCGCATCAAAGTCCGCCAGCGGCAGCAGAATCCGGCTGGCCAGCCGCGACCACAGACAGGCACGGTAGGCGGTTTCCAGCGTGCCGGAAAAATGCGCGCCGGCCAGCGCTTCGCGGACATCGATCGCACCCATCGCGATCAGTTCGTCACGCAGCAGGTATTCGAGCCCCTTGGGGCAAGTAGCAAAGTAATGACTCATGCGGCGGTCGCCAATTGATCGAGCAGGCCCTGGAACTGCGCAGAAATCACATCCATATTCGCACCCAGGCGGTGATCGTCA
>Ga0302230_10000889_pt1 | contig 21622 bp, 38 predicted proteins | sample II_Palsa_N2_1_FD_193523 | JGI IMG/M metagenome (GOLD analysis project Ga0302230, IMG submission 193523) | Peat permafrost microbial communities from Stordalen Mire near Abisko, Sweden - II_Palsa_N2_1 | ecosystem: Environmental > Terrestrial > Soil > Palsa > Peat permafrost | place: Sweden... | reverse complement strand
CCCCTTTTTTTTTTTTTGTCTTGCTGACAACCGCAGCACGGGCACCATTGGCAAGCGTTTCGACAACATCAAGGTGGAGAACACCGAGGAGAACCGCCGCGCCTACCGCGAGCTCCTGTTCACTGCCCCCGCCGAGGTCGACAACTACTTTGGCGGTGTCATCCTGTACGAGGAGACGCTCCATCAGAAGTCCGCTAATGGCGTGACCTTCCCTGAACTGCTGCTCAAGCGCGGCATCCTCCCTGGCATCAAGATCGACAGCGGTCTTGTCGTGATCCCCGGTACCGACGGCGAGACGACCACACAGGGTCTCGACAACCTCGACGCCAAGTGCGCCAAGTACTACCAGCTCGGTGTCCGCTTCACCAAGTGGCGCTGCGCCCTCAAGATTAGCAAGTCGGCACCCTCGGAAGTCTCTATCGCCGCGAACGCGGAGACGCTCGCCCGCATGGCCGTGATCTCCCAGAACAACGGCCTCGTCCCCATCGTCGAGCCCGAGATCCTCATGGACGGCGACCACGACCTCCCTACCGCCGTCGACGCAGCAACAAAGGTCATCTCGGCCGTCTATGCTCGCCTCAACCTCCACGGCGTCTTCCTCGAGGGTACAGTTTATTTTTTCATATCCGGCTTTACTATTTTAATGACGCGAGTTTTTTTTTATATTTAAATTCAATTTCTAGGCACGCTTCTCAAGCCCAATATGGTTTGCCCCGGCAGCGACTGCAAGACCAAGTACAGCCCATACGACATTGCCCGCGCGACCGTCACCGTCCTCCAGCGCTCTGTCCCCCCCGCAGTTGCCGGTATCACCTTCCTCTCGGGTGGCCAGTCGGAGGAGGAGGCCACCGTTCACCTCAACGCCATCAACCAGGTAACACCGCATATTGTAGGCACGCTGCCCGTGACTGAGCAAAGAGGAACTCTAGGTTGAGGGTGCCAAGCCGTGGGCTCTCACCTTCTCGTTTGGCCGTGCCCTCCAGTCCACCGTCCTCAAGACCTGGCTGGGCAAGGCCGAGAACGTCGATGCTGCCAAGGCCGCCCTCGTCAAGCGTGCCAAGGCCAACAGTGAGGCTGCCCTCGGCAAGTATACCGGTGACGCTGCTGATGCCAACTCAAAGGCCTCGCTCTACGTCGCCAACTACAGCTATTGAAGCGAGAAATGACGTTTTTTTTTTTAATTCTTTCCTATTTTGCGAATAAGGAAAAGACTGAAACAAGAGAAGACAGAGCATGCATGGATTCTCTCTCTAACCGGAAACAAACAAACAAATTTTTACTTGGTGACGGCGTGCATGGCATCCGCGAGGTAGTCGACGTTCTTTGACGTGACACCAGCCATGGAGATGCGGCCGTTCTTCGTGAGGTAGATGTGGTACTCCTTGGTGAGGCGGTCGACTTGCTGCTCGTTCAACCCTGAGAAGCAGAACATGCCAATCTGCTTGGTCACATGGTCCCAGTTCACCGTGGAGCCGTTGTCGGCCAGGCGTTTGTACAGTCGTTGGCGCATGCTAATGATGCGGTCGGCCATGACCTTGACTTCCTTCTCCCTAGAATTTTTATTCATTTATATTTATTACTCGGAGGAGAAAGAGAACGCGAAATCCATCAGTACCAAAGGCTCAAGAGCTCAGGGTTGTTGAGCACGTGGTTGACGAGGCGGACACCATGCGAGGGCGGGTTCGAGTACATCGGGCGGACAAGGATCTTGACCTGCGAGTCCACAGCCTCAGCTTCCTTGTTGTTGTCGACGACAATGCCGAGGTTGCCAACGCGCTCGCCTATCGCGAATGTTGTTGAGCACACACGCACGCACACACCAAAAAAAAAATTTTTTTTTTTCTCTGTATTTTACCATAAAGACCAAAGTTCTTCGAGAACGACTGGGCAAAGAGCAGGGGCACGTCCTGCTCGGCAAAGTAGCGCAGCGCAAACGCGTCCTTGTCGGGGCTTCCGCTAGCAAAGCCCTGGTAGGCAATGTCGAAAAAGGCAAAGTGCTCTTTGGCCTTCAGGGCGCTTGCAATCTCCTTCCACTCGTCGGCGGTCGGGTCAACACCGGTGGGGTTGTGGGCGCACGCGTGCAGGAGGATGATGGACTTGTTGGGCGCGGCCTTGATGTCCTCAAGGAGTCCTGCCAAGTCAAGCCCGCAGTTCTTGGGGTTGTAGTAGCGGTACGACTTGACGGGGAGGTTGACGTCCTTGAAGATGGCGTTGTGGTTGCCCCAGGTCGGGTTCGGGACGTACACAGTCTTGTTGCCCGGGAAGAATCGTGTGAGGAACTCGGCACCAATGCGCAAAGCACCCGTGCCCGAGATGGCCTGGGTCTTGACAATGTTGAGCTTGGACACGAGGTCGCCGCCCAGAGCCAGCTTGGTCGCCCCCAACGTGAACGGCTCAAAGCCAGAGATTCCAAGGTACTCCTTGTTCAGCTTCTGCTTGACAATGGCCTCCTCGGCCTGCTGGATGCTCGAGAGGACAAAGGGCTGGTTGTTGTCGTCGCGATATGCGCCTTACACAATGCGTAAATTTCATGCAAAAAACGCAACGGAATTTTCGTACCAACACCCAGGTTGACCTTGCGTGGGTCGGTGTCCTTCTTGAACGCCTCGGTCACGCCAAGAATTGGGTCCGGTGGTCCTGACAGGTCGGTCAAAAAGCAGCACGGTCAGCAAGGGAGGTGGAAAAAAAAAAGGACTCTCCTGAAGAGAATCAACCGCTAGCTCACCTTGGGGAACACCAGCCCAGGTGCCTGCACTACGACGAGCGGCGTTGGTCACAACGGAGCGGGAAAGGCGAAGACTGAGTGCCATTGACGAGGAGTCGGTCGACGCAACAAAAAAGAAAAAGCAAACCACGTGGGGGGAACCCACGTGGTGTCTATCTAAAGAAAAGCCAGGCCGATGCCGAGCTGCGGTCCGCTGTCCCGGCGATCGGCGTGGAGGCCGTGCAAGGGAACACAATAGTTGAATTCGATGCGAGCGCCCTGGATGTGGAGGGCAACGCCCAGACCAGCGGTGACATCTGCGTTGGCAATGACAGCCTTCATGCCGTCCTGGAGGGAAGCGTCTATACAGCGGAATGAATAAATAATTCAAAAAAAAAAAAAGCGATGGCTACCGGAGGAGAGACGTTCCAGATTGCCTGCGTTGGCAAAGGCATGCAGCTTGAGGAACTGTTGGTTCCACAGCGTTGGCAGGGGGATCGGTGTGAACAGGCTCAGTCCTGCTGCCCAGTACACCTCACCACCGAGCGCATCCGAGCGGCATCCTGGTGGCGGCCGTTGCTCAATGTTTCCTGTCATTCGAAAAGGAAATTATTACTTATTTTTTTTTTCCCCTCTTCAAATGAATGCTTACGAGCTGCCTGTGGCCCGAGACCACGCAACCGGTATCCGCGAACGGACAGGGGGCCGCCGAGGAAGAAGCGATCGTTGATGCGTGTCTGCGAGTCGGCCAGCGGTTGCATCAGTCCTCCTTGCAATGCGAGGGATGTAGACTGCAAACAAGGAAAAGTTTACAAAATTATATTTTATTATGCGAAAGAGAAAATTACAATGCCATAGCCCAACGGGAGACAAAACTTGCTGTTGACCTCGTTCTTCAAAAAATTGACATCGCCGCCAAGTCCGGCAAGTTCCTTGGCGTTTTGCTTGTTAGAAAGAAAGTAAGGGGAGAGAAAACAAAAGCAAACCTGCATCAGCTTCAGCTGGTATCCACTTGTCGGCATGGCCAAGTTGTCGGAGCGATCATGGACGAGTTCGTGCTTTACTGACGACTTTAGGCTGTGCCCAGCCTCCTCCCTTACGGCCCATGATGCGTAGCGCGGTAGCTTGGACAGTTCGCGCCACGCGGCCTCGTACGAGAAATAGTGGTTGCCCAAAAAAGTCGGGACCTGCATGAACAGTAAGCAGGAGATGGCGACTCAGAGACACACACACACACACACCTTGTATTTCAAGTAGAGTCCCGAGGACTTCTCTTCATAGCCGGATTGGATAGTCCAGTCGTTCTGGTTCTGGAAAACAACGAAATCGAGCGGTCGGTCGGGATCGCCGTTCATGGGCTTGGTGAATGTGAGCGCAAAGGACGACTTGGTGCTCGTGCTCGCGGACGCCTGGAACTCGAGCTTCTCAGCACGGCCCAGCAGGTTGCGAATGCCAGCGGACGCTCGCTGGTGGTTATTCACGCATTAGACCAACATTGACGCTTAAAAACGAAGCGCTACCACAGAGCCTTCGCTCGTGCCCATGTACGTCCCGGTCTCTGCGCGGATGCGACTCTTCTCCGTCACGTGCACGTTCACATCAATCGAGTGATCCGATGCAAACACATCCTCTGGCGTAGTCAGCTCCACGCTGAATTCACTGAAGATGTCCAGGCGATGCACGCGCACAGCCGTCTCAGAGACTGCCTGGACGATTTCACCGAGCGTCTGTATTGGCAGATTTTTTTTTCTAAGGGATACGACTCCAAGTGCAAAAAGAGATACTTTGGAGCGCAAGGCCTGCTCAAACTGCACCTCCACCAAGTCGTCCTTGGTCACCCGCAGGCCGTGCACATGCACCGCATTCACCCGCATGGGCGTGTCCAAGTTGTCCTCAATCTATGTGTGCGCGCACTCAAAAAAACGACCCAACAAATGATAAATCTTCCTTACCAGAGACTGTCTCCGCAGCATCTCGGCGTGCGCATACTCGTCCACATCGTTGTTCTGTTGCAAAGGGTTTGGGATGCGTTTGCTTCTTTTTTCACTCAAGTTCCTACCGTGGACGCCATTTTCCGAGTGTGATCCCTGAAAATGGTAACTCTTTGCAGACGTTGAGGGCAGGCGGGGGTGGGGAGGTGTGGGGTTGCGAGGTAGCAAGAGCAGGTGCGGGTGCGGTACGGTGCGGCGCAAAAGAGTAGAGGGAGTTGGGAGTTGGCGATACTAATAGATAACCGAAACAAAAAAAAAAAAAAAAAAAAAAAATCACTCCAAAATGAACAGGCCCCCGGCTCCCCGACTCCCGCTAGCCCTGTCACTAGCGCCGGCAAGGCTCTCTCTCCCAAGGGCACCGGCCCTGTTCGGTAGCATTATATTTGTTATCGTCTTCTTCCTTCTAACTCGAGAACACCGATTTGCTCGATCAGTCGCCGTGTCGCGTCGACGCCTGCCAAGTCGACGGCACCCCAGTCTGCTGCGGCAACAACAGGTGGTATGATCCGATACAGCGATGATGCACCAGGCATCCAAGTGTAATGCCAAGATCTTTTCCGATTATTTTTTGTTTTTGACGACTTTTTTTTTGCAGTGATCCCATGTTTGTGCTCTCGTTCACCGTCATCTTTATCCTCCTCGTCTTTGCCCTGCACATCTGTATGTATTCTACTATGTCGGCCTGAAGCGATTGTAAAACAACTCTTCTCACAGGGAACAAGCTCACCAAGCCTACCCCTGCATAAGCTGACACAGAAAACAAATTCAGGACTGAACTGTAAAGGTGGTTCATGCTGGGGCTCAATACAAAAATCCATCAGAGGGCGTAATCTCCTCAGTCCCAGCAGTTTGCAGTGACGAGGAAGTCGAGCCATGCAGGGACAGAGTGTGCATCACCCAAGCCTGATGCTGCGAGGGCCTCAATGTAGTTGAACAAGAGTATCTCTCGGACACCGCGGTCGCTGAGTTGGCTAAACAGAGACACAGCTTGACCAACGAGAGACTCGATCGCCCCAGACCCCGAAAGGAGCTTGTCGCAAGAGAAAGACTTGGTTGTCTTCTTCCAGATGCTGTTGTATCTTGCCTCGAGAAGAAACACCAGTGCCTGCCGCGGTGGATGGAACCTCGAAGGAGCGCCGCCTACGCGTGCTTCGGCGTCGGCTATCCCTTTCACAAGAAGGAATAGGATCGTGTTGACTTGCATCCTCTCGGCGCCGCTCGAGATTGGGAAAGGCAGTCGCTCCAGCTTGCGCATGAGGTCTTGCTCGTGGGACTCGGTGATAAACGAGGCTGACATGACGAGGCCGTGCCCCGTCGTCACGACGTGGTGCAGCCAGTAGCTGATTGCAAAAAAAATTTTTTTTAATTCAGTCTGGGTTTTTTTTTTATTTACTCCTTCCTCTTACGGGGGTATGTAGAGCACGTCGCCTGGCCCGAGGTCAACAATGTAGGGTTGAAGATTTGCGAGGTGTGGTTTGAGTGAGGTCACGTTGGTGGTTGACCAGTTGAGACAAGAGTGACCGTCGCCGGGGTGCAAAAACGGACAGATCGAAAGCGCCGGGGCATCGCGCGGGGGAAGGATCGCAAAGGTCTTGGTACCCGCCAGCTGCACGTAGTAGTTGTGGGCGGCGTCATAGTGGAACGACGACGTCAGGCCATGCTCTCCAAACCAGAGCTGCATCTTGGGCACAACCCCGCCGGTCGCGGAAAAGACGTGCGAGCCCGCCAGATCCTTTTCCATCCACAAGGGCATGTTGCCCGCGTGCTTCTTTGCGACCCAGTACATGTACACGTCGTCGTTGCTGTTCTCGACCGAGCGCAGAAACTCGCCGAGGACGACTGATCGCTTTGCGTGCTGTGGCAGGATCTTGCTTGGCTCAAACCCGGGCAGCGATGTCAGAGGCCGCTTACTGTCATAGTAGACGACAGTGGGCTGGGCGGAAGTGATGACACCCGGGATGGTGTAGTCCAGCCCAAGCCGCTCCGCGATCAGCTCGCCAGTCCACTGGAGGGCCGCAAACTTGCTCGCGGGGCTCATGAGCACACGGACGGGCTCTTGTCGCCGCGCGATCTCCACGCCGGGCTCCTTGCCCATGGCCTCCAGCTCGTGCCAGTCCACGACCCCGATGGGCCCCCGTTCGCCTTGGGTTGCGGCCAGCCATGGCAGGGCCCCTGTATCGCTGTCGCTGTACCCAAGCCATGAAAGGAACTGGCTACGCACGATCGCACCCTGACGAGTCCGTTCCCTTGGCCCTCCCATCTGCACTAGCACCACTGTCACGGCCACAGCCGCTGCAAAGGCGATCAGAAGGGACACCAGGTGCACAGGGAAGCCGGCGTCCACGGCTTTCGCTTGTTGTCTTTTGTTTTTGGGCGGCATTTTGCAAAATACTACTAACATGATAAATCGCCCCATGCGGCCTGAACGAGGGATAGAGCGCTGACGCAGGCGGTCTCGGCGCGGAGGATGCGCGGCCCCAGATGGACGTGTTGCCCGTGGCAAAGTTGAACGCGATCGGCGGGTGCCAGACCGCCCTCGGGACCGACAACGAGCACGACTGTGGGCGCCCTGGTTGCCGTTGCTCGAAGATGGTTCATGAGGGACGGCGTGGCGCCGCTCTCTCGGGACCCTTGCTCGTCGCACACGATGACGGAAGCTGTCTTGTCGAGTCCTGCGAGCGCCAAGGCCAGTGGCACCATTGGATCCACCCTGGGCACATCGAGGCGCTCGCACTGCTCGGCTGCCTCGGTAGCGATTGCGCAGAGCCTCTCGGTGTTGGTCTTGGTGACGACCGATCGCTGCATCAGAGCGGGCATGAAGCGAGTCACTCCCAACTGCGTCCCACTGTCGACCACGTCCTCCAGACGCCTCTTCACCGGCGCAAACACGAGCCATAGATCGGGCCTCCTCGTCGTCGCACTGGCCAGGTCCGGTCGCCTCTCTTGCACGTCTCCCACCACAGCCACCATTGGCCCCTTTGACGCGGCCGACGCCGTCAGCGTGGCCCGCCACTGCCCATCTCTCTCATTGAACAGCGAAACGAATGCTCCAGCACGCAGTCGAAGCACCCGATGCACATAGTCGCTCTGTACGGCCGTCAGCTGCACCACTGCCGCGGGAGCGAGCACAGGTCTCACAAACAGACGCGGAGGGCTCATGGCTTTTTGTTTTGGCGGGAAAGATTCATAAAAAACCGTTACACAGTTTTGCATACGTGATGGACCTCCTCGCAAGTCCCGCTATTTCTCGCACTGGCGGCAGCTTGCTCGCGTCCACGTTGACCGGCATGAATGAGTGCGCGTTTGTTGCGTGTTGTCGACTTAGGACTAAACGTAAAGTATGCAGCACGGGTGTAACGGTCATGATGCGCGTGCGTCCTCCGAACCAACGCGAGCTCGATAACGGTGGATCGCAGCAGTGTCTCCAGGCCGACGTCAAAAACAACACGGTTACGCTGCTCTCCACCCGCCCAGAGACCATGACTTTTGACCACGTGTTGGATACGAATGCAACACAGGTGCGTGTTTTTTTGGGGGGGCGTTCGTTTGTAGTTTAATGCAGGCAAACAGGAGGAGATCTTTCGCGCCGTAGGCAAGAACGTGACCGAAAACTGCTTGCAAGGCTACAACGCGACTGTCTTTGCCTAGTACGTTCTTTGGTGTGTGTGGCGTGATGAGCTCAACCAACGAGGAAAAAAAAAAAATAGTGGACAAACAGGCGCAGGAAAGACGTTTACCATGCACGGCCCTTCGTCGGTGAACGAGGACGGTACTCCAAACGAACAGCGTGGTCTCGTCCCTCGTATCTTTGAGTACCTATTTGCTCGCATCGCGCGAGAGCAGAAAAAGGTACATCCAACGAGGGGGGGCAAACTGTAGTTGCTGACCCGGCCTGATTGTAGACTGGAGACCGCGTGCAGTACCTGTGTTCGTGCTCCAATATTGAGATCTACCAGGACCAGGTATACGACCTCCTGGAACCGATGCCAACTGTGCGCCAGCTGCGCGAGAATATGAAGAATGGAGTGTATGTGGACGGCGCGATCGAGGAAACCATCACGACACCCGAAGAGGCCTACACTGTCCTTCAGCGCGGCACCGAAAACCGTCGCGTGGCCGAGACGGCCATGAACCACGAGAGCAGTCGCAGTCATTCGGTCTTTATCCTGTACATTCGCTCCAAGACCAAGGAAGGCTCGCAGACAGTCGTCAGGGTAAAGAGAATGGAATACCAGGGAAAATAATTTCTGTGCCCAGGAATCGCGCTTCAATCTCGTCGATCTTGCTGGTTCGGAGCGACAAAAGGACACGCACACTGAAAATATGAGTCTGAGGGAGGCCGGCAAGGTAATTTTCTTAAAAAAACCCTCCTCATGCCTGATACAAGTATTTCAATCCAGATCAACAAGTCCCTTCACGTTCTTGGAACGGTGATCAATGCCCTTGCTGAGCAGTCCAAGACCAACACGCAGCGACGCCATATCCCGTACCGTGACTCGAAACTCACGTTTTTGCTTCGTGACTCGCTCGGCGGCAACTCCAAGACATACATCATTGCCAATGTCTCGCCGTCGGTCCTTTGTATGGCCGAGACAGGTTCGACCCTACGTTTTGCCCGCAGTGCCAAGCTCATCCGAAACTTGGTAAAAACTTTTATTCACATTCTTTAACATAGAATCGCCCAAACACACACACACACACACACACACATACACAAAAGGCAACGGTAAACGCCGACACCACGGCAGACGTCGGGCCACTGCTCGAAGAAAACGCCAATCTCAAGCGTCAGCTCCAGGCGTTCATGCAGGGGAATCTTGTGCCGTCGTCTCCAGCAAAGATTGCAGATGACAGTCTGGTCATCTCCCTCGTCGAACGTGAGCGTGGTGCGATTGAAAAATACAAGCGTCTCGAGGACCAGATCAAGTTGCTCCAAAAACAACAAAAGGAAACGCAGGACCTGATCCAGGTGATTGAAAAAAAAATTTTTTTTCCCAACGCCAATCAAAAAAAATTTTTTTTTGATAGGGAAAACTCATGATTATCAAGTTGCGCGAGGGTGCCATCACAAGCTTGAAGAAGCAAAATTTTGACCGTGAGACATTCCTTGCTATGGAACGGGTAAAAAAAGAAAAGCTTTTTCTTTCTCATCCTCTTTCACTAGGAAAACAAAGAAATCGAACTAAAGGAGCGCCAGCGCTCGATGGACATCAACCCTGAGGTGACCAAGTTTGCTGCCGAGAACCTTCAGCTGCGGGGTATTCAAAAACAACCAAACGACAAAAAAAGCTCAGAAACGATGCAGAGCAAATTACCGAACTACAAAAGCAACTCGAGCTGTACAAACAGCCAGCAGAACATCTGTCGACCGCTCTGGAGCACGAGGAGCGTCTAAAGGATATCATCGGTAAGCAGGCCAAGGACATTGTCAAGGCAAAAGATGCGGCGCTATCTGATCGAACCAACGAGCTGCAACAAGATTTGGATCGTGCAAACGTACTCTATACGATGCGCAACGGGGCTTTTTTTTTTTAAAAAAAGGAAGAATTATTAAAATAGCAACAACTCCAAGCTTTGCGACAGCAGTTTACATCCGAGCAAAATACCTCTCTGCAAACGATCCAAAAACAAAGCAACGACTTGTCTCAGCTCAACTACGAGAAACTGGAGAGCTTGGCCGAGATCGACTCGCTACGCAAGCAATGCAAGGACCTCGAGACTGCGCTAGAGTCGCGTCGCCACGCCCAGGAGCTCGAGATCAAGCGCCTTACACTGACCATCGACTCTCTCCGCGACGATCACGTCAAGGCGTCGTCGGACGTGTCGTCAGTGTCATCGCAGCTGGCAGACCTGCAAACCGAGCTCACAACGTGGAAGCAACGCGCGGACCAGAAGGATCGTGAGATCTCAACCCTCACCACCACCGTCGACACCCTCGAACAAAAGTGCGCGCGCATGAGCAATGTAATCAATTTAACCATGTTTTTATTTAACCCTCGTCTTTCAAAGTTTGCCGCTGAGAGCAAGGCCGCGACTCAGGAGACGATGCGCATGCTGTCGGAGCGAGCGTCGTCTTTTGCGGCCGAAAAGGACAAGGCAGAGGATCGAGTGGCCGAGCTCGCTCAAAAGCTGTCTGAAAAGAACCGTGAAATCGACCATTTGCGCCTTGACCATGTGAAATCGGAGGACACCATCGCCGAACTCAATCGAGAGAAGAGCGAACTGGATGAGGAGGTGAGCTGCCATTATTTTTTTTTAAAAATAAAAAAAAAATTTTTTTTTTTTGTTTTTTGTTTTTCATCAGAATGCAAAGTGCGAAAACGAGCTGCGGAAAAAGACAGAAGAATCTGCAAAGCTGTCGATGCAGGTTCAGTCTCTCCAGAGCGACATCCTCGGTTTGCACGACGAGCTTGCCTTCCACACTCAACAGGGCGTCCGTGATGAGAAGGAGATTGCGCACCTCAAGTCTCTTTCTAGCCAGCAAGACCAAGATCTGCAGGTTTGTGCTTTCCTGATTGTTGATTATTATTTTTTTTTTTATTTAGTTGTTGACTTGTGCTGTCTCACAAATAGCAACAAAAGCAGAAGATGGAGCAACTAGCCGCCCAGGTGCACATGCTGATGCAGCAAGGTGACACCAAGTACGCCGAGGCAGTCGAGGTGGCCAACGAACTGCGCAGCGAGCTCGCGATGATCCAGGACCAGCGCGACTCTCTGGAAAGCACAGTAGCAATGCTGCAGAGCGCGAATGGGACCCTGCAGACTCTGCGGACCCAGCTCGAGCGCGATGCAATGTCGAATCAGCAGTCGATCAAGGAGCTGATGGGCAAGCTCAAGGAAGACCACTGTCGTGTTTTGGAGCTCGAAGAGGAGCGTGCCGAGCTTGTGAGCGTGATCGAGCAACTTCGCGCGGCATCTGACCAGCTGGCACAAAAGGAGACGCAGCTGCTGTCTGCTCAAACTCTGTTGGCCCAAGCCAACGAGCAGCTTTCGATCGAGCGCAAGGCGCATGCGAGCGACCTCGAGCAAGCCCTTGCCGATCAGAACACGGCCGAGATCGAACTGTCCAAGGTTCGGAAACAGCTGGACGATGTCGAACAAGAGCGCGAAGAGCAGCATCGCATTGAGATGCAAGCGACCCAGCAGCAGAACGAGCTGATGATGACCCTGCGCCGTTCCATCGACAGTGCGCTACTTTTTTTCATGAAATTATTTATTTTTCTTTTTATTTCTTAAAAAAATTTTTTTAATTATTATTACGCAGAGGACAAGCAAAACCTGCAGTCTACAGTCGCACTTTTGGAGAAGGAGCTCGAGGCTCAGCTGATCCGGAGTTCCAAGTATGCTGTCTTGCAAAACTACATTTTATTTTTATTTTTTATTTTTATTTTTATTTTTATTTTTATTTTTATTTTTTTATGCAGGTTGGAAGAGCAGCAAGCCCAGATGCGCAAGGAGCAGAACGACGAGTCCAAGGCGTACCGAGCCCAGCAAGCCCTGTGCAAGAACCTCGAGCGTCAGTTAGAGAGTCTCAAGATAGCGATGGTGGAGGCGCGCACGGTGGCTGCCGACGAGGCGCGCATCGAGATGAGCGCCCAGCTGGAGCAGGCCGACACGCGGATCCAGCAGCTCGAACAGCGGGTCGGTGCCATTTTGGCGGAGAGGGACGCGATGTCCACCGAGCTCAAGCAAACCGTATTCCGGCTACAGACTGCCGAGCAGGACATTCTGAGCGTGACGGAAGAGTACGAATCGGCCAGCAAACTCGAGGAGCAGGCCAACCATCGCGCCGAGGAGGCCGAGACCAAGCTGCGCCAGCTGCAAGAGTCTTTGTCGTCCATTTTCACCGAGCGCGACCGACTTCGCGCCGAGAACGAGCGCCTGACGCAGGGCCGCAACGATCGCCAGCGCATCCAGCACCTTCTCGAGGTCAAGCGGGAAAACAACCTGCTGCGCGACAGCATGCAGGATCTCCAGAAGACCGTTCAGCGATTGGAGCGCGAGCTCCGTGGTGGCGACAAGCGTGGCACCGTCCTCGCGGCGGCGGGGACTGAGAACCGGCTTCAGAGCTAGTCCCTGATGCGCGGAAGCATGTAAAACATTTTGTGCTGAGAAAGAAAAATCATGTCAGCACGACTGGCGGTACTCGAAGCGCACCTCGCCGGTGGAGCAGCCAGCTCGGTGGCAACACTGGACAACGAGCGTCAGTGGCGTGTCTTCCAGGAGGCCACGACCGGCGGCTCGGCCGAGTACAGACCGTGTCTTGCCGGGGTTGTTTTTCTGAACAACAACAACACACACACCCCCTTCTTTACAGGAACAAGTTTGTGCTCGAGAACAAGGAGACTGGCCAGCAGTGGCAGCTGACGGCGCCGTCGGGTGGAGCGACGACCAAGAATGGCCACTTTGTTGTGCTGCAGACGCCGCTGTCGACCAGCACGCTGACGGTGCTGGACAACCGCACGGGCAAGACGTACGAGATCCCGATCGACCCAAAGGGCTCGACCATCAACGCGACTTCGTTTGAGCAGATCAAGGGGCCCGGACCCAGCCAGCACGGCCTGCTCGTGTACGACCCCGCCTACACCAACACGGCCGTGGCCAAGTCTGCCATCTGTTTCATCGATGGCGACGAGGGCATCCTTCGCTACCGAGGTAAACAGGTGATCCGACTGACTCACGCGGACTGACGTCAGCCGCCCAGGTTACCCGATCGAAGAGCTCGCGGAGAAGTCCAACTTTTTGGAGGTGTCGTACTTGCTGATCTACGGCGAGCTGCCCAACCTGGACGAGTTTAATGCGTGGCGCACGCAGATCATGCGCCACACGTACCTGCACAACAACCTGACGACGCTCATGAAGTCGTTCAACTATGATGCGCATGTACGTCTGGTGTCATTCACTGATTTAACCCATCCTGTGCGTGCAGCCCATGGGCATGTTTATTAGCTCGATGGCGGCCATGTCGACCTTCCACCCCGAGGCGAACCCAGCCCTGGTGGGTGACTCGGACCTGTACGTGAAGCACGCACACGCCCGCAACCTCCAGATCTATCGTATCCTGGGAAAGGCCGCGACCGTGGCCGCGTGCTCGTACCGCCACCGAATCGGCCGTCAATACAACGACCCCCAGCGCCACATGGGCTACACTGAAAACTTTTTGTACATGCTCGACGTACGTTTTTTTTTTTTTCTTTCTTTTTCTTTGGGTCTTTTTTCCCTGGGGCTCAGTTTGTTTGATGCAGCGCCTGACCGAGACCAACTACAAGCCCAACCCCACGCTTGTGCGCGCCCTGGAAATCATGTTTATCCTGCATGCTGACCACGAGCTCAACTGCTCCACGGCTGCGATGCGCCACATCAGCTCGTCGCACGTGGACCCGTACAGCTCGATTGCCGGTGCGGCCGCCGCTCTGTACGGCCCTCTTCATGGCGGTGCGTGCGAGGCCGTCCTGCGCATGCTCGAGGAGATTGGCAGTGCTGAGAACGTGCCCAAGTTTCTCGAGGACGTCAAGAACCGCAAGAAGCTGCTCATGGGCTTTGGCCATCGCGTGTACAAAAACTATGACCCGCGTGCACGCATCATCAAGAAGACTGCGTACGAGGTCTTTGAGGTCTGTGGCCGCGAGCCCCTGATCGACATTGCCATCGCCCTCGAAGCGGCGGCCCTCAGCGACAAGTACTTTGTCGAGCGCAAGCTGTACCCCAACGTGGTACGCCTGTACTATTTATTTATTTATTTATAGTTAATTTTATTTTATTATTAAAAACAAAACACACACACACAAAAAAAAAAAACACGGTGTAGGACTTTTACTCTGGCCTGATCTACAAGTCCATGGGCTTCCCGACCGATTTCTTCCCGGTCCTGTTTGCGATCCCCCGTGTCTCTGGCTGGCTCGCACACTGGCACGAGTCGATCCAGGAGAAGCCTCAGCGCATCTGGCGCCCCCGCCAGGTCTACACCGGCGAGGAGAAGCGCGCGTACGTCCCGATGGAGTACCGCAACAAGGCCGCCCCGACCAAGGTTGAAAAGCACGTCTCGGCAAACTCCAAGCGGTCGCGTGTCGCCGGCTTTACCTTTAAGGATCAGGACGCTTGATTGTATGGAGATTGTTAGGTAACCTCGAGTGACCTTTCTGCATTTTCAGCCTTATTTTCTCCTGTTGTCGGTGTGACGTCGTTCACATGCTTTTTCGAAAGGAAAAAAAAGTCATTTCGTGTTGTTCTTCACTGGCCATGCCACCGCAAAACCAAACGCCGCCCGAGCCGTCCTCGCCACAGGTCATGCCACTGTTGGTACCAGAGCTGGACCGCAGCGTGTCTGTGACCAAGCAGGTCGTGACGAGGTACGAAGGCAGGCCGGAGATTAAAAAAAAAAAAAGAAACGGGGGGTGGTGGTGTCGCACGAGGTGGTAACGTGCTAACACCGACACAACTAGGATCCCAACACTCGACGGGGAAATGTACGTGCACGCCTACAAGAGCTCCCGCGACCCCAGCAAGGACCACGTCGCCATGGTGTACGGCGACGTGGACAAGCTCAAGGCACGTTGCGCGAGAACAAAGCAAAGACGTTTGCTTACTAATAATGACTCTGCGCTAACACAGACGGAGGCCGTGCTGTGCAGAATACACAGCGAGTGCTTTACGGGGGAGGTGCTGGGTTCACTACGATGCGACTGCCGTGAGCAATTGCAGAATGCACAGCGACAGATGGCCGCAGCAGGAAGCGGCATCATCATCTACTTGCGACAGGAGGGGCGCGGCATAGGGCTGGTCAACAAGCTAAAGTGCGTTGCATGACAATTTTTTGCCCAGGACTGACGCGCGCGCACAGGGCCTACAACTTGCAAGATACAGGTTTGGACACGTACGATGCCAACATTGCTCTGGGTCACGGGGCGGACGAGAGGTCATACGACGAGGGGATCCTCATGCTGCAGGTACTTGCCGCACCCGTTGTCTTAGAGCTCACCATTTTGTTCGCTCTCTCAATACACAGGACCTCGGCATAAAAAGGGTGCGCCTGCTGACCAACAACCAACAAAAGGTGGCTATCCTACGAGCGGCGGGGATCCTAGTCGAGGAGCGTATCGAGATGCGCCCTCAGCTAGTCACGCCCGCCATCCTTGCCTACCTCAAAACAAAGGTCGATCGTATGAACCACGAGCTGGTTATCTGATCCTGGCCAGCCCATTTATTTTTCTACGATAGTTTTCTTTTTCTTTTTCTTTTTCTTTTTCTTTTGGGTTTTAATTGCTGGACAGTACGTACAAAGAGAAACCTTATGGTGCATTGATGAAAGATCATGACCGTGAGCCGCGGCATTTTGCTCTTTTTTTTTTTTCTTTTCATCACGTTATTCAAGGTCGAACTGCGGGTGCTTTACGGAAAAGTACAGCGTTAGCAGGGTGAACAATCTCTGCGGTGAGTTGGAGGGTGGCCGCGATATAGTTGAGCGTGTCCAGGCGGTAGAAGCAGCAGTGCGTCGGGTCACGCGCATAGTACCACGTGGAAAACTTGACCGAATCAAGGAGGAAACTCGTCATGACGCCGAGGTAGCCACCCGGTTTTAGCACGGCGACCATGCGGCGGAACTCGATCATTGGCTGGAAAAAGTGCTCGGCCGCCTCGGTGCACAGGACATAGTCGTAGTGACCCAGCAAGCTCAGCGGCGAAGGGTCGGGAACGTAGTAGGGATCATAGAGGTCTACTTGGTGGCCGGGCACGCTGCGCATCATCTCGGCCAGCACGGGGCCAGGCCCGCAGCCGAAATCAAGCCCCTTCCACCCCTCCCTGGTGCCAGCCGCCGCCAGCCGCTCCAGCAGTGGCGCACTTACCCTCGAGAGAAAGCCCTTGTACCCGTCCGATTCCACGTTGTTGTGCGAGTCATACCGCTCCTTTTCCGCAGCGTCGTCCAGTCGCTGACCGGGCTTCATAAACACAAGTCGGCATCGCCCACACTCGCTGTACTCGCGCTTGTGGTCGGTCGAAAACAGCGAAATGTCGGCCGACTCACAGAGCGGGCAAAAAATAGCAGCCATATTTTGTAATATACAGTATCCAGGGCAGTCTGACGTGGATCAATTCGATTGGTGCCACGTCCGAGTTGCAAACGCTGACTTGGCATTTTTTTTTCCTCGCGCGTACGTGGAGGGAGCTGCTGCCTGTGCCTTGTGTGCCTTGTGTGCCTTGTGCGCCTATGCCCATGGTGCTGCCTGTTTTGTGTGTGCGTTGCTGCTAGAGTCTTTTTTTCACGCTCGCGAGCTGACTCTGCCTTCCTCCAATTTTTTTCTCTTTCTCTTTTCCCTTTCCCTTTTTCTTGGCCGTGCACTCATTCTTCCGTTCCCCTTTGACCATTTTCCAGGATGCACTCATCTCGAGTTGTGTTTGTGGCGTTCGCGGCCTTTGTGGCCCTTTGCGCCTCGTCCGCAATGGCCTCTGATGACAAGCTCGGCACTGTGGTTGGCATTGATCTCGGCACAACGTACTCGTGCGTCGGTGTCTTCCAAAACGGCAAGGTCGAAATCATTCCCAATGACCAGGTATGCGTGCTCTCGTTTATGCTCTCTGGCCTTCTAAACGAAGAAAAAAAAAATAAATACATAAATAAAAAATAAAATGAAAACGCAGGGTAACCGCATCACCCCCTCCGTCGTCGCCTTCACCGACGAGGAGCGTCTGATTGGTGACGCCGCAAAGAACCAGGCTGCGATGAACCCCACCCGCACTGTCTACGATGCCAAGCGCCTGATCGGCCGCCGCTTTAACGACAAGGATGTCCAGAACGACATGAAGAACTGGCCCTTCAAGGTCGTCAACAAGGACGGCAAGCCCGCGATCGAGGTCGAGGTCCACGGCGAGCCCAAGACGTTTGTGCCCGAGGAGATTAGCGGTATGGTCCTTCTCAAGATGAAGGAGATTGCCGAGAGCTACTTGAGCAAGGAGGTCAAGCACGCCGTCGTCACCGTCCCCGCCTACTTTAACGATGCCCAGCGCCAGGCAACCAAGGATGCCGGTGTTATTGCCGGCCTCAAGGTCGAGCGCATCATCAACGAGCCCACCGCTGCCGCCATCGCCTACGGTCTTGACAAGAAGGGTGGCGAGGTAATTTTCTTCGAGAAGCAATACAAAATACTGATTTGTCTCCCATGCAGCGAACAATCCTCGTCTTTGATCTCGGTGGCGGCACTTTCGATGTCTCGGTTCTTTCGATCGACGATGGTGTCTTTGAAGTCCTGGCCACAAATGGCGACACTCACCTCGGTGGTGAGGACTTTGACCACCGCCTGATGGACTACATGGTCCAGCAGTTCCAGAAGAAGGAGAAGAAGAACCTCCGCACTGATCTTCGCGCCATGGGCAAGCTGAAGCGTGAGGTGAAAAAAAAAAATTTTTTTTTTTTTTTTGTGCGCTAAAAGTTGAGGAAATATATTCGTTTAGGTCGAGAAGGCCAAGCGAGCCCTCAGCTCGGTCATGTCGGTCCGCATCGAGATCGAGTCCATCATTGACGGCGTCGACTTTTCCGAGACGCTCACCCGCGCCAAGTTTGAGGAGCTCAACATGGACCTGTTCAAGCGCACGCTCGACCCCGTCAAGAAGGTGCTCGAGGACTCTGGCCTGCAGAAGAACGAGATCCAGGATGTCGTCCTCGTCGGCGGCTCAACTCGTATCCCCAAGGTCGTCGAGCTCCTCGAGGACTTCTTTAACGGACGCAAGGCCAACAAGGGTAACAAGCACCCATTAAAGGAATGAACAGGACTCTAAAAAAATAAATGATCTTAGGCATCAACCCCGATGAGGCCGTCGCCTACGGTGCCGCCGTCCAGGGTGGTGTCCTCAGCGGTGACGACTCGACTGGCGACATTGTCCTTCTCGACGTCAACCCCCTCACCCTCGGTATCGAGACTGTCGGTGGAGTCATGACCAAGCTCATCGGCCGTAACTCGGCCATCCCAACCAAGAAGTCCCAGATTTTCTCGACGACGGTCGACAACCAGCCCACCGTCCGCATCCAGGTAATGCTAGAAGCCAGCCAAAACAAAGAGGGGGGGGAAAAAAAAAAATAAGAAAACTCAACTGACAACTGCCGCAGGTCTTTGAGGGTGAGCGCCCCATGACCAAGGACAACAACCTCCTTGGCTCGTTCGAGCTCACTGGCATCAAGCAGGCCCCCCGCGGTGTCCCCCAGATCGAGGTCACCTTTGAGATTGACGTCAACGGTATCCTCCGTGTTTCGGCCGTCGACAAGGCCACCGGTGTCTCCGAGTCGATCACCATCACCAACGACAAGGGCCGCCTCTCGAAGGAGGACATTGACCGCATGGTCGAGGAGGCCGAGCGCTTTGCCGACGAGGACAAGAAGACACGCGAACGTGTCGAGGCCAAGAACAAGCTTGAAAACTATGCCTACACCATCCGCAACCAGATCCAGGACGAGAACAGCAAGGTCGAGGCAGAGGACAAGTCGACCCTGGAGGACGCCGTCAAGGACGTCATTGACTGGCTCGACGAGAACGCGACGGCCGATATCGAGGACTTTGAGGCCAAGTACACCGAGCTCGAGGAGATCGTCAAGCCCATCCTCGGCGCCCAGAACCCCTACGCCAACGGCTACCCCGGCAGCAACAATGGCGACGAGATGCCCGACCACGACGAGTTGTAATTTTTTTTTTTTTGTGTGTTTAAAAAAGAGGCATGAAAAAAGAGAAAAAAAGAAAAGAAGAAACCACATGAAAAAAGAAGAGAGTGTGTGCGAGTGTCTTTTCAGTTGACCATCTTCCGCCTCCACTAAGGGAAAAAAAAAAAAAACCTAGCCGAGTACCCCTTAAATAGTGTTTACCAAGCTGAGAAGTCTTCGGGTTAGGGCACATTCTAAGCGAATAAGAGTGGGTTTCAAGTTCGAAACCCCTTTAGAATCGCCTTTTACTGTTCTCTTCCGAGCGTGTGCCCCTTCAGACCCTTTACCCAATTTATTGAACCCAACCAACCCTCCAGCGGGGGCAGGTTATTTTTTTCCTTCTTTAACCTTTTCATGAAGGACATTAGGAAAATCCAGAGGAAAATCTTTTTTTTTTTTTTTTTTTTTTTTGATTGTTACAATGATTCACTCGGACCCCTTCATCGTCGATATCCTCCTGAGCAGGCCGCCTACCGCCGCCGGCTTGTCTCCCCCGCTGCTGCGAGGTGACGCTGTGGGCGACTGCTGCTGTTGCCCAGCCGATGCTGCCAATGCCGCGGGCGACGTGGCCGGACTGGCGGAGGCGGCTGCTGCTGCGGCTGCTGCGGCCATGGCAGTGCAGACGTGGCCACAGCCTGCGGGGCAGACGGCGTACTCGGAGAACCAGTTGAGGAGGTGCTGGGTATGTCCTCCGTGGCCGCAGCCCTCGCACCAGAGGTAGAGGCCCTTGACGGCGACACGGCAGATTGCGCATGGCCCCGTGGCCTTTTTGCACGATGCGCAGAGCCAGTAGCCATCGTCCTGCTGGAGGAGTTTGGTGAAGCAGGCGTTGCACGAGGTGTTGACCGTGGTGGAGGCCTGGGTTGTCACGCGCACTTCGATGGATGGGCACTTGGCCGTGATGAGCGCGGCAACAGACCAGAGCTTGAAGCGCTGCAGCAGCTCAATGTACGACGAGAACCACAGTCGGATCTTGGCGTCGCTCACGTCCAGTGTCCCATGCAGCAGCACGATCAGCACCGACACGCACGTCTGCACGTCCGCCATCTCGGCATAATACTCGAGCGTTTGCATCAACACGGGCTTTTCGTGCCACTCGTCAAAGACGACAGGCGCAAACTCGGGCGCGACAGTTTGGGAGACCGTGGCTGCTGTTGCGGCGACGATGGCAGCAGCAGAGGCAGAGATGGAGGCAGAGGCAGAAGCAGAGGCGCTCGAGCGCGACGACAAAGAGCGCAAGGACTGCATGCTCGGCACGGGCTGGAGGAACTCGGCCTCGTCATCATCCTCTTCCTCTTCCACTAGTTTTCATTATTTATTTATTTAGTAATTCATAATAAGAAGAATAATAGCGAAAAAAAAAAAAGTGATTAGACGTACGAGGTGGCAGCAGCGTCGTCGGCTTTGGCTCGGCCGGTTCGGGCACCTCTAATGACGTGGCCTCCGCCCCCGCCGCCCCCGCCACCCCCGCCATGCCGTCCTCGTCGCTCTCCTCGCACAGTAGCTGTAGGATTTTCCATGTCTGCGCGAGGACCGAGAATGGCTGGTGCTGCTCGACGATCCGAGCGTTGTGGGCGCACAGGTTGGCAGGGGTGTCGCCGTCGAGCTGGTAGTTTTGCGCAAAGTAGATGAACGATTCGTGGTCAAACTGCTCTTCGCTGACCGTGGTCAGGCCAAACACCTGCTCGGGCGTCACAGGCACGATTATCAATGTCGACGAGGCCGTGCTGGCGGCGCCTATTGTCGTTGCTGCTGCTGCTGCTGCTGCTGTCGTTGTCCCAGCTTTTTTAGGCTTGGCTGCTGCTGTCGTTGTTGCCAGCGCTGATGTCGAGGCCGGCAGCGGCGTCGCAAACGCGAGATCGCCAAAGGGCGAGAAGGCCACGGCAGAGTGCGAGTTGAGCTTGGACTCTTGGTACCCATCGCCGACCGCGTGCTGCATAAACGTCTGATCCTTGGAGCATGACCACAGCGTGTCGGCTCCGCGCCAGAGGATGCCCAGGGACACGTCCGTGTGCTCGTCAATCGTGAGCTCGGGCACATACTTGTTTTTTAGGTCCCACACCTGGATGCGCCGGTCCTGGAGCAACGCAACCGAGGCAAACTGATTCCGATGCCCGGGACGCCACTGCAAGTGACCGACGGACGAGATTGTCTGGATTGTCTGTACGAGCGCTCTGCGCGTGTCGGACTGCTTCATGTCCCAGACCTGAACGCAAGTGTGAGCTGGACACCCCGCACCCCCCC
>Ga0302230_10000882_pt1 | contig 21786 bp, 31 predicted proteins | sample II_Palsa_N2_1_FD_193523 | JGI IMG/M metagenome (GOLD analysis project Ga0302230, IMG submission 193523) | Peat permafrost microbial communities from Stordalen Mire near Abisko, Sweden - II_Palsa_N2_1 | ecosystem: Environmental > Terrestrial > Soil > Palsa > Peat permafrost | place: Sweden... | reverse complement strand
CCCTGTGACTTGGCCATTTCACCCCCTAGGGCAATACAATTTTCTTGCCTGGCAATGCAGCTTTCGAGTGTTTGACCCGCCGGCAAAAGACGAGGATGGCAGACGCAGCAGGTGATCAGCGGCAGACAGGCGATGTGAAGCAGCAGCAGCAGCCACTGCAGCCACTGCTCCCCGCAAAGGTGTTTGAGAACCACCGTGTGCACGGCATCTGGCGCCCCCGCGATATCTGGGCGACGCTCGCCTTTGTTGCCGTTCTGGCGGCGCTGCAGCTTCTGGTTGCACAGCCCGAGCTCGTCTTTGGCGAGGGCATGGCCGCCGAGTACATCGGCAACGTCACGTTTGACTACAACGAGACTCTGCCCGTGTACAACTGGCGCGCTGTCGTGGGCATCAAGAGCATCACAACGCTTGACGAGCAGGCAAAGCCGGAGTCGTCCTTTTGGCTGCCGCTGGTGGGTGGCAAGACTGACGTCGTCGTGTCGGCAACGAAAGAGTACACGGCCGCCTCGTTTGCCGACGGCGACCTGGCGTGGCTCCGCACGATTGCCCGCGAGCTTTCCCAGCGCCAGCTGGTGGCAGCTATCGCCGCCGTTGTGCCGCTCGTGTGGCTGGTGCTGATTGCGATCCCCATCAAGTGCATCCCGTTCATCATCCCGACGACCGCGACCGTCGCACTCGTGTCTGCTCTCCAAAACAGCAGTGTCGGCCCGTCTGTTTGTGTTTTGTTTGTCACGCTCTCTCCCCTGCTTGTCTACATGGTCCTCGTAATCTTGCACCCCGAGAATGTGGCCGTGTTCAACTTTGTTGTCAAAAACAAGTTTGCTGTCGTCGTCGTGTCCGTGCTCGAGGCTCTCGCCTTCGTGGTCCTCGCCCAGGCTGGGCTGCCTTCCCCGGCTAATCTGTACGCCTCGCCCTTTGGCATCGTCGTCGTCTCGGCACGCACGGTGCAGCTCGTTCTCGGTGCCATCTGGATGCACATCTTTTTCCTCGAAGTCGTGACGCCACGCCTCCTCGTCGTGTCGTGCATCCTCAAGCCCACCTCACTCGCCAAGACGGCTGAGCTGTATCTCTCGGCAGTCGTGAGCTCGTTTGTGGCCACCCTTGGCACCCCCGTCTATAGCTTGCTCGCCTGGCTCCTCCAATTTGTCCTGATCTTTGCGTTTGCTGCCTGGGCCGCGTTTGGCATCTTCCTTGTCGGCGGCGCATCCACCCTCGTCGATAAGCCGTCGTTCGAGCTCGCCGTCAAGAGCCGCCTCCCCGCGCCCCTGTTGGCCGTCACGGGCACCGAGCACATCTTCTCCTTCTTCATCTGGCTCGGCGTCCTCCTGCTTACGGCCATCTTCCGTTGGACGTATGCCCCCATCAGCCGCGCGTGGAACTACGCCTCGACCATGTTTTTGTCTGTGCCTGTCTCGGCCTTTGTCGGCTGGTCGGTTGCCGACACCGTCGCGACCGCCCGGAAGACCAAGCTCGAGAAGCAGAAATCGACGTGGATGTTTGTCATTTTTCTCCTTGCCCTCTTCCCGCTGGGTACGGCCGTGTCCGTTGGCGTCCTGTACCTCATCTTGGTCCTTCCCACGGGTACCTTGTTCGCTGACATGCCCCTGAGCCCCGTCCAGCTCGGCCTCGTCACCTTCTTCAACCTGATCCTTGCCTGCTCTGCCAATAGCCTCGGCAGGATGCTGCGCATTGTCGATCTCTCTGTCGGCCTCGCCACCGAGACAGTCATCAAGACCCAGTTTGCCGCCACCAAGACCGCCACTGCTGGCAAGCCCGCCAACCTCAAGATCCAGACTAACCTCGCAACTGAGTCGGCGGCCTCGCCCCCTGCTTCGCCCAAGCTGGCCCCGATCAGCTCCTTCTGAAGTTCTTTTCTTGTGCGTGTATGCACCAAATTCTGGAGAAATGCGAGCAGTATTTATTCTTTAAAACAAAACCAAAAAAAAAAAAAGGTATCGTATTTATTTTTGTTAAAAAAGCTAGAAGAATGCATTATCACTGCGGTGGCGTAGATGGCAACGGACGGCGTGGCTTGGCGGCAGTGGGCTACATAAATCAGGTTAGTTACAAAAATCTACTTTAGTGTTTTAGGGAGAGAACGTACCGGAGCAGGGGCAGCTGGTTCGGCACTTTCGACTGGAACAGAGGGAAGAGGACGGCGCTTGGGGGCAGGCGAGAGCACAGCAGGCGATGACGTGTCCTCTTGATGCTGGGCTGTCTCGGCCGCGAGCGACTCCTCGGACGCTGCGGGGGTCAGCTCCTCAGGCACTTGTGGTGCGGGCTTATCGGGCAGAGGTCGGCCTACTGGCTTGGGAGCAGCGACTGGCTCAGCAGCACCGGGGATCTGCGGCTGAGGACGACGTGCCGGGACAGGGCTAGTTGCTGGTGGCGTCAGCGGCGTGCCAATGGGGGCCTTGGGCTGCACCTTGGGCGCGACCTTTGGAGCGATCTTGGGCGCCTCCGTGGTCGACTCGGCGGCGGCGGCGGCGGCGGCATCCGGTTGTGGTTCGACGACGTGGGCATCGACGGCAGCGAGGGTCGCAGCGGTGGATGCGGGAACAGAGCCGATGCTGCCACGAGGACGAGGAGGAGTAAGCGGAGCGTCCGACCCCGCTGCAGGGACACCTTCCACAGCGGTAGCAGGAGAGGGCGAAGGGACCGATGGCTTTCCTGCAAGACTGCCTGTGCGCGGACGGAGCACGGGGGGCGTTGGCGACGGTGCCTTGGCGACTACTGTTGCCGGCGCAGTTGCTGCTGACGAGGACAATGAGGCTGCATTGGCAGAGGACGAGTCGTCGTCGTCAGCGTTAATGTCGAGGGCATCCGTCTCGGCCCGCGCTGGACGCGCCTGACGAGTTGGGAGGCGCTTCTTGGCCTGGGCGGGACGGCTCTTGGTCATGTGTGTCAACGTGGATGCCGGTGCAGCTGAAGCGGGCGCAGCGTCAAACGAGAGGACGGCGGCCTCGTCGCTTGTGGCGGTGGCCGAGGTGGGCGTGGAGACGTGGGACAAGCCAGACGAGGTCGCAGGGGCCGAGGAGGACACCGGGGCTTCTGAGGGCGGCTTGGATGCGACAAACTCGGACACGTCGATGCGACGCGAGTTGCGATTCATCTTCTTCTTCAGGGCGATGGCGTTGCGCAGGGCCAGCGGGGCAGGTGCCTCGGCAGCCTCGTCGACCGGACTGGGTGCAGCTGCAATCGGCTCAGCGGCAATGATGGCGGCAGGAGCAGGAGCAGTCGCAGCAGGAGTAGACGCATCGACAGGCTGTACAGCCAAAACGGCACTGACAGGCTCAGTCTTGAGAAGATTCTGGAGGCGCTCGAGGAGATCCTCGAGATGCTCGCTCAGTCGCTCAAAGGCAAAGTTGTTTGCGATGCTGGCGACCGATGCGAGCGACGTGGCGCGGCTGAACGCGAGCTCCTTGGCGACCTGCTGCACCAGCACCTTTTGCAGGTAGGCCCGATCGAGCTTCTGGGCACCGACCTGGAGGAACGTGTTGAGCTTGGCGGCGACCTTGGGGTCGTCCATGTGCTTGATCGTGTTCTTGACAATGTCGACAGCCTCGTTGACGGCGCGCTGGAACTGCGACTCGAGCACCTGGTCCAGTTGGGTCGCGAGGCCCTCAAGGCTCTCAGCCAGCTTGGAGTCTTGGACGCTCTGCAGGCCTTCCATCGTAGACGAGAGCGACACCGACAATTGTCTTTTTGGGGAAACAAAAATTATTTTCAGATCTTTACTTGAATAAAAACAATTTTTTTTTACCTATTGGACTCGACATCGGCAACGAGATTGGTCGTCTCCTCCTGCAGCTGCTCGGCCTCAGGGGTCTTCTTCTGCTCATCGCTCAGGTTGGAGTGAAGGCGCTTGACTTGGAGGGCGAGACGATCAAGAGACTCTTGCTGGCTCGAGGTCAGCTGGCCCTGGCTCTTGTCGACAGCGCCTGTGCCATCGAGGCGCTCGGGACGCTGGTTGGCCTGCAGGAGCTCTTCGGCGCGGCTCATGAAGGCGCGAGTGCGAGCCTCGCTCACTGCAAAAAAAAATAAAAAAAATTAGGATTAAAAACTAACAAAGCAAGTTACGTTTCATGGAGGCGAGAAGGTCGCTCATGGGGAAGGGCATCTGCTGGAGCGTGCGGTTGCGGGAGAGGGCAATGCCAAACGCCGTGAAGCCGACAATCGTCGTCGAGTTGTTGTCCCACACAAGCTTTCTGAGCTTTTGGTTCTTTTGAAGGGCCTTGGAGAGCACAAATGCGCCCTTGTCGCCCATCTGGTTGCCGGAAATATCGAGCTTGACCAGGTTCTCGTTTGTTCCGATCGTGTCGAGCACGTCGATAATATCGCCCTTGAGGCCGCAGTTGGCCAGCGACAGCATCGTGATCTTGACACGTTCCGAGCTGAGCAAGGACGCCAGTTCCTAATATTTGTTTTTTTTTTAAAAAAAGGGGATAAACACTAGTACCATAAGGGAAAAAAAAAATTTTAAAGTAACGCACAGCGATGGCGTGCTCGCGGAACTTGGAGCGTGTCTTAAACATGCGCTCGATTCGGAGATGTTCCACCGTGCTATTCTGAATGGGATGTAAGTCTAGGAGTACGCACTTTTGCAAACGCTTACCTTGAGGCCCTTCAAGAGCTGGAGGATGCCTTCGTCGCCGAGCTGGTCGTTGTCAGAGATGTCGAGCTCGACAATGTTGGTCGACTTGGAAAAGTGCTTCTGGAAGATCGCAGCCTGCTGTGGGACAAAGTCATTGTCCTGGAGGTTGAGGACGACATCCGAGATGACGGCTGACATGGGAGGATGAATAAATGCATGCGTGATAGGGCGTACCATTGCCAACGAGACGTGCAAGCAGAGCGTCGAGGTAGGCCGGCGTGAGCTTGGAGCCCGAAAAGTCGACGTGTTTGAGCGAGAGGACCGAGGAGAAAAACTGCTCAAAGGACGCCTGGGAGACGGTGGGCTTTTTGGCAAACTTGTTGTTTGAGAGATCGAGGTGGGTGAGGGCCTGGGTGCAGCCGCGCGCGAGGGGAGCAAACAGGGCCTCGACGTTGGGGCCAGTGTTGCCCAGGAGGAGGCGCTTGACGTTGTTGGGCTGGGCCAGGAAGTCGGCCAGCGACGCGACACCTTCGGGACCGAGGTTGTTGTTGGAGACATCCAGCACGGTCAGCGTTTGCGTGTAGTTGACGTTCTTGCGCAGCGCGTTGCCGAGCGCGGTGGCGGCCTTCTTGCCGAGACCGGTGTTGCTCACGTTGATCGAGACCAGGCCGGCCTTGAAGCCTTGGATGGCAGTGGCAATGTTGACAAAGCCCTCGTCCTTGATTCTACGCGAGAACAAAAGCTCAGCAATTACTTGCAGTGCTGCTTTCTTGCATAGTACGGGTTGTCAGACAGGTTTAGATGCGCCAGTGCAGAGTTGGCATTCTTCGAGAGCGACTCGCCGAGACTGAGGAAGAACTTTTCGGTAGCGCCGACGTTGGAGACTTCGAGCTTTTCGATGCTCGAGTTGATGCGCATCTGCCATGGAATAATTTTTATAATTACGATACGCGTAGATGCTTCTGTACCACAGTGGAGAGGGCAGCAAGTCCCTCGGGCAGGAGCTTTGTGTCGCGGATGATGAGTGATGTGAACCACCTGTTGACATCGAGGGCGCCGAGGATCGGGAGGATGTCCTTGCTATTGTCGATGTCGTCCAGCTCGGCAAAGTTGAACTCCTTGACAGCGTTCGCAAACACAATGTTGTCCATGTCCCAGACAATGTCGTCCCGCACAGGCAGGCCGTGGTAGGTGCACAGAGAGGCATACGTGCGCGAGAACCCGCCGCACGGACCCATCGGGACACGCTCAAAGTCAAACTCGGGGAAGAAGGTCGTGACGCTGCTGAGGCGCGTCGGTGGGACCACGGCGAGTTGGATCGCGTACTCCTAAGTGCGGTGGGGCATCACGATCAAATCGATCACACTGAGCGCTGGCTAGTACCTCGCTGGCGGTGGGAAAATCGCGAGCAAAACCGACGCGGATATGGGCGATGATCTCGTCACAGTGCTTGGTTCGCAGCGTCAACGGGTCCTTCTTGTCGACCGTGAGCGTCAGTTCCTGCATCAACAGTTTCAAGCGCACGTCTATATTTAGCCGCAGAAACCGAGGCGCCAAAAAAAAATAAAATAAGCGCACCTCAGAGGTCTTGCTCTCAATCTTCTTCACGTCCAGCAGGTGGAACTCGTGCACGAGCTTGCCCTTGAGCGAGACCAGGAGCAGCTGGTGGTCCGTCTGGAGGTAGACCGCGTCCTCCACCTCCATTTTCTAGTGGTCCCAGAGCAGATTTGAGCAACACGAACAACCGTCCAGTATGCACCTTGTTCTTAATGCCGACAATGCGGTCGTGCAGCAGCGTGCGCTCGCCCAGCACCTTGGCAAGCGAGCCCGGCGGTAGCGCAGCGAGAGAAGCCATGTGTCCCCCCCTTTGTAAACAAACTAAATGGGCGACGCACTGCTAAAATGGAGCCCGCACTTTTGAACAGTTTGCGCACGCCACCACTGCCCATGTTTTTCGACTTCTCAGACGACGACGACGACGAGGAGGAGGAGGACTACGACTACTTCTACGGCCTTGGCGGTGGCGAGTATGAAGGCTACTACGACGAGGACGACTACGACGACTTGGGCTTTGACTACTCTGGCGTCCACTATGGTGGCTACCAAACCTACCAAGCAGGCTACGAAGTCGAGGTGTGTGCGTGTGCGTGTGGGGTCGTTTTTTTTTGGTTGTTGCTTCTATACCAACCAGTCCCCCTCGCAGGACGAAACGGGCACGAGCAACTACATTCTGGAGCCGTCCAAGTTCACTGCTGTTCAAGAGCTGGCGCCGCTGCTGCACAAGGAGCGAGCCCTCATGCAGCCGTTTGCGTTCGGCGAAACCATTCCTTTCTCATCATCCACCAACTACCCTCTCCAGCTGGAAGGCATGGCGGCGCCCGTTACGTTCCCGCTCCACGATCCTACTGCCCTCAAGGTTCTTATTTTGTGTGTGAAACAATGGCTTATCTGGGGAGGTGCATGCAGGCCCACATTGCTGCAAAGGGGACGCACAACGAAGTCGAAAAGTCGTGGGAGTTACCTGCGTCTGCGATCACAGTGGCCTCCGGATGGGATGACAAGTTGAAGGGCATTCTACAATCGGTCAAGCGGAACTTTGTCCATCAGGACGTGGAGATTGTAGCGACATTGGACAAGCTTGTCCTCTACGAAAACAGTGTGTTCTTTTTTTTTTTTTGCTCATGGAAAACGTCCTGTTAATCAAGTGTATGCTCCAGCCTCTTCCTTCAAGTCGCACAGCGAGCCGGCGGCCCCAGAGTCTGACGTCTTTGGCACGCTTATCCTGCAGCTGCCGTCCGATTACATTGGGGGCCGATTGACCGTGCGTCACGAAGGTTACAACGCCGTGAAGATTGCAAGAGCAGAGCACTCGCGGTACATGATGAATTACCTCGCGCTTTTCTCGGGCTGTGAGTACGACCTCGAGAGCATCGTTTTTGGCCACCAATTCTCCCTCGTCTACAAGCTATGTAATAGGATTTGTTTGTTTTTTCCTTTGCCTCCTCCAACGCGTTGATTTAGCGTGCCCTGGTGTGACTGGCGCGAACAAACCAGCCTCGTACGTCGTCAAGACTCCTTTATCGGCTCCCAAAGAAACGAGTCAAGAAGACATTGCCAGCATCCGAGGAATCTTGGCCAAGTGGAATGACGAGGCCAACCCAAAGTTTGTACGTTTTTTTTTTTTTGTTTTTTTTAATCGTAGTGCGGGGTGAGACGCTGACACCAATACAAGATTGCCATTCCGCTCGAAAATGAGTACGATGGGCCACAGCTTGCGTTGACCTCTCTCCGAGGGGCCGACGACGCCATGGCAAAGATGCTGCAAGAGGTTCTGCAAGACTCTGATGCGTCGCTTGGGTTTGTCATGCTTGTAGCTTTGCGTGGTCAAACTCACTTGAACCTTATAATAGCATGGCCAATGTTGTATTGCAAAAGACGAAAGGAGAAAGCAGCAGCTACACCAAGAGCGCGTACCGTGTCACCTCGTCCACCTTTGAGCATACTCTCGCTGGAGATCTCACCTCGGTATGGCAACTTTGTGTCCCTTCTTGTTTTGCCTATCTTTCTACTTGCGTAGCACCAATTCACGGCTCGCAATGCATTCTCCTTTGTCAAGCGAGTTTGCGCATACTCGCGCAACCTCTTCAGTTACAAGCTCCCCGTTCTTGTCATTGTGTGCGGCGCTCTCAACGACATCAAGCTGGCTCGCACCGACTTTGCCGCTGCAATGGCAGGGGTACTGTCGCTCCTCAAGACGCTGCGAACCCCAGAAAAGGTCACGGAGGAGCAGAGGAAAAAGATTATTCGCAAGCTATTCGTGACCATTTCAGAGGGCTCGCCGTACAGAGGAGTTCACACTCCGGCCACGGTGCAAAAAATTCGCGAAACGTACCTTATTTTTTATTTATTTATTTTTTTCCCAAAAACAAACTTTTTTTTTTTTTAATTAGGTGGAGCCTGTTTGATGAAGCTCTGAGTGCAATCATGGATCTGGACGATTTCGAGTCCAGCAAGGTTGTCCTTGAACTTGTGATGCAAGATGCGCCGTGCGATAACCATGCTCTACCTTTGGTCGTCAACTTCTTGAGCCTTTTCGGTTTGCCTTTATTTTTTCATCATGCTCAGCCTAACATTTATGTATTCTGTCATTAGCCAAAAAGTACTCGTGGTCCAAGCTCGCGGTGACCACCCTTATTGAAAAAGTTCTGTTGGACAAGAAAAACAGTGTGCACATTCTTACCGAGCTCCTCCCCAAGTTGCGCGACGAGGCTGACTGTATGTTTTGTTTCCATTCAATCTGCGCGTCTAAAGAAGAACGCGTTCCCCTCTAAAGACAAGAGCCTGTACGCAAGGAAAGCTATCGAATACGCGACCCTGGCCGAGGACTCCGTAGTCGAACTCGTGCACTACTTTATCAACTATGGTGACCAAGATGACTTGGTGATGCTGGCCAATGCCATCTCTGAGGCTCAAGTCTCTGATGTTATTGCCATGTTGGCCGCCGATACACCGCGAACGGCCGATGAGGTCCTCCTGCCAGTTAAATCGTGCATCGAAATTTTCCTCGGTCGTCTCGTCACTGCACAAAAGTAAAACAACGTATTTCCCTCCATTCTAATCTCGCGCGAAAATTCAGGAACATCAACAGCCGCTTTCAGGCTCAACTTCTCTCGTTCACACCCAGTCTCGTCGTTGGGGTCAAAATCAAATCGGAATCGGCGGTGAACGAGCTCCTCAGCCTTGCATCGATGGACTACAAACTGTTGCCCTTCTTCAAAGGCTTCCTTGAGGTGCACTGGTTCAAAAGAATGATGCGCGTTCCTGTAACTTTTGCACTGTAGCTTGTGGACACTCGTCCCAAGGACCAGGACAAGGCGTTCCTGAATTCGATCGTGGAAAAGTCCACTGCCCTCATCGCCAAGGCTCCGCGGGGCTCGGTTTCAGCTGCCGACTTGGTTACAGACTGGGGAATATTCAGCCGTGCTCTCCAAGTCGCCTGCTTGCTCAAGTACCCGCCGTTGGTCAAGGAGATCTTCAGCATGCCTGCACACCTGCCAAACGCCTTTGACCTGCTGATGAAGACAATCGACGCAAGCGATTCCCTGCTCTTTGAGGCAGCGTTCCCGAGCATCCTGAGCCAACTCCCCGTCGCGACCAAAGCCGACAGCGTCTTCAAGGCCCTCTTGTACCTGCAGACGATCAACCAGCACGACGTTGTGCGCATCCTCGAGGCTTCCATTGTCATGAGTACGGCGCTCATCCACGAAAATTTTTAAAAATAAACCGTGACGTCTTGTTGGTACAGATGTTCAAGCGGCAGGCATTGCCGCCATGTTTGCCGTCCCAACCAATCACGAACAAGTGGCCAAACTGCTGTCGATCCTTGCCCAAAACAAGTCCAACGCGGTCGCCTCTGCCACCCTGCAAGCCGTTGCGGCCAAGTACAGCCACAACGTACGTCCGCATACTGGCTTCCTTTTTATTTTTATTTTTATTTTTTATTTTTATTTTTATTTGACGACGATTTGTTTAAAGATCCCTGAAGACATCCTAAAGCTCCCCAGCATGCAAAAGATCTTCCAGATCGCCATTGCTACGATCGACAGCTCTACAAATCCGTTGACGATGGCCCTTTTGGCCCAGCAAACGAGTGGACCACAGCTTCAAGTTTTGGCCAAAAAGTTTATTGATAGTGAGTTTTTGGACAGCTTCCGGTTTTCTGACTATGCCATAGATTGCAACGCCCAACAGTGGCAGACGGTCACGTCCACCATTTTTACTTCCAAGAACGCCAAGGCAATCGAGTTTGTCCTCGAAACCGCCGCCACTCTCAACAACTGGGAGGTGTGTTTTTTTTAAGGCGATCTTTTTTTTTTTAAAAAAAAAATAACTTTGAAAAAAATTGCTGTGTTTTTTTCGCAGAACCAAATGTCTGTGTTGCATGTGGTCAATCTGCTCGAGATGGGCCCGTACTTGGTCCAGCTGGAAATGGTAGCTTTGTTTGTTCAAAGTTTTGTTTTGGCTGACTCTGTCAACGATAGTTGGCCGCGGGATTTATCAAGAGCATGTCCAAGAGTTGGACACAAGACGCCTTTTCCACCATCATTAGGACGTTGGACAAGCTCCAGAGTGGCCCGGAAAAGAAGACACTGGTCATTGCAAGCTTCAATGCCAAGGTGGAACAGTGCGCCAGCGATGTCAGCGCGGTTCTTGCCAAGGAATTGCGAGTACGTAAAGGGCATGGAAATGTGTTTTAAAAAAAGTAAAACAAAAATTCTTCAGTTGATTTGGCAAGGGCATGTAAGGCCAGTGCTTACGTTTTACGCGCTGCTTGCCCCGGCAGTGACGGCGGTGTACGCAGCGCTGAAGACAGAGGTCTCCACCAGTGCCAAGACGCCGGTATCCAAGGCTTTTGGAGCAAAGGACTACCCCGAGTGCATCACGGCGGGCTGCACCGCATGCCCTCTCATTCAGGCCTTTTTGCTCTCGCCCACCGACGTGGTGTTCCAGCAACGCATGGTCATTCCCGAGTGCACGCACGTCATCAAGACGATTGAGAAGACCGCCGCGTTGGCTGGCGTGATTGCACACGAGATGGTTGGCGGGAAGGGCCAGCGCAAGTCGCTCAGGCTGACTAAGACTGTTTTCCCCGAAGACATCCGTCGCTCCGAGTCCCAGCATGTCCTGGCCGAGATCAAGAAATTTGCAGAAGCGCTCAGTGTGATTGCCTCTCCTGCTGCCGTTGTTCCCGCAGCACCTGCTCCTGCTGACGACGATCCAGCCGCGTCAGGAATCAAGCGTGAAAGCGAGGACTCGACGGGACCCGGTGCCAAGCGTGTTCGTCGCGACGATTAGGACTCCTAGGTCCCCTAGGATGTAAGGAAAAGGCCAAGAAAAACTCGGAAAGAAAAACTCGGAAAGAAAAGAAAAAGCGATTTTCAGGGCCACACACACATGGATAATGCCGGCGCTCCAGCTGCTCAGGTACGTTGAAACGACACGCGCCGCACTCGCTCACTTGCCGTTCCGTAACAGCAGCAGCAGCAGCAGCAGCCGATGTCCTTGGTGGGCCAGGCATTCCAGTTCCTGTCGCGGGCGTACTTGATCTACCTGGCCGCGACGTACTTTTTCCCCGCGTCAGGTATGTCCCGCGTGGCAAAGCACATGCTTATGTCGTTTACGCAGGCAAGGGCGCGTCGTCGTCGTCGTCCATGGGTGCACTCAGCGGAGGGGGCAAGGGCTCGATGGGTCCCTCGTCCAACATGTTTCAGTATGGCTCTGTGCTGGTAACGTTCCGTTTCGGGGGTACGCAACCTCACCAGACCGTGATGACTAGGACTTGCACGTGTACCTCTCGCCCGACCCGGTCAACGAGTTCAAGACGCCGATCGTGTGGTACGAGAAGGGCATCGTCTACGGCGACTGGAACGATGTGCGCCAGCTCCACGCCGTCCTGCCCGTGACCGAGGTTAGTTTTGACCGCAGCCGTCCTTTCAACGCTAAAGCGCGCATATTACAGGAACTTGCCCACAATGGCTCGCTGTACCTGCATGCGTACATGACGCTGCCGGGCGTGTCACCCGATGATCTGCATACTCAGTACGACCTCTATCAGGGCAGTGTCCTCTACACCAAGCTGTGTACGTTTTTTTTTTTTTTTTGTGAACACGACGACCGTACTCAACCCACACAACAGTGCTGACCAAGTACATGCCACCGCGCAAGAGCAAACACCTGAAGAACCTCATGACGTTTGGCGGGGAGGCAGTAACAGGACAGTCACAAGAGACGGCAGTGGAAGCAGTGCAAGTGGCAGATTTCGATCCGACCCAGTGGATCAGCTACTGGCATACCAATATTTCGCTCGTGGTTCTCACCGATGAGACCGCGTACCCTGGCGGCAGAATGCCAGAGCAGGTGGCCCAGTGTACGCTAGGCTAGGCGGGCCTCTTGGCTGTACTGATTTTTTTTTCTTTTTCTTTTTTGGTGTAGACCTCAAGATCCACCCTCGCACAGGCAACTACTTGCCCTACTTTTACGTCAACGACTTTTGGCAGCTCAAGGAAGACTTTATGCCGATCAACAGCACGGTCAAGCAGCTCGATCTGTTCCTGGACTTTGCACCCATCTCGCTAATGAAGTGGCAGCTGTACACGCAACTGGAGCAGTCGTTCCAGATGCAGGCGTCCATGGGCACCACGTCAGACTCGGAGACGGACGAGATCCGCGTACGTGCCTACCCCGTCATTTATTTATTTCTCATTGCCCTGTGTGTAGCATATCCTCCTCCACACCAATCCTTGGTTCCTCGGCATGACCATGCTCGTCTCGCTCCTGCACAGCCTGTTTGACTTTTTGGCCTTCAAGAATGGTACGCCATATCATTCCCTTGGTTTATTTACGAGAGTGCGCACATCAGACATCCAGTTTTGGCAAAAGCGCAAGTCCATGGTGGGCATTTCCGTCCGCACGGTGCTCCTCGACATCTTTTTCCAGTCCGTGATCTTCCTTTACCTGCTGGACAACGATACGTCGTTCATGATCCTGGTCTCGACCGGTCTTGGCCTTGCGATCGAGGTCTGGAAGGTCACCAAGGCACTGGACATCACCGTCACGCAGTCGGCCAACGGCGGCATCCTGCCGCACGTCTCCATCAAGGAGAAGGCCTCGTACAGCAAGTCCAAGACAAAGAAGCACGACGAGGAGGCGTTCAAGTACCTCGCCTGGGTTGTTTACCCTCTTTTCGCCGGCTACTGTATCTACTCGCTTGTCTACGAGACGCACAAGAACTGGTACTCGTTCACGCTCAACACCCTCGTCGGCTTTGTCTACATCTTTGGTAATTGCCTCTTGCATTGAAATATTTGCTGACCAGGTACCTGACTCCTTAGGTTTCCTCATGATGACCCCCCAGCTCTACATCAACTACAAGCAAAAGTCGGTCCGCCACATGCCGTGGAAAAAGTTCATGTACAAGGCCCTGAACACGTTTGTGGACGACCTGTTTGCCTTTATCATCCGCATGCCCACGATGCACAGACTCGCTGCCTTCCGTGATGGTTCGTTTCTTTGTTGTTTTTTTTGGTTGCTTACAGTTGACTGCCTAGACATCATCTTTTTCGTCTACCTCTACCAACTGTGGATCTACCCGAAGAAGGAAGGCGCAGCCGATGAAGACGACGAGGAGTTTGTCGAGGATGACGATAAGGCCCCCGCTGTTGCTGCCGCTGAGACCAAGAAAGACCAGTGAATATTCTCATGACATGTAAAAACTCTTGGCAGTCAGAAAAAAGATCATGATTTTCCTTCAGGGATGCAAGCGGACGACTTTTACTGTACGTCCCGGCGCCGACTAAAGTACCTCGTGCGCGAACTAATCGCTCTGGCGTGAACAGGGGCACAGGCACAAAGCGCACAGCACGTGGAGCGTATAAGGCGCACACGAGGCGGAAGGACACGAAAACAGCTGCCAAGAGTGGTGGTTCTGGCAAAATGTGCCAGTGTCGAGCTCTTTGCCCGCTCCGTGAGCTGGCTAAAGGTGGGCGGCGATGACGAGCTGGGGAGGCGGTGGCGTGAGCGTGCCCGCATTCTGGGGGATAGCGAAACGGCGGTGGCGTTTGTGATTGTACCAGCAAGCCCGATGTGGATGTGCAAGGCGTGGACGCACAGACTAACGCACTTTGCCATGTGCCTGGAGGTGTTTCGGCACACGTCTGTATATCTCTCTGTGCTGGGTGGTGCACTGGCCGCCATCGGCAAGTCGTCGCAGAAGCACGCCGTCAAGGCACTGCAGCTGGCACGGAGGCAGCGAGTGCTAGCGTTCTACTTGGGCGACGACGATCTGGCGGCTCGATGCCACCTCTACGAGGCCGAGGCGTACGTGCATCTGGGCAAGCCTGCACTCGCTGTCAAGATCGTAGCCCACGAGCGCGAGAGGCATGCGAGCAATCTGGTGGTACTACTATTTCAAAAGAATTCAATAATTTTTATATTCCATCAGATGCAGTCCATCTGCGATTCCGTCGAGAGCAAGCTAGCACTATTTTATTCCCTGCGTGTCAAGTAGGAGTGATAGATGCCAGTGTTGCTTCGGGATCGGTTTTTTTTTTTTTTTCAATACAACATTTTTTTGGCAGTGCTGCTCAAAATATACATTATTCTCCGTCCGCGGCGTCATCCACCGAAAACTCGTGCTTTTTGCGCTTCAAGAAATCAGACATGCCCTTGCCGCTGCCGACGACACCGACTTTTCCTAAACGAATTGAAAACGAGAAGAAAAGAAAAAAAAATTTTATTTATTTATTTATTAAAAAAAGCACGCCGACAGGAATGAGCTTACCGTCGACAGACTCTGGCGAGGCAAACATGCTCTTGTGCTTTGCTCCAGGGATGAGCTTTGACTTTTTCTGTGCGAAATTTTGCCAGCTCGACTGTTTGGCCTTGAATTCGCTATCGACGGCCTTGGACCTCTCGATGCGTTCGACGTTCTTCTCCGACTTGGCCTTCTTCTTCTCGATCTGCTTTTGCTTTTCGGCTGCACAGAGGTCAGTCAGTCAACCACAATAGACACAGCCCCATACCAGCCTCAATGATGTCTGCACGCCTCTTCAGCGCTTCCTTGGACATGACGCGCACACGGTCTGCCTTGACGACCTCTGTCTCATTGTAGCCCTCGTACAGGATCGTGTACACCAGTCCGTCCTTGGACACGGCCTGCACCACGGCAGGGTACCACTTCTTGTCTGACGCATAGAAGGCCTCGACCAGGTCTCCTATTTTGAACAAGTTGGCCTCAACAACGCCACCAGGGCCTCCACTTGCCCCCCCGTGATCCACAACATGGTCTCCTCCCCCCGCACCGGCACCAGCTGCCGGTGCAGAGCCGAGGATGGCCTCGATGAGTTTAACCGCCTGTTTTTTTTTTTTTTTTTGTGCAAAGGTTAAACAAATGAACACAACGGCAACACAACGTGCCTCGCGCAAGTCCGCTGCCAGCGTCTTCAGGTCGGCATTGTTCGGGTCCAAGCGCAGCGACGCCTCGACCGTCTGCAGCTGGAACTGCGTCTTCTGCAACTCCGCCAGTGACGACATCAGGGACTGTACTATAGAAAATGGCTACCGCAACGAGACGCAGGTTGTTTGACGTCGACGTCGGCGAGGACCACAACGAGGAGGGCGCAGGCGGCAGCGGCAGCGGCAGCGGCAGCGACAGGGGCCCTGTTCAAGCCAGAGGGTCCCTGGCAACAACGAGCACAAACGGTGGCAACGGCAAGGGCACTGCGGACACTGCGGGCAATGGAACAGTGCCTTCTGCTGTCAAGCCTGCAAAGGTTAGTGCACGCAAGCTGAGTTTGTGGGACGACGACGACGACGACGACGACGACAACGACAACGACGACAACGACGACAACGACGACATTAACGACGACTTGAGCACTAGCGAACAACAGCAAAGGCATTCCAGGACGACGACGACAATGACCAAGACGGCCGCCGCTCCTCCGCCGCCGCCACCGTCAACTGCGTCTGCTGTCCATGGCACCAAGGATCCCCTGAGCAGTCTGGCAATAAACGCAGCTACTACGGAACCACCAGCAGCTTCAACGGCAGCAGCGTCGGTGCCACGGATCGATACCCAAACACCCCCGCCGCTGCCGCCAGCGCAGGGGCCTGTGGGGTTAAGCCTGTCGCCCACGGCCAAGTCGCCCGTGAGCCTGTCGACCGTGAGCGCCCAGTCGGGAACGACCAAGGCTAAACACGTGTCGTTGGAACTCGGGCCCAATTCACCATCAACCACCTTTTACACGGCGGCGCCAACAAACCACAGCAGCAGCAGCCTGGACAGCCTTGCCGGCCCCGATTCGTCCAGCTCGAGCAGTGTTTCGGCAGCAGCAGCATCCTTGACGGCGGCCGTTGCTGTTGCCGACGCGGCAGACGGTGCACCAGGGTCGCCGGCAACAGGGATCCTTGGCCGAATCAGCTCGTTCACCTTTAGACGGCGTTCTTCGGTCACCTCGTCTTGGTCGCCTGTGAAAGAGGTACCGTTACGTGTGTGGCGTTTTTTAACAACCTGTATGGACTAGCCACCAACCCCCGCGACTGCGACTGCGATTGCACCCACGGCCACTGCGGCCTCGTCCGGAGCAAGCCGACTTTTAGGCCGTTTTCGCACCGACACATCTTCGTCCTTGTTTTCCATTGCCAGTACACGAGGAACATCCACGACTGCACCTGGGACCACAATCAACACGCCTGGGCTGACTCCTTCAGTGACCAGCGAGCCTTCGCCTGTGTCGTCAGCGCCCATCTCGCGAGCATCTTCGTCAAGCGACGTCACCAACCAACCATCGCCACCGCAGCAGCAACGAGCAGCTGCCCTCGCTGCTAGCTACTTCTACGACATGGATGGGGCGCAGAGCCCCGACTTGCAGCAACATCTGCCTCAGCCACAGCAAATCTCCAAGAGCTTGTTGAATGCCGCAGGGCGGTGCAAACACGACCTTGTCATGGCTGTGCAGAAACGTGCGGACGTGATCGGCGCGCTGCTGGACAAGCGACGCAAACTCGTCTCCCACCTCAAAGCAGACATGAAGACGTACAAGAGCTGGCGCATCGCGCCGCTTGTCGCCAAGGCCCGCAGGCAACGTCATGCCTACCACGTGCGCGTGATCAGGCTGCGAAGTCGGCGGGAGGAATGGGCTCTGGCCGTTCTCCAAAACAGAGTAATAGGACCAACGGCAGAAATTGTTTGACCGTTTTAAAAAAAAAAATTGCAGGTCGACCTGATCAGCCAACTCATCGCGTTTGGCAATTCAGATAGAAGCATGCTCGAGTCGTTGTTGATCATCCCTCGAAAGCTGTTTGCGTCTGGACAAAATTCTGCCATTGCCCACGAGTTTAGCGTTAAGATCAAGGTAATTTCCTAATGCTGGTTTTTTTGTTTTTTTTCCCTTCTTACAATCTTTCATAGGATGCGGAACTGCAAGCCAAGAAAGCGGACGAAGAGTTTGGCATGCTGTTGAAACGGATCGACGCCAAGTTTAGCGATGAGGTACGGAGGGCGTCCATCGTGGCCATTGTCGAGTCGTCACCGTCCGAGGAGAATTTGACGTACAAGTTTGATGAGAACGGGGCCTTGCTGGACATGTTTGCCCGCGTCGTTGCCGATACTCGCACCATTTACGGTAGTTTGCTGATATTTGTTTATATTACTCAACTCTTTTTGTGATCATGGATAGGTCGAAACCTGGAAGGGTGCATCAGGCAGCTGCTCGCAGATGAAAACCCCGACCAAGTCGACATCCAGACCCCTCTTCATGTATGCGAACAGCCACTCTCGTCTTTATATCATTTTAGATTTTAAATTTTTTTTTTAATATGACAGACTATTGCCGGAATGATCGCAAAGGCTTACCAAGTCGAATCGGAGCACGCGGTTGTCGTCTTCACTGTCATGCTCGACAAAATTATCTTTCCCGTTATGCACTTTCAGTTGATGGATTTCGTACGTCCAAGAAACAGGGGGGATGCGTTTTTAAACTGTTCTTTTGAAAGGCTGATCAAGCGGACCCCGGGATAGCAGAGCTGGACAGGCGGTTCGAGCATTACGGACGCAAGCTGCAGGACCTGCATCCGCGCGAGCTCCAAGTGGATGACGCGTTCCTACCGCTGGCGATGGAACAGAAGGCCCTGTTTTCCAGATGCATCGCAACCTTGAGCGACCTGCCCCTTCTTTCAGTACGCAGGCGGGTTTGGTTGTATGCATATTTGCTCACCATCACCTTACAATGCACAGGCCCCCTCTGACATAGTCCTGTGCATCACGACGGCCATCCAAGAGATGGGCGAGGACGCGCTGCAACAACTCGAGGCGCGATCACGCGAGGTCCTGCCAAACGGGGCGCTTATGCAACTAGAGGACGTGCCAAGTACGCCAAAATTGCAGTCGGGCACACCCTCGTTTGAGGCAGTCAAGTCGCTGCCCACCATCCGCGACAGCGATGCCGCCCAGCGATTTGTCTCACTGCAGCAAGCAGCCAAGGCCCTCAATGCAGACACGATGCTCCCGATGGCCGCATTTTGCAGTACATGTCCAGATTCAAAAATAAACCAATCCTTATTCTGATGATGCTGGTCAATCAAAAACAGTCCTCCAGAGCAACTGCTGGAATGTCCATCGCCTCTTGTGGTTTGTGCGCACGTTTGGTGACGAGAATTTCAAAAACGGGCGGTATGGTTATGCCGTGTGCACCCTCGAGGCAGCCGTGCTAGACATCATTCTCCGTCTCGGGCCCACGCTCACAGGCGAGCCATCCGAAGTCACCCTGCCGGCAGACGAGCAAGCTTAAATTTCGATATTGTAAATTTGCATATTGCACCAAAAGGGAAAAAAGATTAAAAGGTCATGTTATTTTAATTTATTTGGCCCCCACGACGGCGAGGCCGTTTGGTGCCGCCATCGCCGAGTTCGCGCATACGACCGACGATGCTCTTCTCGGCACCAATAGTGGTTCCCTTGCTGGCGATCTCTTGGATTTCGGACGAGCTTGCTAATCTCCAGCCCGATGGCTCGAGATGATCGCCAGCAAAGCTCATTGGTGCGCCCCACAAAAGCACTTGCCGCACGCATGGCTGCTGCTCATCGTTGACCAAATCCGCGGCGATCTGGCCACACAGCTGCGGCAGCGAGAGTGCGTCCACCGCGGGATGGACGACCACCACAGTCCTTTTGGAAAAGAAAAAAAATATTTTTATTTGGATAGCGATTTTTTTTTTCCCGTACTGATTGCTCTTGAGTTCCTTTTCAAGGAAACGGATGGCGTCGCGAGCCGTGCGGTTCTCGTGGGACTCGCCCTTTTTGCTGTCGTCGAGAAATTGGATGGCCTGATGAGGGATGTGGACAATCACTTGGCGCGAAGCGACAAGACGTTTGACGAGCGTAAACTGGCCGAGGAGGACGCTGGCATCGACGATCACGTGGGAGCCGACAAACTTGGTCATTCGCCTGGTCTCGGCTGTCTGGCGTCTCAAGTCGCGCTCGAGGTGGTTCACCGTTGTCTTGAGGCGCTGCTCGGCCATCCGTTTCATATTGCGCGCATTTCGCTCCTCCCGGGTCTCGTTGGACGAGTCGAAATACTTGAAGGTTCCTTGCAATCCGTCCCAGACGATGCTCGAGGATCCGCCCAGACAGACGTTAACGACGGCCGCTCGACGCCAGCGCACATAGTGGTTTTTCGCATCGCTCCTGCTTGCCACAGAAGGAATAATCGTTGCTGGGAGGGGACGTTTTGGATGGAACGCAGCCAAGTACAGTGCCTCTTGAGGAACCGCTTGGCGTAGCAAATCTTCACGGAAAGCTCTGTAAATGTCTAATCCATCACTTTGTTTCAGAGACTAGAGTAAAAAAGAATAGATACCAGCCAGAGTAATCGCTCTTTTACTTGACGCGGGCCTCTCATCTTCAACGGTGAATTCAACTTGCTCGTCATCTTGCTGCTCGTCATCTTGATTTTGAGCTTGATCAGGGTGTTCTTCTTCGTCCTGTTCTTGCTGCTGCTCCTCCTCTTCTGCATCGTCCTCGTCGTCCCCTTGGTCGTTGTCGTCCTCCTCGTCCTCGTCACCGTCTTCCTCCTCGTCCTCGCCACCGTCTTTCTCCTCATCCTCGCCGTCACTGTCTTCCTCCTCGTCTTCTTCTTCAGCCTCATGGCCACGTAAATTGGCAAGGAGGACATGGCCGGTTCGTCGTGGACCCGCAGTCGCCGTGGTGGTAGCGGAGGGTGCGACGGACCGTATGGGCTCCTTTTGCTGCACGAGATGGGGGAATCGGTCGCCAACAAACGAGTTTGCCAGCTCGGTCACAGCAGTCCAGAATGCTGGGATGTTGTAGTTTTCCACCGCAATCCCGTGGACACGGATAAACATACAGAACCATGAAATGCAAGCGAGGCAGGAGCTGTGGGCCTGCGCCTCGTTCTCGCACAGTTTCCCCAGCAATGTCATCAAATACAACAGCAGCACATCTAATGGAATTATTCAATTTGGAATAAATAATTCTCGCCGTACCGGCCGTGGCCGCATCAGCAGCCGCAAAGGGAGCCATGTGTGGCCGATGAAGGCAGTACCAAGTCGCAGTCCAGGCGGTCACGACATGGACGAGCACACGACTATCCCGCGGAAGTGGGCCCTGCAGCACGGCCCTTTCTAGCTTGTCGTACGCAGGTGCCAGTGCTTCCGCCTTGAGCTGATGTCTGCAACATCATGAGCACAATTACGTTTGTTGTTTGATTTACCCAAACGCGAGCCGAATAAATGCCAAAAACGCTCCTGTGATTTCTTCACGAGGCCGCTCCTGCTTCTGCTTCTGCTGTTGCACTGCCCAAAAGCCCTTGATGTTTTCAGCGGCCATCGTCAACGTAGGGTCGTCCGCGAGGCTGCAGGCATAATACGCAAACGACTCGAGCGAAAACTTTGCCTTGCTCACAAGGGCCAGCTGGTTGAACGCACGAGCAGCTGCCTCTGGCGATCGGACAGCCGTCTCGTAGTAGACCTTTGCGATCTGCGCTGGTGCACCGGCCATGTCCGTTCTGTAGCGAGCTATGCCAAAAACACAGATTAACCCGAAAATAGAAGACACCAAAGGAAGAGCTACCTATGTCGCCAAGCCGAATAAGGCACTTGCCCACAAACGCATCCGTCCTTTGCTTTGCCGCGACAGTGCTGGTGGCCTCAGAACTTGCACCGGCAGGAACAGCACCGTCGTCGTTGAAGCAGCTCAGCAGAAAGTGGTACGTGCCCGTGGCCTCGTTGAGCAGCGATTGAATCTCTCCTCCTCCTCCTCCCCCTCCTCCTTCTCCCTCAACAGCACCAGCACCAGCATCAGCACCAGCAGCCGATCGCTTGAGCACCTGCAAGGGCTGGTAGTAGCAGTAGTTCCACAGCGCGTCCTCTGTCTTGACGTCGTCCGCAGCCACGAGGTCTGTGCGGAGCGCATCGGTAGCCACGTCACGCAGACGGGCCCGCGTCGACTCGACCGCATCGCCGTCCAAATCACCCTTGCGCTCGCCACCGCGTTTGAGCTGGTCGAGCCGGCGAATGAGGGACGTCACCGACATCGACATCTTTCTTTTTGAGTTCTTTCACCTTTTTTTTTTTTTTTCAAAAATTTTTTCGACCTCAGTTCTTTTTTCTCATCT
>Ga0302230_10000877_pt1 | contig 21881 bp, 34 predicted proteins | sample II_Palsa_N2_1_FD_193523 | JGI IMG/M metagenome (GOLD analysis project Ga0302230, IMG submission 193523) | Peat permafrost microbial communities from Stordalen Mire near Abisko, Sweden - II_Palsa_N2_1 | ecosystem: Environmental > Terrestrial > Soil > Palsa > Peat permafrost | place: Sweden... | reverse complement strand
AGTAGAGCGAGGTAGAAATGGCGTAGGAATTAAGCAGTAATAATAAGAACCAAAGGCAGGAAAGAGGGTGAAACAATCCAAAACAAGTTTGCAAAGTGGAAGATAAGAAGAGGGGGGGGGGGGGGGTGAGAAGAAGACCTGTCATCCACCACTTACGGGGACGTCGGACGTCTGGCCGGCGGCGTGTCGCTCAAAACGCACATACTGGTCGGCCTAAATTTGTGTTTGGGGGGAATGTGACCGGAGTTTTCAGCAAAGGGAAGTGCAACTTGCGAGGGAGTGTGTCGAAAAGTATGAGAGGGTAGAGCAAAAAAAAAAAAGAAAAGAAAAACAAACCGAAGGGTCAACGTACCGTGGCTGTGGTAACGTCAGTGAGACCGGGCTCGGCAGAGAAGACGGACTCAGCCGGGAAGGCGCCAGAGGCGTCAGAGGCGTCGGAGCTGCGGCGGCTGCTGCGTTTGGAAGAAGCACGTTTGGGTGCCATTTGGTAACAAAGCTGAAAATGGTCTTCGAGATGAGACAGAAAAAAATTTTTGTCTCCAATGTCACGGGGGTCAAAAAGAAAAAAATAATCGCGGGTTGCTAAGGGACAAAATAGGCAAGGGCCAGGGCATCACGTCCTGCGAAGTTGGCAGGAAGAAAGTAAAATAGCCCGGCGAAGCTTTCAGTCGCTTGGCCTCCCTCATCCCGGCCGGTCGCGGACAAAAAAAAAAAAAAAGAAAGACGAACAGTTTGTTATACATAAAACCTGTCGCAAGACAACTTGATGGAGCAGCGTGTCCACAAGAAGGATGGTGACAGAATGAGCTGCACAGTAGTTTCGTGACAGAAAACGAGGGCAAGAAAAAGTGAGGAGAAGACTTGAAACAACACGAAACACAAAGTTTTAACCCGTTGGTTCGCGCTTGGGTTGTCGTGTCAGCCACTTGCCACGGAAAAAAACTTTTTTTTCCCTGACAAAACCGAAATTCACGTGGAGACTTCTCCCTTGACAACCGCAAAAAATTTTTCGGAACGTGACGAGGGGTTAGTGGTTTGATGATCGCTGAGGATCTGTGCTCGGAGTCGATGAGTGGGCTTCAAACTCACAAATTGTTCAAAGTGGCCAATCTTTCTGACTCTTTCACAATGGCTTAGGCTTGGATTAACTTCAGCACGTACTTGCACAGGACGACTGGAACATATTACTGTATACGGCTAAGATAAACGAGTATCAAGTTTTGTTTGGGGGGAGGATGCCGACTCCGAGTCGTCCGCTATCACTTGCAGGCTCTCTGCCTCGTCGGCCCATATGGTAGGAACGGAAAATGCGCCGCCATACTCCAGGTCGATATCAGAAGAGTTGAATGCACTGGCGACGAAAGCAGGAGGGGTGTCCATGACGGAAAATTCAACGCCGGCCTTATTGGGCTCGCTGTCGCCCTCCTCGCGCTTGATTTCCTCAGGAATGGAACCCAGAAGAAAACCGAGATCAGGAGGAGCGATAATTTCATACGCCGTCGAAGGATCAAAGTAAAGGTCATCGTCATACGGATCGTGCGCGCTCATATCAATAAAGAAGTCGTCGCCCCTTTCGTCGTCCTCCTCTACGTCCTCATCCTCGTCTTTGCTAGTCGTTCTCTTTCGCTTGAGGCCTCCTTTCTCCGTTCGCACAGAATTGCTGCTGCCGGTGGGGCTCGAATGCGTCATACGGTAGCGGTTTTGCGCATGCAAATTGTTGATGCGATAGCGGAGTTTCTTCAACAACTGCACCAGGTCCTCGTCGATCACACCAAATTGTGCTCTGATATCTACCATTGTTGTCCGTTCAGTTTAATATTTATTTTTTTTTTTTTGTCTCAGTGAATGTTACAATCATCGATGCGCTTCCCACGCCGCGTAGATTGAAGGGCAAAGGCAAACAGGCTCATCATCTCCTCGTTTGACATTTCACCGAGAATCCGCACCAGCTTTGAATGCTCCGTGCTCTCAAAGCAGAGCTTTGCCATAACAAAGCAAAAAATACCAACCTGATCACGAACAACAGACTCTGCCGCCCGGAACCACTCATTTTCATTCGACATCTCCAGCACAAACATTCTCGTCGTCTTGCCCTTTTTAGCCCACCCGTCCTGCCTAAGCGCCTCCTTCAATGTTTTCGACACCAACTTGATGCATGCAAAAAAAAAAAAATATAAAAATAAGGAAGAAAAGAAAGAAAGAAAAACGGTACCTCGGGGTCGACAGACTTCTTCATATCCTTCACGCTTTTGCCACTGCTGCTACAAAGCTGTTATTTTTATTTTTATTTTTTACCCAAAAATGAGAACTAAAGAAGAACAAACAAACAAACAGTACCTCGGATAGGCTCTGGTTGCTGTTACTCCTGCTGCTGCTGTTGCTGTCCAATCGGATCGAGTCGAGGTCCAACTCGTCGGCCTCAAGTCTGACCGTCAGCGAAATTGCCTCACCGGCAACCGTCCTTTCTGGAACGCTTGCTTCTGTTGCCGCCACAGCTGCTGCCGTGTCGGCGGTGTCGGTGGGCGCAGGCGGTGAGGAGACCTCGACCTTTCTTTGGTTGTTTCCGCTGCTGTCGTCATCCATTGTAACCACGATGTTGGAACCGCCGGCCTCTTCCTCTTCCTTCGGCTGCACGTCTCCCGCCGCCGCCACAGCAGCAGCAGCGGCCGGCCTCTCCAATTTCACGTTATCCTTGTGTGACATTACACGGCGTGTTTGTGCAGAAGCAAGTGTGACAAAATGGGGAACGGAATTCTAAAAATGGCCACGTTTACTCAGGCCACCCAAGGATTGCTCGAGCTCGTGAGCGCCAGGGGGCCAAAGCCTGTGGACGGGTTGCCGGCGATGGAGGCGCGGGCGAGGTTGCGCACGAGGGCGAGCTGGACGACCGCGAGCTGGTCCGTGCTGACGTGGATTCCCTTGGACGACGAGGCGGCCGATGTCGGCGGTCCTTGTGTCAGTGCAGTCCACGCGGGCGAGTAGCACTCTTCGAGGCAGCGCATGAGCTCGTACGTATCGTCCACCGAGAAGATGATCTGCGTGTCCTCGAGCAGCGGGATCGAATCCATCAGAAGGACCGGCCAAAAGTACTTTGGCGCCACGGCCTTGGTCAGGAGATCGACCAGGAGCCGTCCCGCCTTGCCGAACCGCTTGGCCTGACCAAAGAAGGAAGGAAAAAAACACCAAATATGAGCAGACAGTACACACACACAAACAAACAAAAAAAAAATACCTTGTACAGCTCGTGGAATTGTGCATAGTGACCGAGGAAGGCCAATCGATCGCTCTCAAACGCAGCATGGCCCAGGCTGTCGGCGACCTCGACTAAGTCCAGCACGCCATCGTCCCAGTACTTTTTGAGCATTTGATCGGCCAGGTACGAGACCTTGTGGGTGTCACCGGCAGCGTCGTAGTGGGCCAGAGCGACGCCAAACTGCTTGTTGTCGAGGGCACGGCGCGCCAGTTTCTGATGCAGACAGATGGTCAGCTCCTGGTCCAGCTTGAGATCGGCACAGAGGTCCAGCAGCTTTTCGGCGGTTGCCTGCGTGTCGATCGGCTGGTTGTCGATGTAGGCTTCAACAAACGCCTTCCCGTTCTACAAGAGATAGATGTTGAGTGAAAACAAAAACAGTCGGATCAGAAAAAAAAAAGAAAAAAAAGAGTAGACGCACGGGAACGGTCAAGAGGTACTGGGCACCGACTTGCCACAGGTTGGACTGGGACATGAGCCATTTGCCATAGTCACCGACAAAGTAGTCGCGGTAGTGGAGGGACGGTGCGGACATTGTGAGCTTGAACACACCGCATTTGGACCAGAAGTCTGCCAGATGGGTCACAAACCACAGGTCCATGCTGCTCGCTGCGTTGAGGGCCTACGAGTCCAGCCATGGTTAGCTCATTGCTAAACTCATACTTTCAGCAACGTGCCTCCACAGCGTTGAGGTCAAACAGGAACAGACACAGTTTGTCAAAGTCGCCGAGCGTCGTTGCCTGCAGGGCCTTAAGGTCGTCGATCTGGTCCACGACATCGTAACTCTGCAGGAGCGGGTCCACAAACAGTACTTTGGCTGCCAAAAGCTCTGTCCACGAACTACCGACCTTCTCGCACACGGATTCTGCGAAAGAAAGAAAAAAAAACGACCAAACGTTGAACAAGTAAACAAATAAAGCGGCGTACTAATTGTGTCCGCGTCGCCAAGTAGAAATTGTAAAATCTCGACAGATTTTTGCGCGAGCAAACCCGTTCCTCTGGTCACTGCGCCAAGAGTCTTCTTCACTTGTGCCTGGCTGTCCTTCCATTCCCTGTAAAACTCGTCCTCCTTTTTTGATGGATCGCGCGGCCGCATGATACCAATCATGTCCTGCAGAGCGTCCACGACGTTTGTCCGCTCTTGTGCCGTGCACTCCACTTTGTCGAGCAGCTTGTAGGCCGACACACTGTCTCCCCGCAAAAGCAGCCTGGAATCGTCATGGTGTCATTGTTTGGCTCGTAAATAAATAAATAACAAAGAAAAGAGTTACCTGTAGAGCAGCGCCCACGCATCCTCGTTGTTTGGCGCCCACTTGGGGTGTGACGCAACGACGGCGCCATCAATGCTAAAGTTGTGTGCCAACCACACGATATAGTTGACCGCAAAGGAGTCGGGGACGGCGACAAAGACAATCTCGGCCAGGTGCCAGGCCGCGAGCATGTGGCGGAAGAGCTGTGTCTCGCCGTGCGTGTTGGGCTGCTTCTCTGCCTCGAGGAAGCGGATCTGCTGCTCCATCCGCGTACGGTACAACTGGCTGAAGCGTAGCTTGAGCTCGGGCGAGAGTGCATCGTCCCTTTGGGGAAAGGAGCCGTTGAGAACATAGAGAGAAGAAGAAGAAGAAGAAGAAGAAAAGGAAGACGTACTCGTCCAGCTTGTTTGACGTCGACATGGCAGAGCCCGCAGCCTGTGCAGCCTCCTCCACGTAGAGCGTCAGCGAGTGGAACAGCGCGGCCGTGTTGTGCACAAACTGTCCGGTCGGTCAGTTGGGGGTGGGCTCAATCATTGTTCAGTCAAGTTACCCGAAGACGCGACGGGTGCATGTGGGCGTACTCGTACGTGAACACGACGTTATCCTCGGGGGCCGTCTCGAACACGGGCTTCTTCTGCTTCTGCTTCTGCTTCTGCGGTTGCCATACGAGCTCAGTACCGAAAGGGAGCATTGTCTAAGCGGGTACCTCAGCAGCGGTCCCCGCAAAGAGATTAACGGCCAGCGTGTTGTCGCGCGTCCATGTCGCGCCCAGTCGTCGGTTGTACTGCTTGGCGAGCGCCCCTGCGTCTTGCACCAACAGGCCTGTGCCGTAGACGGTGATATGAGTAGGCTAGCTACTAGCTACAGGGTGGGGGGGTGGGAGCGTAACACGCTTACCGACATTGACCTGGACGGGTTGCTGGGCCTCCATCTGGATGTGGAAAAAAAAAGCTGGAAATCCAAAGTCCAAGGCAGAGTGAGTGCAAGTTACGCTGTACAAAACCAAGGCTCTACCATCTACCACCAAACTAGGACGATGGCTGAGACACAAACCTGTCCAGCTGCGAGAGGGCCTTGCGCGGCTCGCGGCGCCATCGCATGAGGTAGCCCTGGATGGCGGCCATCGAAAACTTGTGCTCGGGGATGCGATCGGCAAACTCTTGCGCCATCCGCTCAATGTCCATGGGCGACGGCGATGATGACGACTTGGCAGCGCCAGCGGCAGTAGCGGTGGAGGCCGCCACAGCACCTGAACCAGTGGCAGCAAAGTCGGCGAAAAAATGCAGGAAGAGGCGACAGGCCTGGTCTTTGCTCGCGAGCGCAAACTCGAGCTGCACGTCAATGCGCCCAGGCCGGATCAGCGCAGGATCCAGCTTGCTCCGGTGGTTGGTCGTCATGAAAACGAGCCGCCCTTCTTGTGCCGCCAGGCCGTCCAGACCATTCAGAAGATCGCTGAACGAGAGCTTGGCCACCTCCTGTCCTTTGCCGTTCCCCTGCCCATTGACCATGGCCTGGCCGGATGATCCAAAATCGCCACCGGATCCAGCACCAAAATCACCGCCGCCCTCGGTGGCTCCCACTCCCGTTAGTATCATCATGGGGGCCGGTGGCCCCTCACCGTCCGACGATGCTCCGCCATCCACAGACGAGTACCCAGAGGCGTTCTCGCCGACACCGTGCATCGACGCACCAGCGGCAGCGGCGGCGGCAGCAGCAGCAGCAGCAGCAGCAGCGTGGGAGCGCGCGACAAACGCGGCGTCAATGTCCTCGAGGACAATGATGGCCGAATCTGGCGCCGTGTTCATGAGGCGCGTGAACGTGTAGCCGTCGATGGATGGGTCCGAAAGCGAGATCATGCACAGCGGTAACCGCAGTTCGCCGGCCAGCGCCGTGATGAACGATGTCTTGCCGCACCCGGGCGGGCCGTACAAGAGGTAGCCTCTCCTGTGTGGGATCCCACGCGTGGCGTACCACGTGTCCTCGTTGATAAACTCGCGCACGTCGCCCACGAGCGTCTCTGCGTCGTTCCCGTTCAGGATCACCGAGGTGAGCTTGCGTCGGGGCCGGCTGCCGATGCGTTCCCATGCGCCGTACCGTGCGATAAACATCTCGACCGTGTGCTCGGAGCGCTTGTTGTACTCTGCCTGCGCGTCTTGCTGTAGTAAAATAAGAACAAGGTGAAGTAGTAGTTAGTAGACAATTTTGGTGGTACAAAAAAACAAAAAACAAAAACAAAAAAACTTACAATGAGCGTGTGGACGAGCTCACGGCCCTTGCCGTTCATGTTGAAAGTGCGGAGGACATAGCCGCGGTTATCAGGCACACCGCTGCGCCCGTGGATGCCGCTGCCATGGAAGATGCCGCTCTGCCGCGTGCCCATCTCGTTCTCGCACTCGACCGAGACCCACACGATCGTGTTCTTGTAGATGACCTTGTACGTGGCCTTGAGCCCCACGGGCAGGAACGTGACCTTGGCCACCTTGCGCGCGTGTAAGGTCGTGGTCGCGGCCGTGTCGTACGAGGTGCCGTAATAGTCGCGGTCACCGTCACCGGGCACGGCGTTGGTGGTCGCCGAAAAGTGCGAGGACCGCTGCACGACCTCGTGGTTGACGAGCCAGTTGGTCAGCCAGTGGTATATCTCCTGCGACTTGGGCACCTCCACCGTCACGTACATCCAGTTGGTCACGAACACCTGCACCTCCACGTACAGGCCGTACACGAGCGCCATTATGCCACCCGTGATCGACAGCACCAGAGAGCCGCCGATAAACTGGTTCTGGAAGCTCGCCTGCACACACGAGGGTTTAGCGTTTGTGCACGCGTGCGTGGGTGTGGATGGGTGGGTACCTTGAGTGAGCTCATGAAGGCCTCTGTCCACGTCTGCTCCTCCGCCGCCGCCTCGTCCTCCGCCTGGTCCGCCACCTTGTCGTTCTTGAACGCACACTCTTGCTCTTTTGGGGCGCTGGCCCTTGATGTTCCCGCCACTGCCGCTGGCTGCTGTTGTCCATGTGCCGCCGCCGCCGCCGCCGCAAGGGTTGCCGAGGCAGCCAGCAGCAGCAGCAACGTGCGCACTGTCCTCATCAGTTGAACTAACTTTTCTTGCCATGTCCAAGGCGCAGAGTTTTTCTTTACTTTGTGTGGCGTCGCCGGCATCGCGGATTGTTACCGGAAGGGATCCGAGTACACTCGGCTGTGTGCAAGGCCGTCCAGAGCTGCCGGGGCATACGAAGCGAAAAAATGTTCGATTTTCTTTGGGGATTTTAGCAAACTTTACCACGTCCACATGAAGGAGACGGCCTATGTTGTTGTTGTTGTTGTTGTGCTTCTCTCAAAGGCAGCTGGCAATAGTGGTGTCGTTTGCCGATAGCACGCAGCGCCTGTTTATTAAATCTAAAAATAGATTTTGAAACACAAAGTCATCCTTTTGACTTGTACCGTGTTGCCTTGCCCGACTCCGACCCCGCTCGCCGTCTCGTACCTGTAAAAAACGTCTATGCCACAAGCAGGCCTGGGGGGCGCCAACCTCGCCTCTCTGACGGTACTTTGTTTGGTCCGTCAATTGTGTGTTTTGAAAAACAAAACCATGTACCAAAAAAAAAGCCCAATGCCGACACCAACAGCAACAAGGACTACAAGGACCTGAACGGGCTGTTGCTGCGGCGCGTCACATCGCAGGTCCAAGCAGCGAGTGGCAAGGGCACGGTGCACAAGTACGACTACCATCTCGAGAATCAGCGCGATTACCGTGTGCGCGTCGTGATCGAATGCACCGGCGCAAACGTCAAGGTCAACGCAGGGCCTGGCGGCGTCCAAAAGGTACAGAAAGCAATTACACGAATTCTAAATTTATAATGAAAAAGACCACCCTCATCGTCGAACAAATCGTCGACAGGGGCGCCACGATTCTCGGAGCGTCCGTGACTGCTGCCGATGGCGAGGGCGACTTTTCCTTTTCCAGTGACATCAAAATCTACCCGGCAACGGACGAGGACGTTCGTATTGCCGATCTGGATGGTATTAAAAAAAAATAAAATAAAAATTATAATTCCTACTTACTTTTTTTTTTTTTTTTTGTCAGGCGTCAAGCTGTTCACGACGGTCACTTACGACAACCTCGTCACGGTGATGAAGTTTGAAGCAGAAAATACACGCGCGTTTGATGTCGAGGTCGTCCTGGATCTCAAGGTTTCCCATTTTTCGTGTATTTGTCAATTAACGACTGCGAAAAAAAATAAAAAAATAGGGGCAATTGGTCCACCAAAGCGGCTTCATGCCGTTCACAAAGCTCGTCCGCTCCAACGACAAAATCGTCATTGGGCACGCCAAGAGCGATCGCGAAATCGAATCGTCCTGGAAGTGGCGCCAGGTCAACAAAGAACAGGCAGGACAACCATCATCAACGCCAAAAGCTACCCCTGCTCAGCCGCCGGCGAGTCTCCCCAAGCAGCCATCGCTCTCCGCAGTCGGCGGGTCCTTGGCTGACAAGATCGTCCAAACGTCTGTTCTCAAAGGCGTCACGCTTAAACAGGTCAGAAGAAGAAAAAAGTTTTTCAGTAACAAATACTTATTTTTATTTTCTAGAGCATCTCCAAGCGGAAAAAGGAGGAAGACCCCTCGGTGATTGAGTTTGAAGTGCTCAACTCGCTCGAGAAGGACATCAGCGTGTCGATAGACGTCGAGACTGAGAACGGCGGCACGGTTAGTTTCCGCAACCAGGCACGTCCCCTCGTCGGCGATGTCCTTGCCAAGCAGTCGGCCTTCCTCGGCGTGGTCGAGATCAAGGGCGAGGCCTACGTCAACTGGAAATTCAGGGAGCATTGATTTACGGACCAATTGTTACGAAACACGTTAAGACTTTGTACGCAATACGTCATGGAAGACGTGGTGTCGGCCGCACTGGCCTCCAAGGTCGTCGTGCAGCCAAAGGAGACGCTTTCGATTGACCGTGAAAAGGTGATTTGCACGTCTCTCTCGTCCCTTGTTCGGCTGCTGTGTTGGGAACTAACATGGACGTGTGCCACGCACACAAAAAAAGATTGTCCCGTTCCTTTTGCGCCTGTTCACAAAGGAGAATCAGCACCACAGGTAACACAGCCAAGCCCGCCAGAACACCCGTGTTGACCCTTGCTCGGTAGGCTGGACGACTTTAGGCATGACTCGCAGCCGTTCGCGGACGAGCTGCAGATCTACACCTGGCGCGACGCCACGCTCAAGGAGATCTGCACGCTCATCAAGGAGGTCAAGACCGAGACTGCCCAGAACAAGGACGTGCACTTTTCCGTTCGCCTGGTGTACACCAACCCGCGTGGCCAGTTTGACCAGAAGGACCTGGGCGTGGTGTACAACTCGCACAAGAGCGAGGACGACGACAAGACCCTCAACGACTTCAAGTTTACAACGGGTGACTTTATCGACGTCGCAATCATCAAGGGCGGACGCGGAGGACCCCAGCGAAGTGGCGGCGGAGGACGAGGCGGGCGAGACTTTGACCGTCGTCGTGGCGGCGGCAACAGCAACGGACGGGACAGCAGGGACGCCCGCGACCGCAGCCGTGACCGCAGCCGTGACCGCGATCGTGACCGCGACCGCGATCGTGACAATCGCCGGCGCTAAGACAGAAGCAAAAAAAAAATTTTTATAGACCAAGAATCATATTAAGAAACACGGTGTACGGCTACGCTTTTTTTTTTTTTTTCCCCTTTACAAAACTACAAAATCGTTATTTTCTCTCGACTATGACCTAGGGCAAAAAAAGTAGACGCAGGCGCGCTATGAACTCGCTGCGTGCAGGCTCAGTTGCAGACATGTTTGCCTTGAGAGACTCCAGCAGTTTTTCGCCTCGAGTGAGGGCCTCGCCCTTGCGATACGCCGCGTTGAGGTTGACACGCCTTCCGTATATTTTTTTTATCAGAAAAACGTTCAACAACAATTCAGTGAGCGTACTTTTCATAGTCCACGTATTTGACATAGACCGAGGCCAGGGCGTTGAAAAGCTCGTCCGAGAGGACGTCGTCTTGGTAGATGAGTCTCTCGCACTGGACGGGGCTGCGCAGTTGCGAGGTCGGATCGGCCAAGTTCTCCACGACGGACAACACCTGGAAGTGCGACACGTTTGACGGGTACCGCTGGTCGTACGGGCTCACGATAACGCCGATGAAAGGCTCGAGGCCACCCTCGGTCCGGAAGAGAAGCTGGTATGCCGTCTGGTTCTCAATGTCGCGAATAGATGGGTTTGGCGCAAACGTCGGGTGCGAGTGGTACCAACCGACAGGGATATATCCACTCCTGCCCCTTTGTCATTAGCCACATATTCAAAAAAAGAAGCACGTCGACATACTGACTAAAGGCATCGCGCGCGGCCGTCTCAGAGACTGGGTCCATCTCGCACTGGATGCCCGTGCTGAGGCTATTACAGGGGAAGACGGTTTCGACCCAGAGCTGACGAGCCTCGGGATCGTAGCGCCCGCCAAGAAGCCCGATCACCTCGGTGTGCACAAGGTGGGCATGGAAATCCATCATGAGGAGGCAGTTGGAGCGGATGATCACTTGGAAGGGCGCGGGGTTGATCGCGTTGAAACGCTGTGGCACAACCAGTCGGAAAGGGTCATAAGGCAGGCTGCCATCGTCCACCAGGTCATCGTCACCCGCCGTCCCGCCCCTGTGGTACCTCTGCTGATTTTTGATGTAGTAGGATGCCCTTTTCGTCCTGTTTGTTTTTTTATTTTTTCTTAAAGTTATCTACGTTGAAACAAATGCGTACGCTGGTACGTCGTGCGAGTCCACTATTTCGGATTGGTCAAAGTAGCGAGCGTTGAGCGCTTCCAACCTCTGTTGCTCCATGGCTTCGTCCATCTCTTCCTGCGTCATGTGCGCAATCGTCCGCGTACTCACTGCAACGGCACGCTTTGGCCGTTTGCGGAAACCATCGCTAAAGTCTGTCAAGCAAAAAAAAAAAAAAAAAAACTATTAAAATAGTTTTATTTCCGTGCGGAATACCGTATTCAAAGGCGGCAAATACAGGGTCTTCGGTATCGCTCGCAGGTTTTTCCACCTTTGGCAGCGATATCCTCCGCCGCCGTTTTTTCTGCACAGGAAAACGAGCGTTAATTAAAAAGAAGCCTTTTTTTTTTCCCCCCATTTATTTTGTTGCTTACAGAGTTCTCCGTGCCCGCGTTAATAAATCCAGACTGCTCCAAAAAGTCAAACACTTTGCCGATCACGTTGACGTCGCCACAATCCTTGATTCATTCAAACAGGCTGTTTAATTGAGCTCGGCAGCATCCGAGATTACCTTGAGGCCGACGCGTGACTTGGTCTTTGAAATGGGCTTTGGTTTGCTCGCCAACCAGATTTTGACGAGGTGGTTGCGGATCCTCATGTACCGGTCGGGCGTCTTGGACGATGAGCCCTGGAAAAAGTCGGGATTGCCCTGCTTTTCCTCGTCCGCGATGTCCTCCAGATCAATGTCCTTATTTTTCAGGTTAAGGCGTTAATGAATGAAAAAGAGCACTCGCTCCATACACGCTCGGGTATGTCTTCCATTTCGTCATCCTCGTCATTGTGAGGTGCCACTGGTGCTAGTGCTGCTGCTGAAGAAGATGATGAAGCTGTGGCGTCTTCTTTTGCTACTGCGACGACATGCTCGAGTGCAGGCCCGTGTGCCGGGATCGTCGTTGGCTCGAGCGTAAGCGCTGCTTCGGACACCGTTTGTTTTTCTTGCTCTGGCTCGGCAGCAGCAGAAGAACCATCCAAGGGATCCACCACGAGCTCCTCCTCCACTTTTTCGTCGACATCGCTGACCGCGTCCATGTCAGCCCCTTCGCGTTTCGTCGTCTCGCTGTCACTTAGTGACTCGGCGATGGTCAATGCCTAAACGATTTCGATTATTATTATTATTATTAACAATTTCTCTTCCTTTCCTGGCGCGATTACCTCACCCACGAAATCGTCGTGGTGGTCGTCCTTGTCGCTGCCGCCAATGTCAAGATCGCTGTCCTCGTCGCCCTCAAAGTCGTCCTGGCCATTCAGGTTACCGGTCAAAGGCGATGCGTCCTCGCTGTCTGAGGCATTATCGCCTCGTCGAGTGCCCGGAGAAGCGTTAACAGATGCCCGTTTCCTCCCCTTTCCAAGCTCGGAAGCGGTAACCGTCTGGATTCACCTGACGTTGAGCATCCAAAAAAAAAAAGTATACCTGTAAACGTACAAGCTTCCTCGATTCCACCAGTTGGCGGGCGTGATTCTTGACTTGCAGCGGGTTGCGCGATCCGATGAGCTCAGAGATGGCTTTCCAGTTGCCGTGACCCTTTCGTTTCTACGCACATGTTTTCGTACACATCTGGGAGTACAACTTGACATACCAAGCCCGTCATAAACAGCGCCTCTTCCTCGTTCGTCCATCGCGTGTTGTGGGATGGTAGGCTCGCGCTGGACCGCTTGGATGGTGGCAAACCGGCTGTGTTTTGGTGAGTGCGGTCCGATGTAAGCCATTCTTCTTTTACCTCTGGCTATCCCCCGACCGCTCTTTGGCGACGATGCCGCTGACGCCACGACCACCGCAGTTGACACGGCCCCCATCGTCTGAACAGTGCTGTCCTTTGGCGTGCTCAATGGCGCATCGCCAGAGGCTGCTGTCGAGGTCGCCGGTGGCAAAGGCTTGCGCTGGTTGTAGTACACCTCTTCCTGCAGCATCTGCTCTATCAGGGCGCGGCTCTCTGGGTCCATATCACCGCCAGCCGTCCATTTCTAGCGAGTCAATCAGTCAGTCGTCACAACACACGCAGTCCTCGACAAACCGAGTCAATGATCCATGAGGACAGATCCACAGATGACGACGTGACGCTGCTGCCACTGCCGCACGTGTTCAATGAGGCAAAGCCCAGCACGCACGAAACAACGTACCCCAGCCGCCCCGGTGCTGCTGCTGCTGCTCCCCCGGCTCCTCCAGCAGACATGGTAGCTGCGGCCAGCATGGTGCCGCCACTGAAGGGATCGTCATACGGCGACGCAAGCAGCAGTCCGTGACTGCCTCTTGCACCGACGCCAATGTCCTCGCCGATGTCGTCGATGTCGAGTGCCTCCTCTGCGTGCGAGAAGAAGACGCGTAAGACAGCTAGCCCACCACACCGTTATAATACCGTCGTCGTCCATGTCCCCCCCGAAAAACCTGAGTGACGACCTCCGTCCAGTGGAGTTACAAAACTACTTTTTTTTTGCTTCTGCCGCTGCCACTGGGAATCTAGTCTGATCCAGGCTCGATGAGGAGAATGTACTCGCGCGTGCTGGAGCCAAACTTGATGGCGTCCTTCTCCTTGAGCTCGATGTAACGACGGGAATCGATTCGATCGCCGTTGATGAAGGTCCCGTTTGCACTCTCGAGGTCGATCAAGTATGGTCTAACGACATCAGTTAGAGAGGACCCGCCGCCGAAAAGGAGCGTACTTGACCGTCATCACGAGCTTGCCATCGGGCTTGGTCACCTCCACCTGACGGAACTGGATGGCGGCGTGTTGCTTGGAGCACGAAGGATGGTCAGTTGGGATATCAACCACCTGTTTCAATAGCATGTTTTGTAATTTTAATTCCGGCGTGCTTGCAAAAACAGCAGCATACGGAGCGCTCACGGCCCAGGAGGTAGGCACTCTGGCGATAAATACGCAAGGGCTCCAACTGTTCGGTGCCCTTGAAAACATGCAGACGCCACCGCTTCTTGGGCTTCATTGCGTCCTGGGGTTCCGAGTACTTGAGCTGGATGCCTAATTGCACGGGTCAACTCCTTGGTGTGTACTGTAGGAGTACCATTGATCGAGTTGGTCTCGGCGGCAAGCTTGCCGGAAAGGCCATAGTTGGGCTCGATTTTGGGCACCTGTGGAGCAGTGCTGGACTCACCACCTTCGCCACTGGCTTGTTCAGACGATCGCTGGCTACGGATCAAGAGTGTTCAACAAAGAGGACGGGTGCGTGCGATACCCAAATCGCTCAGACTCGGGGAGGTTTCGCAGCGCCTCGCTCAGTCCGGCCAGTTCGTCCGTGTTTTTCTTCTGTGGCAATCGCCCTCCTCGCTCACGCTCACGATGTTGCTGACGGAGATGAGCAGGTGGAGAATGTGGCGGTGTCGTCGTCCGCTCGGTTCGCCGTGGCGGCGATCGGCTTCGGCTTCGCTGGCGATCGCCGCGACGTCCCACGGGCGACCGAGAGCGCGATCTTGAGCGCGATCGTCCATGCCGTGACCTGTTTTGTTATTCAGTTGGACTCTTCACGCCTACTCCGGTACCTCCGCTCCGACATCTTTTTCTCTGCGAGTGTGCTTACCAAAGTAGGGGTTACGTTTCAGTTACCCGGGTGACGAAAAAAAAAATCACAAAAGTTTCAGGCCTCTCTTTCTTCTCGCTTACTCCCCGACAACAAAGGGCCGAAATCCGCTCGTGTACGCTGCGCGCTTCACCGCGACCGCCAGTGAAATTATGGCTGTGGGTTGCGCGCCTTTTTATGCGTCTCTGTGATCAGTTCTGCTATGGTGGGGGGTGATTTTTGTTGTTTTTGAGGTAGGAAAAAAAAAAGAGATCTTTTTTGGGGGTCAGCAGTCCCAACTGTCTCTCGCGCTTTTCTCTCCGGCTAAAACCTCCCCTCCTGAGCGCGCTGTGTTTATGCTCGGGCGAGTTTCGACGGGGGGCCCGGTGTTTGTATAGTAGAGGCCTTTACCTTTGTCACTGAAAGACTCTTATGACGGTGTGTTTTTTTTTGGGTTTTTCTTTTTTTCTTTTCTTCCTCAGCGTCGTGTGAAAAAAAAAATGTGTGGTTGCTCCCAAACCCAGTCTTTTTATGTTTATTGGTGTTGGGCCCTCATGACGCGCAGCCCTAATTGTTACGCAGTGAAGCGTTGAACTTTTTTTTTCCTTTGGGACAGAGGAAAAAAAACAACACCGGCACACAGAGGGGCATTTTTTTTCTCGTCCGTTTTTTTTTTCTTCGTCGTGTTTCTTCACCCCTCCCCACCCACCCCCTGCTGACAGGCACTGACTCTTATCTTCCCCTCAATTAAACAGCTTTCCAACCCAACTCCACAAAGCAAAATGTCGCTGTCGCGTGACGAGAGTGTCTACATGGCCAAGCTCGCCGAGCAGGCTGAGCGCTACGAAGGTACCGTATTAATTTTCTCTTGTTCCCTTAGCGGTGGACATTCTGTTTGTCATTGAGTAGTTTGTCTTTGAGCGGGCAGAGGGTTCTGTATGGTAAGAAAGTAGCAAGTCTGACCGTCTTTCTTTATCCGTAAACACAGATATGGTCAGCCACATGAAGAACGTGGCTGCTGGTGACTCGGAGCTGTCGCTCGACGAGCGCAACCTCCTCTCGGTTGCCTACAAGAACGTCATTGGTGCCCGCCGCGCGTCGTGGCGCATCGTCTCCTCCGTCAAGGACAAGGAGGTAGCAATGGCAACATGGCAGCATCGGCTTGAAAGTCTAAATATAAAAAAAATATTTTCCATAATCGATTGCAGGAGTCCAAGGGCAACGAGAAGCACGTCACCATGATCCAGACGTACCGCGAGAAGATTGAGAAGGAGCTCTCGGACATCTGCTCGGACGTCATTGCCATTCTGCAGACCAACCTCATCCCCAAGGCTGCCAGCCCCGAGAGCAAGGTCTTCTACTACAAGATGTATGCTCTCTTTTCAAATAATAAAATTTTGGGGGCTCAACTGACTGTAATTTTCTTCTTCTTTTTTTTTTTTTTTAAGGGTCGGTGATTACCACCGCTACCTTGCCGAGTTCTCGCAGGGTGACCACCGCAACAAGGCCTCGACTTCGTCGCTCGAGGGCTACAAGGCCGCCTCGGAGGTCGCTGACAAGGAGGTAATGGAAAAACCTTTACTTTTTTTTTAAAAAAAAAAAAAACTCCTATTTTGAATTCAGCTTGCTCCCACCAACCCTATCCGATTGGGTCTTGCCCTCAACTTCTCGGTCTTCTACTATGAGGTCATGAACTCGCCCGAGCGTGCCTGCAACCTCGCCAAGCAGGCCTTTGATGATGCCATTGGTAACTCCTCGTGTTTAGCCCTTCTCTGTAGTCCTAATTGAAATTTCAATTACAGCTGAGCTCGACACCCTCAGCGAAGACTCCTACAAGGACTCTACTCTCATCATGCAACTCCTCAGGGACAACCTTACCCTCTGGACTTCGGACATGGAGGACCAAGGCCGATAAATTATCGCATTTCTAGTTCCTTTATCGTCTTCTTTAACCTCGTTTGATTCTTTTTTCGTTTCGTCCTAGTCTCTCCTCGTATCCGTCCTCACCCTACCCTTAAAAAGCAACCCCCCTCTTTACCTCCATTCCTCCAATTATTCTCTTTTTTTTTCTTCTGATAATCACAGTTTATACGTGCAAAAAAATCAAAAATTGACGAGGGGACTTCTTGATTTCCTTTTTTTTTCTTCTTCTCTAACGTCTGCTTTGGAGCCCACTTTTTTTCTAATTAATTCTTTTTGTCTTTTTTTTTTCTTTCAGTGTTTGTGCTTGTTGAAGAAAAGAAGAAAAAAAAAACACAACCGACGAAAATAATCCCAACAACTATGTGCATTTGTCGAGGATAGCCTGGATCAAGTCGTTCTTTTCAGCGAGGCCGACCAGGCTGACTTCGTGTTCTGTCAGGATTTCTACATCGGAACGAGGTTAAAAACTCGACCGGAGAAAAAAAAATTTTTTTTGCGCAAAGTACTCTTGAGGGCGCCGATGGAGAGGGCTTGAAGCTCCTCGCGAGAGAGCGTGATCTTTGCTGGCTTTGCTTGTGCAAGGTTCCCCGCTGCCTTCTCGAGCTCGCGCTCAAATTCTTGGTCCATCGGATGGCCGCTGAAGACGATTGTGTTTGTCTTATCGACGATGACGGCATGCGGGATGCCGCGAACCTGCAGACCGTTCTTGAGCGCGTTGGTCTCGCTGGTCTGGTCCAGAGCGACGACGTACTCCATCTTCTTGTCCATCTTGGTCACGAAGGGCCTGACGGTGGACTCGGCCTCGTTCGTGATGCCCACGATGACGACGTTCTTTTTCTGGCGTTGATACTGCGCCTGGACCTGCGTCAGGTGGGGAATCGAGTCGCGGCACGGGGGGCACCACGTAGCCCAAAACTCGAGCACGAGCACTCGCTCTGCGGGCTCACCGATCCCGCCCACTGCATCGCCCTTGATGACTTTGAGCCTGCATTGGCACCGACAGTTACAGTGAGAGAGGACAGGAGGCAGAAACAGAGCCTACTTTTGCAGCTTTGGCAGCTTTGAACCGACTTTGAGGGACATCTCCGAGTTCGCTCGAAAACAGTGACAAATTCGCTCTGGGTATCACATTTCGCGATTAGCCAAAGATGGTCGACGCCAATGTTGGGGAGACACTCGTCGGCGCGTTTCCTCCGCCGCCCGACATGTTCAACGAGCACCTGGTCTCGTACTTGCCACTGATTCTACTATGGGCGGCGGTGTTCACGTCCCTGCTGTTTCTGTCGGGTCCGCTGTCCTCCTTGGTATGTTCATGTTTTCTTCAGTATCTCTCAATTCATTCATATGGTTTTTTTTTTTTTCAACACACGTTTCTTTTTATTAAAAAAAAATATCGCCTTCTCTTTATGCGATTGTTGATGGATCTCATGTGCACGCGCATCGCAGCTGGTCCCTGACATCTACGACCACTTCCCGAGGAAGGAGAAAATCAAATGGGACGTCCGTGTCGTCTCGACCGTGTTTTCGATCGCCGTGTCCATCTTGGCCCTGCCGAACCTGACTGACCCCGTGCTTCTTTCGAGCCCGCTGTGGGCGTACACAGAGTCGTCGTTGAGCCTCGTCTGCATCGCGTCCGGCTACTTTTTGTACGACACGGTCACCTGCATGGTTTGGCACGACATCTACAGCTTTGAATTCCTCGCCCACGGCGCGATCTCGTTCCAAATATTCTTCTGGGGCACCCGGCCGTTCCTCAACTATTACGCGTCCATCTTCCTCCTGTTTGAGGTCAGCACCATCTTCCTCAACCTGAACTGGTTCCTCGACAAGGCCAAGATGACCATGTCGCCCATCGGCATCGTCAACGGCCTCATCCTCCTCTTCACCTTTGGAGGCGTCCGCGTCGTCTTTGGCTTGTACCAGTCGTACCACTTTTGGGTGACCATGCTGTCAAACACGGACACGGTCCACGTCTACTTTATCATCTATTACCTTGTCTCCAACCTCATCCTCTGCAGCCTCAACATCTTTTGGTACAGCAAGATGATCCAGATGGTCATTGCCAAGGTCACCGAGCCCAAGAAGAACTCCGCATCGCCTTCTGTCGATGCCTCCTCGTCCCCGACGAGCAAAAAAGCTGCCAACGGTAAGAGCACGAACGGTGCCGTCCATCGTCATTAGGAGATGATCTTTTTTTTTCTTTTCTTCGTTCTGTTTCTTGTTAGCCCTAGTCTGTGTAAAGTCCCGATTCTCGAGCAATGAACATCCCAGAGCCAGGTGAAAGGCTGCGAATCAAGTGCAAAAACCAAGAACTGAAAAAAAAAAAATTTTTTTTTTTCTAATTTAATTTTCGGCTGTGTGAACATTCTGACAATGTCGCTCCCACCAGGCTTCTTCAAAGACAAGGACCAGGAAAAGGTACCGTGGCTTGCCAACTCACGACCGCACCACTGGCTGGCACTCAACTAACCCGCACACAACGACAACCAGGAGTTCTACACGTTGCAGGGCAAGCTGTACGACACGGCACGCCAAATCAACGTCGCCAAGCAGACGGTCGCACTCAAAGCACAGACCAAGAAGCGCAACGAGATGACCAAGATCGAGCTCGGCAAGGTGTCACCGTCGACGCCCGCCTTCAAGGCTGTTGGCAGAATGTACGGGCCCGTTGTGGTTCTCTCTTCTACTTTTTTTTTTTTTACCTCGTCATAACTCACCAGGTTCATCCAAACGTCCATCGTCAACGCCCAGAACGAGCTCGAGCAAAAGGCCAACACGTCTGCTCAAGTAATCGTCTGGTTTCAGGCCTCCTTTTAACGTGTGCTCCTCTCTAGGAAATCGTCACATTGCAAAAGAACATTGACGCCCTCGAGAAGCAGCGCGTGCAGGACGAGAACAGCATAAAAGACCTCATGGAGAAGAACCTCCCGGCGAAATAAAGGTCGCACTAGAGAATCGATGAAAACTGGGTCACTCTGTTTTTTTAAAAAAATAAATAAATAAATTTGTGAAGCAACAAGGATGTGTTCCATGTTCCAGACTATTTTAGAACGGATTATGCAATCATTGGCCAGTGGTTGCTTGATCATCTTCTGCGGCTGCGTCCTCTGCTGTGTCCCCTGCTCGGGCATCGGTCTTAACCATTTTTTTTTTTTTTACCTCTGCCTCTATTAAAAAATCGACTGGTAACTGCGTCGTCGCAACAACTTTGGGGCATCGTCTGATAATCTTGAACGTTTCGACAATGATAGCATATTTTATACAGCTTAAATAATACAGCTATTTGGACAGAAGAACTGATAGTGTACAGCTGGTGAGAGAGGGAGAGAGAGATTGAGAGAGAGAAAGAATATCGATCTTGAAAGGAAAGAAAGAAAGAAAAAGAACTGCAGGAATATTGGATTTAGAAAATAGTGCCATCAACCGACTACAGGTCGCCAAAGGAGTTGGCTAAGGCCTCGGTGGAGGAGGACGGACTAACGAGCTCGGACAAGGAGCTATCTGATGTGCTGGAAAGGAGGTCCTGGTTAAGGGACTCGGTTGACGTCGACTCGATGCTAAAAAAAAAGAGGTTAGCATAACTCAAAGAAAGTATCTTATACCATTCCGAGGGAGGACGCGAACCCGGCCCCTTGCCTTCGCGTACTTGCATAAATTGTGGTTGTTGTTGGTGCTGACGGGGCGTGTTTTGTTGCGAAGGCGATTGTGACAAGGGCTGTGCCTGCGGCGACTGCTGTGATTGGCTCTGTTGTTGGTGCGACGTCTTGGTAACCTTCTGCTTTTTGGCCCACTTGATGCCGCATGCGTTGCAGAGACTAGAGCAAGTTTCATAAGAAAGGGAGAAATATAACAAGGACGCTTACGAGTTGGCTCCTGTGGGACCACGACGCCATTCGGGGGACTCGATGCGTCCGCAAAACTCACACACAAGATCGAGACGCTTTGAGGGGCGGTACACGCTACGTCTTCGCGAGGGTGCATCGCCTGCGTTGACGACAAAGACGACCTGGCCTGCGGGAGCCGCCGAAAGGTGTCCGTTCGAATCCACGACCATCTGAGCATCGATGAGCTCGCCAGTTGTAGCAGAGATGAGTTGAGCGGGCTGGGCAACCGCGACATTTGCCGCGTTTGCGGGCGTAAAAATAGAGTAGTAGCGATCTGTCGAAGAAGGAAAAAAAAATTTTTTTTTAAAAACCGTTTCTTCTTTTCTTGACGAGAAGAAACGTACTGGAAATTTGCTGGGAAAGGTACGATAGACCTGACGAAAGGGCCTCGCGCGAGAACAAGGTGGATTGCTGCTGTTGCCCCGGTTGCTGCTGCCCCGGTTGCTGCTGCATAGGCTGCTGTCCTTGAGCAGTATGTATGTACACTGGGGGCTGAGGAAGGATGGTTGTCTGGCGCACGGGCTGTTGCTGCAGAGCTTGCTGTTGCTGTTGCTGCTGCTGGAAATAAACCATCTGGGCAGATGCGGACGCATTCCCAGGCTGGGCAAACGCGAAAACTGGTTGTTGCGGCTGCTGTTGTTGCATAAAGGCTTGCTGCTGTTGCTGAGGAGCAATCATAACAGAGGGGTAGAATGTCTGGCCTCCCGAAGGAAGCATCTGTTGTTGCATCCCTTGCATCTGGGCTTGATAGACGGGATTGAACTGGAAGAATTGCTGTTGCTGCTGCTGCTGTTGCTGCTGCTGTTGCAGAAACTGCTGCTGCTGCATCTGTAGTTGCTGCTGCTGCTGCTGAAATTGGAGCTGGGCGTTTGCTGCGGCTGTGGCGGCCTGTGCTTGGGGGACTATGATACTGCTAGAGCTGGACGCACGCGACCCCGTCGTCGGCGTCGGGGAGTCGTGCAACATAGAACTCAGCGAGGGCAGCTTGGGAAGCGAGCCCAGGCTGGGCGCCTTACCGCGCATTGACTCTTCCGAGGCTATATTTGGTTATCACTCCTCAGTGACTGCGATCACGAGACAAACATACCAGCAACCGCAGTGGCATTGGACAAGGCCACGGTCGCATTCCCCTTGAGCAGGTCAAACATAGGCCCGCTCCCAGTCGGAGCCGGCGTCTGAGCCGCCTGCTGAGCTGCTGCAGCAGCGGCCAACGACTCGATCGCTAACGCAGCCTCGTTCATCTCTTGGTCTGCACGTTTACGTTAGCCACTTTTTTTTTTTTGGGGG
>Ga0302230_10000873_pt1 | contig 21916 bp, 35 predicted proteins | sample II_Palsa_N2_1_FD_193523 | JGI IMG/M metagenome (GOLD analysis project Ga0302230, IMG submission 193523) | Peat permafrost microbial communities from Stordalen Mire near Abisko, Sweden - II_Palsa_N2_1 | ecosystem: Environmental > Terrestrial > Soil > Palsa > Peat permafrost | place: Sweden... | reverse complement strand
TTCAGAATGTTGTGAAAAGCACAAGAGAGGAGAGAATACAGTGGTTGAAAAGAAAGAAGGAACGAAATATAAAAACAAGGTAGAGGAAGAAAGAATATAATAAATTGTAGAACTTCGCTGAGAACAAAATTCACTTTGTATTCATCGTTCACAATCGACATTAACTCGACGAAGAAAGGGAAAAGGAACCCTAGCACTGCGATGGCGGACACACCTCACAGACAACAACTCCTCACAGACAACAACTCGAATTAGTATGCCTTGTCCGACAATATGAAAAGGAAAGAAGAAAACATGCGGTTGAATGTGCGTAAATAGAGATGTAAATTCTCATCAATTGTGCACTCTATAGATATTCGGCCTCAGCTTTGATTTTTTGAACGTGCACACGGAGCCACGATGTCACGGCAGTGACGTTTTCGCCGTTGATCGCGGATACGGGGATCACCGTCAAGTTTGTCTTTCTGCAAAAACATGTCAAAAAAAAAAATGGGGGCATAAAAAATAAAAAAAAGTAAGTCATACTGGCGAAGGATGGCCAGGTTGCGCTCGGTAAGATCGTCGGGACCTTTAATGTCCATCTTGTTGGCGATGACGACAGACGGCTTTTTTGAGAGCCCCGGACGGAACTGCTCGAGCTCTTGCTGCAGGGTCGCGAGATCGTCCCAGGGCTGGCGCTGCGTAGACATAAACTCCTTGGCGTCCTTCCAGTTGCCGAGTGGGTGCTGGTGCGTCCCTTGTTGCTGCTGCTGCTGCTCGAGCTCGAGCGCGTCCCAGTCAACCTGCTCCCTGAGCTCGCCTTCACCGCGATCGCAGTCGTCAATGTACTTGTGCGGGCCGACGACGCCGCCGCTGATGTCGACGACGTACACGAGGACGGACGCACGCTCAATGTGCCGCAGGAACCGGTGGCCGAGGCCGACGTTGAGATGTGCCCCAGCGATCAGGCCGGGGATGTCGGCCATGGTGATCTGGTAGTAGTCGCGAAAGTCAATGGTGCCGATGAAAGGGTTCAGCGTCGTGAACGGGTACGGAGCCACACGAGGATGTGCATTCGATACTGCACGCAGAAACGTCGACTTGCCTGCGTTCGGAAGACCCACCAAGCCCACATCGGCGATCGTCTTCAGCTCCAGTTCCACCTCGCAGGCCACGCCCTCCTCGCCGCGTGTGGCCTTGCGCGGGGCACGCTGGGTTGAGGACGCAAAATGCGGGTTGCCCATGCCGCCCTTGCCGCCGCGACACACCACCACCCGCATCCCAGGTTTGTCCAGGTCGGCCACCATCAACTCTTGTTGCTCCACCGCCTTGTCCTCGTCCTCATCATGGTCTTCATCGTCGTCGTCGTCCTCGTCTTCAGAGTCAGACCCGCTAACGCCAGCCTCAAAGATGATGTCGCCGCCGCCGCCGCTGTTGTCATCGTCTCGCTTGGTGGTGAACAGACGGGAGGACCGGATGACCGTGCCGACGGGGACATCGATGACCACGTCCTTGCCGTCCTTGCCGTGCATCAGCCGCCCCTTGCCATTCTCGCCCTTGCCCGCCGTGTAGTGCTGCAATACACTGCCCAGCATCGACATTGACTTGACCGACTGGAACACGACGTCGCCACCCTTGCCTCCGTCCCCGCCATCTGGCCCGCCCCTTTCGACGTACTTTTCGCGCCGGAAGCTCGAGCAGCCGTTGCCCCCATGGCCCGCCACGACCTTGATCTTGGCGTAGTCCACAAACTTGTTGCGGTACTTGAGATTGGCAAGCGGCCCCGGTGCCGCCGCGGACGACGAGAGTAGGCGGCGAAGCACGCGCTGCATTTTTCGAGTGTTTTTTTTTCTTTCCTTCTTTCTTTGTTTCTTTCCTTCTTTCTTTCCGATCAGTTCTTCTCGCGGGTGCCTCTGGCGAGGTTACTAACCGACGCTCTCCTGGTCTTAGTTTGGAGGATGAGTTCTCACGTCGCCAACAACACCGGCGCCAGCCAACAACAACCGAGCCAACAGGCCGCCGCACAGCCACACGAAAACTACACGAACGAGCCGCGCCGCAACCCCGTACTGCGTGTAAACAAGGAAAAGCCGTTCAATGCGGAGCCGCCCATGCCGTTGCTCGTTCGCAGCGGCCTCGTCACGCCCGAACAGCTCTTCCTCGTGCGCAACCACGGGCCCGTGCCGCTGTACGAGAGCCTCGGAAGCTTTTCACTGACGGTGGACGGACTTGTGCTCTCACGCCTGCGCCTGACGATGAACGAGCTGCGCGCGGGCTTTGAGCGTGTGACGGTGGTTTCGACGGTGCAGTGTGCTGGCAATAGGCGCAACGACTTTGCACGCAGTGGCCGCAAGGTCAAGGGCGTCGGGTGGGAGGCGGGCGCGATCAGCACAGGCGTGTGGGGCGGCGTGCGACTGATGGACGTGCTCAATCGCGCACACATCCTCGAAGGTGCAAAGCACGTCGTGTTTGAGGGCGACGACGACTGCTACGAGGAGCAGTGCGGCAAAGACTACACCTTCAAGTATGGTGCGTCCATCCCCATCCACAAGGCCGTGTACGTTATGTCGGGTGGAATAAATAAATAAAAATTGTTTTTTTTGCATGTACACAAATCATTCCGAATTATAGGAGCCCAATCGGAGACGTCATCCTCGCCTACGAGATGAACGGTGAGGTGCTCTCGCGCGACCGTGGCTACCCGCTTCGTGTGATCGTTCCAGGCCACATTGGTGCTCGCTCCGTCAAGTGGCTTCGTCGCATCACAGTCCAAAAGGAGGAGGCGCCGCATTTCCACCAGCAGCGCGACTACAAACTCTTTCCGCCCTCGATCGACTGGTCCAACGTTGAACCACTCTGGGCCAAGATGCCTTCGATGCAAGAGATCAACGTGCAGAGTGCCATCTGCGACCCATGTATCTCAAGGCATACCTTCTTTTTTTCAATTAAAAAAAAATTTTTTTTGTATGAACAACAGTGGACGGCGCAAACGTTGGCAAGGGACCCTACAAAATACATGGGTATGCGCTGTCTGGTGGAGGTCGCCGTATCGACCGCGTCGACTTGAGCTTTGACGAGGGCAAGACGTGGGTCATGGCTGATCTTCACCGCCTCCACGATTATGGAGATGAGCCGCGACACTACGCCTGGACCCTTTGGTCGTACGATGCAAAGATTCTCCCGTCTCCGTGCAGCATTACCAGCCGTGCCTGTAAGTTTCTTGGCGTGTCATTATTTTGGTTGTTGTTTTTTTTTCACACCATTTTTTATTTTTCGCAGGGGACGCCGCAGGAAATACACAGCCGCCAGATGCGTTGTCGATTTGGAACCTTCGTGGTGTCGGCGGCAATCACTGTTGCCACATTAACATCAACACGGGACCCGCTCCCGAGGCGTCCACGGATTCGTCCCCCGACAAGCTCCTCGGCGATCTCCTCAACAAAGGCAACCAAGAGGATTCATCCGAGTATCCCTCGGACTGCGGCCCCGATTCCACTCCCTCGCGTCTCTGAAAGAAAGCCAAAAACACAGAAAGCATTTTTGCTAGGTTTAGTTTGGTCTAGGTGATTTGGATAGACGTTAACAGTTTAGAAGCGAGGCGCGCAGACTCGCTTGGATAGAGACCCTTGACGACGACGAGCTGATACTGCTTTGCCACGAGTCGGCTGGCCTCGACGCGGACGCCCCTGAGTAGGGTTACGGAGGGCCTACCGGTTCGGACGATCGGGATAGGGCGCTGTCGCAAGGCGATCTGCTTGCTCTGCGAGAAGGCGGGATCGAGGATGAGGAGGTGCGCGTCGTTTTTGTCACTGCTGCGAATGTCCACTCCGACGATCGTTCGACTATGTCCAAAGTGCTGCAAGAAGATGGGCGGCAGATCTGTGTTGGTGGCAGTTGGTGTGCTGCCGCTCTTCATCAGCGCCGACAGGGCACTTGATGGCGCCTCACCCTTGGCCTTGGGCGTGGTATAAAAGTCAGCCACAAAGTTGAACAAGTCTGGATGCGTCCCGTTGGATCCGCGCGCGACCGTAAAGTCGTACAGCTCGGCGTGGATGCCTGCCCACCGGAGAACTGTAGCGACATCGGACGCCCCGATCCACTTGCGCGTGCCGACGACGCGCTCGCCCAGCTGCTTCGAGCCCTGCTTATCGAATCCATCCTTCCATGCCAGCTCGAGGGCCTGCTGCAGCTCGTACACCGAAGGCACAGTGCCGCCTGGCTCTAGTGTTAAAAATTTGGGTGGTTACAAACAGCACCGAAAAGCGGCCGTTACTAAACTTTTGCAGCGCGCACGTCCACTTGGGATCGCCCTGCGGCAGAGACGAGAGTAGCATCTGCAGGTTGCGATAGCCGCACGTGTACGAGTCACGCTGAGCAAAGTAGACCAGTGACGGCGTGCACAGCCGCACAGTCCTGCCTGCCATGCCACCACCGAGTCTGATGATGTCGGCGATTTGCGTCGTCAGGCCAGCGACTCCCGACGTGCTGACGCTAGCCGCGCCCGGATGGTTGTTTACAGAGCTCCTCTGCTGTCCGCTGCTTGTACTGCTGTTTCCAGTCGTGACCACTGCGTCGTCCTCGCCGTCCTCCCATTCCTCAAACACCGAACTCCTTGCGTCGTCCTCGTCCCACTTGCGCTTCAAAGCCGTGACCACTTGTAGTTCCTCTTCCTCTCGCTGCAGCTGAAGCAAAATCGCCGGGTCGGTCTCTGAGCACATCGCACACGCCCGCTCCACGGCGTCGTTTTCAAACGTGCATTTCTTGCACGTCCACATTCGCGAAATAAAAAGTACGTAGGGCTCTACTCAGTAAGAACTGAAGGAGTGGTCAAAGAAATCGTCAACGAGGAGGAGGCACGTCGGACAGACACCTTTGGAGCCCAGCCAGGGGGTGACGCAATCGGTGTGGAACGGATGCATGCACGGCAGACGCCTGAGGCTGTCGCCAAGCTCAAACTCGCACCGGCAGATCTGGCACGAGGAGGCGTGGCCACCGTTGTCGACAATGATCGAGGTATACGCCGTGACCGGGAGCATGCCGATCCGCAAAGGGTGCATGCCGACCACATGCTTGACGGAGGATGAGTGACGGACTTGCAGAAAAAGCTGGTCGTCAACGCTCGTGTTGCTTGTCCTCCTGACGTCGTTTCCGTGGCTTGCCGTGGCAGCACGAGAATGCGAGGGAGGGGAGGGGGCGGCACAAACAGTGAGGAGCTCAAACTCAAACTCTATCTGCATTGTAAAAATTAATTTTTAGGATAAACACAAGGGTAACCGACCTGAAAGTTGTCGTCAAAACGAGGGTCGACATTGGCGTGGTCCAATTGTGAGCGCTTGAGCTTCCATGTCGGCTCCTTCAGGCTCTGGAAAAAGGCTGGGCAATACCCACATCAGTATCATACGAAAAAAGACACGGTATTTACAGGCATGCCATGGAATCTCGAATAGGCGAGAGGGCGGCCCGAGGGCCCGCTGATGGTAAAACACGATGGAAAATCCGCGCCGCAGAACGACTCGCCGCCTGTCCGCATCGTCGTTCAGGACAAAGTGCGTCTGCTTTTGCAGCGACCACGGGACGACGCGCACGCCTGGCTCGCCCACAAGTGAGTTGTACACGACCTCGCCGTCCTCGAGGATCATAAAGAAGAGGCGGCACTCGTACACGGGCAGCGGCGTGGTGGTCTCGCCGTAGACGCACCGCGGAAGCGACTGCAGTGTGATGCGCTTGAACCACACAGCCAGAGTTCTGTCGTCAAAGGGCTTGACCCGCCGCAGGCTGCCATAGGCACCCACAAACTCGACCAGGGACGGCAGGACACGGTATATGCTGCTGTTGGAAGCCGCCGACGCTGCCACCGCCCGCATGACCTTGAGCAGGGTCGATTGTACCTGTCATCATTCCCGGCGCCCACGTGAAAAAACTGCGTGTGAAACGTGCGCACGTACCTGCGGAGGCGTCATGTCCTGCACCTCGACCAGGATACAGGCGGCCAGGAGGGGAGCGAGCTCGCCGGGACAGTGCAGCACCGCCACCACCGCCTGCTCGGGCCGCACCAGCTGCTGCTGCTGCTGGCTGCACGTCTGGCTCTGTCCAGTTGCGGCCTCGAGCCATGAGCGGACCGACTGGGCAATGGTGCGAATGGCGTCCACACAGCGGTACGTCGCGGGGCAGGCGGCCTCGATCACGGGCACGTCAACGGCCGCGGCGGCGCGAACAAGGCTCTGCTGGTGGTTGACGGCAACGAGGAGCCACTGGCACGGCGACAGCGCGCGAACGACCTGTGCCGTCAGAACTCCCGCACCGGGCTCGGCGTCGCTCACCGTGCACAGCACCAGGCGCTCGCTGAGCTTTAGCAGCCGGCTGTGCCGTGGCACCGGTGGGGGTGCTCCCGTCACCATTGACGTGGGGACGGGTGACGTGAACAGCCGCTGAAGGGGGAGCAGCACGTCCATGTACGTACGCGCGCGCAATAAAGGGAACTCACTTTTTTTTTGGTTTTGTTTTGTTGCAACGTGAAGCCCGTTTTGTGTGCAGACGCCCATTTCGCCGCCCCCCCCCCCTCCCCTCCCCCTTTGTGTGACCTCTATATACGTGCCGTCCCCAAGTGCGTATTTCTCAGTTTCACCACCACCACCACCAGCGCCAGCACAACAACAACCGAGGCCAACACGATGGAGGCTGTCAAGGTAAAGATGCAGAAGCTGCGCGACGAGGCAGACGCCTCTGCTGAGCGTGCACTGGTGAGCGAAGACAAGGCAAAGCAGCTCCAGGACGAGAACAACAAGCTCGATGTCTTGCTCAAGGCCGCCCAGAACAAGATCAAGTCTCTTCTCGACGAGCTCGAAGCCCTCGAGGACAAGCTTGACGAGTCCAACAGAAAGTCGAGTGGTGTACGATTACACTGAGTGTTTTCGTGTTGTTAAATTGCAAACAAACAACAGTCCAGCGCAGAGGCCGAAAAGCTCGAGCATGAGAACCGATCGCTCAAGTTCAAGCTTGACCAGTCGGAGCAGCAGAACGACAAGCTTCAGGATGGTACATGCGTCCTCTTTCTTCTTTGTGGTCATCTAACCAGTCGAACACAGAACTCGCTGCCACAAAGAAGGAGCTCTCCGAGGTCATGCGCGAGCTCGAGGGCGTCTAATCTCTTGATTTTTTGTTTAGTTAATTTTGCTGATTGTGCACCATGGAAAAGCGTACAAAAAAAAATTTTTTTTTTATTTTATTTTATTTCACAATTCCTCCTCGTCGTCGTCGTCAAGGGAAAGCCCGACGTCGTCCAGGTCGAGAAGGTCCACATCCGACGAGTCGCCCGCTGCATCTAGATCGGCATCGGCAGCGCTGAGGAGGCGGTCCACGTCGTCCAAAAGGGCAGAAAGCTTGGCATCCTGAACAGGCGGTGGCGCCATCGGTTGCGCCGATGACACCTGGAGCGTAGACTTGGAAGACGTCGTGGGTGATAAGAGCTCATCCAGATCCACGTGAGCTGGAGCACGCGCTTGCTGCTTTTGTTGCGACGTCGGAGAATGGCTTTCGCTACTGGTGGCGGTCTCGAGATCGAGTGGGTCCATCGTGAGCACGAGACCTCCCTCCTTTGAGCTTGTACGCCGTTTTGCGGCGGCGGCGGCGGCGGCGGCAGCGGCAGCAGCCTTCTCGGCAGTGTCCTTGGCACCGACATTGCTCCCGCTGAGGATTTGTGAAACCGAGACTTGATCGTCGTCGTCGTCGTCGTTGCCCTGCAGGAGGACGTTCTCCATGTGGCTGGACGCGTTATCGACCTTGGCAGCAGCCTCCTTCGAGACGTAAAACGTTTGGGGAAACCGCTGGTCAAAGAAAGACTCGAGGTACGGCACGGCGAGAATGACAGCCCGGAAGGCCGCCAGCGACATGGACGCATTGTCCTTGTCCTTGTACTCGTCCACGGGCTTCTCGGCCTTCTCCTTGACCCGAACACCCACGTCTGGAAACGAGTCCGTCACAGGCGTCAGCGGGGAGTGTGTCTCGTCGCGTTTGGCTACAATCTCGTTCACCTTAAAGTTGAGGTTTGTAGAGGCATCCAGCATCTGGCCAAAAAAAAAAATACATCAATATTTTAAAATAATCAAAACGCACACCTGGAAGCTCAGCTGGATAAATTGAGACACGGCCGCAAGAGAAACGGCCTGACGAGCCTCGCCGTCATTACGGAACAGGTACAAGAGCGACTCGGACAATTGAATGACCCTAAAATGATCCCCCCTTCTCAAAAAAAAAAAAAAAAAAGGCAGCTTGTTACTTTGCACGCGTGAGCAGACCGTTGTGGGCGGTATCGTGGATCATGTAGAAGGCGTCCATGCGCGACATGAGATCTCCGGTCGCAAGCTTTTCTAGGCCGATCGCAATGTTTTCGAGAGACAGGCTAAACTTGTGCTCGGTGTCGCAAAAGGCAAACAGGTCGTTGAGGAAGCGCAAGCCCGCCGTGCCCAGAGCCACATTGTCTGCCTTTTGCCTGAGCTCGTCCAGCGAATTTTCAAACTTTAACGACGCCGTGTCAAAGCAGGCCCACGAAGTGATCCGTGAGAGAAGGTTGTAAAACATGACCAGGTCGAGTCGGGATGACGCCTGCTGCTGGTGGATGAGCATCTCCAGTTCCTGGTGGTTTTCGCCCGTCCTTTGCAGCTCCTGGGCATTCAATTTAATTTGTATTTGGAAAAAAAAAAAATTGCAAAGGAATTTTTTACCTGTTGGCGAGAACGAAGTTGTTGCGTCGCGTAAAAACGGACACCGTGAAAGCGTTTGTAGATCACCGTCAGTTGCTGCTCAGAGAAGCGAGACTTGTCAGCCAGTGCACGAATCTGAAGTTTGCGGCTAAAATCGCCGAGAGAGTGGGCCACCTCGAGTTTGGCCTTGCTGCGCCACTCGACAATCGTGTCCTCTGTCAGCATGCCAAACTCGCGGTACGCCGTGTGCAACAGCGAGTCAAACTCGGTCAGCAGCGAACTCGAGCTCGGCGCGGGCTCCTCCTTGGGCGACGGCACCTTGCCTGCGGCCGACTTGTCGTTTGGGTGTGTCATCGTCGGAGCAAGCGTTGGGCTCGGCGGGGCTTGTACAGCGTTAGTGTTCGTCTACGTACTTGGTTTGTTTACCTTGAGGGCGTTCATGGATGGCATGGAGGCTTCCAAAATAGTTTTTGAGGATCGTCATGAGCTCTCCGTCGTCTTGTTTTTTTTTATTGAAGCGGTTCAAATACTTTGTATTTTTTTATAATTGGGGACCTACCTGTCACTTGGAAAATGGTGTCGCCGTTGTGCTTGAGAATTCCGAGGCCGATCTGGAAGAGGACACGGACTCCGTCCATCATGAAGCAATCGATGACTCGGCACGCGTAAACAAGCGGCATCGGGGTGATATACTGGGTCAGGAACCATGGGAGAAACGCGATCGAAAGCTGCAGGTTGGTGTCGGCGAAATACTTGCCCAGGCTGGGCATTTGCTGGTGGATCAGTCGCTCAAACACTTTTTGGTCCACAACCGCGCCAATCATGTTGGTGCTGTAGTAGCCTGGTAGCATGCGCTCGCAAATCGAACAGAGCACCCAGAAGGCATCCTCTTCCTCCAGGAAGAGAAGCAGAACCGACGTGAGCAGGTTCATTGCCTGGCAGTAGCCGAGCTCGGGGTTTTTGAAGGCATACGCAGTCAGCACCTTTTGTTAGAAAAGAGTTTTATAAAAGTTTAATTAGCTGAACCACAAACGGTACCCTGCGCAATGTGTCAATGCCCTCCGTGCTCTGGTAGGCTGGATGCTCGGGCAGGGAACGGTACAGGTCCTTCTCAATCTCCTCAGTTGCGATTGAGGCTTGACCAGCATGAGACGCAAGCAGTTGATGGTAGTATCCTGGACGAAGGCGACGCTCGTACGCTGCTCCAGATCTGCGAAAACACACATTAACACATGCAACGCAAAGAAAAACCGCGAAAAGGGAAGGACGAAAAAAAAAAAAATCATATCTCTGTTCTTCCCTTTTTCATTCCTCCAACTCGATCCCAAAAAGAATGGAAGAGGAGTGAAAAACAAAAAAGGTGCCAATCCTCACATCAGAAAAAGAAAAAACACAGGCAACGAAAGCAGGCATCGGGTGGGCGATGGCTCTCAGTTGACCAGAACTTTTTTCGGGGCGATGTTCATGGAGTAATGTATAATATAATCACTTTTCTTTTTTTTCGGCCCTCCCAACCCCACCCGCTTTTCTTTCTTAAAAATAAATAAAAAACACCAATACGTACGAAATGTCCCAGATTTCACCGCGCAACCTGTTTGGAATGCCATGCTTGACAAACCTACGAAACTTGGGCGAGCGTACGAGGTCCGGCCCGTGGCCAAACTCCTCAAACATTTTCATCCACTCCTTTTCCTTTTCACGCTCGTGGGCGCGATTGGTCTCGAGAAGGAAGCCATACTTGAAACCGAGGGCTCTCCGTTTGGAATCGGACACATAGTTCATGAGATTTGGCACAATCGAACGTACGGGTGCCGTCGGCTGAGGCTGTAATGTTTGTGGAGCAGCAGCAACAGCAGCCGAGGACACTGCGGCAGGAGCATCGTCTGCTTGGCTCAGCGATTCCAATGCGGGCGAGTCGACGGCGTCCGAGGGCTGCAATGATTTAAAAAGAGTGTATTTTTTAAAGAAAGAGAAATAGTCTCTTACGTACTGTGATGCTTTCGTCCATTGCTTCGCCACTGAGGGTGTCAAGACTCTCGGGCGGGAACATTTCTTCAGGATTCGGTGGTGGTGGTGCTATCGAGACGTTCTTGACAGGGGCAGATGGGAGCGCTCGCACGTCGACCATGGGCATCTCGGCAAACGATTTCATTCGCTGCTGTTCGTCCTCGCGGGCCACGGTCAGGGCCTGCTTGAGGACACCGGCAAACTCGTCGCGGCTCAGCAATGCATTGGGCAGGTTGCCGCCCAATAGTACACTGGGCACAAGTCCCTGTGGCGCCGATGCAAACTCTTTCACATCGAGCGTCCGCGTTTCCACCAGCAGCCTGTTTGGGCATCCCGACATTGTGATGGCGAGAGCATTCTCGAGGACTTTACCGGCTTTGATCTACAAGTATCAAGAATGAAATAGTTTACAAGTCGTGCGGGCAAAAACAAAAACAAAACAAAAAAAAAAACCTTTTCGAGCTTGACAATGTTGGTGAGTGCCCAGACAAACGTGATGCGGGCCTTGTCAACAAAGCAAACATAGTTTCGGGATAGAAACAAGGAACCCTGCACATAGCCGAGTGGCTTCATCCAGATTGTCACGGGAAGCTCGATGTTGACCTGGACGATTCACTTTCAAAGACGCCAGCTTTCAAAGCCCTTTTTTTAGATACGGTTTCCGAGGGGGGCAAGCGGAAGAGGGACAGGAAACGATCGTTGCGACGCTGGGCAACAAGGCCATCGCGCAAAGAAACCTGTCTTTTCGCTGCCTGGGCTGCCTGGGCTGCTGTCACTGTCGCAGCAGGAGCGTTTCCAGAGACGGCGCCAAGAGCGGGCGATGACGACGACGATTGCATGCCGCCGTCAGGCTGGGAAAGACCAGGCGCAAGCGAGTCTGATGGTGTAGACGACAGCATTCGAGCAAGCGCTTCGTTGGTAAGTTGCTCGATCACCGCAAACGTCTCGTCGCGCTCGAAAAAATTCATAAAAAAGTACTGCCCAGATTTTCGTATTTATTTAAAAAAGTGCACTATAATGACCTGTACCTCGTTGTCGTCAATCGTCACGATGCGGATGGCGTTGGCCATCATGCCACCCATCGTCTTCTCCTTCGAGAGCGACTTGATATCCTTGATCTCAATCACGAGCTTGGTTTCGGAGCCGAGGATGAAGGAATAAAAGCACAGAAAGTTCTCCGACACGTAAAGCCAGCCCTGGTGCGCAAACTTTTTCCACAGAGCGCAGGCAAAGTCTGGGGATGGGGGGTTGATTTGGTTTGGTTGGGCAAGAGAAAAAAATTTTAAAAAAAAATTCGCACGTGTCACCAATTTTTCGCTCGTGGGCAACTTGAACGTGGACTCGAATGCGCGTATGGCCGCTCGAAACTTCTCGTCGCCGTCAATTGCATCATGGTCAGCTTGACACCCAAAGTTTATCGTTTGGAAAGAGGGAAAAGAAAATAAGGTCTCTGCTTACAGTTTGACGTTGCCATTCCACGCACTTTGACGTGCAGGTACTCTTCCCGGTCGTCCATGTTTTCAATCTCGTTAAACACTTTGGTCTACGACGTATTCTCCCCCCCCGCTTAGATCACACCCCGAGCCCAATGCCGCATACCACATTGTCCTCAATCCAGACCCAGTCCTGCTCAATGTCCTCGAGTGTGTCGGCGTCGGCAATGTGGTACCAAACGCCCTTTGCCAGCGGCTTGGAGACGACTCGATAAGGCTTTTGTCTGGCATTTGAGGCGTGTTTTTCGGTCAGCGCTCGGCTACACGCTCCACGTCTGTCAACATACTTTGTGCTGTACACGTTTTGGATCGTCCCAACGAGACCCCGCAAAAACTTGTTCTTGACCTCGCCCTTTGACTTTTGGAGCACAAAGAACCTAATGGGGGCTCCGCCCTTTTTGTTTTAGCAGCGGCATGCAGCAGCAACCAATGTCCTTCGTTACCTGGACGACTTGAGGTCCGTCCAAAGCGGCGTCAGCTCGCACTCTTGCGGGACGATGAGCGGCATCTTTTTTTTCCGCCGCCGCCAATGCAAGTGTCGCTCCCTGATGGATGGGCCTTTGCCGATGAAACGCCCTCGCTGGGGACGGAGCCTTTGGCCATCACCGTCGCGTCCCTGGAGATCGCACCTACGCTGGGTGGTACCACTACGACGACGACGCGACCGATGCTGTTTATCGATTTCGACGGCACGGCCGAATCGGTTTCGGTTTCCTTCAAGACGAATGCGCGCTCGGCAGAGCTCCACATCGACGAGGACTACGTCCAGACGCTCAAGGGCACTCCTCCGACTGGTCAAGCTGGCGATTCGGCTGCATTGTTTCTTGTGCACTGCGACTGCTTGCCTTTACCATCAGTGCAAAGGCGAACTCGACGGCTCACATTCAAGTTTCTGGGACTGTCGGCATCGAGTCGCTCCTCTGTGGTCCTGACTAGCCTCAACGTACGCTTCCTGTCGCCCTCGCCTGCGCCCAACGACAATTTGAGTGCGGGTCTTCAAAAATTGCAGCCAAATCAGGTGGACATGAAGTCTGTCCGTGCCTTGCTCGGGGACACGCCCATCTCCGTGGCCGCCTCGACTTTGATGACGCAAATCGAGCATGCTCAGGCGCACCAATCGCAGCAGCTGCAACAGCACTCGACGGCCGCTCTGGCCTCCGTCGTGGGTGGGTTCCTTGGCCACCAGTCCCTGCAGGCGATCTCACCCTCACCGCCTCCGCCTCAGCCAACGGCTCCGTCAAACCCTGTAGTGCAGGCGCCGTCTGCCGCGATAGACCCTGTAGTGGTGCAATTGCTCATGGCCGAGATCGAGAGGAGGATGCAGGCACAACTCGATCGGGCGATGAGCGATCTAAAGTCTCACTTTGACCGTCGCTTTGACGAGCTTTGTACAAATCTTGTTAAAGGCAGGTAGCCTTGCAGTGAAGAGACACAGAGGACATGAATCGAAATCGAAATCGTAGATGCGAAATTAAAAAAAAAAAATTTTTTTTTTGGTCACTACGCATTGGCGTCGGCGGCCTTTTGTGCGGCCTCGAGTTCCTTGTAAGTCTTGCGGAGGCCAAAAAGACCCTACGCATGATTCGTTAGCAGGGCACATAAAAAAACTAGAAACCGTACGAAAATAAAGAGGACGAATCCTACGGCGACCGAGACCCACCCAGCAACGAGACGGATAATGCTGACGTAGTCGCTGCTATCGATGTTTGTGGACGCGAAGCCGATGGACGCGAGCGTCAGGACGCCGAGACTATTTACAAAAATAAAAAAACGTTACATCAAAGAAACAGAAACAGAAAACAAACAAGATGAGCGCAAATCCAGTGCCAATCCAGCCGTAGAGAGCCTGCAGATGCTTGAACAAGGCCTGGTTTTCGAAAATCGCAAAGGGGACGACGATCGCAAATAAGATGTTATATATGCCTATAATTAGCATTGATAAACACAGAGTCAGCATGACCCTTCTTGTCCTCCTCCTCCGTGCTCTCCCCGCTTCTCCCAAACACCACATCAAACAACCAGCGCCAGCGTGCTTCGTGCGCGAGGCTCCCCAAACGTACGCAGAATGATTTGCATGACCTCGTCGACAGAGTTGGCGCCAGGACAGATCCAGACGAGGATGATAATGTTGGCGGCAATGAGCAGGAGGCACGCTATCACGGCGCACGGCATGAGAATGAACTTGACCAGGACGCGGAAGAACTCGTTCAGCCCTTGCGCCATTGTGGAGGGGAGTGGGGTGGCAAAGCGAACGACGTGTGTGAAAAAAACAAAGTCGAGAAAATGTGTGTTTTTTTTTTTTTTCGAAAACATGCACTCGGAAAAAGCGCAGCTTCGCCTGAACACCCTCGCACGCCACCTGGACGGCAACGCGACGCTGACACGCGGTGTGGCCGCCGAGGTGTGCTTCGTGCCGCCGAGCAACCCGGGCAAGGTTCTGGAGGAAGAGCGAGCCTTGGCCACTTTCCCCACACGCCGTCTGACCTATCTCCTTGATGGAGGTGAGGAGTGGACTCTGGTACACGATCAACTAGGGTGGGGGTGGGGGGTAGGGGCGGGGGCGGGGGCGAGCGCCAACCAAACAACCGAAGAAGAACGAATCTAAACAATGTTGTGTGCAGGTCAAGGAACGCATCATGCTCGAGATCGAACGTGATCCCGTCTTCAACAACGAAGACCGCCACGACCTGACACGCCCCGAGGTTCGTCAACGCACAATGGCCAAGGTATATTTCTTTCTCTCTCCCCCCCCTTTCTTTTCGCTTTCTTTGCCAAACATGCTCTACAGGTCACCGGCCTTGTTCCCCACATTCTTGCCGACAGCGAACTTGTCTCGCGTATGCGTTTCGACATTCTCAGCCTTGTCGACCCCGGCTTTATGACGCGCGTCGGTGTGCATGTATGTTTTTTTCCCCTTACTATTGCTCCATCTGACGGCGTAGGATAAACGATGATAGTTTGGCCTGTTTTTTGGAACCGTCCGTTCGCAAGCCACCAGTGAGCAGATGAGCAAGCTTGTCGACATTGGCATGTTCAGTCTCAAGGGCATGTACGGCTGCTTTGCCATGACCGAGCTGGGGTACACCATCATTACCAAAAGAAAAAAAGCAGAAACTGACAAGGGATCGCAGTCACGGCTCCAACGTGGCGGGCATCGAGACCACTGCCACGTTCGACCCTCGATCGGACGAGTTTGTGATCCACACACCCTCTCTGACCGCCACCAAGTGGTGGATCGGCGGCGCCGCTCACAGCGCCACTCATGCGTAGGGACTTTCTTTCGTTCCCCCTTCTGCTAACAGTGAAAAACAAAACGAAAATAGCGTCGTGTTTGCTCAGCTCATCGTCGATAACAAAAAGTACGGAGTCAAGCCTTTCATTGTTCAGCTGCGCAACAACAGCGACTACAGCCTCCGCCCGGGTATCAACATTGGCGATTGCGGTGCCAAGATGGGACGTCACGGCATCGACAATGGTTGGATTCAGTTCACCAACGTCCGCATCAGTCGCGACTGGATGCTTGCGCGCCACACTCAAGTGGATGCTGATGGCACCGTGCACTTGCCCAAGCTTCAGCAGCTCGCTTACGGTGCCCTCATTGGTGGCCGCGTCCAGATGGTAGCAAACCTTGCTTTTGTTTTTTGTTGTTTTTGTTTTTTTGTTTATTTTTGTCTACAGGTCATGGACTCGGCAAACGTCGCCAAGCTCGCGCTCACCATTGCCATTCGTTACGGCTGTGTTCGTCGCCAATTTGCCTTCAAGGAGGGTGAACCGGAGAAACAGGTAAAATTTTTATTTTCCTGCAAAAAAACTAAAATCTCTTTTTTTTCTCTCTCTTTAAAGATCATCAACTACGCCTCCCACCAGTATCGCCTCATGCCCCTCCTCGCGATCGCATATGCCATGCACTTTGGTGGCATGGAGACAAACAAACAGTACCTCGCGCTCATGGAACGCCTCGATGTATGCTATTCTTTAAACAATGGGATTGTATTTATTATGACTCGGAAACGTAAGCTCGCTGGTCCGAACGACCCAGACAGCAAGGATATCGTAAACGAGCTGAAGGCTGTCCATGCCACCTCTGCTGGCCTCAAGGCTTTCTCGACGTAAGTCATTACAACTGTGCTTGCTTGTTGAACCTGTGATATATTTTTTTTTAGTTGGACGACCCTGGACCTGATCGAGCAGTGCCGCCAGACCCTCGGCGGCCATGGTTACTCGAGCTACGCAGGTCTTGCCTCTCTCTACTCGGATTTTGCCGTGCAGTGCTCGTGGGAGGGTGACAACACAATCATGATGCTCCAAAGCGGCCGCTTCCTCATCAACTGCTTCAAGGAGGCCAAGAAGGGCATTGCCCAGCCCCCCGTCGTCGGCTACCTCAACCTCCTCAAGAAACTGGACGGTCTCCACAGTACCGTCTCGCAGCCATCCTGCCTGGCCAAGGTCGATAACCTAATCGAGATCCTCGATATTGTTTGTGCCAAACTCGTCAATGCTGCGGGCGAACAGTTTGAAACTATTATTGCCAAGGGTGTCGAGCCCGACATTGCCTACGAAGAGTCTGGTAATTGAGTGTTTTTTTAATGTTTTTTTTTTTTGAAACAATAAATAAATAAAAGCCGTCAGCCTCTTGGCCTGCGCTCGTGCCCATTGCTTCAACATTCTCCTGCATCGATTTGCCGATGCCATCAAGTCGGCCAACAAGGACCTCGTCAAGCCGCTTACTCAGGTTTTATTTTATTTATTTCTTCTTACAATAATATTTTAACGTTTGTCTTTTTTTTAATTATTATCATCAAAAAAGGTTGGTATTCTCTTTGCCCTCTACACCATCCAGGAGCGTGTGGGCACGTTTGCCCTGCAACACGGCGTGCTCTCGCCCAAGCAGTTCGACCTGATTCGCCAGGAGGTGTTTGAGTACTGCAAGCTCGTCCGCGCCGACTGTGTGCCCCTCGTCGACGCATTCAACTTTTCGGATTTCGTCGTCGGCTCGCCCATGGGTCGCTTTGACGGCGACATCTACCGCCACTACTTCCACACCGTGACCCATGCCCGTATGTTTTTGAGTTGCATTGATAAATTAACACTTTTTTTTTTCTTATGGAAAAAAAACAGCTGGTGCAACGGGTGTCGCCCCCTACTTTGAATCAACTATCAAGAAGCTCTTCAATCGCGAGATGGACAACTAGACCTTTGGTTCTTTGTGCAAGAAAAAAAAATTTTTTTTTTTCTTGTGTTCCCAATTTTTTTTTTGGTTGTTCGTTCACGTCCACGGCGCGTGAATGAAAAAACGTTCACACCACAAGAAGGACCACTGGATTGAGGAACAACTACAAGGTGCCCCCAGCGACTTGTCTTTCTCGTCAGTTTCGACCAGTGGCACCGACGGCAAGAGTAGCATTAACAGCAGCAGCAGCAGCAGCAGCAAATCAACGACCGCAGACTTGTTTGGTGACTCAATCAAGCACCGTCATCCTTCGACTAGTCCAGCGGCTTCGTCAAACTACTACCAGCTTCGCAGCACCCAACAACAGCACTCGCCAGCGCAACCTATCGAGGCGCCCGAGGAAGCAACCCACAATCTTCGCCAACGTCGTCGCATCTCTGACACGACGACGTCGACGTCTGCTGTGACCAACAACACTCTGCACGCCAGCAGCGACGTCAACGCCCCCTCTGCTTCCTCCTCGGCCGCAACTTTCTCGTCAGCTTTCGTGACCTCAGCCCCAGCCTCAGGTGGCGGTCGTCGTATTTGGTCGTCGTCATCACCACCAACTTTGCCAGCGGTGACATCAAGCCCCAGCCATCGCGGCTCTCGGTCTTCAAGGTACCGTTTGTTATTATTCTCGCCGGCCTTAATCTTTCGTACGCTCTATTGTAGACTATCCCTCGAGCCTCTACCCCAGCCAACCCGATCAAGCCCGTATGGAAAAAAGCATCCGAGAAAAATGTAGACTAATTGTCAGGTTGCGTGAACAGCCGGCTGAAGCGAAGCAGCTCGGAAGTCGCCTCCGAGTGCATTGATTTTTCGTCACCCCTTCCCGACGAGCGATCCTACAAGCGATCACACCGCGATCAAAGCAAGCAGAAGGCGCCCGCCAACCCTTTCACTTGCGTCGCAGAGAAAGAAGAAGAAGAACCCGGAACTCCCGGTCATTTAGAAGGACTTTCTCCTCTCGATTTCGAAGCTCTCCACGCGGCGAGCATGTCTGGGTACGTCTGCCCAATTTGTCAGCCTTTTTCATTTTTTTTTTTTTAATTTTATTTAAAAAAAAGGGGAGACCAAGAAGACGGAGATGGCGCGCGAGCACTTCAAGGCCTCTTGCGTAAACTCGGCGCCGGATTTGAGTCGATGATGGCAGGCGCAGCAAGCAGTGGATCGGGAGCCTCTTCTGGAACTGGCGGCAGCGGCGGCAACAGTACTGGTCGCTATCGCCTGCTCTTGAACAATTTACAAGCAGCTGGAGGTACCTTGCGCGCAAATGTCAAAATATAAAAGCTTTTCTTTTCTCCAGAAATGGACAAACAGTATATGGCAGCACAAGAGCTCTGCGAAGTCCTCTCGATGGGTACGGAAGACACCCTCGCAGGCTTCAATGCAAACGAGTTTGTCCCAGCGGTATGTTGCATTGATTCGAGCACAAAGCAATATATTGATGCTTGCTTTATAAAGCTCCTGGAACTCATGAAGATGGACTACAATCCCGAGATGATGATTCTCGCTTGTCGCGGAATCTGCAACATGGTCGAAGCGCTTCCTGGTACGTCACCCGTTATCATCGAGCACGGCGCAGTGCCGGTGATCATTACCAAGCTCTTGTCGATCGAGTATATCGACTTGGCCGAACAATGCCTCACAACGCTCGAAAAGCTCTCGGTTGAAAATCCTGTTCCAATCCTTCGCGCCAACGGTAAACATTTTGTTCCCCCCACTGTATCTTTTTTCTTACGCACAAACACACACACACACACACACAAAGGCTTGTCCGCCATTCTCTCTTTCCTCGACTTTTTCTCCCTGGCCGTGCAACGCTCGGCAGTGACGACCGCATCAAACTTGTGCCGGCGCGTCCCCCGTGACTGTTTCCAATACGTCTCGGACTCGATCCCGACACTCACTCAGTTGCTAAAGTACACTGACCAGAAGATTCTCGAGAAAGTCGTCCTGTGTTTCGCACGTCTCGTCGACAACTACTTTACCAACACGGATATCCTCCTGCAGCTATCTGCGCATGGTCTGATGAAGAATTTGGTACATTTTTTGAAGCGCTTGATTGTTCGCTTACATTTTTTTTTTTTCCTTCTTCTTCTAGACCGATCTCATCACTCCCGGATCCCAAATTTCTGCTCCGACATTCACGATGACGGTGCGCATTCTTACGATGCTCTGCAACGGCTGTCCTTCGCTGGCCCTGGAACTTCTCGAGACAAACATTTCCTCTGTCCTGCGTGACACTCTCGCGGGCGGTGCGCCCGACCAGCAGCAACTGCAGCAGCAAGCCAAAGCCGGCGATGTCATGGTTGGCGCGTCACCGAGCGCAATGTCGCGACCCACCGAGCAACTGTATGAACTTCTCGCTCTCACCTCGGCCATCTTGCCAGACATTCCCAAGGAGGGTATATTTTCGATTCAGATCGTGCCCTACGTGCCCGTCTCTGCGTCCAACCCCGCTTCCAGCACTGCCATGTCGAGCTCCCGTGCAAACCTCATGTGTATGCCTGTCTGAATAAGAAAGTCCTTACGCCTTTTCCATAGTCGCCCGCAGGGTAGCATCGCCAGCTCCTGCGGGAGGAAGTAGCACCGTAAGTCCTCCAGGAACGACGTCGTCGTCATCGTCGGCCGCTCTGGCGCCGACGACCGAGGATCGCAAAAAGGCCGACACCCGCCTCCCGTATATCGCGGCTCACCCAGAACAGATGATCAAGCTGGGCCAGCATTTGTTGGGCACGGTATCTTGTTTCCTAGGCAAGTAAAAGTAAAAATAACAATATAAACTTAGCTGCTGGAAGTCTCGACGACAACTGTGAGTCCCCGCGTGCGTCATCAATGTCTCTGCGCTCTGGTCAAGATCGTCAACTACTCTGCTCCAGAGTCGCTCACGGAGACCCTGCGTGACATCCCGCTGTCGTCGTTCCTGGCCACACTTTTGTCATCGCGCGATCTCGGCCTTGTTGTTGCATCTCTCCAACTGGCCCACCTGTGCTCCAACAAGCTGCCCGCCATCTTCCTCGGTTACTTCCATCGCGAGGGCGTGCTGCATGAGCTTGAGCGTTTGGCCACCTCACCGACCGTTGTCGCGTCGTTGGAGCACTTGTCCTCGGGCCTTGTCCCGTCTTCCGCTCCCGCTGGAGCGTCGTCAGCGTCGTCGGCCGCAGCAGGTGAAACTGATGACAGCAACAGCCGCAACCCGAGTGCTTCCTTCTCAGATCTTTTCCGTCGCGCTCGTGAGCGTGCATCCCTCGGTGGTGCTGGCGCCGACCCGGCCGGTGGGTCTGCCGCACAGACATCATCCAAGGAGAGCGATGAAGACGTTCGCTCGTGGGTCACGCAGCAAGCACTGGCGCTTAGATCGGCCCTGTCTGCCCACTCCCAGGAGGAAAACTCGGAGGGTTCCCCCTCACACAAGATCGCGACCCTGGGCGCCAAGCTGACCAGCCACGGCAACTCGACTCAGGAGGATCTGTACATCCTCAAGGATATTTGTGCCCTCTTTTCCAAGGCGACTAGCAGCGATTCGGTGTCTTCCTTTGAGCTTTTCAACAGCGGCTTGATTGATCGGTATCGTTTGTTTGGTTCTAGAAAAAATTTACCTATTTCTATTACTTTTGGCTGTCTGTCTAACTCACATACACGACACGCAGACTCCTACAATTCCTTACCGACTCCTCCAAAGATTTCACGGTCCAGCTGGTCGACCGTGTCAAGCTCTTCATACACGTTTTCATGGATGGACCGAAACTTCAGAGTGTCCAAAATAGCCAAGCTGGGGCTGGAGGGCTCATGTCGGAGACCTCCAATCTGGCCTTGCTTGTCCGACGTTTGAATGAGGTAATTCCGTTGCTCTCAATGTGTTCCTAAAATAGGTATTGCCTTCGTTTTCAGATCTTCAGCAAGCAAGAGCAGTTTGCAATTTCCGTTAACGAGCCAGTGAGCGGACGAGCCAACTTTAGTGGTCTGCGTGCCCTCACACAGCCGTTCCGCTTGCAGCTCAAGTCTGGGGAAGCGGATGACACCACTTTGCGCGACTATTCTGCAAATACAGTCATGATCGACCCGCTCGCAACCGTAAAAGCCATCGAAGACTTTCTTTTCCCCAAAGTCAGTCGCAAGTCAACATCTACGCCATCGTTGTCATCCTCTGCAGCGGCTGCGGGATCATCTGCTTCACCGTCAACCCCGACCAAGAGCGAAAAAACCGTACAAGTTTGATCATTACTTTTTCCTCACCTCACAGAAATATGTGAAGACATCCCCATCTGCCGACAAGACGGCCCCCGTCGCCAGCAAATCCAAGGAAGAGACGCCAGCGCAAACGCGATCACAGCGTCGACGTGGTCGTGGCCGTGATGATGAGATGGCCGGTGACGCTAGCGGCAGCAACGAAGCCATGGACGTCGACCAAAAGAAGAACACGACGACCCGAAAGCAAAAGGTTCCTTCCCCTCCTATTATTGCACCTCGCCGGGGTCGCAGCGCAAACAAGGCCACAGCAACAACAACGCCTTCTGGGGAGC
>Ga0302230_10000872_pt1 | contig 21955 bp, 12 predicted proteins | sample II_Palsa_N2_1_FD_193523 | JGI IMG/M metagenome (GOLD analysis project Ga0302230, IMG submission 193523) | Peat permafrost microbial communities from Stordalen Mire near Abisko, Sweden - II_Palsa_N2_1 | ecosystem: Environmental > Terrestrial > Soil > Palsa > Peat permafrost | place: Sweden... | reverse complement strand
GGAGTTGCCGTAGCCTGTTGATCGCCATTTCACGACTGTCGTGGCGGCTGATCTCAAATTCGCGGTGACTTGTTATGTGTACCTCTATCTGATCACCCTCTTTAAGTTTCAGCACTTTGACCACCGCGGCTGGCAATCGAATGGCAAGGCTGTTCCCCCACTTAGAGACCCGCATGCCGACCTCCTTGGATACTGATGAGACGTTTAATGCGCTATTTGAAGATGATTACTCGAGAGCCGCTGTTGGCCACCGTGCCTTTTATCGGATGAAGAGAAGCGAAAGCTGGATTTTATATGGAAACGGGTATCGACGGGAGTACGGCCAGAGAGCACGTCCGGCGGCTTCGAGACATGCATAAGTGCCTACACGCCGTCTGGCAGGTTAAGCGATGACAGAGAGGTGGCGAGCAGGTTATGTGTGGCGGCGGTCGGTGGACGCAGCTAGCAAGTCCTCGATACGGACGGGGAGCTCGCGGACGCGAACTCCGGTCGCGTGATACACGGCGGCGGTGATGGCCGGGGCCACGCCGGCGAGACCGATCTCGCCGATGCCTCGGGCACCGTAGGAACCCATGAGCGGGTCGGGGATGTCGAGGAAGTGGATGTCGATGAGGGGGGCATCGGCGCTGGTGGGAACGATATAGTCGGCGAAGTTAGAGTTGATGGGAGCGCCGTTGCGCGGGTCGTAAACGGTTTGCTCGAAGAGGGTCATGCCGACGCCCATGACACCTGCACCGGCACACTGGTTGGTCGCGGCGCTGCGGTTGATGATACGGCCGCCGTCGATGACGGTGACGATACGACTGACCCGGAGGTGGGCGATGCCGGGATCCCACTGGACTTCGGCGAACTGCGCGCCGAAGGAATGGAAGGAGTACTTGGCGGTGTTGGGGTTGCCGGTGGATTTGCCTTCGCCGCGGGCGCTGGCGAGGTTGGCGGTACGGAGGATGTCGCCGAACGGAGCTCCTGAAGATGCAGGCTTTGACCTGGCGTGGATGCGGCCGTCGGTTAGGGTGAGGGTGCTGTCGTCCTGGCCGTTGAAGGGAGAGCCGGGAGCGTGGGTGGCTATGGCGAGGAGATTCTTCACGGCCGCATCCACACCGTCGACGATGGAGGGAAGTACGCTGGCGGTGGCCGAAGAACCTCCGGACATCGGGCCGGGAGGCAGAGAGCTGTCGCCGAGGATGACTTCGACTTTGTTGACAGGGATACCGGTCTTGTCGGAGACGACCTGTGCGATGACCGTGTAGGTGCCGGTACCGATGTCCTGGGTAGCGGAGCTGACGCGGGCGGTGCCATCGGGGAGCAAGGCGACGGAGCATTGCGAGGGGCCGCGCCCGGCACCCCAGGAGGCGCAGGCGACGCCCCAGCCGAGGATGAGGTCGCCGTCGCGCATGGAACCGACCTTTGGTGTGCGTTTGGACCATCCGAATTTTTCGGAGCCTACCTGGAGGCACTCCTTGAGATGGCGAGAGGAGAAGGGCTTGTTGCTCTCTTCGTCAGTGAGGGTGTCGAGGCCGAGACGAAGCTGGACGGGGTCCATGTTGAGCTTGATGGCGAGCTCGTCCATAGCGGACTCTGTGGCAAAGAGGCCGGGAACGGCGCCGGGGCCGCGCATGGGCGTGGGTGTACCAACGTTGCGGCGGACGAGGCCAGAGCTGACGCGGAGGTTGGCGGTGCTGTAGAGGAAGGGCGTGGCTTCGCCGCAGTTCTCGCGGATGTCGTCGAACTGGGAGGTGTGGTTGAGGTAGTCCTGCGAGAGGGAGAGCAGCTTGCCGTCGGGGGTGGCACCGAGGCGCACGTGCTGCTGGGTGCGGGGGCGGTGACCAACGTCAGAGAACATCATCTTGCGGGAGACGACGAACTTGACGGGGCGGTCAAGTTGACGGGCTGCGACGGCGCACAGAGCCGAGTGGGGCCAGGGGAAGAGTTTGCCGCCAAAGCCAGAGCCGATGAAGCGGGAGATGATCTCGATGTTTTCTGGTGGAAGACCGAGGACCTCGGACATGACGCTGTGGTGGTTGACGACACCCTGCGAGCTCTCGTAGAGGGTGACGCGCGGGCCACGCCATACGGCAGTGGTGGCGTGCATCTCCATGGGGTTGTGGGTTTCGACGGGCGTGCTGTAGGTGTAGTCGATTTTGACGGGAGCAGAGGCGAAGGCGGCATCGGGATCGCCGCGATGGCTCTGGATATGCGGACCGCCGGGGGCTCCGATGGCGGGCATGGGACCAGAGAGGTTGGTGCTGACGTTGGGCTTGTCGGCGTCGTACTGGGCGCGGACGGCGGCAGCGGCGGCGTTAGCCTGGGCGAAGGTTTCGGCGACGACGACAGCGACGTACTGGCCCCAGTAGCTGACCGTGTTGTCGGAGAGCGGCGGGCGGCCTTCGCTGTTGCGGCCGCTGCCGGGGCCGTTGCGATAGATGCCGCTGGTGTTGCCGTGATGGAGGATGAGGAGGACGCCGGGAAGTTTTTCCGCGGCAGAGGTGTCGAGCGAGCGGATTTTGCCGTTGGCGATTGTGGCGCAGACCGGAACGGCGTAGACCATGCGCGGAAAGTTGTAATCGCTGGCATACATCGCGGTACCGGTGGTCTTGAGCGGACCGTCGATACGCGGGACGGAGGCGCCGATGATGGCGGACGGGTCTGTCTCAATGGGATTGGGCGGCGGCGCGGACTGGATCTTGGCCTGGGCGGAGTCGATGAAGGCGATGAATTCGCTGAAGTGCATGAGGGTCTCCGGGAACTAAGCGGACTTGGTGGCGAGGGTAAGGGCGCGCACAATGCAGCGCTGGGACAGATCGACTTTGAAGGCGTTTTCGGATTGTGGGCGCGCGTTCGGCTTCAGGGGAGCGCCAGGGCTTGGTGCCGACGCCGCCAAGGGCTATGCGTGCAAAGGTGATGCGATTGCCTTGGGTGCCTAGCTGGACGGCCGCGGAGGCCAGGGCGAACTCGTAGGCTTCGCGATCGCGGAGTTTGAGGTAGAGGCTGCGTACGTTGGGGTGGGGCGGAGGCAGGGTAACTCCGATGATGAGGTCGCCTGGTTGGAGGATGGTTTCGATATGCGGGGTTGAGCCCGGGACTACGTAGAAGTTGTGTATGGGGACTTCGCGGGATCCGGATTTGCCTTGGATGTGGATGGTGGCTTCGAGGGCGGTGAGGGCCACGTTCTGGTCGGAGGGGTTCGTGGCGATGCAGTCCTTGCTGGTGCCGAGGATGGCGAGGTTGCGATTGAAACCGTCGATGGCGGAACATCCGGAGCCCGGCTCGCGCTTGTTGCAGGGGAAGGCTGTGTCGCGGAAGTAGACGCAGCGGGTGCGCTGGAGAAGGTTGCCGGCGGTGCTCGCCATGTTGCGCAGCTGCGGGCTGGCGCCCGACAGGATGGCTTGGGAGAGCACGGGGTAATCGCGGAGGACGGCGGGGTGGTGGGCGACGTCGGAGTTGCGGGAGAGGGCGCCGAGGTGCAGGCCGCCGTTTGGGGTGGGGGTGATGGCAGAGAGTGTGAGTTCGTTGATGTCGATGAGGGTAGTGGGTTGCTCGACGTCGAGCTTCATCATATCGATGAGGTTTGTGCCTCCGGCGACGAAGCGGGCGGAGGTGGCGGCGTGGGCCTGGATGGCCTGGTCGGGTGTGGTGGCGCGGGTGAATTGGAAGGGCTGCATGTCGGGAGCTCCGGGGAGGGGAAGGGTTAGCGGATTAGGACTGGTGGCGGACTTGTTGCACGGCGGCGACGATGTTGGGGTAGGCTCCGCAGCGGCAGATGTTACCGTACATGGCGTGCTTGACGTGGTCGTCGGTAGGGCCGACGGGTTCTTTGAGGACGGCGACGGCGGACATGATCTGGCCGGAGGTACAGTAGCCACATTGATAGCCGTCGTGCTCGATGAAGGCTGCTTGCATGGGGTGCAGGTGGTCGGGCTGGCCGATGCCTTCGATCGTGGTGATCTCGTCGTTGGGGTGCATAACCGCAAAGGAGAGGCAGGAGTTGACGCGGCGGCCATTGACGTGGATGGTACAGGCTCCGCACTGGCCGTGGTCGCAGCCCTTCTTGGTGCCCGGAAGGTTGAGGTTCTCGCGCAGGCAGTCGAGCAGGGTTGTGCGTGGGTCGAGGCTGAGATTATGGGATTGGCCGTTGACCTTGAGGGTGATGGGGACGGTGCCCGCGGGGGCTCTGGCTTGTGTGGGGGCGTGTTGAGCGGTCGGCTCAAGGGCGGCGGCGGAAGCGAGCACGGGCGCGGTGGTGGCGGCGATACCAGCTGCACCTAGATGGGAGAGGAAGGAGCGACGGCTTACGTGGCCCAGGAGCGAGCCATGTCGTTCACTTGGGTTGGTGGGATCTGTGGATTTCGACTCTTCCTTGTCGTCCAGCGGTATGGTTTCCTGTGCCATGTTGCGGCTCCTTGAGCGGGGTTTTGCTGCGGGACGCGGTTGCGGTGGACGCGATTGCGCGACTGGTAGTAGGACGCGCGGCGAGGCTTGGAAGTCGCATCAGGTTGATGGGGGCTACTTGGTTCCGGCCCCCGTCACAATGACAACTTTGTCTTTGAATCTATTCATGATTTCTCCGATACGTTATGGACGATGCTGCGCCAAAGCGGGATGAGGCCGGTGCGGTTGCGAACGCCACCGTCTGACGGCGACTGATCGCCGAATTGATTTCCCGACTCCATTTGCATGGTTGAGCCGATCCAACTGTTCCAAGATAGCTTCGGGACACTCCTGTGGAACAAAGTGGCCGTAGGCTGGCAGAACAACGGTCTCCACATTGGCAGCTAGCATCGATGCAAACTGCCCAACTCGCGCTCCCACTCCCTTTTTACGGCCGATGGCCACGACGGGCAATTGGACCTTGCTTTGGGTGAGCGGCAACGTTTGCGTCATGGTCGCGAAGGCTGCGCGGTTCCCGTCGGGGGCGCTAGTACTTTCAATCTCATACAAGAACGACCCACTGGCAATCAAGCCTTAGATGGCAACTTCCTGACAATCCATAGAGGTTTATCGGGCGTCTGTTGAAATACATCGATACAGCTAGAGCCGGAAGTGTGATGTTAATCTAGCGTTCTCATGCACTCACTCTGGAACTTGCTTGGAATTAACGCTGCACAGATTCAGGCGCTGGCTGGGTTACTGGCTGTTGTCGTTGCTGCTATTGTGGCTCGGGTGGCGTGGAAGCAAAAACCGGCAGCTGAAACTCAGGCCAAAGCCGCTGTTCAGCAAACAGCTGCCGCTTCGGTACAAGCTGAAGCTGCGAGAGAACAGGTTGTGGCCGCGAAACAGCAAAACGCAACTGCGGTCCTGATGGCTGATAAGCAAGCTCTACCCAATCTTTCGATAAGTCCTGCCGTGACCCGCGAAGGAGTGATCATTCGGGGTGGGATCGCCATCCTCAATAATGGGAGCGGCTCTGCGTTCAACGTGACGGTTCATTACAGGGATGGTAGCGAAGACTTGGAAGTTTCTGGCAAAACCATTGTTGTTCACGATAGTGTTCGGATAAATGTCGATGAGAAACGAGCAGCCCAATCCGGATTGCGGGATCAATTACACAACAACATTCGGCACAAAATATGTCCTCGACTCCAGCTGGAACGGACCCATTAATCACGCGGTCTATATAAAGCTGTACACCGGACCATAGCCTCGCGCAGGGTCAAAACTTGGATGCGGTGAGGATGTGGTTGCTTGGCTGTGATGTATGGCAAAAGGCTGTGGGGACTTTTGTGGGTATAGCCCTTCAAAATAGTGGGTCATAGCGAGCAATTCTTGCGGTCATGGAAAGGGGGCCATCGCGCTAAGCTGCTTGTTATGAATGACGTATAGCAACCATGAGCAATGATAGGGAAGGCAAATCCTGAGCTGTTAACCGAAGGGTTGTAGGTTCGAGTCCTACCTCAGGAGCCATTTAGGAAGTCGGATTTTCGCCGAACGGATCAGGCCAAATTTCCCAGAAGCACCGGTTTTATTGCCTTACTGCCGGAGAGCTGATTTATCGGGACTAGACTGATCACCAAACGTCGGGATCTTGCTTTGCAGCGTTCAACCAATGTAGCCTTCCCACAGTCGCGAAAAGCGACGACCTGCTTACAGCAGCGATACGCTCAGCAGGTTGTCGAGTACAGGTCAACCACGCATTTCCTGTGGTTCGGCCAGCGTCTCCGAAAAGCAACTGCCTGATGATTCTATCGGGCAACTCGCAGCAGTCCGCACGAACCATGAGACTGCAATCAAGGAGCGCACGATGCGACACCCGATCACAATCATTGGTGCCGGACCTGGTGGCCTGACCCTCGCCCGCGTTCTGCACCTTCATGGCGTTGCCGCCACTATCTATGAAGCAGAAGCCTCAGTGAATGCGAGAGCGCAGGGAGGCCTGCTGGATATTCACGAATACAACGGACAGCTTGCCCTCAAGGATGCGGGTTTGTTTGACGCATTTCTTCGACTCGTCCGTCCTGGCGAAGATGCGAAGCGCATTGTCGATCAGCACGGAGGTGTTCTCTTCGACAAAGCCGGTGGCGACTCCGGCAAGCGGCCAGAAGTCGATCGGGGCGATCTTCGCAGACTACTCCTCGATTCACTCCCAGACGAAACGATCCAATGGAACCACAAGGTAACGTCTGTGACGGCGACTGCCGACGGCAGATATGAAGTCGCCTTCTCGAACGACTCGACGCATACCTGCGACGTTATCGTAGGGGCCGATGGTGCGTGGTCGAAGGTCCGCCCACTCCTTACCGATTCAAAGCCAACGTACACGGGCACCTGTTTTGTCGAGACGTTCCTCTCCGGCCAGGACGCGCGCTACAAGGCCAGCGCGGATGCTATCGGCAGCGGCACGCTCATGGCAGTCGCTCCGGGCAAAGGTATCCTTGCGCATCGCAATGCCGATGGAGGCCTGCATATCTACATTGCTCTGAACAAGTCGGAAGAGTGGATTGCGTCTATCGATTTCAACGATGCAAAAGCTGGCCTGTCCCATATCGCCGAGCCATTCCAAGGATGGGCTTCCCACCTTAGAGCCCTCATTACCGATAGCGAGATCGAGCCAGTGCTTAGACCGATCTATGCTCTTCCGGTCGGAATTCGTTGGAACCGGTTGCCTGGCGCAACCTTGCTCGGCGATGCGGCGCATCTAATGTCACCTTTCGCAGGGGAAGGCGCGAACCTCGCGATGTATGACGGCTCGGAGCTGGCCCGAGCGCTTATCAACCATCTGGATGACATCGAAGCGGCCCTTTCTGCCTATGAGAGCGACCTCTTTTCCAGGAGCGAGGAGTTTGCTCGCGATTCTGCGCAGAACCTCAAACAGTTTTTCGGCGACACGGCTCCCCAGAGCGTAGTAGACCTGTTCGCAAAACATCTTGGGTGAATGGGGTGTAGCGACAGCGTCTAATGGAGCTTAATGTGAAGCAGGCGCAGGAGGCGCAGCGGGTGATTCTGGGGGAGGGGAAGCCTGCCGACTTCCCCCGTTCGATAATCTCAAGCTCCAGGCTGCATGCAGGCTATCTTTCGATAGGCGTGCCGAATCTTTCGATAAGGTAGAGGTGGATGATGTACTTGCGACTGACAGCTGATCAAAACCGCAAGCTGATCTGCGCTTGAGCTTCTATCCACAGAGCGCGACATGCTTCTGCCGGCCTACACGCGGTACACCGGGCAACTCACCACAGAGCGCAACAACGACAGGGATTTCAACTTGTCGCAGGGGTTGCTACTTTGCTCCGAAGGGCTTGCCGCGCACCGCAGTGTAGACGGCATCGAAGGTGCTCAAGCCATGAAGATTCGGGACGCCGTCAATGGTGATCGGATCGCCGATCGACAGCACCTTGCTATCCGCGTTGGTGAATACTGGCCATGTGAGCAGGCCTGGGCCGTTTGGATCTCCTGACTTGGCAAAGTTGACCCAGTAGGTAGACATGTCCTCCGCCACTTTCTGATCGGCTGCAGTCCAGCGCCACGGCTCCTGGTTCAGGTGGTCGAAGACATACCAGAGTTCGGCGTAGTGGCTCGCGCCCCAGCCTGCGTAGATGGAATCGGCGGGGAACGGGGGCTGCTGGCGGAAGGAGTAATAGTAGACGCTGCTCTTGCCGGTGCTGGCCTGCAGCCTTGCCCAGGCCCACATGTCCCATCCGAAGCGGAGGTCGCGTTCGAAATCGAGCCGCGCCTGCTTCGCCTGTGCGTCGGTTGTATAGGGATAGGCCGCGACGAGTGCAGGGGGAAGCTGGCCATCGCTGCGCTCCAAATCGCTGTTGAACGTAGCGGCCGTCACGTGGAGGACATCCACGATGGCGCGTGCTTCCTCGGCGTTCGAGCCAATCAGCAGTGGAACATCGTTCTGCTGTCCTGCCGCGAATGCCTCGTAGGGCGAAAGGGGAAGCACATAGGGTTCGATCACCGAATGAACAATGCCGTCGGCGTTGCCGGTGAGCCGTGCGGCTGGCAGTTGACGTAGCTGCTGCAGCGATGTTGCACCCAGCGAGGCGGCATATTTTTCGCCATCCTGTTCCGCATTGGCGAGCAAGTATTTTGGTGCGAGCTGAAGCGGCTCAAAGAGTCCGCCGCTTTCTCCGATGGCGCGCTGAAACAATCCTTTCGCACGTGGCGAGGCCATGAGCATACTGACCGACATGGATCCTGAAGACTGGCCGGCGATGGTTACATTCTTCGGGTCACCGCCAAAGGCAGCGATGTTTCTTTGAACCCATTCGAGGGCTGCGATCTGATCCATGAGGCCATAGTTACCCGACGAGTGATGCGGTGACTCTCGGGTCAACTCGGGATACGCAAGAAAACCAAGCGGGCCGAGTCGATAGGCAATCGTGACAACGATGATGCCTTTGTGTGCCAGCTTGTCGCCCCAGTACAACGGCATCGAGGACGAGCCGTTGATGTAACCGCCGCCGTAGATCCAGACGATGACCGGCAAGTGTTCGTGCGCGCTGCTGGCGGGTGTCCAGATGTTGAGATAAAGACAATCTTCACTCACCGCTGGCGGCGTCTCACCCGGCATCGAGACGCCGTCCTGCATGCATGATGGAGCGAATGCGTCGGCTTTACGTATGCCACTCCAATGCGCAACGGGTGCGGGTGCGCGCCAACGGAGATCTCCGACTGGCGGGGCAGCGAATGGAACCCCTTTGTAGATGTTCAATCCACCTTCGTGCACGCCAGAAATCGTGCCGGATTCCGTGGAGGCTTGAGGAATTTGCGCCTGCGTCGCAGGGAGTGTTAGTGAAAGGGAGAAAAGTAGCAGCGCACGTAGGAAAGCGTAGGAGCTGAACATCGCATGTTGACTTTCTAGTCGTCAGATGCCTGCGACCATTGTGTCTGTCGAAGGCTAGCTTCGCAGACTGACCGGGAAGCGAAGATGCCAAAACAACTGTGAGGATGCGGAGAGCATAAAAAGAGAATTCGGATAAGTTGAATAATCTTCTGTCTCGCAATACGCTCCGCAATCTGGTTTTGTTCCCTACGTTCAAATACGCATAGTGCCATGAGGCGTTGCTCTCTTGATGTGAAATCGCCAATGAGAGCTGCGACGAATCCAAGGGACCTTTAGGTGTTGTTTGGGATAAAGCTAGCGACCCTCTTTGCGGTTGCGGATTATTAAGCGGGAGACGAAAAACACAAGGAACACCAAACCTGCGCCCAGCAGGAATCCATACCAGAAATCATTCGTTAGCATGCTGAAGAGAATAGCATTCGCCGCAAAAACCAGTTCGATAAGGACTGGGCCGCTGGATTTCGCGTGCCATTCCCTCTGGATCTCGTTGAAGAAAGAGTGACAAAGCGTGGACAAGGCAGAGACAAGCGCGCGGCCGACAGTCCTTACACTTTGGGTGGTTAACGAAAATGTCCACTCAAAAGGTACATGTGAAGCTCTTCAATTATCTTGTTACGTTTTCAATCTCTCTTCTATTGCTGATGGGAATTGCCATCGGCCAGACCCCGGGTACGGGCGCGATCTCAGGCATTGTGTACGACCCGACGGGACGTGTTGTGCAAAACGCGGAGGTTCTGGTTTCGAATGAAGCGACGCACGCAGCTCGGAAGGTAACGACAACCGCCGAGGGATTTTACCGCGTGCAACTGCTGTCGCCAGGGCACTACTCGGTGATGGTGACGTCCGTAGGGTTTGCACCGCATACTTCGCAAGCTATTGAGGTGACGGTGAGCGAGACGACATCGCTGAACGTGTCTCTGACGGTTGCTGCCGCGAGCGCGAGCGTGCAGGTTTCGAACGATGCTGAGGTGGCTGAGTTGGAGAGCTCGACGCTTGGCGGGCTGGTGAACGAAACGGCTATCCAGGGGCTGCCGCTTTCCAATCGTAATTTCACGCAGATTCTCGGATTGTCGCCAGGCGTGGTCGTGGATCTGCCGAACGCGACACTGATGGGGACAGGGTCGCAGAACGTGGCCTCTGATGGGGCGACTCCGACGGCGAACAACTTTCAGTTCAATGGCGTAGACGCCAATAACCTCGTGGAGAACTCGTTTGCTATCGCCAACACGTCAGAGGTCGGCGTAGCGATTCCTGCGCCGGATGTGATCGAGGAGTTCCGGGTGCAGACCGCAAACTTCGACGCTGCGTACGGGCGAGGCACCGGAGCGAATGTCGATATGGTGAGTAAAAGCGGCACCAATCGGGTTCATGGCAGCGCCTGGGAATTTGTCCGCAACAATATTTTCAATGCGAACGACTTCTTCCTGAAGCAGGCTGGACAGCCCCGATCGGAGTTGAAGCACAATCAGTTTGGCGGAACGGTTGGCGGGCCTATCGTACGAGACAAGACATTTTTCTTTGTTGGCTATGAGGGCCTGACTGAGGTGAACGGCTTGAGCCCGGGGTCGAAGATAACAGCGATCTATCCGCTGCTGACGTCGGACAGGTCGGCGGCGGCGCTGGGTGCGTTGTTCTGTCCCGCAAACCATTTGAATAACATGGGGCAGCCTGCGTCAGGTTATCTGACACTGGCCGGTGGTACACAGGTTGCGTGCGATGGCTCGAATATTAATCCGGTAGCGCTTGCGGTCCTGAATGCAAAGCTTCCCAATGGGCAGCTGGCAGTACCGAACCCGCAGGTAGCATTGCCGAACACGGGTCCCGATGCGTCGGACCAAATGCCTATGGGGCAGTCGACGTTTTCGATTCCGGGGCGCTTCCGTGAGGATCAGTTTTCGATCAACGGCGATCAGATGCTGAGTCAGAAGAACACGCTGGCGGGGCGTTTTTTCTATTCACGTGCGACCCAGTCTCAGGCGTTTGAACCGAATGCCGCGGATGTTCCGGGTTGGGGTGGACAGCAACTGGCGCGGAACACAATGTTTGTGCTGGCGGATACCCACGTCTTCGGCTCGAACTTATTGAACATCGCGCGATTTGGTTACATGCGCTTCGATGGCAATTCGAGCATTGTGAATCCGCTTACTGCGGAAGCCATTGGAATCGATACTCCGACAGGTATGGTGGGGCCCGATTCTAACGCTCCAGGCATCTGGGCCGGCGGACTGATGATTGGCGATGCTGGCACACCCTCGCAGTGGCAGGTCACGAATTCCTTCATCTACCAGGACACTGTTTCGTGGACGCGCGGCCGGCACAATGCGCGGTTTGGTGTGGAGTTCAAGCGGCACGAGGTGGACGAAGATCAACCGGTGGAGACGGACGGTCTTCTGCAGATTGCGACCTTCAGCGATTTTCTGGTTGGACAGAGCGCGGCGCAGAACGGAAGCCCTTCGGGGCTAAGTAATGTGACGAGCTCTACGGCGGGTGGAGGCATCTTCCGCAGAAACGAACGGTATACAGATTTTGCCGGGTTTGCGCAGGACGATATCAAGCTCACAAAGCGGCTGACGATTAATGCCGGCTTGCGCTACGAGATCTTCAGCGCTCCGATAGAAACGGACGGTCGGCTGGCGAACTTCAACGCGAACATCGCGTCAACGGGACCGGTTCCGGAGACGGGCACGTTTAACGGATTCACGATGCCGTCGAACTTCACTGGAACGGTGCCTGACGGAGTGGAGAAGACATCGTTCCCAGGACTCTATAAGACACCCCTTGGAGATGTTTCGCCTCGATTTGGATTTGTATGGCAGGTGACGGACAAGCCGGTGCTGGTAGTTCGTGGGGGGGCCGGTATTTACTATGACGAGCATTCAGGCAACATTGCGGAACAGACTCTCACGCAGCCGCCATTTGCGTCGCTGCAGATTCTTTCCGGGAGCCAGAGTGCCGGGGCTACGCTGCAGAATCCATTTGTTCCTCACGTGCTGCCCACTTCGAGTTATCCAGTCTTCACGCCGCGCACACCAACGTCCACTCCGTTCATCGAAGGTACGAACCCGAACCTGGTGGATGGCAGGACCACTGAGTACAACCTGAACATCCTATATACGCTGGGGCGTGGTTATCTCCTTGAAGTGGGGTATGTGGGGACGAATTCGAATCACCGGTCTGGGCAGATTGAGTTCGATCAAGCTTCGTTGGCCAGTCCCGAGAACCCGGTGAACGGGCAGACGAACAACTCCATTGCGAATGCGGCACTGCGTATGCCGATTCAAGGCGTGAGTGAAGGCTCATTGTTTACGGACTCAGTCTTCGTCGCAAACTATAACGCCTTGCAGGTGAGTGTCACCCGAAACATGCGACACGGATTTCAGTTCCAGGGTAGTTATACCTGGTCGAAGAACCTCGACGAGGTAGCCAATGAGACTGGAACGGATGTCTTCGAACTCCAGTTGCCGACGGACAATCAACATAATCTGTTGACATCCTATGGCTTAGCTGGGGACGACCGCGACCAGCGTGTCGTGTTCAACTTCACGTGGCAGACGCCGAAGCTCCATCAAGGTCCAACGGTGACTCGCTATCTGCTCAATGACTGGGTGTTTTCGGGGATAGGCGTGTTCCAGTCGGGTATTCCTCTGAGCGTCTTCGACGGTAATGCGGGTTCCGTATATGCGCTGCTTGGAGGAGAGGTTAGAGCCGAGCGGACGGGTAGTAATCCATCGACACACGGGTCGTTGTTCTCTCGCGTGCAGAATACGTATCTCGACGCATCTGCATTTACGCGAGCTCCCGAGGCGCCGAACGGGACGAGCCTTGCCGATCAGGATTTCGGCAACAGCGGTGTAGGTATTGTGCGCGGCCCCGGACAACACAATGTAGATATAGCGATTGAACGCCTGTTTCCGATCAAAGGCGGAAGCGCCTTCCTATTCCGGGCAGAGGCCTTTAACCTGACGAACACGCCGCAGTTCGCTAATCCGAACACCAGCCTGGGTTACACCGATGCGACGCAGGAAAACCCGGTGGCGAGTCCTACTTTCGGCAAGATTACATCGACTGTAACCAATCCGCGCATTATCCAATTCGCGGCAAAGTATCAGTTCTAACGCGAAGGGCGATGATGACGATCCAAGAAATCGAAGCGGCGTGCGATGCGCAGCAACCCCTGGATTTTTCCAGGCACGAAGTTGAAGCTCCCGCACTTTCGCTGAAGAAGATGTTTTACCCGCTTGGTTTTCCTGCCGAGGTGAGTACGAACTGTACTGAGGTGGTTGAGATCATGGACGAGCTGTGGGGGAAGTTCGGGAAACAGTACGACACCGAGCCTATTCTCGCGGAAGTTCATGTGGTTGAGGGAGGTTCTGCGGAGTGCCCGCCGCCGCCGGTCTATCGATTCATTTCGCCGCTGCATTTGGCGGTTGCGGATGGAGACAACTACTGCATCAACGATCTGCAACGAACCAGGTCGCAGATGACGCTCTCACGAGCGGCACTCCGGAACAGGCTTTATGCAGGGTATTTCTTTCTAGGCACGCCGGTTACACACGTAGCGACGCGGTTCACGACGGCGGTGCACGCGGGGTGCGTCGCTCTGGATGGGAAGGGGGTGTTGCTATGCGGCGACTCGGGTGCGGGCAAGTCGACTCTCTCCTATGCGTGCGCTCGAGCGGGATGGACGTATGTTGCGGATGATGGGAGTTTTGTGCTCAACGATCGCGAAGACCGCATGGTGACAGGCGATTGCCATCATGTGCGTTTTCGTCCGGCAGCGGCGGATTTGTTTCCGGAGTTGAAGGGAATGGAGATTACGCCACGGGCTGCGGGTAAGCCTTCGATCGAGTTGCCGACATTACCCATGTCGCACATGCAATGCGCGCAGACCGCGCACGTGGATTACATCGTGTTTGTAAACAGGCATTCGGGAGGACCGCAGGAGCTTAGACCCTACCGCAAGGACGTGGCACGGTATGCCATGCAGCAGACGTTTTATGGAATGCCAGAGATGCGCAAGAAGCACAACGAGACAATCGAGCGCTTGCTCGAAGCCGAGGTCTTTGAGCTTCGATATACGGAGCTGGATTGGGGCGTTGAGCGTTTGCAACGGTTGGTCCGGGAGGGAAGATAGTGGAGCCGCTGACGGCTGAAGTGGGGGCAAGGAAGGGAACTCCTCTCTGGAAGAATCCTGCTGCGTGGCTGCGGGAGAAGGAGTTGAGCCGAGGCTTCTGGATATTTTTCACGGCCGCCTTCTTTTTCGATTTTGGCTTTTCGATTTATGTCTTTCTCTTCAATCTTTACCTGTTGGATCTTCACTTTAACGAACGGGTGATGGGGCTAATCGGTGGGGCCGCGACATTGGGGTCGGTAGTGGGGACGCTTCCTGCGGGCCTGCTGGGACGGAAGTTCGGGATTCGACCGCTCATGATCGTCTGTTTCATCGCATCAACGGTGCTCTGCGCTTTACGTGTGGTGTTCGTGTGGGAGAGCGCTCAGCTTGTGCTGGCATTCCTGAGTGGGCTAGCCCTGTGTTTGTGGGGCGTCTGTTTTCTGCCGGCATTGGCGCGGCTTACGACGGAAGAAAATCGCGCTTCGGCCTTCAGTTTGATCTTCTCCGTGAGCATTGGGACGGCCACATTAGGCGGGATCGTGTGCGGATACCTGCAGCAGTGGTTGAAGTTGGCCGGGCTGGTATTGCAGCCAGTCGAAGTGAAACGAATGATTCTGCTTGCTTCCTGCGGCATCGCGGCGACGGGGTTGGCGGCGGTGCTGCGCCTGCAGATGCCTGCGGCTGTGCAGGAGGAAGAAGTGCCGCGGGAGAATCGCAGAAGACGTTGGATGCCACACCCCTTCCTGCTGCGCTACTTACCGGCGATGGCATTATGGACGGCGGTGATTGCGGCCTTCACGCCGTTTGCCAATGTATATCTATCGAAGAATTTGCATGTTCCGATGTCACACATCGGGCTGATCTTTTCGGTGGCCCAAGTTGTGCAATTTTGTGTGGGGCTGCTGACGCCTGTATTGTTTCGTCGGCTGGGAATGGTTCCTGGAATCGTTGTGACCCAGGTGGCAACGGCGGTGAGCCTGGGATGCCTCGCGGCGACGCACAATCCCCATGCGACGGTTGGACTTTACCTTGGTTTCTCTGCGTTGCAATGGATGAGTGCTCCGGGACTGTACAACCTGCTGATGAGCAAGGTGCCGGACGACGAGCGCAGCACGGCGGCTTCGGGTGCGTTGTTCTGCAACGCCGTGGTTGGGTCGGGAGCGACGGCAGGAGCGGGAATCTTGTTTGTTCGATTTGGCTATCCGCATGTATTGATGGGCATCGCGGTAATGGGCTTCGTGGTGGCGATGCTGTTCTGGTTGCTGGTGGGGGCTGTGGACCGTGGCGTGCCAATGCAGCCAAAGACCGGGGTTGGCTCGCTTAGAGAGATCGAGGTAGAGGGATGAAACGAGTGTACGCGGTGCTTGTTGTGATGATGGTTGCCAGTGCAGCAAAGGCCAGGGCCTTGCAGCCGGGTGGGGTGCAGCTTCTGTGCCATCGCACTGCGAATCAGGACGTGCCGGAGAACACGCTGGAGTCGCTGGAACAGGCGGCTCTGCTGGGCTGCAACGTGGTGGAGCTCGATGTGCGGCGCACGCTGGATGGAGAGTTGGTGTTGAACCACGACGGGGTTCTGGAACGGCTGACGGATGGCGTCGGAGAAGCGGAGACGACTTATTCCGGCGACCTGGAGCTGCGCGATTTTGGTGGATGGATGGGCGATCGTTTTGTAGGAATGCGGGTCGCCAGATTTGAAGATGCGCTGAGACTGGCTCGCGAGATGGACATCCGGCTGGTTGTGGACATGAAGACGAAGGGCATGGGCGCGGATGTGCTGGAGCTGCTGCAGCGCGAAGGCATGCTGGAGCGTGTTCAGTTCAATGGCGAGTGGTCGGATGTAAAGCAGCTCTATCCGGCGGCGACCGATGCAGGCACCGGGACCAAGTGGGTCCAGCCCGGAGTGACGGCTGAACAGGTAAAGGCATATCACCACGAGGGCAAGGCTGTCGTTGCGAACTTTTCCGCGAATGACCACCAGCTGGATCTGGCTGCGATGAAGGCTGCCGTGGCCGCGGGCGTGGATGGAATCAACGTGGACTATCCACGGCTGGGCGCGGATGCAGTGGGGCGGCCGGTAGAGCGGAAGATCCATGGGTTGGAGATCGAGGCCGGCTCGGGTGAGAGTCTGTCGCGAGCCAAGGCCATCCTGGCGCTGTCGAAGTATCGTGGGTTTCCTCTGCAAGAGAAGTTCGCCGGCTGGACGCTGGACGCTGACGACAACGTTTCGCGGGCGGCCGCTCTGGCGCTGGTAACGGCGCGGCCGCAACCGCCTTTGACGGTGTTTGCCGAGGCGTTGCGGTCGGAGCACAAGGGTGCTCGAGCCAATGCGGCGTGGGCCCTGGGAATGCTGCACGCACCAGCGAGTATGTTGTTGCCTCTGTTGCAGGACAAAGACCCACGCGTGCTGCAGGAGACGCTGATGGCACTGTCGCGCGCTCCCGGGGATGTAAGCGCGGCAGCGCTGTTGCCGTTGTTGTCGAATGAGACTGCGGCAGTGCGTGGGGCGGCGGCGCTGGCCCTGGCGCGGCACCAGCCCGAGGCGGCGCTCAAGGCCATTCCGGTGCAGATGCGGTTGGAGATGAAGGCCTCGTTGAAGCTGGGAGAAGACTATGAACGGCGCGGTAAACCACAGCTGACGCAGCCGGAGATCGATGAAATATCGGGCCGTTTCCGCAGTCAGATGAAGATGCTGCAGGCGCTCTCGATGTTGAAGGGACCGGGAGCGACCCAGGCGCTGGAAGAATTGGCGTTCGCGCCGGGTGAGGGATTCACACAGTTTGACAGTATGATAGCGGGATTCAAGTTGTGGGACAGGATTGGAGCGGAGGCGCAGCCAGCCATCGAAGCCCTGGGGTCGAGCGATAGCCAGATGGCGGACCGGACGGAATGGATGCTCGTGCAGGCGGGGCCAGCCGTGTTGCCGGACGTGAGGAAGGCGCTTGGCAGCGAGACGATGTCGGTTCGTGAGCGGGCGATTCGAATTGTAGCCTGGCAGGGGGATGCGGGATCTTTGGAGATTCTGCGGACGATGCTGAAGACGGATGCTCCAGACGCTGACCTGGTGTCGTGGGCTATCGAGAAGATCGAAAGTCTTCACCCTGAGGTATAGGCGCTGCTCGCTAACAACAAGGTTGTGGCAATGCGCTTACAGCTTTGTGACAACTCAGGTTCAAACCCTGCATAAGAATCGAGGGTGAGCCTATGCAGCACCCCTACGCGGACACGGAAAACTATTCTCTTAGCCGGACGCAGCAACTGCGCGAGGCCATCTTGCTGACCTTCTGCGACCCTGTGCCCACGGAGTGCGAGAGACTGCAGGACCTTGGCAGCAGGGAATGGCAATCGCTGCTTACGTGGCTGGATACCAGCGGAATGGCGCTTTATTTCCTTGACCGCCTGACGCAACTGGAACGATGCGAGATGCTTCCGCCGGCGGTGTTGGAGCGTCTGCGGCAAAATCTGCTGGATAGCACTGAGCGCACGAACAGCATGATCGCTGAATCGACAGCCATTCATCGCAGTTTCCAGGAAGCCGGTTTTTCCTATGCAGCCCTCAAGGGATTTTCTTTGTGGCCCGTCTCAGTGCCCAAGCCTGAGCTGCGCTCGCAACTGGATCTGGACTTCCTGATCGCGGCGGGGAACGCGTCAGAGGCGCGGCGGATTCTCGAAGCGCGAGGCTATCGCCTAAAAGCGATCAGCGGCCGTAGTTGGGAATTCAAGTCGGGTACACCCGGCGCGGCGTCCCTCAAAAATCTCTACAAGCCCACACTTCACCGCACCGTGGAACTACATCTGGAGATCAAGGATCGGGAGCCGGATTCGCTGTTGGCCCGCACAGGGAAGCTTTGCTTTCATGGCATCTGCATGCCGGTGCTTCACCCGGTTGATCTCTTCCTGGGGCAGGGGCTGCACCTCTACAAGCACGTGTGTGGCGAGTTCTGGCGAACGGCTCACTTGATTGAGTTTCGCCGACACGTCCTGGCGCGGTATGGCGACAGGGTTTTTTGGCAGGAGCTACGGTGGCTCGCCGAAGGCAACTTGCAAGCGACGGTCGGACTGGGTGTGATCGTCTTGTTGATTTCGAACACGATGGGCGATTTTGCGCCCGAGGAGCTTGCGTGTTGGACGGCTGATGCCTTACCGGTTCGGATACGTTTATGGGTTGAACGATATGGCCATCAGGCTGTCTTCGCCAGCCATCCCGGAAGCAAACTTTATCTGGTGCTGCAGCAGGAATTGGAACGTGCGGGCCTGGCGGCAAAACGGTCGCGACGCCATGCGCTGTTGCCCAGCCGATTGCCGCCGGCCATCGCTCATGCCTCGGCGAATGAAACTCTGGCGGCGCGTCTCGTCAGGTATCGCAGGCAAGGAGATTTCATTCTATTTCGGCTGCGCTTTCATCTTGTGGAGGGAATGCGCTATCTCTGGGAGTCCAACCGCTGGCAGCAATATGTCAACGGGCGTGATTCGTAGACGGAATACAGGGGAGTGCCTCATCTCAGCCTCCGCGTGATTTCAACTTCCTATGGAAAGGAGCAGACACCGAAGTCTCAATCTCATCCTGTTCGCAAGATCGTTCTTGTTCACGGTGTCCGGGCCCAAGGCTCAAGCCGTATTTGTGCGTCTCTTGAAGAGGAACCACATGGATATCGCAACGATCCAACCCAGCCATGATAGAGCCGACCAAACGGCGGATTGAGGGTGCACGACTCGCTTGAAGCCGCGCCACGCTGGGGTTTGCAGGATTCCAAAGAGGAGATGCTTGAACCCTTTCGGGCTATCCGGCATGGCATGCTGCTGCGCTGAAGTTATTTGCGCGTCAAGGATGAGATTCCCTCCGAACGCTACATCCCAGTGACTGAGAATGGCGTGGAGGACGGTACTGCCGCAGAGCCACGCGGATTGGTTTGCGAATTTACTGCCGCCTGGATACGGAGATTCTAAAGAGTCAAACGCGGTAACTCCGGGAGCTTGCATCGAGTAGTTGCTGGCAGTGCGGAGGACCAGAACTCGATTGATATCGACGCGATGAATGCCGGCCAGCCGCGTGAGGGCGTTCATGATGCCGGAATCCTCCATATCCGTCATCACAAAGTTTCCCTTGCCGCCTGTGTAAAGCCTCACAAAATTGTTGGCGAACTGCGTGAGAATTTTGCCGTGCCAGTAATGGTCGGATGCAAAATCATCGCCGAGCAGCACGAAGGGCGGACGCTGCGCGTTCGGGTACCCGACGTACGCTGCGCGAAAGGCGGCGGCGTCCGGATCGTCCGGTATCTTGAGACCGCGGGTTTGCTCGAAGGCCCAGGCAACCAGCTTTGCATTGAGCGGGAAGACATTGAAGCCGGGGCTGACCGTGGTTGGATTTGGCTGGGTAGAGCCGACGGGGAAGAGACCATACGGCCAGCCGGTTGGAGCTTCGCGTATATCGATCTCGCTCATGACGTCGCCGATCACATAATTAGCCCAGGCTGCGGAACCGATGGAGGCGTCTTCCGGGTCGACGCCCGCGACGCCAGTGATGATGAAGTATGCATGGGTGAGGTCGAGCCGCGGATCGAGGCCAATCGCCATCGTCGAGGCTGAGGCATTAATGAGCGTGCCGCCGCTGACCATACCGAGTACCGTGTGTTTGGCATTGGTGTGGACGGGCTGCGGAACGCCCGGCACGTCGAGTGCCTCCGTCAGATGTTCGCGGGTGCCCCAAAGCTCGAACTCTCCGGGAGAGGTAACTACGATGACCGCCCGAATCGGCCAAGGTTTTGGCAGCGGTTGCAGCGTGGGTTGGGGCTGTACGTTTGCCGGGGCGACAACGAAAAAGAGTGCAACGAGCACAGCGATGACCGAACTGCGGTTTGGGCTGACCATGCTTAGCTCCAGAATCATGTGGGGTTGGTTGGTCTGGTGGTGGTGCAAATCGAGCAGTCTCACAATGCATGTGCCCTCTCCGGCACCTCAACACACAGTTCCTTTTAGGGGAAAGAACTCATTATGTCGCGACGAGCCTGCATGAATGCGCCGACCTTTTCACATCTAGCCCGATTATCGTGATCATACATGCGATTTTTGTGATTTCGGTGAGGACAAATGTCACCAGAGTTTCTTCGTCTTGTCACATCTTCTCCATTCCTGGCGCTGTCGATCTGAATACTTGATTCTTCCGAGGCGGCGCCTAAAATACAGCAGGCAACCAAGATTCGTCGCCTTCATGTAGAAGTCCGCCATGTTCGCTTAAGGTCTTGACCTTTCCATGACAACTTGGGTGCCTGGTTTCGAATAAAGTTCGTTAGGTTCTCAGGGATGCAGGCAAGGACCGGCGCAGCGGTCTTCGCTAAGAGACGTTTAGGGGTGATACGGTGAAAAACGAAAATAGCCCAGTCTTGAGCCTCCCTCGCGTCGCAAGCGACAAAGGACTTGCGGCGGTGTTGACGTTTGCCTTCGCATGTATTTTCACCGTGCTATGCGGGACCTGGCCAGACATCTATAGTTTTGCCCGCACGTCTCAGCCGGGGGCGCCGCACCAGTTCCTCTCGTCGCCCGTTCGCCTCTCTGACGATGTCATGATCTCCCTCAGAGCCGGCTATATTCTGCGTGAGCGAGGTATTCCAGCGTTCAACCGGGTTGATGTAGCTCAGCCATCGACGTCCTATATCGCTCCGTATGTGTTTGCGGGTTTGCTGAAGGTTCTTCGGCCGAATGTCGCGATTGTTTTCTATGCGCTGTTAGGGCTCCTTTCTGTCGCGGGCACAGCGGCGATCATCGTCTGGTATTCAAGATCCACGGCCAACGCATTGCTTCTCGTGTTGTTGCTCCTGTCTACCTCGACCAACCTCATGTTCGCTCTCAATGGCTGGGATCACCTCTTTCAGGGATTCGCCCTGGCATGGGCAAGTGCCTTAGCCTTGAAGCCGGGAATGACCTCCCGCAGAATGTTCGCCGTGTCCTTTCTTCTGGTTCTCGGCTCGTTATGCCGGCCAGACGGCTTCATCCTTTCGCTTGGAGTTCTCGCAATCCTTTACCTGTCGGCCTCAAGGATCCGCCAATTCATCCTCTTCGGAGCAGCCCCGTACATGGTGATGGTAGGCGCAGCTCTCGCCCTGAATCTCCACCAGTTCGGCCATCTCACGCCGACGACCGCGAGACTAAAGTTTGGCGGCGCACCATCTCTTGGCTACATCCTGAAATACATCGTTGCGAATGGGGTCCTCTCCTACAGCGCTCTGACGCTGCTGGTGATGTTGACCGTCTTCTATTTCGCATTCTCGCGCACGATGCCGGGGGCAAAAAGCCGCATCGTTATCAGTTGCTGCCTAGTTACAGCTGCGATCGCGTTGTATAACAGTGACTATCTCAGCGGGGCGCGGATGATTTGGTCGCCAGTATGCGCAGTGGCTGCCCTCATCGCCGTTTCATCCCCCGCGTTGTTCTTCTCTGCCCAACGCCGGCTGAAACAACTGCTGGACATCACCCCCGCGTACAAGCATCAACCTTCTGCTTCGCCCTCTCGGTACGCGACGGCGGGATTTCGCGCGTTTCTGGCCTTCATGGCGGTAGTCGTCCTG
>Ga0302230_10000871_pt1 | contig 21961 bp, 40 predicted proteins | sample II_Palsa_N2_1_FD_193523 | JGI IMG/M metagenome (GOLD analysis project Ga0302230, IMG submission 193523) | Peat permafrost microbial communities from Stordalen Mire near Abisko, Sweden - II_Palsa_N2_1 | ecosystem: Environmental > Terrestrial > Soil > Palsa > Peat permafrost | place: Sweden... | reverse complement strand
CTTTACACAAAAAAAAAAAAAAAAAAACGCACAAATAAAGTTTCCTTACGGCTGGAAAACAGGGGCTCCTCGTTCGATTTGCGATCACTTGTGGGCAAGAGTTCCTCCATGCCCGTGGCCAGCTGGGTGAGAAACTCACTGTCGCTTAGAAACTTGACGCCTTCGTTGGTTGCGAGCATGGTTTCGATAAAGAGACACCCGGTCTTGACATAGCGAAGCGAGCTTGCTTCCTGTGGGAGGTCGGCAAACTGCCGACTATGTGGAAGATAGCACGACCACAACTTGCGTAAAAACTTGTTGTTGATGCTTTCGTCCACACGCTTGGAGTTGAGGAGAGGGCCTTGAAGGAGCTCATCGATGGCATCCCAATTCCACTTGTGGAAAAACTTTTCAGTGAGGACGAGCGACTCCTTGACGAGGGCATTGAACTGTGTGTCGTCGACTTGCAAGCTGATGGACAGTTTGACCTTTTTTAACACCCGATAAGCCTCGTCACCCAGAAAAGAAAAAGAAAAACAAAAAAAACCTTGGAGACAATCTCGCTGACACGATGTTGCTGCGTCTCGTACTGGCTCTGGAGGAATGGGATCCAGTTGCTGCCCTGCTGGTCGAGCACAGGCCGATCTTTGCTCCTCAAAAGCTTTTCGAGCTGAGAGATCGCCGCTGTTGCGTTGTTGCGCATGGTGTCGTCTGTAAAAGTGACTCCAAGATTGAAGAGCGACGGCAGCAGCTGAACGCGCATGGCGTACGAACGTGGGAGTAACCTATCGGAAAGTGTTCTCAGCAACTATTTCTCTTTTCGTCGTAGCACACACCTGTCGACCAGGCTAAGAATGCGACCCAACAAGATCGTGCCACGCACTGCCAGGAACTTGTTTGCAGACTTGCTGATGTCGATCAGTGCCTCCAGCAAACCTCCGTCGATGAACGCAAGTAGCAAAACAGACAGATAGTTGGAGAGCAAATCCTGTCGGAATCCGGGAAGTGGAGGCAGGATCCTAACGCAAGTATTTCAGGAAAAAGAAAACAAACAACAAAAAACCGTCCGTACGTTTCCAGGTGCTCGGAGAAGAGCTTGGTCTGGTTTCGGATATCCGAGGGCTGTTTCAAGGCCATCGCAAAGTCATCCGACCATTCGGGTGTTTGCAAGCGGAAGATTTCGAAAAACAGCTCGAGAATCGTTCGTTTCGTGTCCTCGTAGGGCAAATAGAGAGCGTCCACCTGAATAGCAAACATAAGAGGGAAGAAAGAAACAAACCATGGGCCTTTACTAATGAACGAATCGCATGCGTCTCTGGTTGACAGAGGTAGATGATGCCTGTCCAAGTTTTCAAAAGCGACGTGATTACTTGCACGCTGGGGCCAAGCTTGAGGTCGTCGTTGGATACTTTGCTGTTGTGTGTGTCTGTGAGTGGGGCCATGATTGTCTCCAGATCAACACCAGGTCGGATGAACGATCGCGTGGCCTCTGTGTCCAACAAAGCAGCCACGGTCATCGACAGGATCAATGCCTGCTCTGCTGTCGCATCCAGCATCGCGTTGAAGATCTACCAAGTCAAAATCCCATTGATTGCTCCAATCCTTGACTTTTACGTGTGGTCATACGGTTCTAACGCCACGGCACATTGAAAGGAGCTCAATGTTGTAGAAGGCAAGTTCACACAGCGTTTCCAAGCACACCGATGCCATCTTGTCATCCGGTGTCTCTGAGATTGCGACGAGAGTGGTGACGATGCCCCTAGGCGCGAGGTCAGCACCACCTATGGACAACAATGAGTATTCTCCCCTCTCTCTCTCTCTCTCTCTCAAGAAAGAAGGAAAAAAAAAAAGAGCGATCGGACCTTCAATGCACAAGAGGGCACGCGTCAGCTTTAGGGCTTGCTCGCGCTCAGTGTCCAAGCGAGTATCACGCACGAGGGATCTTACGATGAAGAGGTCAATATTTTGGGAGTACAGCTCCTGAACGGCCTGCTCGTCCACAACGAGATGGCGAAGGGCGCGAAACGTGCTAGCCCTAATGTCCTTTGAGTTGTCGTTCAACAGTGCGCGCAGCACTCGCACAACTGTCTCGCGCGGCTGGTATTCGTCAATCGCAGAAATCGTCTGTGTTCAAAAACATTGGTTGTTAAGAACCAAAAAAAAGAAGGAAAAAAAAAACAACGTGTCGCCACCTTCAGAACGAGTGCAAACTTGTTGAGCTGCTCTAGTTTGTCCTGCACACTGGTCGTGTCGCTCTTGATAGTCAGCAGGATATCCTGGATGATAACCGAGTTGCTCCTAGAGTCGTTGAGATGGTCGGCGAGTTTTTTGAACGCATTGGCCGAGCCCATCGACGGCGCGCGCTTGTAACCCGCGACTGTACACATACCAGATTGAGATAAAAAGAAAAAAAAAGGTGTGGGGGACAGAGCAACCATTGCGCGGCCTCGCCGGGGAACTCCTCGATGACAGGTTCTGCGACGACGTGGACCGCCGATGGATGCCCCCCGCAACGTTGGAGCTGGTGTGCAGCAGGCTCTTTCTCCTCTTTGCGCCACCCGCTTTTAGTGCGGCCAGTTGCATCGTCAGTGCGGCGATCTTTGACTCGGCGGCCTTGAGCTGTAGCTCTACATCCTCCGTGTTGGGCTCGGAGCCCTTGCCTTCCTCGTAGAATGACTTTTTGGAGGGAGGGTAAACAAAGGGTGAGTGGTCGTGATTTTCTTCGCCTGCCTTCACCTTGAGCATGCTCTGCGCACCCTGCTTGATCTTGGTCTCGATCTGCAACTGCTCCTCGAGACGTTGCATCTGGTACAGGGCGTGTTTGGTGTTACATGGCTCTCCCCCAACCCAGCACCCGCTGTCACGACAAAAAAAAACGACGCACGCTTACCTCGCGCTGCAGCTCCAACAGTTCCTCCTCCGTGTGCTGTTGCAGGTGGCTCTGCACCTCGTGGCTGTCGGGCACGGCGTCCTTGGGGGCCGTCGGCTTGCTTGAGAGCAGCGCAGCCACACGGTCCGCGCCCACCAGAGGCAGAGGCTCGAGCACCGCGGACATTTTGCAAAGTACCCGACCCTGGGCATGCCTCCGAAAACCAAGGTGCCGCCGCGGCAGGCGGTTGCCCCCTCCTCCCTGTCCTCCGGCCGACGGATGGCGGCAGTGGCGGCAGTACTGGTTGCAGCGGTCACATGGTGGTGGTTGGCCGCAAGGTCGACGCGCCCGGCTGTAGCCATCGCCGAGATGGACTGGTCGTCGCCATCGACCACCTTGTCGCCACAAGAGCTCGCAAAGCATGGCAAGCCCGTGCTCGTGCATGGATCCGTCGCGGCTACATGGCCGGCGCTCTCATCGTGGACGCCACAACGGCTGGGCGAGCTGTCGCCCCGATTGCCCAACGTGTATCGGCAGCGGAATCCGTACTTTCGACACTACGCCAAGAACAAGGCACGGATGTTCCAAAAATAAACAATGAAATACTGAGACTTTCCCTAACAGCCGTTCGAGACACTCCTGGGCACGCGCCCCACTTTTGAGACACTCAACATGACGGGAGCCGAGTTTGCAGCCTCTGCCTTTGGCGACCAAGGCGTCGATCGCGAGTACTACTACTGGGCAGGCCCTGTGGCTCTACTGGGCCCGGCGATGGCGGGCGATGTCGAACCGCACAGTCCCCTCGTGCTGAATCCACAGGAAAGCTACTTTAACGCTTGGATTTCGTCCAAAGGGGTGATTGCGTCGTGCCACTACGACATGTACCACAACTTTTTCGTCCAGGTGAGCGGGCGCAAACGGTTCACGCTCTTCCCCCCGTCCGACTGGCACAACTTGCAGGTTTTCCCGATCTCGCACCCGAGCCACCGGCAGTGCCAAGTCAACATGCTGGACCCCCACGACACCGCCGAGCTCGAGCGCGCGACTGGCACCGGTCCGATCGTCGTCCAAGTAGGGCCGGGCGATGTCCTGTACCTTCCCCCATTCTGGTTCCACCACGTCGAAGCGCTGGACGCGTCGATGTCTGTCAATGTATGGTCGTACACTCGTGACTTTTCCGACGCGCACGGCATCTTCAAGCTGCCCGTGCCCTTTGAAGATGACTGGCCTGAGCGACTCAAGTTTACCGCGGTCTTTGCCTACATTGGCAACTTGGCCGAGCGTTGCGACGTCCTCGACACGAGCACGGACGATTACATCACTGCCATGGTGACTGCGCGCTTTTTGACCCTCCGTCCCGCCGAGCTTCTCAAGGCATTCAACCGGGCCAGCGCCACATCACGCGACCGGTATGTTTGTGCGACGCCATGGGAAGACCAGCCATCCATAAAGGCGCTCGGCGGTGCCAGCGGAGCTCAGGCGCTGCGCGACAAGTTTGCCAAGAGGAGCACCGAAATTTGTAAACGGCTCCTAAAGGTGCCGAAGGCACAGCGGTCCATCCTGCTTGAGGACTTTATCGAAGAGCTCGTCGAGTACTCTGCCGGCCCTCAGAACGTGCTTGCGTACCTGGAGACATGCTACGCCCCCGCATCGTTGTAGTTTAATCTTGCTTCTTAACAAAAAAAAAAAAAAAGAGATTTTTTATTATTTAGTTTGGCTGGAGCAAGGGTTTCCTCAGGAGATCGTTGTAATGGACAGGTGCAAAACAACGGCCCAAACGCTCAAAGGTCTCGCCTGTGATGGCTGGAATATGGAGCAGCGCTTGTTCATCCGCGCGGGTAGGGCCAACGTTGACGATCACCACAGGAACGTTTTGCCGCGCTGCTGCGACAATGAAACGGTACACCGAGTAGACCTGGAGAGACGTGCCTGCAGCAATGATCCCGTCCGACTTGGCCACGACATCAAAGGCCTCGTCCACGACCGACGTGGGCACGTTTTGGCCAAAAAATACAACATCGGGTTTCATGACGCCGCCGCAGCAAGGGCAGCAAGGCAGATGGAAATTCTGGTAGTCATCCCGCGTCACGATCTCTGAGTCGCCATCGGGTCGTGTAGTCGAGTTTGTTGTTGCCGGTGTGGTGAAGGGGTCGTTCTTGAACGACACAACCTCTGGCGACACCCTGCAAGGAAAAAATAAATGCACCCAAGCTGCTGGTCAGCTATACGTACACCCACGACGGGTTCATGTCGGCCAGGCTGTGCTGGAAGTCCTCGCGCGAGACCTGATGCTTGCACGTGAGGCAGCTTACGGTGAACTGCGAACCGTGCAGCTCGATCACCCTGGAGCCGTGCGACTTGTGGTGCAAGCGATCGACATTCTGTGTGATGATGTTTGAAACATAGCCAGCCTGCTGCAATGCCGTGATCCCGTAGTGCGTCCGGTTGGGTTTGACCGACGAAAACACACCCCAGCCGGTGAACGAGCGCGCCCAGTAGCGCCGTCGGACGGCCTCCACCTTTGTGAAATCTGCGTACGTCACAGGTTTGTGGCCCTTTGAGTAGGCACCGTTCGGCGACCTGTAATCGGGGATCCCAGACTCGGTACTGCCCCTCTTCCTGCGTTAGCGATGTAAACTGACGAGGTAAAGCTACCTGCATCCGGCGCCAGTGACCAGCGTAATGTTGCGCCGCTGTCTGCAAACACAGGGTCAACTCTTCAAAAGACGGTGAGACGTACGACACAAACTGCTCGAGCAGTCGGTGCAGCTCCTCCGGGTAGGCCTCGGGGCTCGGTGGAACCGTGCTCCCCGCACCCCACCGCATCGGCAGGACAGGGGTGGAGGTTGCCGTTGCCAAGGTCGTCGAGCACAGCGACGCAGACCTCAGAACGCGTGACGTCATTTCACGTCCTGGTAGGGATGTCTTTTTATTAATCATGGTTCCCTTTTCGTTTTCTCAGATTGCGCGTCGCGCTCTTGTCCACCCGTCATGAGCGAGCCAAAGCTGACGCGCGTGCAAAAGGCGTGGAAAGTGGTACGTCGGCCGTGACCGCAGGGTGCCCCCCCTAACAATCGGCCTCAAACGTGTAGGAGTTTTTCAAGGACCGCAATGACCTCGTCGTGGATGACACAAACATCAAGCAGAGCGTGCACATCCACAAGTGCGAGAACTGCACGGTGCAGGTCAAGGGCAAGGTGAACGAGATCCTGATTGGTACGGCGCATGCGATTTCCCCCAAACTGAGCCCTCGGATGCAGACCAGTGTGACAAGGTTTCGCTGCTGTTTGAGGGCGTGATTGGCTCGTGCGATATTGTCAACTCGAAGAAGACAAAGGTGCAGGTCACCGGCGAGGCACCGGCGATCCAGGTCGACCGCAGCCATGGCTTGACGATCTACTTGTCGCGCGAGTCGAGCGCGATCAACATTTTCACCGTCCTGTCCACGGAGGTCAATGTCGTGACCGAGTCTGAGGAGATTGAAGGTCCCCAGGTGTGTTTTTTGATGTTTTGTCGAATTTCCTAGCTGGCGATAAACCCCTCGTTGCAGAAGGAGCAGACCGTCCCGCAGCAGTTTGTCAGCAAGCTCGTCCGCGGAAAGCTTGTCACGACCCCGATCGAGCTTTGAAGGAGGATGTATTTTTTTTTTATTTTACGCGTTCAAACAATACATGAGAATTTCGCTGGTGGTGTGGCGGGGGAGGGAAGGAGAACAAAAAACTGCTTGCGTGTTTACTTTATGCCCTTGACCTTGCGCACGAGAATCGTGGCGACAAGGATGTACGAGGCACCGAGGAGCCAGATGACCGTGTAGCCCAAGCACTGAACGCCGTAATCGCCCCCAATGGTTTGGAATAGGTCGAGCAGGACGCCCGCTAGCGGTGTCGCCATGACCTGACCCAGAATCAACGCAGTACTCCACAGGGCAATGTCACGAGCAAAGTCATCCTTGGAGGGGAGGACGTCCATTACCTTTTGAAAACAGCAAAGGTTTTTTTTTTAGTGACATTCACGCGCAAAAAAACAAACCATCGCAAAATCGACTGCGAGGAAGCAGCCAAACCCAATGCCGAGGCCTCCACCTGCGACGGCCGCAAGGACGAATGTTCGAATGAAAATGAGGGATAAAAACACGACCGTCATAATGGCACCGCTGGCATACATAAGCACTCGTCGTCGTCTGTGAGGAGGACATCCATGTTTCTTTCAATACCGTAAAACGAAGAAAAAGAAGAAGACGAAAAAACTCACCCGCCCAGCTTGTCCGAGATGATGCCACCGAGGAGAGCGCTAAACGTGGCGCAGATGAGCATGGGCAGAATGACGATTGAAACGGCGGTTTCAGGGCTCATTGGCTCACCATCAAACTCGGGCAAGGATACGCAGTCTGCCAGGTAGTATTGAAGGAACTCCTAAAAAAGAAGAAACAATTTTAATTGAGAACAAAAATCTAGATCGTACCTGAACAGTATACTGTCCGAGCTGCATCAACAGGCGGATCAAAAACACCCAGCGGAAATCGACATTGACGATCATCGGCTCAAACAGGGGGTAGACGATTGTCGCGTAAGTCCACCTCCAAGCATACAGGGCCTTGCTTTGTGCAACTCGGTCATAGCTCTTGTCAGCCGCGAGAACTTTCTCCCGGCTCGCTAAAAACAAACAAACAAACAAACATATTAAAATTCGTTTTGGTTTTGGTTTTGGTTTTAAAGAAAGAGAGAAAAACACCTACTTCGTTCGGCAGCTTGGATGCGTGCCAAGTCTTCTCGCGTGAAGGAGGGTTCCTTGATGAGATACAGCGTGACCAGGAGCGAAACAGCATAGATTCCCAGCATGAGACCAAACGAGCCGAACGAGCCCAGTGTAGAGTAAAACAGCCCTAAAATTATTGGAATGAGGAGAGGGACAAAAGTTTTCTTGCGTACCCAAGATTGCCCCAGACAAGGCTCCTAGTTGACTGATGGCACCCATGACGGCCGACCCTTTACCGCGCTGGTTGCTATTGAGGATATCTGCAAACAGACCATTGAAAGGAACGCTCACTACGACCTGTGTACGAAAAAAAAAAAGGGGGGGGGGTTAATTTTCACGAAAATAAATTAATTTTTTTCTGTAACGGCACATTGAGAATCGTGAGAATCGCATATCCTGTGACATAAACGGCGAGTGACTGCGCGCCTGCCAGCAAAAAGGTAGTCGGGACGAGAAGGACGGATCCAGCGACAATCTAAAATTTTCCAGATTGATAAAAGAAAAGGTAAAAAAAAAAAGACCGACCACGCACCCAAGAATAGCGACGTCCAAATGGTGAGTAGACGTGATCGCACGCATAGCCGAGGAAGATGGATGCGATGAGGTTGACGGCGCCGCCGACAACGAACAGGACAAAGAGACCAAAACCCTTATCCTCCTCGCCGGTAAGCGCCTTGACCTGGCTGGGAACGGCAATGACAAGCATCTGAAGATAAGCGTGAATACACAAACGAGAACCCAGAAAAAAAAAAGGAAAGAAAACTAACCACAAATCCGTAGACGGTGTAACCAAACCAGAACGCATTGAGTGCCATCATGTGAGCCCAGTCGAGGTCCGGGCGGTTCGCCTGCTTTCGTCCGGTGACAATTTCATTGGCAGAGCCTGCCTGCACGGCCAACTCGACACCGGCGGCGTCAGGACGAGCATACAAGGCCACATCCTCATCCTCGTGGGTCAATTCTGCCATCTCGTACGCCTTTGAGCCTCCTGATAGGTGGCCTGCATCTTGCACGGCAATGCCGCCTGCACCGGCTGCGCCGAGCGCGATGAAGCCCGTTTCCGCCTAAAACATCCCAAAGAAATGAATAACGCAAGAAGAAACCATGCCGGCGTACGAGATCCTTGACGACGGCAGCCACTTTGGCACTTTTCTTGAGGTCGGCAGCCTTTTTCACCTCGTCGTCGCCAAAGGCGTCCGACGCGAACGGGTTGTACTCTCCCGCGGCCGACGATGTGAACGGATCAAAGACGTTGTTGTTTTGCTTGGCAGACTGTGCAGAGGGAGCGCTGCTCCCGCCAACGGCGTCCCCGTGGATCTTACTCGTGATGGCATTGTTGTTGGAGACTACTGCGGCAGCGAACGGGTTGGTCGACGCGAATGGAGTCACGGGCGTGAACGTCGACGCAAAGGGGTTGTTCTCTGACGTGAAGAAGGGATTGTACGGTTTGGCGGTCGACGGCCGATGCGTCGACAAGGGACCTGGAGATGAATAAAGTGAAAAGGCCCGCGTAAGTGCAGGACGTTTGAGGATGGCCGGTTTACCGGCTTGCGTGCTCGAGTCGAGGTTTCCAAAGAGGTCGTCGAGAGGGTGGCTCTAAAAAAGATAACAGCGTTGAGAGATACGACAACGACAACGTGCCTTGTTTTTTTTTTTGTTTTACCTCGGCGTGTGCGCTCAACGGAGCCACAGTCGGTTTGTATGCCATGTCCGTGGTCCTGGTCGTCGCTGCCCCTGTGTCCACCTGAAATCCAAACGGATCTGCTGAGATCCCCGCAGACACGTGCAGTGGTTCTGACTCTGTTGACGCATACGGATTTGCAGCAGACCCGCCCAGTCCACCGAAATCACCGACAGTACCAGCACGAGAAGCCGGTGCTGACGCTGCGAAACCTACTCCACCAAAGTCGTCGTCAAACGGATTGGCGGCCGTTGTTGTTGACCCCTGTGTTGACGACGACGTTGACACCGTTACTGTTGCACGTTGTTCGTCCTGCCCGTTATGTGCCCACGGGTCTTGTCCCTCGCCATAGTCGTCCTCGACATGGTTGTTGTTGTTGTTGTCGTCGTCGTCGCCGCTCACCAGGCGCCGGTGGTCGGACATGTCACGGTGGGATAAATACAAAAAAAGCAGACCCTTCGGAAAATTACAAGGAGAAAATTTTTGGTTGCGACACAACGCCTATTTGATCTTCTTGATGCGGCTGATGAAAAATGTGCCGAGGATGATGTACACCGCAGCGAGACCAAAGATCACTGTCAGTACGAGGCAGTTGTCAGCAAAAAAAAAAAAAAAAAAAAAAAAATCTTCTTTTTACCTGTGTAGCCGAGACACTGGATGCCACTGTCGTTGCCAACCTCCTGGAAGTGATCAAGGAGAAGTCCAGCAAGTGGCGTTGCAGATATCTTTTCAAAAAGAATTGCAAAAACCATGGTGTTGATTAAAACAAAAAAAAATGCGCACGTCAATAGTGTTGTTTACCTGGGGGATCACGAGAGCCAAGTGCCAGAGGGCGATATCACGGGCAACATCGTCCTCGGATGGAAGCACGTCCATGACGATTGCAAAGTCGACCTACATGCATTTTTTTATTTTTTTACTTTCAAATACGAAACGAGGAGAGACGCACGGAAAGGAATGCGCCGTAGCCGACGCCAAACACGGTCGCGAGGACCACCGCGATAGGAAAGCTACGCACGAGCGAAAACATGATGCAGCAGAAGACCATGAGTAGACCGCTAATGTACATTAGGATCTTTCGTCGGTTGCCCCATTTGTCCGAGAGCATGCCTCCACCCACGGACGAGATGGTTGCAAACACGAGGAGAGGTAGGAAGAGTACACTCACACCCGTTTCGGCAGTCATTTGGGTTCCATCGCTGTAATAGGGGAGGTCGATGCAGTCGTCCAAAAGGTACTGGAGGAATTCCTGCGCGGGGGGGAAACAAAGCAACTAAACACAAAAGTCGTCAATATGGTTTACCTGGATCGTATACTGCCCAAGCTGCATAAGAAAGCGCGAGAAAAAGACCCAACGAAAGTCGACGTTGATGATGAGCGGTTCAAACAGGGGGAAAAAGATGGTGGCATAAACCCACTGCGAGGCGTACACGAGTTTGTTGGCAGAGTGATGACTGCCGAGGTTTTTCGAGCGCTCGACGGCGTCTGTCTGCTTGATGCGCTCCAGATCCGAGCGCAAGAATCGCGGTTCCTTGACCGTGATCACGGTCACCGACAAGCAGACAAGCCACAGAGCCGAAAGGACGCCGTACGTTCCAAACGAGCCAAGAGACGTATAGAAAGCACCGAGGATCGCCCCAGCCAGGTTGCCGATCTGAGCCATCGCGCCCAAGATTGCCGATGCCCTTCCTCGTTGGTCACTGCTGATCAAGTCTGCAAACAGTCCACTGCAGACGGGAATACGTGAGCGAACGGGGGATTAAAATAAAAAAAAAAGCACGCGTACTTGTAAGGAATGCTTGCAGCCACAGAGAGGATCGTCACGACCGAGTAAAAGACTGTGTACATCTCGATGGTCTGTATAAAAGAAGAAATCGGTGTTGCAGGAAGAGAAAAACATTTTTTGTATGTACACTCGCAGTTGGCAGGAGCATGGTGAATGGGATCAAAAGAGTGGAAGACGAAACAAGCCATGAGTAACGCCGCCCAAAGGGCGAGTACGTCCTATCGGTAACGTAGCCGAGGATGACGGATGCGACCTGTTCATATTTTTTTTTTAAATTTTTTTTTTTTTTTTTTTTTATTTCCATCTCTAGATACCAAATTGACGGTGCCAGCAATGATGAAAAGAACAAACATGCCTTCGCCCTTGTGTTCATCGCCCATGATGTCGCGCACCTCGCTCGGAATTGTGACAATCATGAGGGTAAAAAAATAGAGCTGCAGGAAATTGTGGTTATTGAATTGTGGTAAACAGGGAGACGCACGTTGTACGCAAACCACCATGTTGTCAGTAAGAAAGTCTTCCCGGTTGACAGACCTTGTCGTCTCCCCCCTATCGTCAACTGTTATTTCGACTGAAGGCCTCGAGCGAGACCATACCCAACCCATCGCCCTTGTCTTCCTCGCCGCTGCGCGTGCGGTCGGTCAAAGCGACCGCCTCGTCGTCGCCGCCATCGCCGAGCAATCCGGCATAGTTTCCGTCTCCGCCGCCGCTGCCAGCATATGCATAGCTGCTGTCATCTTTGTCGTCCATCACCGCGTGGATCAAGTCGCCGTCCGAGTGGAGCCGCGCGGTCGCAATCTGTTGATAGCGTTGCTCCATTTTTGTAAATAACCGCCCCAAGCAAAGCAAAAGATGTCTGGCGCTCTTCAGTCCTGGCTGTACGCCAACGTCGGCGAGCCGGTGCTTGCCCTGCGAAGACTTTCAAAGCGCCAGGTAAGGGCCATGACGCCCAGTTTCGTGGTTTTCCGGTGCTGAGAAACACGGTTCCAGGTGGGCCTGCAAGTACTAAACTTTGCGGTCATCGTGTGCACTGCGCTGATGGTGTGGAAAGGCTTGTCCGTGCTGGCCAACACGGAGAGCCCCATTGTCGTCGTGTTGAGGTGCGCTGATCCTATTGTTGTTATTGCTGCTGTCGCTAAGGTTGTTCACAAATAGTGGAAGCATGGAGCCCGGGATGGAACGAGGCGACCTTTTGCTGTTGTCCATGTCCAGCGAGGCGGTACGAGTAGGAGATATCTGTGTGTTCAAGCTCGAAGGCCGCGATGTCCCGATTGTTCATCGCGTCTTAAAAACCCATGAATACGAGTATTTGCGCGCGCGCGTGTGTGTGTGTGTCTGTCACTGATCGCAAGTCACGTAGCGAAAACGGGAAAGAGCTCATCCTAACAAAAGGCGACAACAACTATGTCGATGACCGCAGCCTTTACAACGAAGGGCAGCTCTGGATCCACCGGGAACACATTGTCGGCCGAGCGCAAGCGTATACAAAAAGAAGAAGGAAGAAAAAAAAAATATTTGAACGGGATCAATCTACAGGTTTATTCCATACGCGGGCATGCTCACGATCTACATGAACGACTACCCATCATTAAAATTCGTTCTCTTAGCAAGCTTGGCCGTGTTTGTACTGATAACTCGCGAGTACTAGACAGGAAGGCAAATGACCAGTCTGACAAATAAATTCCTCTGGACGAAAAGCACCGTACGTTTTTCTTTCTGTTCTCATGAAACCGCAATGAGACGTTTCATTACTCATTGGGTGTCTACTCGTTCAACGTTCTTCTCTCCCACTCTCGCTCTACTCTCGCTCTCGCCCTCCCTGCACCTCTCTGCAGTGGTTTTTGCTGGCCAAAACTCTGGTCTTTGACTAATTTGGAAAGGCCAAAAAAATGCCCAAAACCGGCCACGTTACTATTTTCTTCTCTAGTCAATTGCTATTGCTGTTGGTTGGTGTGCTGTGGTGCACTCGCCGACACGGGGCCTTATCGTGCTGACCGAGCGTGCTGACCACGCAGGCCTGTCCGTGTTTTTTGCTTGGGTCTCTCTTCTTTTTTTTTTTTTCACCCCCCAACGTTGTCGTTACCTTTTTTTTTTTTTCGCCTTCTGATGAAACACCAACGGTCTTGCGCGCGCAGACGTTTCATGGATTCTCGTTTTCTCCAGAGTCGTTTGAGTGAAAGCAATGAGTAGAAGTGTGTCCAACAAGTGAGTGTGACAAACCACCTTTCCGTTAATCGCAACATTTTCCTTTCCCGCCGCTGCCCTCCAAACCCAACGACAAATGGTCTATGACACAGCACAGCAGCAGTCGCTCCTCCAGAACCTGAGCTCGCCCTACGCCAACAAGATTGAGAGGATGGAGAAGGGTGCGGTCCAGTCCTCGTCACCTCAGGTAACAACAGCCCTTTTTTTTTTCTATCAAAAAAAAACAAAAAAAAAAACGGACGGACTCTTATCATGACGCTTGTTTCGCTCGGGTTTCGCTGCAGGCTATCCGCAAGTCCCAGCGCAATGCCTCTCGCCAGCAGCTCCAGCAGCATCAGGAACAGCAGAAGCCGGAACAATCCCAGCAATCGCCGCCCGAACAGCTGCAGCAGCAGCAAGTCCAAGTGGAACTTCTGCAACCGGCGCCACACGTGCAAGACCCCCTATCTGCGGGGCTGGCGGTCGGTTCCTCGTCGTCCACAACGCCATCGGCCTCGCCCACGGTTCCCTTTGCCATCCCCATTCATGAGTCTGAGCGGCTTCAGCGGGAACTTGTCCAGTTCATCGAAACGTGCCCTCTCAACTGGTATGGATGCTACTACGATTTCGTTTTGTCGTTCCTCAGCTTTATACATCTCACAGGGAGCAAGGTCAGTACGTGAAAAAGTTCCAGCTCTTTGACGAGAGCATCAGCTGTGTCCTCTGGGAGGTAACCCTTATGTTAATTTTAATATTTTTATCAAGACACTCTTTTTTTTTTTTTTTGGCTTGTTTTTTAAGGACCGCTTCTACATCACCGGTACCGACATTGTCAAGTCGGTCATCTGGCGTTTCCGCCTTGATGGCCACTCGATCGTGGACAAGAAAAAGTTTGAAGAGGTTTGCGTCAATTAGTACAAACGAAAAAGACACTACAATAAGAATACCCACAGGGAGTCTTCAGCGACCTCCGCAACCTCAAGCCGGGTATCGACGCCACCCTGGAGGAGCCCCGATCGCCCTTCCTCGATTTCCTCTACAAGCTTCACTGCATTCGCACGCACAAGAAGCAAAAGGTCTTCTTCTGGTACTCGGTTCCGGTAAGTATTTTCAATCGGTTCGATGAAAGTAACTTCTTTTTTTTTTTCTTTGGTTGTGCGTTGATAACAAACAGCACGAAAAGATCTACCAAGACGCACTTCGCCGTGAGCGTAAGCGCGAGATCTTTCCGATCGTCGACACCCTGCTGTCCTTGAATACAACCAGTGGTGCGTATACTGTCTTTTGCGGCTCTTTTAAAAAAATAAAATAAAATGTCTCCTTCCAATTCCAGACGAGCTTGTGGTTCAGCAGCAACAACAGCTCCAGCATCACCAGCTGCAACAGCAACAACTCCACCACCAGCAGCACTTCCAGATGCAGCAGCAGATGCAGCACATGCAGCAGATGCAGATGTACATGCAGCACCCTCAGCTCCAACTGCAGTACTTTATGCATCTCCAGCAGCAGCAGCAGCAGCAACAGCAGCAGTTCCAGCAGTACCAGTTGGAGACCATGCGCAAGCGAGCCAAGGTTGAGGCCTCGGTTTGAAAATACAACTCACACACCAAAAAAAAAAAAAAATGAGCGTTCTGATTATTATTTTTCTTTCGTCGTCCAATACTTGGTACTGCTGTTATTTTTATTCTTCTTCAAGCTTGCCTTCTGACGATGCCGACTGCATTTCTCTGCTTTTTCTTGTCCTTGCTCCCTTGTGTATAGCTTTTTCCCTCTCTCGCGTACTGTTATACGTAGGCATCATTGACAAACAACAACTGCATTTCGTGAGACTTGGAGAGGATGCTACTGTAGTTCAGGACGTAGCAGACGACGAGGATGGGCCACCATTCTGATGCTGCGGATGCCCGTTCCCAGTTGCTGTCTCGGACGCAGTTTGCTTGTTGCTGAGATGGCCGAGCGTCTCGGGAAATGCCTTGACAAGGAACGGCCACACGACCGGCTGGCTCACGAGGAAGATTTGGTACGCGGCAAGGAGCCACACAAAGCCAAGGCCAACCCAGAATGTGATGCCCACGCAGACCCTGCAATACGGTCGGTCACTCATGAGGGGGTTGGATTCCTTTTACCAGAAAAGAGCCACTCCAGCGATCGCAAGCGTCGTCAGCTCGACAATGACAAAGACGAGCAGGCCGATGAGGATCGCGCCGATGATAAAGCCAAGGAAGAGACCTACGGGCAAGGCTGTCGCGACTGCAATCTGAAGAAGAAATAGTAGGGTTGAGCACCAAAATAGCCCCGACATTCGGACAGAGTTTTCGTACCGCGACAACAAACCATGGCAGCAGCACATGCTTCCGGCTGAGCGAGCCCCAGTGGTGAATGGCAACTGATATGAGCGTCTTGAGGTGCTTCTTGGTCGCCTCAAGGGCGTCGACCGCAGCCGCGCTGCTCATTTTTCGGCGGGCAGGAAAAAAAAAATTTCCAGTCGGAAAGCCTGAAAAAAAAAAAAAAAATACATGTCGGCCACCCAGTCGTCGGCCGCCGCCAGTTTGCACTGGTATCTCAAAGAGACGACCCAGGCAATCCTAGCCACTATTGATGTCGCCGCCGCTGCCGCCGAGCAACGGGATGTGCCAACATCGTCGAGCAATGACCTGTTTGCGCTGCCGAGGTTAGAGGCGGCCCTTCAGATTGATTCTCATGCAACCTGGGACGGCGCGATTGCGGCCGACGGCTCAATACATGGCCGCCAGCCAAGACCAAGACCAGAAGACATGTACACGGCACTGCGTGAGACCCAGAACCGATCGTGGGCACAGGAGACGTACGCTTTGCGCATGATTTGTCGTCGCAACCCTTACACCCCTTCGTAGGGTATACCAGGGAATCAAGCTCGCAAAAGAGGGCCAGTTTGACAAGGCGATTGGGCACTACAAGAAGGCGCTCGAGATCGACGCCAAGTGCTCGGATGCATTTGTGGCACGAGGTGCAGCCCACGCAAACATGGTGCGTAATCTGCAAACGCCGCACCAAAGGTTAACTATGCTGCTTTTCCCCCCAGGGCAAGCTGGAGAATGCCGTGCACGACTTTGAGACGGCACTCAAGATCGACCCAGGGCACAAGAACGCCCAAAAGTACCTCGATGCCACACGATCAAAGCTGGAGAGTTCAACTTCCCCGACGGTGGCGTCACCGCAACCACCCGCGTCGTCGCAGAACGCTCCTTTGTCATCTCTAGTCTCGTCTCTGTCGAGCAAGGCGATTGAAAAGCTCAAGGAGGAAGCTAAATCATGGGGCGAGGACGGCTCGTCCAAAAAGCACAAGAGCAAATCTAAGAAGGATCGGAAAAAGGCACGGTCGACTGCAACGAGTGCCTCAAAATAAATATAAAAACAATAGCACAAGAAATCGGCATCGTCCAAGGAGGCCAAGAAAAAATCTAGCAAGCATCGGCACAAGCATCACAGTAATCCGTCGTCTCCGACTTTGGCGGCCAATTCGACGTCGTCGAGTAGCGAAGGCGAGTAGGGTAAACATGACCACACGTGTACAGCACATTCAAATAATGACAGGGTGCAAGTACAAAAAAAAAACAAGCACCTGATGGTGCAAATGCTTTACTTGGGAACAGTCACGTTCTGGTTCTTCATCCACTCGCGCGTGCGTGCGAGCTCGGCCTCGTTGACTGGAGGCATCTTGAAGCCTCCCTGGACAAACTCGGTTTTGTCAACGGGGACGTTGTAACCCTTGAGGACGGCGGGGCGCTGGGCATTGCGGAGGAGCCAAGCGTGGAGAAACGGGAACGACTTTTCCAGGTCAAAATCAGCACCCAGGGCCCACTGGTTCACAGCCACCCATCCAAACGTTGAGATGTCGGCGACGGAGAACTTTTCGCCAATCTGTTTTTTTGGCACGCGAGTCAGCAAGTACGCAGCAAAACTCAACGTACGATGTACGAACGGCCGTCAGCCAGAGCAGACTCGAGAACAGAGTACAGCCGCTTGGTCTCGGTCGAGTAGCGGGCGACGCCGTAGGGGATGTACTCGGGGGCGTAGCGCGAAAAGTGGTTGGACTGGCCCTGCATCGGGCCCAAGCCGGCATTCTGCCAGAAGAGCCACTGGATGGCGACGCTCTTCTCCTTGGGGTCCGCGGGGAGGATCTTGTGCTCGGGGTCCTGCACAAACAAGGAACACCGCATTATTATACAGAGCGTGCGCATGCAATACAGTCCTTCCCGTACATAGTGCTCGGCCAGGTAGAGGAGGATCGCACCAGACTCGAACACGGCAAAGTCGCCACTACAAAGTTGAGCCGACGCGCGCGCGGATTTGTCAGCAGGGTTGAAAGAAAAGAAAAATCACAGGAACTCAGCAGTGTAGGTCAAAGAGCACGTACTTTGCGTGGTCGACAATGGCGGGGATGCGGCCGTTCGGGTTGATCTTGAGGAACCACGGCTCCTGAGTCCGAGAGAGTTCAGGACGCGAAACGCAGTGTCAGTATACCTTTTGGATGTTTGTCGCAATGTCAAACTTGACCACCTCGTAAGGGACGCCGAGTTCTTCCAGGGCAATGGAGATTTTGACGCCGTTGGGCGTGCCTGTTGTGCATGCAGCGTTACGACACAAGCAAAAAGCCGGGAAGAAGAAGCGTACTCGCGGTGTACAGAGTGATCGTCATCGTCGGGGAGTAAAGTGACGCCGACATTCCACATCCCAAATAAGGCAACTTTCTTGTTGCTGCACGTTCTCGAGCGAACGTGCCGCGCCTCGCTGAAAAAAAAAAAAAATGAGCTCTGGCGAGAGACACGTTGTCCCCGCGTCGCAGTGGTACACGCAACAGCAGCTGCAGAGACAGCAACAGCTCGCCGCCGCAGCCAGCGCCGCCGCCTTGGCCGAGCGAGGGGAGACCGGCTTTGTCAGGTTTGTTCTCTATCAATTGCTCTCTTCCACACGACCCTACGCCCCGTACCCCTCCCCCCCCCCCCTCCCCCCCCTAGTCCAAAGCAACTGATGCTGATGCCCTTTTGAACCCCCCACCCCCACCCCGTGCAGTGACTTTGTCAGTGCCCACAACCTGGTCTTTATCGGCGTCGCTCTGCTGGCGACAGCGGTCTTCGTGTACAACATCAAGCTCTTTCTCCGGATACGGCGCACACTCCAGAAGGACAAGGAGGAAACCCGGCTGGCCCTGGTGCGTCGTATTTTGTTTTTATTATTGCCGTGCTAAATCTCTTTTTTTTCTTTCCCCCCCTTCTGATCACCACCATAGAATGAACTCTCCGAAGCCACGCGACGCCAAGAGCTTCTTAAAATGCAGCAGCAGCAGCAGCAGCAGCACTATACGCACATCCACAGGTCACAGTACGAGAATGAGGCCTTGCCTCCAGGGTGGGAACGAGGGGTGACGCGAGACGGGCTCGTTTACTATATCGAGTATGACCAGTCAAACCTTTATTCTTTTTCCCCTAACGGCGAATTACCCCTCCGTCGCAGCCACAATCGGAAGACGACCTCGTGGTTGCATCCTCGCGAGTGTGGCTATGGTGAGCCGCTGCCTCCGTCGTTTTCATCCATCAGCAAGGCGCATCACAAACACCCTAAAAAGGAAAAGGCCACGTCGACAGCACGCAAGTCCAAACCGTCGTCCACGACCGGTGCTCAACTGGACGACGGGGCAATGTCATCGTCCACCTCGATGATCCCTACAGTAACGATTCCGCGCTCTCGCAAGTCTGCTGCTGCACGGGTGACCAGTCCCACCACAATGGAGGGCGACCAGCCGATCGACTCCTCTGGTGGCAAGCGTCGCAGGGCAGCCTCGGCCAAAAAGGTCCCCAAAGAGCCTATGTCGCCCGTCTCTGGCGCCGAGGAGAGCACGGCCGCCGCAGACAGCACGATCCCGCAGGAATCGTTTACTCGCAACCGATCTAAAGCTAAAGCCGATGTAAGGCCTCTGGCCCTCCAAGCCACCACGTCTAGCATCATGTGGAACGCGCCTTTGTATGTCCACCGTCTTTTATCCCTTGGGCTTTTATTGATACTTTGTAAAACGTAGACCGACCTCGTCGAGCAACCACCTCTCGCCGCCTTCCAATGTCCCATACTACACTGGGTATGTATTGTCTCACCTCCCTCCTCCCGCTCGCTCTGTCGCTCTTCTCCCATCACGGAACTGTTTCCTTACCGCGCGGTGACGACCTTTTTCCCTATCGTCTCCGGGCCATTTCACATTTTTGTTCCAAAAGCAAACCTTGCAGAGAATCGCTAGCACCACAGTAGGTTTTTTTTTTGAAACCAATGAGTGGTTTCTTGATAGTAGCTCGGCAACATCTTTCCGCCCTCTTCTCTGTTCTTCCTGCTTCTCCCAAAAATACAAACCATAAAGCATCAAGTACTAAACCATTCGTCATTAGCACAGCATGGAATCGGCATGAGACGATGCCGCTGTCTAGCTCGCCGCCCTCGTCCGTACAGAACGGCTCAACAACAAAGATGGCGCATTTTAGGGACGACTCGGGTTGCATGTCTCGCAGCAGCTCTATCCAGGACCTGCACGAGCTGCAGCAGCAACTCGACCTCATCATGGTCTGATTTTTAAAAACGGGCATTAAATATATTTATGTATATATAAAAAAAAAAGCACGACAAAAAAAAAAAATAATACTACGACAAAAAAAAAATGTTTTTTTTTTCTTTTTCTTGGAGGGAGACTCAAAACAAGGACGTTCCTGGCTGCTGCTGCTTTTTGATGTCATTCAAGGACGCCTGGGGTTTCGAGCCCTGGTCACCCCAGTCGTATTTTCGTGCGGTCGAGCCAAAGGGGTTCTTCGAATTGCGGCTGGCATTGAAGGAGTCGGCAGAGAGGTCGACAATGTTGCCAAAAGGATCGTTGCTTGTGGCAGCAGCTCCAAACGGCGAGGGTTGCAACGGCTGCGCTCCAATAGAGGCAAAAGGATCTGTACCGTAAAGCATTGAAGTTTTTTATTTTTATTTTATATAAGAATAAAAAAGGATAAAAAAAAAAAAGAAACTGGTACCAAAAGGAACGGACGCGCTCGTCGAAGCGGCAGGGGCTCCAAACTGACCAGAGGCATACGGGTTGTAGGCACCCGTGTTCTGCTGAATTGGCGCATGGAAAGATTGAGTTTGCTGGCCGTACGTGGCAAACGCGTTCGGAGGGTTGAACGAATTGGCAGGCGTGGGCGCGTTGAAGTTTGGTCCTGGATTGAATGAGTTTGCGGGGGTCGGTGTGGAGAACGGATCAAATGACGAGGCCCCGCCAAAGGCTGAGTTTGAAGACGGCGGAGCAAGGTTTACAGGTGCCGCAGCGGGAATCGACATACTCGGTGTGGTTGCATGCGAGGTTGTGCTCGTAGTGGCAGAGGCGCGCAGGCGGCTGTCGCCCAGTTGTGCAAACTCGTCAATCTGCGTTGCGTTGCGCGCAATTGCGGCCAGCATGGCGTTGGCGTCGTTTTTGCCCGCAAGCTGGTGCGGCAGCTTTTTGGCCTCCTTTCCGCCGTCAAAAGCAGCATCAAATCCAGTTCCGGTTGGTTTTGTGGTCGAACCGCCAAAGGGATCCTTGGGTGCGGCAAACGGATCATAGCCGGCCGTGCTCGACCCGCCATACGACTGGGCCGTAGGTGTTGCACTTGCAAAAGGGTCGAACGATGTTTCCTGCTTTTGAGAAGAATTAAAAAAAATTCTTTTTTTGAAGTCACGGGAAAACCGGGGCCTTTCTGCCTTACCTTGGTCTGCGAAGAAACCTTCTTGGGAACAAACTCATAGTCTGGCGCATCGTCGCTTCCAAAGGGGTCCAGCTGTTGCTGCTGTTGAGCAGGAGGGTTGGCCACGCTCTGACGGGTTCGCTGGCGATGCGACGCCTGTGGCGGCGGTGCAAAGCCACCCGCGCCGCTGCCGCTTGAGGAAAAGGCGGTGTTGCTGTTTCCACCAAAAGCGGCCGATGAACCCGTGCTAAAGAGATCGACAGCAGGCTCAGCACTGCGGGGAGTCGGTGTGTCCTCTAGTTTGCTGCGCTCGAGCGCGCGGCTCAGGTGCTCCTAAAATAACAGTTGTTAAAAAAAAAAATTTCTTTTTTCTATTTGCATCTTACGCTGCTCGCTTGCTGCTGCGAGAGGCGCAGATCTTGCTCAATGGCAAACTGTCGTTTGCTTTCTTCCAGAGCGCGTGCGTACTCGCGGTCGTCGTCCTCTGTCGTGCTGTTTGACTGGCCCGCGGCTGCCCGTCGCTGTTCGCTATTAAATATGACACAGAGCTGAGAAACCAAAGGCCAGTTCGAAAGAAGAAGAAAAAACGCAAACCTCGCACTGTAGCTGAAATCATCGCGATACGGGCTGTTGTAGTCCTCGTTGGCGCCTCCGCCATTGCCATTGTTGCTACGCGAGGTCGAGCTGTTGTACGATCGATCCCTGTAGTCCGAGTTGCTGCCGCTCGTCTGGTGGCTCGACTTGCCAGAGAGGCGGATGCGCACCTGGCGTGCCTTTTCGCGCTCCTGGGCGATCAGGTCGTCGTCCTGGTTACACTTGTAAGGAAAAAAAAAAAACACTGTTTTTATTTATTTACTTGGATCAACTGAGTCAGCTCTTTGGACTTGACACGGATGTTGACACCCTGGTCCTTGCCGTCCTCGTCCGTGAATTGGAACTCCTACAAAGCGTGGACGGGACATGTCATGTCAGCACGAGCACGA
>Ga0302230_10000856_pt1 | contig 22241 bp, 21 predicted proteins | sample II_Palsa_N2_1_FD_193523 | JGI IMG/M metagenome (GOLD analysis project Ga0302230, IMG submission 193523) | Peat permafrost microbial communities from Stordalen Mire near Abisko, Sweden - II_Palsa_N2_1 | ecosystem: Environmental > Terrestrial > Soil > Palsa > Peat permafrost | place: Sweden... | reverse complement strand
GGGCAGGATCAGCTTTACGCTTCTGGCAGGAATATGGTGGAGCGTCACCCTTTTAGCGGGGTATTATGTCATCAGGAGACAGTTTGCCCGGCATGGCGCCTGTATGATCCTGAGCTATGCGTTGACTTTGTCGGCCATTACACTGAGGGCATATACCTGGCTGGCCCATATGACCCACCTCCCGATCAATGCCCGCGATCTGTATGTCCTCGTGGCCTGGTTGAGCTGGGTACCCAACCTCGTGGTGGCCATCATCCTCATCGAAACGTCAAAGCGTCTATCCTTTCGAACTTCCCATTTGCCGCAATCCGGTATTCCACAGGCGGCACAGCGCTCCGATGTATGACCAGGGCAGTGTCGCTGCCGGATGCAGTCGAATCGGGTGTAGAGACAAAATCCTGCACGCTGAATTGCAGGCTGGGTTGTATGCTGAACACTTTGAATGGGGACATGGCTTCCCGGGCGCCTGCTACCTGCAGAGTATCGATGATATCACCCTTGTTGGTAAAGCTCGCCAGGTAGTATGCGATAAGATGCGTGGTATCCGCCGCCTCCTCCTCCGTCGGCTCTATGCTATAGAGCACTGCCGAATAGGTGGGATTCTCGGTGATCAGGCCTGCATAGTAATACATATTGTCCGGCTCGCGTTCCCAATGATCATCCTGCATAAGGGGAATAAATTTGCTGAACTCGTAGGATACATCGTTATTTCCTTTCTGATGACCCTTGATCCATTGTTCGTCGATGACCAGGGGCAGCTGGATCGGAAAGAAATGACTTTTGAAGACATCCCATAGCGCCCTGCTTTTATCGTGACCGCTGCCCGCGACTAAAGCCTTATTGTAAACATCATCGAAATCGACGCGCGCATATACGACGGGAAAAAGATCCCGCCGGAGGAACTGTTGCGGCCGCGGGTAGCCCATCTGAATGGCCAACTCCATGAAATAAAGGGTAGAGTCGCCATAGGCACCTCCGCGGGAGAGGTTGCAATAAGCCAGCGCATATCTGTACATCACATTGGACAGCGGGCTGTACCCCAGCTTTTCTGCGACATGGAGCGCCTGGATGGCTTCGGTATACTGATGAGTGGTTACGAGTGCCCCCGCCAGCTCATAATAGGCCCTCGCCGTCGGCTTGACCAGGATCGACTGCTTGAACAACTCGATGCTTTGGGCCGTGTCCGGCCCTTTCTTATACAGATCCGCAGCCTGATCGAGTAATTTGCGGGCAGCTTTTTCATCGCCGCCTAATGCCATCCTGACCGAGTCGATAAAATAAATGGATGTTGCGGTAAGAGGGACGTAGGCCGGCCCCGGGGCATTATGGCAGGATCCGATGATCACGGACAGGAGGATGAGGGTTGATAGCCGTTTCATGATAAAGAGATTACGGCGAAAGATATACATTTTTTCCTGGTCTTCAAATGGGATTCCTACGCTACATTTGTATCTATTTCATTATCATAATTTATGAAACAAACTGATTTCCTGGTCATCGGTTCCGGCATCGCCGGACTTAGTTACGCGCTGAAAGTAGCCCAGCATTATCCCGATAAGCAGGTCCTCGTTGTCACCAAGTCCCGGGCCGATGAAACCAATACGAAATACGCTCAGGGCGGTATCGCCGGCGTCACGGATTTCGAACACGATAGCTATACTAAACATATCCAGGACACGCTGATCTCCGGCGACGGCCTTTGCAATCCTCATACCGTAGAGATCGTCGTCACGGAGGGGCCTGAGCGGATCAAGGAAATCATCGAATGGGGTACCCGCTTTGACAAGGATTCCGAAGGGGATTTTAAACTGGGAAGAGAAGGCGGTCATTCCGAATTCCGCATCCTGCACCACAAGGATGTCACCGGAAAGGAGATCGAGCGGGCTTTGCTCGACACCGTCGGGAAACAAAAGAACATAGAGGTCATTAAGCATTGGTTCGTCCTCGATCTGATCACCCAGCACCACCTGGGCTACCTCGTCACCAAGTCGACGCCGGATATCGAATGCTATGGGGTATATGCCCTCGATCAGCACACCAATAAAATTGTAAAGATCCTTTCCAAGATCACCCTGCTGGCGACCGGCGGCAATGGCCAGGCTTACCGCACGACCACCAATCCCACGATTGCCACAGGTGATGGCGTCGCCATGGTATACAGGGCAAAGGGAAGGATAGAGAACATGGAGTTCATCCAGTTCCACCCCACGGCTCTCTATGAGCCCGGCGTGAGCCCCTCCTTTCTCATTACCGAGGCCGTCCGCGGCGACGGCGGTATCCTCAGGAATAACAAGGATGAGGCGTTCATGGAAAGGTATGACGAGCGGAAAGACCTGGCGCCGCGCGATATCGTCGCCAGGGCGATCGACAGTGAAATGAAAAGGGCAGGTACCGAACATGTCTGGCTCGACTGCCGGCACATGGACAAGGCCAAGCTGATGGAACATTTCCCTAATATCTATGCAAAATGCCGTTCTATCGGCATCGATATTTCCACTCAGTTGATCCCCGTGGCCCCTGCCGCCCATTACAGCTGCGGCGGTATCAAGGTAGATGAATGGGGACATACGTCCATTACGCACCTCTATGCCTGCGGAGAGTGCAGTTCTACAGGCCTGCATGGCGCCAACCGCCTGGCCAGCAATTCCCTGCTGGAAGCGCTCGTCTTTTCTCATCGTTGTTATCTCGACAGCGTGCAAAAGGTCGATCGTATCGCTTTCCAGCAGGATATCCCCGACTGGAATGCCGAAGGCACGACGGAACCGGATGAAATGATCCTCATTACGCAAAGCCTAAAGGAACTGCAGCTACTGATGAGTGATTATGTAGGCATCGTCAGGACCCATACCCGTTTGCAGCGGGCGAGTAAAAGACTGGATCTCCTGCATGAAGAAATAGAATCCCTGTACGAGACGACAGCCGTATCCCCGCAGCTTTGCGAGGTGCGCAACCTGATCACCGTGGGGTATCTGATCGTCAAGGAAGCGCAGTTCCGTAAGGAGAGCCGAGGGCTGCACTACAATACCGATTATCCGCTGAAAAGCCCCCTGATACAAAATATCGTATTATGACGCCCTCTTCTTCCATTACCCGGGCCATGATCCTGGCCGCAGGCTTGGGCACCCGATTTAAGCCATGGACTGATCGTCATCCCAAGGCCCTCGCCGTTGTGAACGGGAAGAGCCTGCTACAGCGCAATATCGAATATCTCCAGTCCTATGGCATTCGCGATATCATCGTGAACGTCCATCATTTTGCAGAACAGATTGAGAAGGCGCTGGCCGTTAACCAGGGTTGGGGAAGTCATTACATCATCAGTGATGAGACGGTGGCCGTACTGGAGACAGGGGGCGGTCTGCGAAAAGCCGCGCCTTTCCTTGAAAGCGCTCCTTTCGTGCTGATGAATGTGGACATACTAACGGATATGGACCTGTCTGCTATGATCGGCGATCATTTTTTGCACCGCCCATTGGCGACGCTGGCTGTCACGGACCGGACGACCTCGCGATACTTTTTGTTCGATACGAAGGATGAGCTTTGCGGCTGGCGGAATGTGAAGACAGGGCAGGAGAGGATAGCAAGGCCTGTAACGACGAGCGTGCAAAAGGCATTCAGCGGTATTCATGTCATCGATCCTTCGATCTTTCCCCTCATGACCATGGAAGGAAAATTTTCCACGGTGGATCTTTATCTCGACCTGGCGGCCGGCCATTCCATCAGGGGGTATGACCATAGCCGATCCAGGCTCATCGATGTCGGTAAACCTGAATCGGTCGAACAGGCGGAAAGGCTGTTTGCCTGAATTATTTCTTTATTAAATCCCACCTTATCGTTCTCGACATGTCAGGAAAAAAAAATAAATTGGTGTAATGATGAAGAAATTATTGGGTCTTAGTATGGCTCTTGGCCTGGCTGTTTATAGCCTGGCGCAAACGGCCGGCGTAAAGGAAGAATTACTCCAAAAGAAAGTGCTGCTGCCGAATGGCTGGTCACTCACGCCGGCCGGTAATAGCCTTCCTCTCGGCGATCTTCCCCTGAATATCGCCGTCTCTTCCTCCCGTCGGTACCTGGCTGTTACCAACAACGGACAGAGCACGCAGACGCTGCAGCTCATCGACGTGATGAAACAGCAGGTCCTGGATAGCGTGATCATCCCGAAATCTTGGCTGGGCCTTACCTTCAGCGCCAATGAAAAGTTCCTGTATGCCTCCGGTGGTAATGACAACCGCATCCTGAAATATGCCGTTGCACCTAACGCAAGGCCGGCCATCGTGCTGGCCGACAGCATTCCGTTGGGTAAACCGTGGCCGGTGAAGATATCTCCCGCGGGTATAGCCATCGACGACAGGCGACAACTGTTGTATGTAGTGACCAAGGACAACAACTCCCTGTATATTGTTGATTTGACCGCTAAGACTGTCCTCCAGCGTCTGGATCTTGGTGGGGAGGCCTACACCTGTCTGCTGTCGCGGGATGGCCACCAACTGTATATTACTTGCTGGGGATGTGACCGCCTGTTGATCTTCGATACGGAGCATCGCAGTTTTACCGGCGGGGGCATTGCCGTCGGCGATAACCCCAACGACATGTGCCTGACAAAAGACGGTCGGTGGCTATTCGTGGCCAATGCCAATGACAACAGCGTCTCCGTGATCGATGTTCATCATACGAAGGTAGTAGAGACACTCAATGCGGCGTTATATCCGAATTCTCTACCCGGCTCTACGACCAACGCCCTTGCCCTCAGCAGAGATGATAAAACCCTCTATGTCGCCAATGCGGACAATAATTGCCTGGCGGTTTTTGATGTCGGCCATCCCGGATCCGGCAGATCCAAAGGCTTTATTCCGGTAGGCTGGTATCCCACGGCGGTGCAGGTAATCAGGAATAACATCTGGGTAGCCAACGGAAAGGGGTTTTCTTCGATGGCCAATCCACTGGGACCTAACCCGATGGAGCGCCGCCAGGAAGTGAATTACCAGCAGGGGGACCAGAAGAAGACTCAACCGGTACAATATATTGCAGGCCTGTTCAAAGGTACGATCAGCATTATTCCCGAGCCGGATGAAAAATTGCTGGGCGATTATTCGGCATTGGTCTATCAGAATACGCCTTATACCAAGGTCGGCGAGTTGGAGGCTGCAGGCGCGGCCGGCAATCCGGTCCCCATGAAGGTAGGAGACCCGTCGCCGATAAAATATGTATTCTATTTTATTAAGGAGAACAGGACCTACGACCAGGTGCTTGGTGATGTTAGAGAAGGCAATGGAGATACCAGCCTTGTGCTGTTCGGGGAAAAGATCACGCCTAACCAGCATGCGCTGGTAAAAGAATATGCTTTACTGGATAATTTCTATGTCAACGCGGAAGTCAGCGCAGACGGGCATAACTGGAGCATGGGCGCTTATGCGACCGACTACCTGGAAAAGACCTGGCCGACGGCGTACGGCGGGAGGGGTGGTGACTACGATGCGGAAGGCAACAGAGCGGTAGCCAACAACAAAGGAGGCTTTATCTGGGATGACTGCCAGCGGGCCGGCGTTAGCTATCGCAGCTATGGAGAATTCGGCAAGGGGGGGCCGCAGGATACTATAGAGGGTCAACCTAACTCGCTGATCAAGGCGTTGGTAGGACATTATTGCCGCTCTTTCACCGGATGGAACCTGTCAGTACCTGACACGACCCGGTTCAGCCAATGGAAAAATGATTTCGATTCGCTGATGACTGCGAGTGCTGTACCAAGATTGAACGTAATCCGAATCGGCAATGATCATACAGCCGGTTTACGCCGGGGTAAGCCTACGCCTTTTGCCTATGTGGCGGACAATGACCTGGCGGTTGGAGAGTTTGTTGAATATCTGAGCAAAAGCCCTATTTGGAAGGAAAGTTTAGTGTTGATACTGGAGGACGATGCACAGAATGGGCCCGATCATGTGGATGCACATCGGAGCCCCGTTTATATTGCAGGCGGACTTGTCAAACATCATTTTGTAGATCATACACCCTATACGACGACCTCTGTGCTGCGGACTATCGAACTGATTCTGGGCATACCGCCCATGACTCAGTATGATGCTTCGTCACCAGCGATGTGGAGATGTTTTACGACAGATGCAGATGTGACGCCTTTCCGGGCGCTCCCTTCGAATATTGATCTACGCGAGAAGAATACCGTTTGGAACGAATGGGCGAAGAAATCAGCCGGGCTTGATTTCGCCCGCGAAGATCGGGTTCCAGACAACATTTTCAATGAGATTCTCTGGAAAGGGATTAAAGGCGATAATGTACCCTTGCCTGCGCCCAGCAGGGCTGCTTTTGTAAAGGCCGGGAAGAGCGAGGACGACGATTAATCCCATTCCTGCCTCATTCGGGGCAATTTACTGCCCAACGTAAAATACAAATGGCGAAAGATCTATTCCTTCGCCATTTGTCCATCATCTTATTGTAAGATTAATGTCTTCCGTGCCAATGATTTTCACGTTCAAAACGGTCGTGATCGAAGGTGCGTCCATTGAAATAGGCCCTGTGATTTCTTTCAAACCTGGGCTGATAATGAGCGTAATACGCTTGGTCGCGATAATGTCCGTGCCATGCAGGATAGGTATAATAGGTGTATCCGGGGTAAGTAGGTTCAAAGTTTACGCTGACATGGGTCTGCGCGGAGGCCGAATTAACGGCAAAACTGCCGGCTATGATCAGACAAAGAACAAATAACTTTTTCATACTGGTAATTTTATAAGTTAACAAATACTCTATAGCAGGGTGCCAAAACCATGCCTTACCGCCTTCCTCTGTTAAATCCTCTGTTAAACCCGCGGTCATGTGCCCAGCGGGCATGGTCGAAACCACCATGATTGAAATAGGCGGCGTGGTCTCTGTAAAAGAACGGGCGATAGTGTTCAAAGTAGAACCGGTCATGGTAGTGCCCGTTCCAGGCGGGGTAATCATAATAAGCATAGCCGGGAAAGTCGGCTTCGCATACTGCGGGGGCGGCATAATAGCCACCTGCATAGACAACGGGTGCAGGTACGGCGGCTCCTATATAAACCCTGGGGGCTGGAACGCGGAAGCCAACACGGGCGCCGACAAATACTTGAGCATAACCTTTAGTAGCAATGAAGCTGGTGGCTATGATGGCGGTGAGGATAAATAGCTTTTTCATATCTGTAATTTTTAAGTTTAGTGGATGCTTTGTTTTCTACGTCTGCATCCTTGCTATCTTGGATATGAAATGAGGCTTTGAATTTAATAAGCGTTTGTTAATGGTTCTATATGGTTCAGGATCAAGCCATAAGTCAGCGTCCGGTTTAAACCCCGTGACGGCCATACCGGGGCCCGAAGGGAAATCCTGGTATGACGTATGGATATCCGTTAGCCCCGAAGTGAGACAGGCCGCCTGTAACCGGGCGGCATCTGTCCTGAGGTCTTCTTCTTTGCGGTACGTTCCGGCCTGCGATAGCCATACCAGCCTGCCGCCACCGCGGAGCAGCGAGGCCAGGCGAAGACATTCTGTAGCCGCATCCTTTCGGGGGAAGTGAGTACCGGATGTATATATTGTATGAAAGTAATGAGCGGGGTAGGGCAGCTCATGCAGTTCTCCGAGGTGTAATTGAATTAATTGCCGGTGGATGAATGCCTTGTTGCGCCGGTAAGCCTGACGGTACAAGGGGATGGAAGATTCGATGCCAGCCAGGAAACCGATCCTGAGTGTCCGTGCGACAACAGCCAATAACTGCCCTGATCCAAAGCCCACTTCCAACACATGCTGATAAGGCTGCAAATTCAATTGCCTGATGGTCCAGTCGTGGACCTGTGCGCGTGAATATCGGTCAAACCAGTTTGCCATGATCGTGGAATTGGTTTCGCATGATCGCGTGCGATTATTGTTTTTGTTCGGCTGCGCCGGTTCCGCTTGTAAAGGCCTCATCGGACCTGAAAGGCCTCCGGCAGCGGCGACCCCACTCCTGTTTGATTTTTTCCCTTTCTTCAGGTGTCATGTTCGTCCATCTGTCGTTTAATTTTTCTTTCCATCTTGCTTTGGGGCCACCACCGCGGAAACCGCTGAATAATATTTTGGTCAATAATAGCAGCCCCAATGCCTGCCAGAAGGTGATGACGGGCAGGTGAAAGATGACCGGCATCAGGGCGTTCCATAGCAGCATGACAATGCTGCCGAAGGCAAATACTCCGATTATGGCCAGGAGAATAATGCCGATTACTTTGCGGAGGCGAAAACGTCTTTTCATATTCATAATATTTTAGTGTTCTATAATTTCTTGATACAGGGTCAGTAACCTTTCTCTCAGAAAGAGAACGGCGTATCTTTTCCTGGAGATCAGCGTGTTGACCTTCTCTCCGGTCGCGGCGGCAATGTCCTTGAAAGGAATGCCTTCCAGTTCATTCTGGATAAACACCGTACGTTGTTCTTCGGGCAGTTCGTCCAATGCCTCCTGCAAGGTTTTCCAGAACAGGGCCCGCAGGTTGGCCGTCTCCGGGTTGTGACTTTTATCCAGTAGGATGCCTGCGAGGTCTGCGGCGCCAGGCTCGTCTGTTTCAGGCAGCAACGAGTCCAGGGAGGCAGGCTGCCGGCGGCGGTAGCGGTCGATGATCTTATTGCGGGCTACGGCGAACAGCCAGCCGCTGATCTGTTCGATGGGTTCCGTGTCGACCGTTGTCGTCAGCTGGTACCAGACATCCTGTAAAATATCCTCCGCATCGGCTTCGTTACCAACCCGTTGGCGTATAAAGCCCAGCAGTCTCCGGCCGAATTGGCTGATGACTGACGCGATATTTTTTCCCGTCGGTGAGGCCATAGCCGGGTTGATGGTCAATAATTCCTCCATGCTATTCAGGAAGACGGATCAGCACGGAGAATATTTTAAAATTGGTAAAAAAATCCATTAGCGCCAAAAATCCATTATTTCACGCCCTTCAGTTCTTCCCATCGGCTGGAATGTCTTCCCGACCGCAGTTCCTGCCGCATTTTCCAGTTTTTTTTCATGCCTGCGGCGCCGAATTTCACGGTATCGTCACGCATGGCAAAATTGATGTTGTCGACAGTGTGCATGAGAAACCGGTGCTGGTTGTCCGAAGCCGGGGAAAACAGATTGCCTTGTATAGAATCGTCGGGCGTCAGCCCGCTCAGCATCACGCCGGCCTTTTTATAGGATTTGCCATTCTCATACAGTTGTTCCGTCAGCGTCAGCGCCTGTTTAATGAGTTCATGGGTAAGGGCGGTAGGGATAGGGAGAACGGCATAGCTGCTGACGGTTGGGCCATGTCTGAAATGGGTCGAAGCAGGCTGTTCTTTCGGCACGATGAAAACGCTGACGATCCGGGCGGCGCTTTGCTGCCGGCGAAGCTTTTCCGCGGCCCTTGAAATATAGGTAGCAACGGCCTCTTTCAGCTCGTTGACGTCGGTAACGGGGCGTCCGAACATCCGGGTGGTGGCGATCATTTTTTTATCCACCAGCTCTTCTTCCATGACGATAGCAGGTTGCCCCTTCAGTTCACGGATCAGCCGCACGCCTACGACGCCACCCATATGCGTATGGGCCCAGTCTTCCGGCATGTTCGAGAGCTCCCATGCGCTGGTGATGCCCCAGTTGATCAGCTTGCCGGCATAGGCCCTTCCTACACCCCAGAGATCATCTACCCGCGTTTGCTGCATGGCGACGCGTAATTGTTCTTCCGTAGCCAGGATGCTGATGCAACCGGAAGCCTTCTTGTCTTTTTTGGCGAGGCGGTTGGCCAGCTTGGCCAGTGTTTTGGTGGGGGCTACGCCAATGGAGACGGAGATGCCGGTCCATCGCTCCACCGTATCTTTGATGTGAAGGACGTAGCCGGCGAGCTCTCCGACGGGGATATGGTCCAGATCGAGGAAGGCTTCATCCACCGAATAGACCTCAACCCTTTCTCCCTCTCCTACCAGCATCCTCAGGGTCTCCATCACCCGCCAGCTCATGTCCCCGTATAAATGATAGTTGGAGGAGAACACGGCGATGCCGTTCTTTTCAATGAGATGCCGCGCCTGAAAATAAGGGATGGCCATGTCCACACCCAGTTGGCGGGCTTCATCACTGCGGGAAATGATGCAGCCGTCATTGTTGCTGAGCACTGCGACAGGCTTGTCCCGGAGATCGGGCCGGAAGACCCGCTCACAGGAGCAGTAAAAGCTATTGCAGTCGACGATCGCCTTCATAACGCATGAATTACGTACGTCACCACTCCCCAGATCGAAAATTCCGACGCCGAGAGGTCTACATCGATAGGAGATAACCTGGTTGTCTCCGGTACGAGGCGGATCTTGTTGAACGTCTTCTCGAGCCGGCGGATCAGCATCTCTCCGTTCAGCGTGGCAATGACCACCTTGCCGCTCGCTGCCTTGACGGACCGGTCCACGATGACCACGTCGCCATTGAAAATGCCGGCGCCCACCATAGCGTCACCGCTCACCCGCATGAAAAAAGTGGCGGGCTTGTTACGGATCAGTTGTTCGTTCAGATCGATGCCCCTTTCCATATAATCGTCTGCGGCGGCTCCGAAACCGGTGGCGTTGGCGGCCGGTACCTCCCATTGGGTGAAACGCTTGGAGCCCTTATAGCTCATGCCGAAAAATTGCTCGAGTTCCATAAAAAATAATTTTAAGCCTTAGAAGCCGCCCGAAACGACCCCGATCAAGGTTATCACAAGGAAAATAAATTTCTTTGCTTGTACTAATTTATTTAGTAAATTTATGCTAAAATAATGATCATTTAAATTTTTTTTATGGAAATGGGGTTAGTAAAAAATTCAATACCGCTCGCCGGCCGGACCGCCGGTCCCGGACAGGCGGATTACCTGCTGGTGATCTATCCACGCGGGGATCTCGTGGACAGGTTGCTGGAAGAGCAACAGCAATTTAACGCCGAATATTTCTCTGCCGGTCCCGCCGGTGATGGGCGTGGGCAGCAACCACTACAGGGGCAGCATCCGCCGGAGAGGCAGGAGAGACAGCGCCCGCCGGAGGGGCAGCAGCGGCTCGCGCGTAACAAGCCGCATATCACCCTGGCCGCTTTTCAGGCCGGCGAAGAGACGGAGGATACCGTCATCCGCTGGATCCAGCGGATCTGCCGTCAGCAAAAGTCATTCGACATCGCCCTCAATAATTATAGCGGTATCCCGCCGCACACGATCTATCTGCGGGTACAGGATCCGCAGCCACTCCGGGAATTGATGCAGCAGCTGCGGGCGATCGACGAATTTATCCGTTCCTCGGGCTGGCCTCCGGTCAATCTGACCGGCCGGCCTTATCTGAGCATTGCCGGCGGCCTGACTGAAAAGGTCTATAATAAGGCCATGCCCGATTATTCCCGGAAGACCTTCCATGGCATTTTCCGGGTGGAGGAACTGGTGCTGCTGAAAAGAAGGCATTCCTTCGATCCCTGTAAGACGGTCAACGTTTTCCGGCTGTCACCGGAATGATCTGCGCCGGCGGTTGTTCCGTCAACCCGGAATGATCTGACTTTAAAACTAAAAAACGAAATGTATGCAACAAGCTATCAAACCTATTGCCACCGTCCTCAATGAGACCTATAAGAGGCAGCTGGCCACCAATGAATACCTCCTGATCCTCAACCCGCATGAAGAACTGCGGAACAAGGTCCAGCAGGTAAAAAAAGAATTCTATAATTCCTATCAGGCTCCGACGGCCCTCGGCGGCAAGCCGCATGTGACGCTGGTGAGATTTACCCAGGTCGCTTTGATGGAAGAGCGTATCATTCAGCGTCTCCGTACGATCTCCATGGGATATTGCCCGTTCAAGGTAGAATTGAAAGACTTCGGCAGTTTTCCTTCTCATACCATTTTCATCAATGTGACGAGCAAGTTGCCCATTCGCGCACTGGTCAATGAAGTCAAAGACATCCAGCGGTTGATGAAACTGGACAAGGAAAACAAACCCCATTTTATCGACGAACCCTATCTACCCATCGCCCGCAAATTATTGCCATGGCAATATGAGAAGGGTTGGCTGGAATACAGCAACAAGAGCTTCACCGGCAGGTTTGTCGCGGATGCCATGCTGCTGCTGAAGCGGCGTCAAGGTGAAATGGCCTGGCAGATAGCGGAAAGGTTTGCCTTTCAAAACCTGCCGGTGACCATCCGTCAGGGGCAATTATTCGCGTAAGCAACCGATCCATCAAAGGAAACGTGAAGGTTCCGTGATGATTTTTTATACCACTGTAAATCAGCAATATGATTCAGCAAGATCCGTCCGACCAGCCGGCTGCGGGCTGCGGGCGTGTGCCGTCCGACGCTTCGGCTGGCGAAGGCCGCGTACCCGACTACACCGGCCCCATCAATCCCGTTCAATACCTGAAAGGCCGCGGCGCCCAGTTGAACCCTAAAAACCGCTTTCTGAAAAATGAAAGGGTCAAAGAACATATCGAGGCGATAGATGAATGGATAGAGCCCAACAGCGAGACCCAGTACCTGGAAGAGCATGCCAAAGGCATCGTCAACAAAGTGGACAGCCCGGACGTAGGCATGTGGTACAGCATGAACCCCTACCAGGGCTGCGAGCATGGGTGCACCTACTGCTATGCCCGTAATGCTCACGAATACTGGGGCTATAGCGCCGGTCTCGACTTCGAAAGAAAGATCATCGTCAAAAAAAACGCTACCGAGCTGCTGCGTAAATTTCTCATGAATCCCAAATGGGAATGTCTGCCGATATCGCTCAGCGGCAACACGGACTGCTATCAGCCCGCTGAAAAAAAATTCGGCATCACCCGCAAGTTGCTGGAGACCTGCCTGGAATTCAACCAGCCTGTGGGCATGATCACCAAGAATGCCGGTATCCTGCGGGACAAAGACCTGCTGGCGGAGATGGCGAAAAAAAGATTGGTCTCCATTCTCATTTCCATCACTTCTTTCGACGAAGACCTGCGCCAGGTCATGGAACCCCGGACCACTACAGCAAAACAACGGCTGCGGACCATTAAAGAACTCAGCGCCGCCGGCGTCCGTATGGGCGTCATGCTCGGCCCGATGATCCCCGGGCTCAATGAGCATGAAATGCAGCGTATCATGAAAGCAGCCGCAGAGAACGGCGCTACCTTTTCCGCTTATACCTTCATCCGTCTCAACGGAGCCATCAAGCTGATCTTTCACGATTGGCTGTACAAAAATTTCCCCGACAGGGCCGATAAAGTATGGCACTTCATCGAAGCCGGACATGATGGTAAAGTCAACGACAGCCGCTGGGGAGTGCGGATGCGCGGTGAAGGTAATATCGCGCAGCTGGTGGCGCAGCAATACGCTCGCTATACAGAGAAGTACGGGTTAAACGCCGAACGGTGGGAATTGGATTGCTCGCAGTTCAGAAGGCCGGGCGAGCAGATGAAGTTGTTTACTTAGATGAGATTGACTTGTTTGATATAATCAGGAAATAAAACGACCTTTTTTGCATCTGCCGGATCAAACAAAAATGGCTGTACATCTTTAGCCATCATTTCCATATTGATCTGGCTGCATTTTTCAAGAATTCTTTCTTTCAACTCCTTCGCAGTCGAAATATTTACTTTAAGCTTTAAATAGTCATAATTGGGACCATCGATTTTAGATAAAATGAAAACAACGTCAAAAAAATCACGTCCTTTATTCCTTTGTCTGTTTAATATAGCATAGAACTTTTGTGCAAGTAAAATATCAAGAGGTGTATTGAATATTTGAGTAAATATATCAAATCGATTGAGTATATATTTTTCTGGCGTAAAGTTGAAATGCTGTGGCTCTGTATCTAGTTGTATCAGGATCTTTTCTTCCAGGTGACCGGAAAGACCTTCCTGATAAAGTAATTTAGGAAATCGGATATAACAATGAAAGGCACCTCGATAAATAGTTTTCATTTCAACTGTATAGCCTTCCTGGGTAAGCTTGTTTTTTATGTGTACAGAGATGTTTTCAAAAACATCTTCCCCGAGCGCGAAGTTGTCGAAGTCAAGATCCTCGGAAAATCGGGTGTTGCCATGAACGATGCGCAAACAAGTCCCTCCTAAAAAAGATAAGTGCGTAGCATATTCACTGTCGAAGATGATCTGTAGAATCTTATGCTGTAAATACTCTCTTAGAATAAAATGTTTATACGATTTTAGGTTATCCGGATAATTCTTTTCTATTTCAGATAATGTCAGCATGTTCAATTTGTTTTTTAAAATCCTTTATTCTTTTATCCAGTGTTTTACTGGCGAATACGAATTGGTATTTCCCCAGTTTTTCCCAATCTAAAGTATTGTGTAATTCAATATAGTTGAACCGAAGCTCCTCAAAATCTTTGGTAGACCGTAATGAAGCATTAAGGTATAAATAATCCAATATGGCCTTTTCTTTTTCAGCAATCAGTACCGGTAGACTGCCTTTGTGAAAGACAGAATATCCGAAGAATAAACTTGTCTTTAGAGTGTGAAAGTCAAATGCTCCTATTGGAGTTATATAGCTGGTTGTTTTTCTCGTGGTTATGGCTTTTTGCGTATAAACTCCTTCCGGTATGAGGTGATAATAAGCCAGTGCTGACTCTAACGATATGTAAGAGGGTCTATAAATACAATTACTAATTCTGAATAGTAGTTGCTCGTCTATCAGACATTCACTGAACAAATACCATTTGTTGACGAGCTTGCGGATATGTCCTTTGCGTTGCCACTCGACTAACCTTCGTGAATCAAAGTTTGGAAAGAATTTTTCAACGTCCCGAATTGAAAAAACCTGGAATGGGATTAAGGCATCCCTGAATTCGAGATATGACATATTGTTTCTTCTTTTTGTTATTTATAACAAAAATAGGAAATAAAACACAAATACGACCTTTCCAACAGGAAGTAACGCCGACTGCCCCCGACCTCACGCCCAGTCGAACTCCCTGACCTTCCCATTCAGCTTCCACCTGGAAGGCAATGTATTCGTCAGCCAATCCAGCGGCTCTCCCGCCGGCAATAGCCGTGCAGCCTGGGCAAAGGACGCCCGGATCGTCGCTTTTTGCTCGGCCCCCAATACATCGGGCTGTGCTGAGATGAACAACGGACAGCCGGAGCCGGCCAGCAGTTGCATCCATTGTTTGTTCTTATTCCAGGGGATGTCTTTCGTCAGCCCGACACAGTCGCCATCGGCCGCATAGAAATTGTTATGCTGGATCATCCGGAACCCCAATGTATTCACCCCCATCTTCCGCGTCCGAGCCCATTCCTTCCCACTGGTGTCATCTCCTATCCGGTTCAGCTCGAACAGACCGGCAGATAGGTGGCTCAGGGTATTGCAGCCGATCAGGTATATATTTCCCGCCGCCTCGCGGATATAACGGTACAGGGCAAGGACAATCTCCGCTGTCGTCCGGGTATTATCCCGGAACCGCCATCCGGAAGTCGTCACATCAGCTGCCATCTCGAAGCCCCATTTGCCGAAAATATCATAAGTGCTGAAATCATGCTTGACCATTTCGTAGCCCCATTCCCGATAGAGTAAAATATTTCCCCTTATCCGGGCCAGGTTTTCCTCGATAGAAGGGTCGAGTATCGGGCTTTTAGGATCATTCCTGCCGGGAATGGCCGGCAGCAACAAATTCGCAGGGTCCTTGTAAGAGGCACACAGCGGTCGCATCCACAGGCCCGGCCGCATCCCTTCCTTTTTGATATCGGCAGCCAGACGGCCCATATCCTTGAACTTATCATTGGGCCGCGAGAAATCATCCATCCAGGCGCTGCTATTCGGTTGCGAAGGCGCATACGCAGCCCAGCCGGCGTCGACTACGGAAAAGGGACGGTTGCCAGTATCGGCCGCCAGCCCGGTCATCAATGCCGTCTGACGCAGGATCAGATCGGGATTGTTGTTGCCGTAAGCATAATACCAGTCATTAATGCCATAGACAGGCTGCCTGGCCAGCCGGGGTTTGTCGCACATCATATGGCAGAACCTCCTGCCGGTGGCAAAGACACTCTCCCCTTCCCTCCCATTCGTCACGACAATATCCGCTGCCATCAGCACCCGGTTCCCCAGAGATACACCCACACCTCCGCTGCGCGTATCCATCGTAAGGCTCAGGAGAGGCGATCCCCCTTGCCAGTAACACAGGCTATTGCAACCCGTCTTAACGCCAAAACAGGCGGTGCCCGCCCCTCCCTGATCGATGAAATACCAGGGCATCTTCCGGTTGAACCCGGCGGTCGCAAACCCCTCATCACCATAAGTCCTCTCCCATTGATCCCCCAGCACGCTGCCATTCCTGATCAGCCCGCGATGCCACTGCAACTCGATAGAATGCATGGGTTGGGTAGGGGATGATGCTTCCACCCGCAGGGAGTCGTGCATATATTTCAGCCGGATAGTGACATCCCGGTAAAGATAGACGCCGCGCGTATGCGTCAGCTGATGCAAACCATCATCCAGCCTGACCAATATCCTGGACGGCGGCAAAATAAATTCGCCGGGAGCAGCAGACGCCTCCTGGCGGGTGAACAACAAACTACCCAGTACCGCCGTCCCGGAAAGTCGGATAAAATGTCTTCTTTGCATTCAATCAGCAAAGTACTAAACAATTCTTAACTTGTCATCAAACAGCTACCGCCCATGCACTTCCGCCGCATGCCGATCGAAGTCGAATCTCCCGAACAAATGGGCTATGACACGATCCGGAACAATCTCTCCGAAAGTTCGTACACCGACACGCTGCTCCGTGACACCGGTATCGATACCGGTCTCTACGACCTGCTGCTGGCCTATGGCTCACACGCCGGTCATGACGGACTGAGAGAGTTGATCGTCAAAGATACTCCACTGAAAAAAGACGATGTACTCCTCACCATCGGTGCTGCCGGCGCCCTTTTCATCATCGCCACCTCCCTGCTGGAAAAAGACGATGAGCTGGTCGTCGTACGCCCCAATTACGCTACCAATCTGGAGACGCCCCATGCTATCGGCGCCGCAGTAAAATATATCGATCTCAGGTTCGAAGAAGGTTTTGCGCTGGACCTGGATCAGGTAGAGAGGGCCATCACCCCCAGGACAAAGTATATTTCCGTGACCTATCCTCATAATCCGACCGGCGTCTGCCTGACGGATGACGAGCTCCGGCAACTCAGCAACCTGGCTGAAAGAAAGGGCATGCGATTGCTGGTCGACGAGACCTATCGGGATATGGTATTCGGAGAAACACTTCCCCTCGCAGTGGAATACTCCCCCAACATTATCAGCGTGTCCTCCCTCAGCAAGACATATGGCCTGCCGGGAATCAGGGTGGGCTGGATCATCTGCCGGGACCCGCAACTCATGGAGACCTTCCTGGCCGCCAAAGAACAGATCCATATCTGCGGCCCCGTGCTGGACGAAGAGATCGCCTTCCGCTACCTACAGCAGAAAGATCGCTATCTCCCACCCATCAGGGCGGATATCCGTCAAAAATTCGACATCGTGAAATCCTGGATGCAGCAACAGGAACACTTCGAATGGGTAGAGCCCGGCGGCGGCGCCGTCTGCCTGCCCCGGATACGACAACCGGAGAAAATAGATATCGATAAGTTTTATGACATCCTCCTGAAGAAATACGGTACCTATACCGGCGCCGGACATTGGTTCGACATGCCCCGCCACTATATGCGCATCGGATACGGCTGGCCCTCCCGCTCCTCACTGGAGGAAGGATTGCTCTCGTTGACCAAAAGCCTGGCCGAAGCAGCTGTTTAGGAGAGATTGTAGGCGGTGAGTCTTGTTTTATCTTTCTCAATGATGGACCTCGCCTCTAAAATTTTGATCTTCAGCGAATTAAAGGACTCGCCTAATGCCGGGAGTTCAGCGTGCTGACAGGCATTTTCAAAATCCTGGCATTGAGCCTGGATGGAAAGCAGCCCCACAAACCCGAATAAGGGTTTTACCTTATGAATGGCGCTTTTGAGGGCTGGAATATTTTTAGCCTGATAGCTGGAAAAAATGACTTGCATAAATCCGTCATAATCCTTCAAAACATCCGCGAAAGTCTCCTCAATCATGACATAATCGCCTGCATATAAATCGAATAGATAATTCCCATCGATAGGAGGGCTGAAGGAGAACGTGGTATCGGACAATGAGTTGTTCATAAAGGATGGTCAGATAGTTAACGGCGGCTAAAATAATTTATTGTTTTCTGTCGTTCAGTCTGGGGAAAACCCCTAAGTCAGGGAACCCCCCTAAAATCCAGTTTACCTCTTGCGAAACCCGTTCATCCTACTCTTCAAGTCCTTTTACGAGGATATAGTCTATTCCGGGCTGCGGGCAGAGCATAACCCTTCCAAACGGAAAAAGACCATCCGGTTCAACCAGTTCATCCTGTTGATCCTGATCGCGCACTTCGTGTCCGTCATCTCCTACTTTGCTTTTGGTCTTTATATCAGCGCCCTGATCAATCTCAGCGCCGCTTATATCTTTATCGTTGCCTATCACCTCAACTTACGACGGAAATACCTGCTCGCCAGGATGGTATCAGTACTGAACCTGAACCTGTACCTGGTTATCATGAATTACATGGAAGGGATAAAGGCCGGGGAATACCTGTTCTATTTTCCCTATTTCCTGATCATGACCTTTATCATCAGCTTTAGAAGGAATGTCATGGAGCTGGCGACTACCTACCTGATCACCATTATTTCCCTGCTGTTCTGCTATTACCAATGTCCGCAGGAAAACTATTACCAGGTCCATATCGCGCACATGTTCGACCGCCTGTATGAGAACAGCCTCGTCATTTCTTTATTGCTGACCACCTTCTTTTCCTATGCCATTCTCCGCATCAACAGGAATAATGAATCGGCTATCCTCAAAGAAAAACAGTTTGCAGATACTATTTTCAATACTTCCCTTGACGGCGTATTCATCCTCGATGCGGAAGCGCTGATCATCACCGATTGCAATAAACGCGCGGTCGAGCTGCTGGAGATCGAGGACAAATCGCTGATCATCGGCGCGCCCATAGACAACCTGTTCACCAAAGAACATCTGCGGCTGTTCAACAGCATTGGAAAAAATCCCGCCGACGAGCAGACCGGCAGCTGGCAGGGCGAACTGGCACTTACTTCCCGGAAAGACAACACCGTCTTTGCCTTTGTCAACGTGGTTTCTTTCTTCGATAATGACCGGCGTTTCTGGAAGATCAGCGTATTGGATATTTCCGAGATCAAGATGACCCAGTTCGAACTGATGAAGGCCAAACAAAAGGCAGAGACCGCCTCGAGGGCCAAGTCCAGGTTCCTGTCTAATATGAGCCACGAGTTGAGGACTCCGCTGAACGGCATCATCGGCGCATCCAACCTGCTGCTGCAGGAGCAATGTCTGCCCGAACAACGGTCCCACCTGGAGATCCTCAAATTCTCTTCCGAGCATATGATGATCCTGATCAACGAGATCCTGGACTTCAACAAGATCGAATCGGGAAGGTTCGAGCTGGAGAACCTGCCGGTCAACATGAGGGCTTTTTTGAAGAAGCTGGAAACACAATTTTCCGTACAGGCGCATGCCAAAGGGCTGCTGTTCCTGGTGGATATAGACGATAATCTCGAAAGCGAATTCCTGACGGATGAGACCCGGCTCAACCAGATATTCAGCAACCTGCTGTCGAATGCCATCAAATTCACACAGTCGGGCGGAATTACCCTGGGGGCGAGGAAGGTGTCTTCCACCAGTAAGAAATCGATGATCCAGTTCATGGTGCAGGATACCGGCATCGGCATCCCGGCGCATAAACAACTCGAAATATTCGACAGCTTTACCCAGGCCGATACGGATACGACCCGCAAGTATGGGGGCACCGGTCTGGGCCTTGCCATCAGCAAGAAGCTCGTCGGCCTCTTCTCCGGGGACCTTCAGTTGCAAAGCGAAGAAGGCAAGGGCAGCACCTTTTATTTTACGATCGAGCTGGAGATCAACGAAAATGCAAAGCTGTATATCAACGACCGGAAAGTCAAACAGCTGCCCGTATTCGACCGGTTGCGCGTACTTATCGCAGAGGATAACGCCGTCAATATGTCCGTAGCCCGGAGGTTCCTGGTCAAATGGGGGATCGAAGTGCATGAGGCAACCAATGGGGTGGAGGCCGTGGATATATGCCGTCGCGAGACCTTCGACCTGGTACTGATCGATCTTGAAATGCCGGAAATGGACGGCACTACAGCCCTGATGGAGATCAGGAAGATGCATCCGTCCGTCCCTGCTATCGCCTTTACGGCGGCTGTGTATGAGGACATGAAGATCGACCTGATGAAAAAGGGGTTCATGGATGTTGTACCCAAACCTTTCCGGCCCGAAGACCTTCACAGCAAGATCCTGAAATTTGTCAACAGGGCCTGATAGCCAAAGCCGCACCTGTCGTGCATTTGCGGTGGCGTCAGAAAAAATTTGAAAAATTTTTCTGAATAATGGCTGAAAAGAAAAAAAGATTTTTAAATTTGTGCTACCCAATCAAACAAACACTTAATATGCTTCGACAGAATGTACATACACCCATGATCTCCTGGTCCAACGTGGATAAGGCGTATACGGACTGTATGTCCGCGGGGCTGAGTAAGTGCTGAACAACAAGTAAAAAAGATCCAGCATATAAAAGCCCCGCCTTCAGGTGGGGCTTTTGCGTATGAAGACCATGAGACAACAAAATACGACGCTGACAGCTATTGCACCGTTTTGGTGCGATCAGGTCGTCTTTTGTCTTCGAGATCGAGTGGTCTTTTGTCTTCGACCGGATGTTATACGATAAGATCTATTTTAGATCCGATCCGATAAGATAACCCGGTCCGCAAAGCGCCCGGGTTTTTTGTTTTGGTCGCGGGCTCACGCCGCGCCGACAGACGAATGTATTTATCACCATTAACGGCTCCCGCAGGGAGAAGGAGGCAGTCATGAAATTCAATTTTAACCTGAAAGGAAGACAACCGGCAGACACCCGATACGCTTTCATCAAGGCGGAGGCGCCGGATGCAACGGCAGACCTCCTGAAGATGCTGCTGTCAGTGTCCTTGTCAGTCGATGATCCGGGACAGGCCAGTCAGGCTATGATCCTTTTGCGCGAAACAGTCCGTCAGGGCGATCCTGAATGGTTGGGCAGGCTGGCTATTGACCTGCGGGAACAAAGGAGTTTTCGGGATCTTGCCTACCTGCTGACGGCCGAGCTGGCTGCCCTTTATGGGGATGATGAAAGGACAGGTTTGCTGGTGGGCCGTATCGTTCACCAACCCGGAAAAATCCCGGGCTGGCTGGACTATTACACCCGGACGGTGAGAAAGAGACAACGGCCGGGACGTGCGGTGAGAAAGAGCCTTTCGGTCCTGCTCAACAGCATGGATGAATATCAGTATAGCCGCTACAGCGTCGAGATCCGGGAAGGGATTAGGCTGGCGTTACAATGGTTACAGCCCAAAGCGGCCAACCGGTCCCAGAGGTCGTTGTTTGCCCGGATCCAACGCGGGCAGATACCTGTCCGGACGACCTGGCTGCAGGAATGGCAGACGCTGCATCAGCAGCATTATGACAGTCCCGGGCAAAGGCAGGTGATCTTGCGCGATAAGTGGAAGGAAGGCATCTCTTCTTTCCGGATAGGTTATACAGCACTGCTCGATAACCTGCAGCCCATGCTCTGTGCCGGTGTCAGCGGTAAAGTCCTTAAGCTGGCCGCCGAATACCTGGGCAATGCGGCAGCTGCCGGTCCGGCAGGACAATCGCCCCTTCGGCTGCTGAATGTCTATCGTAACCTGCTGCGCGTTGACCAGGGCGGCGCCGGCATGCTGACAGAGGCGCTAGAACAGGCTGCGGTACACAACAGCTGGAACAGATCAGGATTTGGGCGGCGGGCCGTCTCCGTGATAGCCATGGATGTCAGCAGCAGCATGCGGCATCCCCTGGATAGCTATGGCCTTGTCCAGCGCTTCGATATCGGGCCCCTGCTGGCCTTTTCCTGGATCAACCGGGGCGAGCAGATCATCACCGGGGTTATCGGAAATACCTGGCGTCCGGTACAAAATCCGGTAAGGCCTATCCTGTCCGCAGTCAATGAGTTCCGCGGGCATGAAGGCGAGGCCGGGTATGCTATTAACGCATGGCTCGTGCTGCAGGACCTGCTGCGTAAAAGACAGGTGGTCGACAACGTACTGATCTTTACAGATTGTCCATTGTGGGACAACCGGACCTTCAACCAGCCGGCAGGCACCGATCTCAGCCACTGGTGGCGGCGATACCGGCAGGAGATGGCG
>Ga0302230_10000855_pt1 | contig 22263 bp, 41 predicted proteins | sample II_Palsa_N2_1_FD_193523 | JGI IMG/M metagenome (GOLD analysis project Ga0302230, IMG submission 193523) | Peat permafrost microbial communities from Stordalen Mire near Abisko, Sweden - II_Palsa_N2_1 | ecosystem: Environmental > Terrestrial > Soil > Palsa > Peat permafrost | place: Sweden... | reverse complement strand
TTACGTCGACATAGACAGACTCGAGATCTTTGAAGGCTGTGAAGACTGTCTTGCGATCGTTATGATTGTTGGCCTCAAACATTGTCTGCAAAAAGAAAAGAGGAAAGAAGTTTAGCACGCGACAGACCAGTAATCTTCCATTCATACAAAGTGAGCGGCGTTACGAGCTCTCTCGAAATCTGCCTCGAAAAGTTCAATTGGAGTAGCGTTTGCCAAGTCCATTGGCTGCTCTGGAGCAAGCTCGGCTTCAAAGAGAGCGTCCATGAGCTTGATGTGTTGGGCGCGTAGCAGCTCTTGCGTGTGAATGTACGCCTGTGATGTTTTTATTTTTATTTTTATTTTTTTGAAACTGCCAGTAAGATTTGGATACGTACGCGAAGACGGTCGAGCGCTCTCATCGGCTTCTTGAAATCCTGGAGCTCGACAATGAGATTGTGCAGCTCGGTGTAGTGTGCAAAGAGGGACGTGAGTTCGTAGGAAAAGGCAGGGTTGGACGAAGCCTTTTTCACAGCCGACGTCAGGTACGACAAGCTTTCGTTCATGGAGTCGGCATCTTCCGTCGCCATTTTGAACACGTGCTGCTGCAGTACTGCAAAAAGAGCGAAATTTTCAGAATTAAAAAAAAAAAAAAGGTAAATATAAATGGGCGTACCGTGAGTGCGATCACCCTCAACGTCCTCCTGTACGCCCACAAATGCATCTAACAGTCTTTCCAACGAACTCTTGTATCCTTGAAGAAGCTGTTGTCAACTCTCACTGTTAGCACTATTTTCAAACACAAGATTGCATTTGTTTACCTCGCTTTGCAGGCCAATGTCAGCTGAAGCTGCATCCTTGTTCTTACTGGCGTCTTTGTCGAGCCGGACAATGTGACGGACAGGAGATTTTCCTGTGAGGTTGACGATTTGACCTTCGCGGCCGCCCAGTGCAGAGTATAGCTGAGATCATGTCAAGAAATTTACATTGACCAAAAAAAAATAAAAATTTAGGCACAAAAACTTACCAAACGGGCAGCCTCGTTAAACGAGTTTTGTTCGCTGATAAGAACGTCTGTGACGTCCGCGACATTGACCTCGTCGACAATGCTGGCCACGGCAGAATGTACGAGCTCCCAGGTCCTTCGAATCTTCATTGTTTCCGGGATTTCCTTATCTGAATGATCGCCATATTGTTTTCAGGAGGGCAAATAATTGTTTTCTCCTCACCTTGGATTTCCTTGATGTGGGCCAAGAGTTCGTTTCGGATTGTTGGTGTGTGACGATTCTTCTTGTCATTATCGGATGGGTCAACGATTTCGGGCTCGAGAGCCTGCTTCAACAGCTGGCACTTGGTCTCGATGCTGTCTCGCCCGGGCATTTTTGAGGCGACAGTCTAAGTAGTGGGCTATTTAAAACCGTGCGCGCATACTTTTTCGTACCGTAAGGAAAGCAGTGTACTTGGCATTCCATTCGGCGATGAGGCTCTCGCGGACTGAGGGGGGCGTGTCCTCGTTAATGCTCACGACCTGCACGTTGATGGCTTCGAAAGCTGCCATCGTGTTGCTGTCAGCCTTGAGCCCAGGATAATCGGTGAGCAGTTTGCTCAGAAATTTGGACGAGGTCTCAAAGGTCTTGTCCATGTGGGCGATTTCCCCTGTTTGCCAGTTTAGAAATGGACGTCGGCGATCGCTTTACCATCGACGTATTTGAGGTACTCCAGGAACTCGGACTCGAGTGCCTGCTCGTCCTCATAGGTCTCAGTCATCACGGCAACACCTTCAGCAGCCTCGGGTGACTCGGTCACTTCAGTAGCATCGGGGATGTCCTTTATTTTACAGGTCAGGCTTGTAAAAAAAGCGTCTTTCCGAGGAAACACACCAAGAGCGCAGGCGGCAGGTACTCGCCCGTGTGCTTGCGACGCAACAGCTCGATCTTGGCATCGGTAATCTTGTTCTTCAGCTCCCATTGGACATCGTAGAACTTGGCGTTGGACGTGAAGTAGGCAGCAGTCCGAGGGCTAAGGGCCAATCATTCAGGAAAACGAACCGCACGCTGTGCCAGACGTACCGGTTGGGCAAGTAGTAAAACTGCTCAGACGTGAGGTAGTTGGAGTCGTTGAACTTGTCCTTGAGCACCTCCTCTTTGGACAAGTACGACGCCGCCGTCGCCGCCGTTGCAAGGTTCCTCTGCCAGCGCAAGAAAAAGAAAAAAAAAAGAAAGAAAGAAAGAAAGGAAGACGAGAAAAACTTGCTTAGCACGACCACCAGCACAGCGAACCGTACCAGGCCGCCGCCGCCGCCGCTGGCACCAGCAACTGCACGGCCAGCGGCAGCACTGCCAGCCAGGGCAGACGCCGGACCGACGCGGACCAGGTGGAGCCGCGCGTGGGCACCTCGCAGTAGCGCGGCCATATCTGCAAACTATTTCCGAGTACATCAACCATGCTTGGTCGTGTTGCTGCGCCTGGTGCGTTTTTTTTTCACGCCTTCGGATCCCAGTGCTAACCTCGTATTAACGCGCTGCTTCCTCCTCTTTGTCTGCCTCTTTCGCGGAAAAAACCCACTTAGTTCGCGGCTTTGCCACCGCCTCCAACTACGAGAAGACGATCAAGAACCTCAACATTGGCAGCCACACAAAGGTCATCTGCCAGGGTTTCACGGGCAAGCAGGTAACTGGGCAGGCTGGGTTTTTTTTTTCGTTTGTTGCCGGGTGCTGAAATAGAAGGCGCACAGGGCACGTTCCACAGCCAGCAGGCCATTGAGTATGGCACCAAGATGGTCGGTGGTGTCTCGCCGGCAAAGGCTGGTAGCAAGCACCTCGACCTCCCTGTCTTTGCGACCGTCAAGGAGGCAATCAAGGTAGTTAATTCAACTTCCGTACTTGCATTTGTGGCTGACGCTGTGCGCGCTGTCGCCTGTTTTTGACGTGCAGGAAACCGGTGCCAACGCGACCGTGATCTACGTCCCCCCGCCAGGTGCTGGCAAGGTAATTTTCTTTTCTTGACGAGAAGACGGGTCGTTGTGCTGACCTGTTTTCGTTTGCAGGCCATCCTGGAAGCCATCGAGGCCGAGATCGGCCTTGTTGTCTGCATCACTGAGGGTATCCCCCAGCAGGACATGGTCAAGGTACCTGCAGCTGCAGCACACAGCGTTGTCCTTTTTTTTTATATTTATTAAAACAATTCATGTACCAACCAGGTCAAGACCGCTCTCCTCCAGCAGGAGAAGACCCGATTGGTCGGCCCCAACTGCCCCGGTATCATCCGCCCCGGCCAGTGCAAGATTGGCATCATGCCCGGCCACATCCACAAGACCGGCAAGATTGGAATCGTCTCCCGCTCCGGCACCCTCACCTATGAGGCCGTCGCCCAAACGACCGCGGCCGGCCTTGGCCAGACCCTTTGCGTCGGCATCGGTGGCGACCCATTCAACGGCACGAACTTTATTGATGCTCTCAAGATCTTCATGGAGGACAAGGAGACTGAGGGTACTAAAAGAAAGGATTGTTTTTCCTATATTTATCCCCAAAATAGGTATCATCATGATTGGTGAGATCGGTGGCTCTGCTGAGGAGGAGGCTGCTGCTTACCTCAAGAAGGCCAACTTCTCTCTGGTAACAAGGTTTTGCTTTCAAGGAAAATTAATAATATTTTTGTCTCTCTTCAATAAATAAAAAATAAAGGCCAAGCCTAAGCCAGTCGTCTCTTTCATCGCTGGCCGAACTGCTCCCCCCGGCCGTCGCATGGGTCACGCAGGCGCCATTATCGCCGGTGGCAAGGGTGGTGCCGAGGACAAGATCAAGGCTCTTCAAGGTGAGTCCCAAGTTCATCCTGCACGATGTTTAATTTATTTTTTTTCAGATATCGGCGTCGTTGTGTCCGACTCGCCCGCCAAGCTCGGAACAACTATGCTCGCATCGATGAAGGCTGCCGGTCTTGCTTAAGGAACCTTGGACATTGTTTTCGTACAAGTATCTTTTTCTTTCTTCTCCTCTTCTCTTTTCTTTCTTCACTTCACCTTGTGCAGTCTTCTTGTCCGTCATTCAATGATTAAAGGAGGTCCACGGCAGTTGCACGAGGAAACGGAAACTTTCACGAAAAAGACGAACGACGCGCAAAATGTTGTCGGCTCTGACGACGTTGTCTGCCTTGCTGGCGACGCCGCCCTCGCCGCCTCTGACGCTCGACCAAGTGCGCGAGCTGCGCGTGCTCCTCAAAGCCAAGCCACAGGAGCTGCTGATCGTGTCGTCGCCAGGTACGTTTGTGCGACGTCAACCGTAGTTGATTTCGCTAACCCACCGGCCTCCCCCCAGCTTACAAGCCAGGACAGACGCCCACCAGTCTCCCTCCCAAGCAGGCAGCACTGCTGGTGCGCTTTGTGGAAGAGCAGCGACGGGTTCGCTCCAACCTGCTGACGGCGTCCAGGTACGTGTGCCCCCGTCGTTTTGTCCGTCTGTCGTTTTGACCTCCCACTACGTAGCAACGCGATCAAGCTGTTGATCAAGGCAAGCCTCCATCAAGAGGGCATCCCACTGGGCGAAGAGATCCCAGAGGTCCAGGCGGTCGTCGTCGTGCTCGACATGTGCTTGCGCCATGGCCTCAAACGTAACTACTGCGAACTTGCCCCCACAGGGTTGTCGTGTTAATCCCGCCAAATCGCAGCCAAGAAAAACCTCTGGGGTGTGCGTCGATTGTACTTTGACATGGTCCAGGACACGGTCAGCAAGCTCGGCCCGCAGGTAAGCTTGCTGCAAGTGCAGCAAATGAGAGACTAATACTTGATGACGGACATGAAGAGCGCGTCAACGATCAAGAGCATCACTGAGATGACCGACTTGCGGTCGGGCGAGCAGGGCGTGGCGTGGATCCAGATGTCGCTCATGGACAAGCAGCTGGCAGACAACATGAAAGCAATCGTCGAAGACATTGATCTGATCAAGCAGTGGTACGAGCCTTACGCGTTCATGCTCACCGAGCAGGCCGGCGTCCTCCTCGGTCTCCTGCTCGGAAGCTCGACCATTAACTTCAACTTTTTTATTAAGGCGAGGTATTGCGTTTGCATTTCCTTATTCCTAGTGTGTCGTTGAAAAAAAAAATAATCGTATCGTTTTGGTAGCCACGACAGCCTTGCTCCTCCTGCTGCTATTGACGACGAGGATTACCCGTTGTTCAAGAACTTTGCGATGGCTCAGCTAGACGAGGCCCTATCGTAACGTGCCTCCACCTGGAGGAAAAAAAAAGAGATGCTGATAGATATCGCAATTCAGGGTACGAGAGTCGCTGCTGGAACTGCTCCTTGGGGCGCACTTTGCAAAGATCGAGGACAATGGGCCATCCCCATCTCATCAACTGCAAATCGCTCCTCAAGACGCAGCAGCCGCCTCTCCTCCTCCAGAGACACCGGCTACCGCTTTGGCGACAGACTCTTTGCCAGACACGACTTTTTCTGCACAACCTGCCGCTGTATCTACAGCGACCAGTGCAAAGCCACAGCAGGAGAACGACGAGATCGCCAGGCGGTTAACCTCTGTCCTCAACCAAAACGCCTATTTGGAGCAGATGCAGCGCGATCTCCAAGGCAAATTGGCAGCCAAAGCAGCCGCAGCCGCTGAAGCACTTGCTGCATCCAGCGACCTCAGAAAGAAGCTCGACGAGGCAACCGAGCACGCGAGCTTGTCGGAGGAGAAACGTCAGCGTCTGGAGGCTGAGCACGCTAGGCTAAAGGCGACGTCGCAACAGCAGTACACGGTAGGAGTAATTTCCTCGTCCTTCTTGACACGCGACTGGAATATTTAATAGGCTCTCCGAGAGGACATGGAGAGCGAACGACAGAGCAGCCAAAATGCCAAGACAGAGCTAAACAACCTCTACCAAAAGGAGATCGGGCTTCGAAAACAGTGTGAGGCTGCATTGGACCAGGAGCGTGTCTTGCGAGCGTACACAATTATTCCATTTCAGGCAAAAGAAAACAATTTACACCATCATACAGCGAGACCGAGTCGCGCGAGTCGTACTTGCTTCAAAAGCAAAAGGAGGCCATCGTTGACCTGGACAATGAGCGTTGCGAACATAATCGCGAAAGGGCAAGCCTGTCAGAGCAGCTCAAGCAGGCGCTCGCACGTCTGGAGGATGTGCAGGCTGCTAAAGACAAGGCGAGTGTCTTTTTTGTTTTCCTTTGTAAAAAAAAAAAAAAGTACAATACTAATTCCGAGTGCGTGTGGTCAGACTTCCGAAGATCTCAACAAGGCTCGTATCGCTCGCAAGCTCATTTCGGAGGAGAAAAAGCAGCTGGATCAATCCGTTGCACGTCTGGACGGGCAACTGCAGATGGTCAACGAAAAGGTGTTTTTTTTTTCTTTCTCACCGTGCGCTTATTTTAAGTCGTTATTGCTCGCAGAGTGCCACACTGGAAGCACGAAGGATGGAACTCGAGGCGGCGCTGGCAACCAAAGTACAGGTCGAGAAGGAGCTGGAGGGGCGGCTGGAGCGCCAGGAGGCGCAGATCAACCTGCTCATCACAGAGCGTGACACGGCACAGAAGAGCCTCCAGGCGGCACTCACTCGTATTGACCAGCTCCTGTTCAAACTGGAACAGGCCAAGCCGTTGGAGCAACGATTGGCCGAGCTCGATAAGCAGATCCTCGAGTTGCGAGCGCAAGTCGACGAACGGGACAGCACGATCGTGGAGCTAGCAGGCGAGCTGGGCAAGAGCAAAGTCAAGGTGGACAATCTGGTCACGTATAAGAAGAGCATCAAGCGCTCGCAATGGCTGGACGACCGAGAAATTTTCAACTGCGACCAGTGCCAGACCGCCTTTAACCTCATTGTGCGCAAGCACCACTGCCGTAACTGCGGCAAGGTCTTCTGTGACGCGTGCACGACTCAGCGAATGCTACTTCCATCATCAGCCGCCCCTGAGCGTGTGTGCGATCGTTGTCACGACCTCCTACTCAGCCAGCACACGGTTGATTGATCCGTTCTGTTGTATATCAACTCTTTTGTAACGTAGTTACGTAGACAAAACTAATAATTGCTCCAGTACTCGTCCTGCACTTCCTTGTCCCCTTGCTGGCTTTTCACGGGGTTCCGTCGCCTCTTGTTTGGCTTGGCATCCCATTTGCGTTGGTACAGGCAGTATTCGCCATAGGTGTTGTGCACCTCCGATATGACAGGTATGTAGAAAGCCCGCGTCAATGAGCGCGAGTTGGCCGCATCGAGGAAGGGAGCACAGTGTATGGGCTGAAACAATCCACTGTCCTGCAGGCACGGCGCATCCTTGGTGCACAGATCCACAAACCAACCACAGTCGGTCGTTTCGTTGACGTATCGCGAGACGTCCTCTTGATTGAGGTCATTGAAGCCGGCTGGAATGAGACGCGTCGATGCAGGGCCGCTGCCTTCATAGTACTTTGGCAAGAGACCGGCAAAATCGCTCCTACAAAAAAAGAATTACTCAATACAATAACCAGTCCGAGTTGCAGCTACTTGACAAAGGCGAGCCGGTAGGGTTCGTTGACAAAGAAATGGGATGGGAAGCGGTACCACTCTTTGCTCACACAGATGGTGGCTGCCGCGATGCCTGTTGTGGCCACGTTGAGATCTCCGGGGAGCATGCCCGGCACCTCTTTCCATGTCTCCATGAAGCCGCCATAGTTGAACACGAGGGCAAAGCTGCGCGAGATCGAGAGCAGAATAAACACCACCATGGCCGCAAACACAAACGCGGTGGGGCTAAACTTGATAACCGAGTATGCTTTGAGCGAAGGCAAGCGGTTGAGGGCGGCCTGGAGCAGTCCCCAGATGCACGTCAGGGAAATCGCACCCTGCATACACAGCAAGGGGTAAATCACGTAGAGGAACCTCTCTTCCTTGTGCGGCTGCGCCATAAAAATCGCCAGCCACAGATATGGCCCTGCTGTGGCCAAGATAAACGACTGGGTGAACTTGAACGGTCTTGCAACCATCTGAGAATTGTTTTAAAAAAAAAGAAAAAAGAAAAATAATAATACAAAATACATTTAGAAAAAAAAAATAATATAAAAATAATTTATTCCCTACCAGGATGGGAACACTCAAGAGTGACAGGGGCCAGACTATGTTGAGGTTTAAAAACAGGTTGATGACATAGTAGGTCCACGGCTCGGTGCCGTATAGGTCGGGGCCTTTTGATCCACTCAGCACACTATTTTTTTTTTTGGGGGGGGGGAATTCCTTGTTAAGATGTAGTTCTTTAGATCGCGGCGACAAACTTGTAGATGACGATCGACACTGGCACGACCACGATCTTTCCATAGTAAAAATAATCAATCGAAACCATCGGAACCAGGATGGCCACGAGGGATGCGAATGCAACGAGAGCAAACTTGACCAGTTCAAAGTGCCTAGAGTAACAGTTGTTAACTGCGCAAATATCAAATGTCATGATACACTGCCACAAAGTCGATAAAGATCGGAATGCCCATGGCACCGCAAAACGGCCAGCCGAGGAGGACAGCCACGGCGATGCAGACAATGCTGGTGGTGAATTCCATCCCCGCAAACTGCTTTTGAGGCACAGACGTGCCCTCGTAACGGTTAAGATTGTGGATCCAGTAGGCGTATGCAAGCGTCACAAACGTCATTCCAAACGTGCTCGGCAAGAAGCCTGCAAAAACAAGTTGAGGGCAGCTTAAAATAAAAAGAAAAGGGGAAAAAAAAAAAATACTTGTGGATGCGACAAACAGACCCGGGGCCATCCCCAAAAAGATCAGGAGCAGCAGGCCCACCAGCTTGTGACGTCTAGCCAGGGCGTCGTAGAGATGCGCATCAGTGAAAGCCGACCACAACGCGAAGCTGAGTAATCAGTCAGTCATGAGAGTGTCCTTGATGTCGCGTCATGACCCAAACGTACACGATGCGCACGAGGTAAAACGTGTGCACCTTGAGTGGGTACACCTGCGATGCGGGCCAGGCAAAGAGACCGTGCAGGATGATGTAAGCATACGAGCGGATGGAGAACTCGGGCGAGTACTCCCACGTCTGCAGCCCGTACCCATACAGCCAGTGATGCAGCGGCTCATAGTAGTTGAACGTCTCGTCGCAGTCGTTGATGAGATTGAGCATGGCCGACACCAATCGGCACAGCAGCAGGAACTGGTGCAAGGGAGGGGCAAATTCAGTCGGTCCACACAACACAAACGTACGCGAAAGGCGATCGAAAAGCTCGGGACATATACTTGCGACCACAACTTGTCGTCGTCTTCAAACGCAACTTTCGGTGGCGCAGACGGCATCGGGTTGGCCTCCCTGGCCGGCTGCTCTCTGTCAATCGGTTTATTAGAGACGTGGTACCGCAGAGTTCATTTTACTTGATGGCAGCAACGCGTTTTCTCACGCCGGAAGCTGACATCGGAAAGTGTACAAAAAATCAAAAAAAAAAAAAATCATTCTATCCTCGGTCATTCGCCGTGAAGACGGACAGGCCTGCCGCCGATGCGACGACCGACGGCTTTGGCGTCGAAGGCAACGACGATGACGACGACGACGACCCGAGATCATCGTCTTGCTCTTGCTCGTTGACGACGACACTGTCTGTGACAACTGCCAACGTCTTGCCCGCGGCCTTGAACGGGGCGATCTCGTTCACACGTTCAAGAGAGTTGATGTTGTACAGGTTGCTGGTGCTCATCGGGAGGGACGACTAGAAAACAGCCGAGATCAAAAAACAAAACAAAAAAAATCATATTATCATTACGTACCAAAATGTACACTGAGGACGTGTCCTGGCTGGCGCCGATGTTGAGATGCTTGAGGCCTTGGACGGAAACGATCTGAATTACCTCACCGGTCTCGACACTTCGGACCTCGAAAAACAGCTCAGAAAAGGCGAGGAGGTACGGTTCATGAACGGCTGCACGGAGGAAGAAAAAAGAGATTACAACTTGATGCGACGGACGGAAGGAACGAACCAAAGGACTTTGGATGGCCGACCCATTGAATGTGCTTCTCCCGCGATTTCTTGCCGTCCTTTGTCATGAAGATGCCAAACTCTCGGAAGCACACGACAAAGTCGTTCTTCAGTTTGAAAATGTTGATCGCAGTGGCGTGTTGATGATCCAGGATTGCTTTCATTCCAGGGTCGCTGAGGTCGACAGCATCTAGTTGGTAAATAAATAAATAAATAAAAAATTTAGTTGTTCTTTCGAAAAAGAGATTCTCACCATAGGGGGCCAGATTTTCGGTGTTGATGATGCTGACATGGACCTTGTGACAGACTACAAACACGAGCTTTGATGTCACCTGATGAGAAAATCTAAAGTCGACCATGATGTTTGGGAAATTGATTGTCTATGGCAGTATGCTTTTAGACGAGGAGGGAGACAACACCAAACAAAACCTTGTGGACTCCCAGGCGATCGTTGCTGTTCTTCGACGAGCAGGCATGTTCTTTGCACTCAAACATGCGGATAAAGTTGCTCGTGGGGTCGAAGCGATTCCAGCCAGAAATGAGGTACGACTTGTTGTTGACGACACCGACCCTAATCAGCGACGCGCCCTCCGATTCTCGCACCTTGATCGGCTTCTCCTTGGTGCCAACGAGGAACACGTCAAAGGACAGAGTGAAGAGGAACGTCTTGTTGTTGTCTGCATCATCGATTCAAATCGATGCACGATAAACCACGGCCGTCGGTACCTTGGTGAGCCAGGAAGGCAATGCATTGCTCGACCGGAAAGACGCAGACTTGTGTTATCTTTGGATACTCGCAGAGCTGGACAAAGCCCTGGGAGGGAGAAGAAGGGTCAAGGATGCACGAGTACAGGCCCTCTTCGGTTCCAACGAGAAGGCGCTTCTTGTTGATCTTGGGGTCCACCATTTCGTACACGATATTGACCTTGTCAGAGTTGATCGTGCCAGTGATCTTGGGCTCGTAGACAAGCGTACTCTTGGAAGCCTGCTCCGCAAGTTCATTGACCTTTTTTGCCCACTAATTTCGGCAGCAGAAATATTCAAACGCAATCTCGTCACAACAAAACAGTGATCCACGCACCGTCTTCTTTTCCGTTGCAGTTGCAGCATGGAAATACCATGCCTTGGGGACCTTGGTTGCGAGCACAATGGCAAATATATTATCCTTGGAGACTAGCAAACCATTTTAATGTCGTGAACGCTGTAGAAATTCGTACCAGTCTGGGAAACATTTGAAGTGGCACGGGTGTTATCCACAGCGGCAGCCGAGTTGGGAGTATGAATGATTATGGAACTGCAAGTGAGGAAATTAAATTTAAAAAAAACAAAAAAAAACCTGGAGAACTTTTCTTTCGTAAGTGTGTACTTTTTGGACCCACCAAAGACCTTGGACCGCAACGTGCCAAACGATTCTCGGATAGATTTATGCACTTGCAACGACGTAGTAACGGCAGTATCGGGTTGCCATATACTTCCCTGCACGAGGGTTTCTGCTTCCCACGGCTCCATCACGCGAATTTGATCCCAGCTGAAAGGCTGTCGAAGGATAGTTTGCTTCTCGCCCTTCTTGCCTCGGACCAGGAGCAGGAAGTGGTCAAAAAAATACACGTGCACGTCGCGCGCCAGCAAGTCGGTCCTGCCAAACTTGAGGGGTCCCTCGTGCAAAAGTTGTCGTTCGGGGTCGCGCAGTTGTAGGGACTATGCACAAACTTATTGTAAGATTAAACTGGGGGGGAGATTCATTTGATACCGGAAAGTCGCTGATATTCTCCAGGCTGTTTTCAACCATCAAGAGCTGCACTCGTCCAAGTTGTTCATCAACCCTTTTTGCGACCAAATCCGTCTGGTTTTTTTTTTTAAAAAAAAAAAAATAATAAAAATAATTTTACTCCATGCTCGACATGGTTACCTTTTCCATTGCCATTTGAACATAGGAGATCTCTGGATTCGACTTATCCTTGGTCTTTGCCCCGACCTCTTTTAGAAGCTAGAAAGTATCTCTTTAATTCTTTCCGAAAAAATTGCAAGTGATTGAGCAGGTATACCATGTTGTAACGACCGAGACGAAAGTTGGGACGGAAGAGGATAGCAAAAAACTCCTCGCGCCGGAAAGCCTTGTTGCGAATTTGCTCCTGCAGCGACAGATCAGTAGTTTCCACACAATGTCTTGCAAACGTGCATTGATAAACTCTTGAAGCAAAGGGTTCTTGTTGAACTCGGCGCTGAAGATCTGCTTGGCCAGCTCATACTTGCTGCAGTGCTCGACATAAATGTCGAATTGGTCCACCTGCAAACGTTACAGATCTTGATTGGCCTTGCCAAGGATGTATGAAATCATACAAACTTGAGGTAAACATCGGCAATGTGTTCGACAACGGGGTTGAGCGACTGGCGATCCTGAATCGCCAATGAGATCTTGGAATGGAGGACAGCCAGTGCTCGCGTGTTGATAAAGACCTGTTGGACACATGTCACACAACTTTTTTTTGTCGAATGACTTGATGCACCGTACATCCGCAACAAACTGCTTTCTGGCGGCCTCGTCGGGGATGATGTCCTTGCGGGTGATCAGCGGTTCCATCAGCAGCTGTACAGCACAGGGTCAGTTCGTTTTTCGACGTCAGGTCCAACACAGACCTCGGTCGTGAGGAGGAGGTCCTCCTTGAAGTCGTGCATGGCAGCGCACAGCTCAAAGATCGCGTTCTGCCGCTTGACCTCGTCAGCACCCAGGCCCTTGGCCAGATCAATGTCCACAGACTCGACCCAGTTGGCCGCCTTGCTCTTGCGCTTGAGCGTCCCGCCTTTGTGCAACAGCGTTCAGCTTCCTTTGTTTCAAAAAAAAAAATTTTTTTTTTTTGGTTTTTCACGCCTTACCGTTTGATGGCGAAGGCGACAGAGACGGCGACGGCGGCTCGGGCGAGTGCAGGGGAGGACGTACATCACTGCCGTTGACCGACGGTGCCCGTGATCGCGGTGCTTCCTCGTAGCCAAACCCTATCTCGGTCGGAGAGTCTGGCATATTTTCTAAAGTGCCGCACCCATGGCCGCAAGCACGTCCGTCCTCAAGCAGCGGGCGGCCGCCTCCATCGAAATCCCTATGCACGGGAAGAGCGACGAGGTACGCGCTGTGTGGGGGGCCGTGCGAGTGACGAGCACTTGAACGAAACCGATAAATGAACAGGTCATCGTTGTCGAACTGGACGAGTCTTTGCCAAACGAGTCGGACGAGATTGTCGAGATTCTGCGCCAGGAGCGGCCCAACTTTGACATTTGGCGCCGCTTTGCGGTCGAGTACTACCACCGCGGGCTGTACCAGTCGGTCGAAAAGATCTTTGACGTCGCCATGGAGCTCAGTAAGGGTCCCTTTTTCATCGTGCGCTGACCCCTCTGTCATCAACAACAGTGAGCGAGCATGGCACAAGCCGCAGCCTCAACTGCATCAGCATCCTGGATTCGCATGCGGCGTACGAGATTGCACGCGGCACCGCTGAGAAGGACGAGGCCAAACAGGCCGAGCACTTTGCAAAGGCGACCATCCGCATCAACTCGGCCGAGGACATTGACCCGCACGACATCAACACCTGGCTTGTCAAGGCGCTGCTGCTGTTTAAGCGAAACGACTTTCAGCGTGCCAAGACGCAGTTTGCCGCCATCCTCAACAAGGCACCCGACAACGTGCCCGCCCTCCTCGGAAAGGCGTGTATCGAGTTCAACAACGGAGACTTTGCCGCGTCCATCACGCTCTTTAAACGCGCCCTCCGTGTTTTGCCCGAGGACACTGCTCACGTATCACGACCCCTTTAAAGCTAAAGGAATCGTTTTTGTTTAAAAGGAGTCCCCCTCGTGTAGATCCGTCTGGGCATCGGTCTCTGCTACCATCAACTAAACAAGGACGACAAGGCCCGAAAGGCCTACAACCGCTGCCTTGAGATGGAGCCCAAGAACGTGCAGGCACTCGTCGGTCTCGGTATGCTTGACATGAACAGCAACAACCCGCAAGCGATCAACAACGGCCTTCAGGTGAATATTATTTATTTTTTTTATTCACAGGACTAATTTTTTTTTTCTTTAAAAAAAAAAATAGTCTCTCCGAAATGCTTACAACATTGACAAGACGCATCCGCTCGTCCTGAACCAGCTGGCATACCACTTTTTCCACAAGCAGGCCTATGACAAGGTCGAAAATCTGGCAAAGAACGCCTACCACCTGTCCAAGATTGAGGTCATCCAAGCCGAGAGTTGTCTCATCCTCGCCAAGTCGTACCACGCTCAGGATGACTATGATAACGCCTTCAACTACTACATCCAAGCAGTCAAGCTGTCTCCCTCGCTCAGCTTGGCGCAGTTTGGACTGGGGCAGATGTACCTTCTCCGCGGCGAGAATGACGAGGCCGTCGCATGTTTTGAGACTGTCCTCAAAGCAAACCCCAACAACTATGAGACTCTCAAGGTATATTGTCAAACGTCTATTCTAAACTAAAGCTCTTTTTTTTCTCTCTCTCTCTCTCTCACTTTGTGTAGATTCTGGGCTCTCTGTATGGACACAAGGCCGGCAAGCAGGAGATGGCGATCGAGTACCTCAAAAAGGTCGTCGATATCAAACCTGACGATGCCGAAGCCTGGATCGAGCTTGCCGAGTACCTTGAGGGCGTCAACCTGCACGAGTCCATGAATGGTAAAGAAAACGTGCTTTTTTTTTCTTCGAGTTTTTACAAGTTTCCTGTCACAGCATACCAGAAATCACTCAAGCTCCTGGAGGACACGGCCGACGCTGTTATCCCACCCGACCTTGTAAACAACATTGGCGCTCTGCATCACAAGCTCAACAAGTTTGCCGAGGCCTCCTCGTTTTATAAGCGCGCGGCCGATGCGTGCGACCAACTCATCGAGGGCGGAGCTAGTGCGGTGCGTTGGAAAAAAGAAAAAAAAAAGAAAGATTACATCGTCTTCTAAGCACCGAGTACCTTTTTTGACAGGACGACTTCAAGGGTCTCTTGCTCACGATAAAGTACAACAAGGCACGCCTGCTGGAAGACACCAACAGACAAGAAGAGGCGGTGGCGCTGTACACCGAAATTGTGCAAGACCAGACGAAATACATTGATGGTATCTTACCCTTTGACGGAACCAAAACATGACTGGTTGCAATGTGTTGAAAACAATCAGCACACCTCCGTCTCGGCATTATCGCATTGCAACAGCACGACGAATCCAAGGCCAACCAATACTTCAAGACTTGCTTGCAGCTTGCCCCTTCCCACCCCGATGTGATTTCTCTGATGGCCCAGAGCAATCTTGCTGCCAGAGACTTTCCTGCTGCTCGCAAGGTTGGTTTCTATTGACCCATGAAATCAACCTTGGAACTGAACCTTGGCTACAGCGCTACGAGGAAATCCTCAAGACCAAGTCTGTGTATTCGTCGATCAACCTGTCTGTGGACAAGGCCAAGGTTACCGAAGGTTCCAAGGACAAGGCCAACGCGCAGAGCTTTGGCGGCAACCACGACGTGTACGCCCTTGTCTCCCTCGGCAGTGTATGCCACCGTCTGTCGACTCTCAACAGCGACAAGAACGAGCAGTCGGAGCTCCAAAAGTTTGCCTTTGATGTGTACATGAAGTCGCTGCAGGTGAACGTGCGCAACCCCTATGCCGCCAACGGTGTGGCCGCGCTCCTTGCCGAGCGTGGCCATTTTGCTGCTGCCAAGGAGATCTTCTCGCAGGTGCGCGATGTCATCCCCGATAGCGCGGATGTGTGGACCAACCTCGCGCACGTCAACTTTGAGATGGGCCTGTACTCTGAAGCAATCAAAATCGTAAGCATTCCTTTCTTCTTCTTCTTCTTTTGTCAATTTAATTGTTTTGTGGCGCAGTACGAAAGCGCCCTCAAAAAGCTCTATGACAATGCCGACGTACCAACAATCCTCTACCTTGCGCGCGCACACTTTCACAATGGCAAGGCCAAGAAGGAAATTGCATCGATCGAAGCGTCGCTTGTCTACCTGGAGCGGGTATTTTCTTTCCCCTTTTTCTTCTTTTTTTTTTCTTTTTTTCTTTTTAATACTCCCTTGCAGGCACTCCACATTAACCCATGGGATATGTCCATCCGTTTCAACATTGCCCTGACCGAACAAGAGTTGGCCCAGCTCATTGGAAACACTGAAGCCCATCGCCGCACAATGGACCAGGTTGTCCGAGCACAGCTGGCCCTCCAGCACGCCAAAACGTAAGGAATACGAAATTGCTATTCTAGTTTTAAATAAACAAAAACCTGTTGCAGGACGTTTGACTACTTGTCCAAGGCAACGCCGTATCCACCCAAGTCTTATGAGCACGAAAAGGCCAAGTCCCGGTTGAGCTATGTGGTATGGTGAATGGAATGAAATGAAATAAATATTTCATGCAGAACGAGCTCATCCCTTGGTTGGCCGGTCAATTGCAAAAACAAGAGAAGAATGAGGCTGAACGACGCACCCTGATGGCTCAAATCGATGCTCAGCAGAGACAGCAAGAGTCGGAAAAGCTAGAGGAGGCCGTACGTAATCATCCCCCTTTTTTTTTTTGGCCTGTTGGCTTACCATGCCTCTCTAGAAAAAACACGAGGAAGAGCTGTTGCGCAAGGAAGACGAGGCTCGCCGAATCAACGTGCAACTCCGCGAGGACGTACAGCGCAAGTTTGCCGAGAACCAAAAACAGGAGAAGGAGCGTGCACCTCGCGGCAGTGGCAAGCGCAAGCGGAAGGGTGCCGAGGATGGCGAGGAGGAGGCAGACGGTGATGAAGACGACGGTGATGACAACATGGACGAAGCTCCAGCAGAGCCGCGGACGCCCAAACCTCGTCGTCAACCCGTTCCAGCCGAAGGTGACGAGGATGCATCAGCCAAGAAGAAACGCCATAGCAAAAAGAACAAGGAGGAGAAGCGCAAGGCGTCTGCTTCGCAGGTTGACGAGTCCGCTGGTGGTGGTGGTGGTGGTGACGACGAAGTCGACGATGTGACCGCCCGCAAAAAGTTGACCAAGAAGACGGCCTATCAACAAGTCATGTCGTCGGACGAGGACGAGTCGGCGTCGTCTGTACCGAGTTCCACCAAAAAGGCAGCATCTTCAAGCAGTAGCAAGTCTGGCGGTGGTCGTCTCAAGAAGCGTGCTGCACGTCAGATGGACGACGAAATCGACTCGGAGGACGAAGACTTTGCAGTGGGATCCGTCTCGTCGTCTGTCCCTGCCCCTGCCCCTGCGGAAACAGACGTTTCGGATGAAGCGGCGGCACCGTCCACCTCTGCGCTTGCGGATGATGACAACATGGACGAGTAGTCTCTCCCTCTCTTCTCTCTCTTTTCTCTTTTGTTCCGGAAATAGTGACAAGTGTACAGTTATCTACCAAAATTTTAGAGTTACATTGAGCTGATCGGCGATGGTGGCGGCCAGCGAGACGACGATCATGTACAGGATGATGATGACAAGTGCAATCGGGTCGCTCGTTCTGATCGTGTTTATGCTCATGTTGACGAGGCCTGTCAACACGTTTGCAAGCAGGAACACGGCCAGCTGGTTTCGATTGATTGCCGAGTACAGCACTCCAGGCTTAGAATAGCCCAACACGAGGTCGATCAGAAGGAAGCCCGCAAGGAACGGCAGGTTGTACGCAAAGGTCCAAATGACATAGGGCAGGTTGGCCTACGAGAAAGTATTGAGAAAAAGAAAAAATCGTTTTGCTTGTTTTTGTATTGCGTACGAGGCGGCGAGAGGTTGTAATATGCAAGGAATACTCGCAGTAGAGCCACAACAACCAGAGGACGGCGTCAAGTACAAGGAGGGTCCACACAGATTTCCACCATCCCTCGAACGGCCTGTGCTTGAGTAGCCAGACGCCGAGCTGGACACCGATCGCAAAGATCGCAAAGTACCCGCAAACGCTAAAGATGCCCTCCTTGTTCATCGAGATCAGATCAATCCTCGGTGCCTCGAGGATGTAGTCTTCCAGGCCATACAGTGACAGAGCAACTTGGTAGGCTGTGCATAATAATTTTCTTAAATATATTACGAAAAAGAATTTTTTTTTTTTTTTTACCGAGGACGACGGCGATGCCAGCGTAGGCCAGATAGCTTACTTTTCGCACTATCATCCGTGCCGCCATGGTCATGAGAGGCAGAGCCGCCAAGGTGAAGAAGAAATTCCAGTGGACACCGTACTCGCTCACATGTTCCTGGTAGTCGACGGCCTTGACCGAGACGAGCCGCGCGAGCCCGAGGATGACGAGTGGGGCAGAGGCCTTGATCGAGTGCCAGAGAGGGTTGCCAGTCTGGCGTCCGCTCGCCATCGAGTTGCCCACGGTGAGGCTGTTGACGAGGACAAAGGAACCCACACCGACATCCATCAGCGATGTTCCGTACGTCTCTGTCTTTGCAAATCGGCGAGGGAACACAGGAAAGTCCACTGCGAGGATGGCGATGCACGTGCTGACCATCATAAGCGTGCGGTACACGTCCAGGAAGGCTTGGTTGATCGACGTGCAAAATAAATACGTGGACAAACAAAACAATAAAAACTTACGTTTGCGGTTGCTTCCGAGTGAGACCATAAGAGCACGTTGCTGCGGGGTCAGCGATGCCGTGGACGACGACGACGACGACGCCGACGACGGTATTACCGATTTGCTTTGACCAAAGTACCACATCAGTGCCCACAGGGCGAGTCCATAGCCGACAAAAAGCACGACCAGGATTGGCGTGATCCAGGAAATCTGGCCGTCACACAAGGTTTTTACTGCTCGATGCCTGTTTGTCCTCAGCGTACGGTAAAGGCCAGGATCATCGGCAGCACTGTCAGTGCGAAATCGAGCAGAAAGCGCACAGCCACGGGCACGTTGTCGTTCTCGATCGCCTTTTGCGTTACCTTCCACGCGAAATGAGCAGCCTGTTTTTTCATTTATTTATATTTATTCTAGCGAGTGAACGTGTACCAGACTCAGGCTGACTACGCCCTGGATCTCTATCACGCTCGAGCCCGTCAGGCCGGCCACGAACGCCACTTTTTCCGAGTTCGACACCATGTCGTAGCCACACCTGGCAAAAATGTTTTAAAAATATTCTCTGCCCCTATGTCGAGGTGCGTTTTGCCTTCAGTGTGCTGAACTGACCGCGTCGTTTTGATTGATAGGGACTACAACAACAGGGACTTTGGCCACTCGGATGACGACGATCGGTACAACTACCATCAAGACCGCGTCGTCCTCGAGCAACCGAGGTAAGTGCATGAACTGTGTGACGGACGATGTGACGAGGGACACTTATTGCGGCCGCAGCTGCTTTCAAAAGATGAAGCTCGGCGCCCAGCTCGGCGGCAGTGTTGGCGCGGTCCTTGGCATGCTCTTTGGCGGATACACCCTCGTTCGGTAACGCGATGCTCCCCTGTCCATCCAGTGTCAAGTAAAACTTATCCTCGCCAATCAAAAAAAAACGATAGGTTTGGTTCCGGAGGCCAGAGCGCAGTCGGACTGCTTGCGCGCACGATGCTCTCCACCGGCGGCTCGTTTGCGCTGTTCATGGGCATCGGCGCCGGCCTGCGATGCGACGACGAGCCCTTGCCACGGATGTACAATGTCGTCGTTGCGACCCAGCCTGCGACCGCGGCATCCGCTCATCGCATGCGTGCTCTGTGACCTGGGACGCTTGGTTGGCAGGTGTAACGCTGGTGTGTGTGTGTGATCGGTTGAAAAAAAATTGTACACAAAACAAAAAATAGCTCGCAATCTTCTATTTATAGATCATTATTAATAATTCGAGATTGGTGCCGCAGCAGGTTGCCGTTTTAACCTCGCCGGTACTACAGAGCGCGTCATCGTTCTCTTGTGCCTGTTCTCGCATGGCTCACTGGCGGACCTAACATTCCTTTCGGACGCTTATTTGTTCCTCAGCCGCACGCACGCTTTTTCACGAAACGAATTTTTTCTCTCCGCCGACAGGTCTTACCAAATGCACGGGTTCAGTGCCGGGTTCAGTGGGCGTGTGTCGCTACTGCTCGCTCTTTCGTTTGCTTGTTTGTGCTACGTACTAGCAAAGTTTCAAAGTTATGGCGCGCCGGCACGCGTGTTGTTTGTGTCCCTTTTTCTGACTTTTTTTTTATTCCAATGGACATCAAACAGAAAGATGCAGCTTGGCCGTGGCACCATCGCCGTGGCGGCCCTCCTGGTGAGTGTCGCTGTCTCATACGCACGCGCACAGTCCTGCGCACCCCTGTCGTCCTCCGCGATCCAAGGCGTTCCAAGGACCGACGTGTGCTCGAGCAGCGTGCTCGTCTTGCCCTACTCGTCAGTGTACGTCCCCGCCGGCGCCAGCATTGACACACTCGACACCGCCTTTTCCGCAACGCAGATCCAGCTCTTCTTGACCGTACGGTTTCTTGCTTATTTTGCCCCCTCCCCCACACCCCCCCATTTTTATTCTTATTTTTTTTTGTTTTTTTGGTGACAGTTTAACCCGCCAACCAGCTGCTACAATGCGGCCGTGTTCTTTGCCTGCCCGGCCGTGTACATGAACTGCACCGTGTCGGGATCGACGCTGCTGCCGCTGCCCGTGTGCAAGTCGGCCTGCGACACGTTCATTGAAGAGTGCGCCAGTTTCATCGAGACCCTGCCGGCCGCCTACCAGCCCCTGGTCAAGCAAAACATGCCCAACTGCACGGGCATCAACACTGTCACAGGCGAGCCCTTTGCCGAGGCGCCCAACTGCATCGATCTCGGGCTGTACTATGCGGCCCTCAACGACACGCACAATGCCCTCCACGGTAAACAAAGAATAAGAAACCAACAAAGGCGTGCTGAGCAAATCATGCCTTGTAGCTGGCACTGGAGGCAATTCCTCGGGAGCATGCCCCTCACCACTGATCGTTAACCCCGGATTGAACTCGACAAACTGCTTTGGCGAATGCTGCATCCCTTGCCCCCTCGTGGACGCGTTCTATCCTGCCGGTTGGTACAACAACGTGGACACGGTACGCTTTATTCTTTACGAATTGTGTGCCACTCACCGCAAGCCGTGACAGATGGGATCCGTTTTCGGCCTCATTTCCTTCTTCACAACCATCATTTCCACGCTCTCATACAGCGTCCTGCCCAATAAGCGCGGCTACCCTTCTCACATCATCCTAAACATCTCTATCGCCCTCTTCTTCTTCTATATCACCATCTTCTTCAACTTTGGTCCGGAGGGCCGAAACCTCGTCCGGTATGCCGACGTTCTTTCTTCTCCCGTCCAATAATACTTACAAAATACCTCAGATGCGAAAACTACCCCGAAAACCCCGTCGATCTCGCTCTCCCCGGAAGCACCCACAACCCTTACACCATTGCCCAGGTAATTTTTCTATTCGATACGAGGGAGTAATTCGTCCTTTTCCCCCTCTTTTCAGGGCTTTTTTGTCATCTATGCCATTATCACGACCGTGATGTGGTACGGCTTCCTTGTGCTCAACATTTTCATGTCGGTCGTTTTCCTGTCCACGCGCATGGGCGACTACCCAGTTGTCTACCATTTGATCAACTGGCTCGTCCCTTGGATCTGTGTCTCGATCGCCCTCGCCTACAACCAGTTTGGCTTCCTTGGCCTCGGCACCTACGTGACCATGAATAACGGCTTCTGGATGGACGGCGTTGTGATGATTCCCATCGCTGGTACTGCGATTTTCCAATTACTTTTTTTTTTCTGATTTTATGTACCATCTAAAACTAGTGATCATCTTTGCTTCGGTCATCCTCAATTTTATCACGCTCGCCCGCATCACGCTGGTCGGTTTGCGCCGCAAGGCATCCTACAAGCAGATCCTTCGTCTGCAGCTGCGTCCCTTCCTGTTTGTCCTGGTTATCCTTTGCATCTTCCTGATCTACTGGGTACGTCTTGGCGGTCAGAATCTGATCACTAACTGGCGTACGGGAACTGTAGATCCACTATGAAGTTTCCCTTCGCGTCACCCCAAGCGACGCGTTTGTGAGCGATTGGCTCACCTGCATCTTATCGGGCAAGTCACAGGACACGTGTTACTGGGACATCAGCATCAACTACATACCATCGTTTGGCGCCTACCTCTTTGCCGAGTTGGTGATCAACCTCATGGGAACGATCCTCTTCATCTTCTTCACCGTTCGTCGCGGTACCATTCATTATCCTGCACTGCCCAAACACCTCCAACTCATATATCTTCTCTCCACAGATGTCATCTACGGCTGGTATTTCTTAATCAAGGAGGGCACGGACGCAAGCTTCTTCTCAGCCACCTACATGAACGGAGCCCGCTCGGGTTCGGGTCGCTCCAGCAAGCCGTAATTTATTTATTCATTATACCCCCCC
>Ga0302230_10000850_pt1 | contig 22374 bp, 17 predicted proteins | sample II_Palsa_N2_1_FD_193523 | JGI IMG/M metagenome (GOLD analysis project Ga0302230, IMG submission 193523) | Peat permafrost microbial communities from Stordalen Mire near Abisko, Sweden - II_Palsa_N2_1 | ecosystem: Environmental > Terrestrial > Soil > Palsa > Peat permafrost | place: Sweden... | reverse complement strand
CGCACGTTTCGGCTGATGCAGTAAGTACGGCGACCGGGAGATTGCCGCGCGATCCGCTATGCTCGAAGGGTGAGTGTGCATCCACAGAATGTTGCTTCGCCGTTGCTGGCCACGCCATTGCTTTCGGTGAAAGACCTGCGCATTGCGTTTTCGACGCAGGAGGCGGTGTGTGGGATCTCGTTCGAGATTGCGGCCGGAGAGACGCTGGGGCTGGTGGGTGAGTCGGGATCGGGAAAGTCTGCGACGTCGCTCGCGCTGCTGCGGCTGCTGCCGGCGAGTGCGACAGTTGGCGGTGAGGTTAAGTTTGCGCGAGCCGATGGCGCGGTGGAGGAGCTGCTGAGCCTGCCCGAAGAGGCGATGCGGCGGCATCGTGGGCAATCGATTGCGATGATCTTCCAGGAGCCGATGACGGCACTGAACCCAGTGATGAAGGTGGGGCGGCAGATTGCGGAGGCGCTGCTGGCGCATGCTCCGCGAACGTCGCGAGCAGAGGTGCGGGCGCGGGTGCTGGCGGCGATGCGCGAGGTGGCGCTGCCGGATCCGGAGCGGCGGATGGAAGATTATCCACACCAGTTTTCCGGCGGCCAGAGGCAGAGGATCGTGATTGCGATGGCGCTGATTTGTAAACCGCGGCTGTTGATTGCGGATGAGCCGACGACTGCGCTCGATGTGACGGTGCAGGCGCAGATATTGGAGCTCCTGAAGACGCTGAAGCACGAGCACAACCTGTCGATGCTATTCATTTCGCATGATCTGGCGGTGGTGGCGCAGGTGGCGGATCGCGTGGCGGTGATGCGGCACGGCGAGATTGTGGAGCAGGGGAGCGTCGTCCAGGTGCTGACGCGGCCTCAGCATGACTACACACGTAACCTTCTGGCTTCGGCGCCGACGATGCACACCGTGCGCGAGCTTCCCCTTGCTACGATGGTGCGGTCTGGCGTCTAATCATTTGCGGACCGGCTGTTTTTTACCTTTAGACTGGCTGTTTATGCGCGCGCTCGTGATTTCGGACATTCACGGAAATCTGCAGGCTCTTGAAGCAGTGCTGAGAGTAGCGCGCAGTCGCATCGGTGGAGGGTTCGATGAGCTGTGGAACCTGGGCGATGTGGTGGGATACGGAGCTCGGCCGAATGAAGTGATTGACATGCTGCGGACGCTCGAGACCGAGCGATCGATTCATGTGCGGGGCAATCATGATCGCGTGTGCTGCGGGTTGAGCAGCTCACAAGGGTTCAATCCGATCGCGGCCGCTGCTGCCGGGTGGACGCGGCAAAATCTGCGGCCGGACAATCGAGAATGGCTGCGCGGCCTGCCGATGGGACCTATCCAGGCAACGGAGCGCGCGCTGTGCGCACACGGTTCGCCGCTGCATGAGGATCAGTACATCGCCTCAATGCGTGACGCGTGGACGCCTTTGCAACGCATGCCGTCGGAGCTTGCTTTCTTTGGGCACACGCATCTGCAAGGCAGCTTTTCGCGATACGAGGAAGACTGGGCGGAGAATTATCCTGAGTATGACCCTGACAACAGCGACGGCGTTGAGCAGTACACGATGGAGGTGCCGGTGGGCTCGCGGCATTTGATCAATCCCGGCGCGGTCGGGCAGCCGAGGGATGGAGACTGGCGCGCCGCGTTTGCGATCTACGATGAGGCGCTGGCGAAGGTGACGTTCTTCCGCACGCCGTATGATGTAGCCGAATCGCAAACAGCGATTCGTGACGCGCATTTGCCGGAGCGGCTGGCGGTGAGGCTGAGCGCGGGGCGATAAGGACAGGGGACAGGGAATAGAGTGTAGAGGATAGAGAAGACGACGTTTTCCCTATCCTCTACACTCTATCCCCTGTACTTAAAAGAACCTGCCGATGGTGAAGATCAGTTTGCGCTCATCGTTCGTTCCAAGGGCAGGACCGAAGGAGATGAGGCCGAGGGGCGTCTCGACGAAGAGGCCGAAGTAAACGTCCTGCCGGGTGAGGGTGGAAGCGTCGGGCGCGCGCATCTGTCCGGCCTCGTAAAAGCCGCCGACGTAGAGGCTGCTGCTAAGCGGGGCGGGTAGAGATTTGATGCGGCGCAGATAGCCGGGCGTGACCAGGAAATAGTCCGTGCCGCGATATTGATCGATAGCGCTTGCGCTGAGGCACAACGGTCCGCCAAGGGTGAAGCGGAAGGGTTGGGCGACATCGCGATTCAACATCGTCCCGCCCTCCATGTTCATCAGCAGGACATTCGTCTTGCTGAAGGTATAGGAGAAGGAAAACTGGCTGACGAACTGTGGCGCGCTGGGGCTATTGGGCGTTGTGTAGAGATAGCCGGCGTCGGTCTGTGAGCGAATTCCGAATCGTGGAATCAGCGCGTGATCCCGCGAGTCATAGATGTACTGCAGACGTGCGGTCTGGGCGTTGCCGCGATAGTCGGGCATGCTCTCGGGGCCCGTGGTGACGTACCAGCGCACGTTCTCAAGCTGCCAGCCTGCGCGAATCTCCTGTGTGCGTCCATCGCTCCAGCCGACGTCTGCACCGCCTCCGGCGCTCTGGTCAAGCCACTCCGATAGCCGCGTGTTGCCGCTATAGATGTAGTACGGCGTGCGGGTGAGGTTGCCACGAGGCGCGACAAAGAATCCAGCCCAGTTGATCTTTCGGTAGTACTCGGTTTGAACACGCGAGGAGAAGCCGAAATCGATGTGCGTCCGCCACTCGGATCCATAGCCGCCCAGGTCCTGGTAGAGCAGGATGGTATTTACGGTGGCACGCGTAACGCCGCTGGTCTGCGCCTCGAGATTGAATCCTGCTATGAGGAAAGGTGGGCCGGTTGGCTTGTCTTTCACGGTGATGAGGAGGATGGGCCTGCCTCGTACGTTGCGATCATAGCCGACGGTGTAATCCGCGTCATAGCGACCGTCGCTGCGTAGCTGCGCGAGCAGGGCGACGACGCGATCGGTGTCCATGGGCTCATCGACGAGTGGAGCGAAGAGGCGTTCAGCGGCAGCCTTGACCGCAGCGTTGGAGGCGTCGACTTCCACACGCAGGATGTTGCCTGGAGGTCCGTGCAGGCGGGCGTTGCGCTGCGCCAGATATTGCTGCCATTCGTCTTCGGACAGTGAGTACTTGAGCAGGGTAGCCTTATTGGCTTCGGCGGCAGCGTAGCCGCGCTCAGCAAGCTGATAGACCTTGTTATAGCTGCCCGCATTGAAGCCGTTGACGTCGGGCGTGACGACAACGTTCGCCAGTTTTCGATCGCGCTCTTCATTGACCTCGATACCCACGGCAAAGGCACGCTGCAGAACGCCGAGGATGTTGTTGAGATCGCCGTTGCCAACGGGTGCGAGATCGAGGCTCACCGCCAGCACGACGTTCGCGCCCATGGCTTTTACCTGGGGCGTGGGAAGGTTTTCGAGGATCGCACCATCTACATAATCATGGCCATCCATCTCGAACGGTTTGAAAACCCCGGGAATGGATGCTGACGCGAGGACGGCGTCGCGCAGGGAGCCGCGTGCGAAAGTAACGGTCTTGGCGTCGGTAAGGTCTGTCGCCTGGCAGCGAAAGGGGATGGGTAAATTGTTGAAGTCTACGGCATCGTTGTAGCGCAGGAACTGCTTTTCAAGCAGCTCGTTGAGACCGGCCTCGGTGAGAAGGCTGTTGCGGAACCCGACGCCGTGCTTGAGCCCAACCGTGATACCGCTGGGAACGTCGTGGCTGTCTTCGCGGCGACGAAAGCTTTGCGCGGTATAGGCCTGGTCGATGCGAAAGACCGAGTTGATGGAATCCTCGGTGAGGATCTGCTTCATCTCTTCCGGCGTGTGGCCGGTGGCGTAAAGCGCTGAGATGATGGAACCCATGCTGGTGCCGGCGATGACATCGACAGGAATATGGTGGTCTTCAAACCACTGGAGGACGCCGATCTCGCTCATGGCCGGCGCACCGCCTCCGCCGAGTGCGAGACCGATGACAGGACGATTAGTGGGAAGGTTCTTTGGAGGAACGGAAGGATCGAGTGGGCCGAGTGCAAGCCGTGTGGCGCTGGCTGCTTCTTCGCCGCTTTGGGCGGGAGCCTGGTTGCTTTGTGGATTCTGCTCTGACTCTTTGCCCGTTGGATCGGGCTTCTTTACTGGATGGTTGGCGTCTGCCTGCTTTGCTGCTTGTTCGGGAGTGGTGGGGGGTTGCGTTACCGTTTGTGCTCGAGACGGCGGCGATAGGAAGAGGGCTGCAACCAGGAGCGTCGAGCTCAACACCGCCGCGTGACGAGTCATGGGTCTACGTGGTTCAGGCGCAGAGCGGTTTGATCGTGCACGCAGTTCCATTCGGCCACCCATCCGTTCCAATGGTGTTCGAAGCGAGATCGATGTCCCGCTCAACTACCTGTTTAGCATAGGTGGTTGGACGCTGAAGGAGCTTGCCTGGATGAATGGCAGGACGACTGAGATGGTTCCTTATCGGACGTAGTCTTGAAACAGATCAGGAAACTGTTGCTCGAGCGCTGCGATCTTCGGGATGTCGCAGACCTGGATGTAGGGATTGTGCGGATTCTTGATGGCGTAGTCCTGGTGATAGTCCTCGCCCGCGTAGAAAGCGACGAGCGGCGTGATCTGGGTGACGATCGGCTTCGGGAAGATGTGCGCCGCGTCTAGTTGTTGTACGTATGCCTGTGCAATCTCATGCTGCGACTCATCGGTATAGAAGATGGCCGAGCGATAGCTGGTGCCAACATCCGCGCCCTGGCGATTTAGCTGTGTCGGGTCATGCACGACGGAGAAGAACACGCGTAGCAAGGTGCCGTAGCTGACGATTGCAGGATCGTAGAGGATCTCGATGGCCTCGGCGTGGCCTGTACCTTCGCCGCATACCGTGCGGTAGTTGGCGGTTTCGGCGGAGCCACCTGAATAGCCGACGATGGTTTGCTCGACACCCTTCACGCGTTGGAAGACGGACTGCACGCCCCAGAAACATCCGCCAGCGAAGACGGCCTTCTCGCGGTGTCGCGAGGGCCATCCGCCGGCTGGTGCAGTGGTGTCGTGAAGCGGAAGTGGAACGGGTTGTTTCGATGCCATCGTCTTGAGTCCTCCAACGGGATTTCCACAATTGCACAGATAGCGATTACCGAACAGTCAAGCAATCGTTATGGCCACGCGTGCGATGGAGGACTTCTCTCCGTCACTTCGCATTGGACGCTTGCTCGAGTTGGAATGACGCTTAAGCTGCAAACTGAGGTGCTGTTGCAATGTGAACCAACCTAGTTAACTCGACCTCATCCCACACTTGAAGTGTTAGTAATCCCTAAGGGATTTGAGTTACTCGATGGCGCGATCGAAGTTACTTTGCGCAATCGTTGAGCATTACTTTGCTTCGCATCTCGTAACCACTGATCGAGAACTTTGGTTGAATGCTTTAGCCCGGAGGCCAATGCATCTGCCTTCCTCCCAATAGATGCAGATGCAGATGATCTACGGTTTGTCCGCCGTCGGGACCGGTGTTGATCACCAAGCGGAAACCGTTGTCGAGGTGTTGCTGTTGCGCGACTTTATTGGCTGCCTGAAAGAGTTCGCTGAGAAGTTCGGCTTCAGTTGGAGATGTATGTGCAAGTGAAGCGAAGTGTTGCTTGGGGATGATCAACAGGTGTACGGGTGCCTGTGGATTAATGTCTGGGAAGGCGAGCACATGGTCGTTTTCATAGAGGCGCGTGACCGGGATCACATCGCTGGCGATCTTGCAGAAGAGGCAATCGGAGTTTGTAGCCATGTGCGAATGCTAAACCTGCGCGGCTACTTCTTGAAATACTTGGGTTCCATTCCGGGAATCCACGGGTTGTAGGCTTTTCCAAACGCGGCGCGGCGCCCGATGGAGGGATGGGAGTAGGTCCAGAATTCGTAAAGCGGGCTGGGGTTTGGGTCGGCGAAGGAGGTCTTGCCGAGAGCGTTGAAGGCGCCTACGGCAGTGGCTTGCGGATCGGCGACAAGTCCGTGGACAGCCTCCTGGCCGTAGACGTCGGCGGCATGCTCATGCATTCGGCTATAGGCGCTCTCCACTGGCTCGAGCAGAATTCCAAAAAGAGAAAAGGCGAGCAGCAAAACGGCGAGGGCGGCCCAGTCATTTTGCGAGCTGATACCCCAGCGAATGCCAAACCTGCGGAGGGCAGCTCGCACGAAAACGAAGCCGAGGTAGAACGTGACGAAGAGGATGGCGAAGGTGAAGACGACGGTGCTGCCGATGTGGCCAAGGACGTAATGGCCGGATTCGTGGCCGAAGACGAGGACGATTTCGTCGGGCGTCATTTTGGCGATGGTGGTATCCCATACGACAACGCGCTTGCTGGCACCGAAGCCTTCGACGTCGGCGTTGAGCGTGGTGAGCTTGGCGCTGGCCTGCATGAGGAACATACGTTCGGGCGGGATGTTCATGTGGCCCTTCTCGACGACCTGCTCGAGTTGCGCGACGAGGGCTGGGTTGGTTTGTTGGAGGGGCTGGTACTTGAAGAAGATCGGCTCGATGTAGGGCGCGACGAAGATGCCGAAGAGGACGATGGGAATGGAGACGCACCAGAAGGCGAACCACCAGCCGCGCGGGAGCTTGCGGATAATCCAGAAGAGCAGCATGAGCAGAAGGCCGCCGATGATCCAGGCGAGAGCGAAGGCCTTGGCCTGGTCGCCAAACCAGCTGGGCCAGCTTTGGACAGAGAGGCCGTACTGGAGCGAGAGATGTTGTGCGTAGAGATCGATAGGAAGGCTGAGGATGGTGCTTGCGAGGAGATAGAGCAGAAGGAAGACGTATCCCTGTGCCCAGCGATTGCCGCTCACACTCACGGCGGTGTTGCGCATCCTGGCGATGGCGCCGAAGCTGAGCAGCAGCAACAGGCTAAGGATTTCCCAGGCCTCATTGCCGAAATGCAGGGTTTCGTGCACGGTGCTGAGGTGTTGCGCCTTGGCGAGATCCGAGGGGCTGAGCGAGTAGTCGGGGATGTTGCCGTGGGGTGGTGCGGCGGCGAGTTCCTGAGCGGCATAGACGTTGGCGGCGTGCTCGGCCGCGGTTTCGCGGGTGCAGCCTGTGAGGCCAACGGCGAGAACAAGGAACATACAGGCGGCAAACAACGGGGGCAAACGACGCAGGCTCATGGAGTTCCTTGCTGGCGATTTCTGATGGCTCAAGTTTGCACGTTTGTAGCCAAGCGGGCAAGGTTCCTCGTCTCAAGGATTACCGGGTGTGATGGCGTGTCCCTGAGCAGTAAGGCGGGGCAATTCGTTACACTCAGAGCATATCGCGCTCGATGATGCGTACAGACTGAAAGTTGATACCTCCTTGACCTCACCCGGTTCGCCCCGCCCCGTTGTAATTCGTCTCGACTTCCGGCAAAGATTGTTTCGGCACGCTGTATTCGTTAGCCTTTGCGCTCCGGCGCTCGTCCTCGTTCCGACGGTATTGGCGCAGGGCGCGAGTCCCGTTCAAGGCTCTGCTGCCGCGCAGCAACCACCGCTGATGGATGCGATGGCAACGGAGCTGCGTCGCGCGTTCGCGGAGCTTGGCAGTGCAATCGAACCTGTGGCATCCAGCGTGGCGAAGGTGGGGGAAAGACTTCCGCCGCAGAAGCCGTACTTTATCAGCTACTCGGTGGCCGATGCGGAGAGTGTCACGATCACGTCGCAGTATGGCGCGATTATGAACTCGAATGAGACCCATGAGCGGACCGCGGATGTGCAGGTGCGGATAGGATCGCCGGCGCAGGACAACACGCACGACGCGCATCGCACGAGCGCTTTGACGACGATGGCGCTGCCGTTGACGGACGATCGCGCGGCGATTGAACGGACGCTTTGGTATGCAACCAATCGCGGTTATGGCAAGGCGCTCGACGCACTGGAGAAGGTGAAGACGGAGCAGCAGGTGCGCGCGCGCGAAGAGGATTCGTCGCCTGACTTTACGATTGAGCGGCCGCAGGTAGATATCCTGCCGCCGGAGCCGCCGCTTAGCGTGGATCGCAGCGCATGGGAGTCGCGGCTGCGCGAGATCTCCGGGGTGTTTCGGCAGTATCCCAATATTTTTTATGACACGGCGGTGCTGCAGGCTACGCATGAGACCGATTATTTTGTGTCGAGCGACGGGACGAAGGTAGCGGCGCCGAACCATGTGGCGCGGTTGATTGTCGCTGCACGAACGCGCGCGTCGGATGGCATGGACATGTTCCGCGATGAGACGTTCGAAGCGGACTCGGCGGGGCACCTTCCTGACCAGGCGGAGGTCATGGCAAAGACACAGGCGATGGCGAAGGGACTGAATGATCTGAGGACTGCACCGATCACGGAACCTTACAACGGGCCGGCGATCCTCTCCGGTCGCGCGGCTGCGGTTTTCTTTCACGAGGTGCTGGGGCATCGGCTGGAGGGGCAGCGGCAGCGCGGCGATGAAGAGGGCGAGACGTTTACCAAGCTGCTGGGAAAGCCAATTCTGCCTGAGTTTCTTTCCGTCGCGGACGATCCCACGCTGACGCAATACAACGGCTCTCCGCTGAGCGGTCATTATCTCTTCGATGACGAAGGCCAGCCGGCGCAACGGGTGCAACTGGTTCAGGACGGCGTGCTGCAGACGTTTCTGATGTCGCGGCTGCCGATTGCGGGATTCGCAAACTCCAATGGGCACGGCAGGGCGGAGACGGGCAAGATGCCGACGGGGCGACAAGGGAATTTAATTGTGACGTCGACCAAGGCCGTGAGCGATGCCAAGCTGCGGCAGATGCTGAAGGACGCGGCGCGCAAGCAGGGCAAGACCTATGGGCTGTATTTCGAGGACATCAGCTCGGGATTTGCGGTGACGACGCGGCGGTCGCCACAGGCGTTCCAGGTGATTCCGCTGGTGGTGTATCGCGTGTATGTGGATGGGCGGCCGGATGAGTTGGTGCGCGGTGTGTCGATTGTGGGAACGCCACAGGCTGCGCTGCGCAGCATCGTCGCGACCGATGATCAGCCGCAGATCTTCAACGGACTGTGCGGAGCGGAGTCGGGCACGATCCCGGTGAGTGCGGTGGCGCCGGCGATGCTGGTCTCGCAGATCGAGACGCAGCGGCAGGCGCAGGGAACGGCGCGGCCACCGATTGTTCCGCCGCCACCATTGGATGAAGCGGCGAATTCGACGAGCTCGCCGAAGGGAGGTCGCTGATGAAACTCCGCGCCCTACTGCTTCTTCCCGTGTTCGGTTCATTGGCTCTGGCGGAGGTACCGCAGCCTGCCGATCCGATTCTTGCAGCTATGCAACAGGAGCTGGCGCGCGAGAAATCCGACCTGGTGATTCCCGGCATGCTGCGGCCGTACTTCATCCAGTATCGGCTGGAGGACATCCATACCTACGACGCAATCGCCAGCTATGGCGCACTCACGCGCGAAACGGAGAGCCATCAGCGCGTGGTGCGTGTTGAGGTGCGCATTGGCAGCGAGATTTCGGACTCGAGCTCTGCGCGCGGCGATGGATCACTGGAACTCGCCCCGGCAGATGGCGATCCGGCGGTGCTGAAGTACGCGCTGTGGTCCGCAACCGACGACGCCTACAAGAATGCGCTGCGTGCCTATGCGACCAAGCAGGCGACGTTGAAGACGTTCCAGAGCGCCCCCACGGCGAATGACTTTACGCCGGCGAAGGCGGTGACGCTGGTTGAGCCGTTGGCAACCATGACGCTGGACCGCGATGACTGGAAGCATCGGTTGATTGAAGCCAGCGGGATCTTTGCGACTTCGCCTGAGACGCGCAGCTTTGCCGAGACGGTGCAGTACAGCTCGGCAAGCATTAGTGCGCTGGTGGTGAATCGCTACACAGTGAACACGGATGGAACGATGTTGCGGCGTGGATACTCCGGATATACCGAGGGAGTCAGCGTGGGCGGGCAGGCCGATGATGGGATGAACCTTGGCCGCAGCAACGGTTCTGTGGCAACTACGGCAGCCGGTCTTGAGAGCGATGCGGCCCTGAACAAGCGCGTGATCGACGACCTGATCAGCTTCAACGAACTACGTCACGCGCCGATTGTCGATGCGGAGGATTATCACGGGCCCGTGCTCTTTTCCGGCGATGCATCGGCAGAGGTTTTCAATCGCCTCTTCGTGCCGAGCGTTGAGGCGGACCGCCCTGATATCGGCACTTCCGCGCGCATGCAGGGAGCCTATCAATCGAGCTATAAGACACCGATTCTGCCGACGTTTCTTTCGGTGGTGGATGATCCAACGCTGCGCAGCTTTGAGGGCCACGCGCTGCTGGGTGCGTACAAGGTCGACGATGAAGGCGTGCCGGTCGAGCCGGTTGATATCGTCGTCCATGGCAAGCTGATGAACTACCTGGTTGGGCGCCAGCCGGTGAAGGACTTCCCGGAATCGAACGGACATGGCCGCGCCGCGCTGGGACAGAGTGCTCATTCGCGCGCGGGTGTGATCATCATCAAGTCGTCCGAGCCTCTATCGGCGGAGGCGTTGCGTGCCAGACTGCTGGCACTCGCGAAAGAGCAGGGGCGTGACGTGTATTCGGTGGAGACGCTGGGCGGAGAGCTTGCGCCGCGACTGCTCTATCGCGTCTCGCCGGATGGGAAGCGTACGCTGGTGCGCGGGGCTGTGTTTGACGAACTCGATCAGCGCGCCATACGCAGCGGGATTCTCGCTGCCGGCGGAAAGCCGTACGTCGCGCAACAGGTGGGCACGGTACCGGGGACGACGATCGCTCCGGAGTTGTTGTTCGCCGACATCACAGTGAAGCGCGCCAATGAAGAGCAGCAGAAGGTGCCGTATTACCCACCACCGGCGCTGCCCAAGGATTGAACGTCAGTTGATGCGAACGAGGTAGGGCACGACCTGGGGTATCGGGGTGCCGATCCAGTCTTTGATGGCGGCGGCCTCTGTGTGATCGTGCCGCACGGGATCGATACGCACCCAGTAGCCGGTGGCGCTGGCGAACTCGATGACCCGGGAGCCGACATAACGGCGAGCGAGAGCGCTCTTGAGATCGAGCGCGTCCTGTTCCGATTGGAAGGCGCCGGTTTGCACGCACCACTTGGCCTCTACGGCTGGCGTGGAATTGGCGAAGGCTTCGATGCGCACCTGCGCGACGCCCATGCGATAGAGGTCGATCTTCTTGGCGGCGCTTTCGGAGAGATCCAGCACGCGCCCATGCGAGAACGGCCCGCGATCGGTGATACGCACCATCACCGATTCCCCGTTTGCGAGATTGGTGACCCGAGCGACGGTGCCGAGCGGAAGCGTCTTGTGAGCGGCGGTCATGCCAGTGCCATCGTAGGCCGAGCCGTCCGCTGCGCGATGCCCGCTGGGTCCATACCAGCTGGCCATGCCCGTCTCAACGAATTCGGGGCGACCCTGGGGTGCGGGGGCGGGTGCAGGTTCGTTGCGGGCATCGGCGGGGGGATTCGGGCGGACAGAGGATTGCGTTCGCAATGGTGGTGGAGGCGGTGCGTAGGCATGGTGCTTTTGGTGATGGCAGCCTGTGGTGAGCGCCAGAGCGAGAAAGGTAGAGCCGGCGAGCACGGGCCAGCGCCGCGCAGGGGTCGAGCATGGGTCGCTGGGGATCGCGATTGCTGGCGTCCATCGTGCTGCATCGTGTGGCAACGGGTTGTCTGCAATGCTCGGCAGGTGTTCCTCCGCAGTGCTGGGCAGCGACGGGCCCCTTTCGCTGGCGATCCAACCTTTATGATTGGGCGCTGTTGATGCTTGAGTCAACGTTGGGTGTCTAGCTGGTTACTGGTGGCGAGCAGCATTCCGGTGTATTTTCGCGAGGCCCGCGCAGCCAGACACGCCGATACCTGGCCGGATTCGTAGCGATAACCCCTAAAGGATTTGACTGCGTGAACAACCATGTGCGGCGAGTGTGCGTCCGTAGAAAGACGGCGTTACTTCCTAAAGGCGCAGCGCGCTGAACGACCAAGAACGCGGAAAGAACACGGTAGTGGGTACGAGGGTGTTGAGCGTTTCTATGCAGACAGGGCAAAGCGGGATTCAGTATTTGGAACGATCGAAGAGGGGCAGTGGCGGGGCGCGAAGGACGTTCGCGCTGCTGGCGCCATTGGCATGCGTGATGGCGTGCCCGGCTGTGGCGCAGAGTGTGACGCCGCCGCTCGAAATAGCGGTGGATGCGCCTGCGATGTTGCATCCCGCGCCCGCGCCTGTGGCGCCTTCTCCTGCTGAGATCGATGCGCCGCAACCGCAGCCCGCGGTGCTGGATCCTGGTGTGGATCCGATTGCTTCCTCCGATGCAGTCCCTATGGATCAGCCTGGGGGCTATGAGGTTGCGCCTCTTCATCGGAAGTACATCATGCCGGATATGCGGGCTCAAAGGATCACCGCTGGCGACAAGGTGATCATTGGCCTCAAGGGTGCCTATAGTCTCCAGAACTTCGGCGGAATTATCTTAGCGGCCGGGTATCAGCAGTTGCGCAATGGGCAACCCAACTATGGCACTGACCGCGGAGCTTTTGGCGAGCGGCTCGGCGCGGCGGGCATCCGCGGCACGACAGAGGGTGTGTTCACGGATTCAGTGTTTGCGCCGCTGCTGCATGAAGATCCCCGATACTACGTGGAGGGGAAACAGTACGGCATTATGCATCGTGCGTTGTATGCTCTGACGCGGCCGGTGGTTACGCGCACCGACAGCGGACGGCAAACGATCAATGGAGCTCAGTTGCTGGGCTATGCTTCTGCAACTGCTCTCAATAATGCGTTCTATCCTCCGATCAATCGCAATATCCGGGACAACGCAGAGTCGTTTGGCGGCTCGATGGGCGGTTCTGCGTTGAGTTTTCTCCTGGTCGAATTCACCGCCAGTATGTGGCACGCTCTACATATTGGCCGCTAGACGCAGGGTGCGGTGAGCGCATCTGTTCGCCACGGATCTGCGCGGCAAGAACTATGCCGGACATGGCCAAGCGCGAGCACTTCGTACTAATGCGCAAACAATATGGGTTGGCGAGGTGTTCTTCGCCAACCCATATTGTTTGCCCTGCTGCCGTTCGATTGCGGAACGGGTGATTAGAACGAGGTGCTGATGGTCAGGCGGAATGTCTTGCGCGGCTCGCGCAGGACGTAATCCGCTCCATAGAATTGCAGCGCTTGCTGGTAGGTGAAGGCCGCGGCTCCTGGCGAAGTCGCGAACGGGAAGAAGTCCTTGAAGCAGTTGATCTCGGTGGCGGTGCAAGTGGGTGGGCCGGGAGCGACCAGTTCCTGGGGGAGGTCCTTGTAGAGGCGCAGCGGGTTGTAGGCGTAGTAGATCTGGAACGGTGCGTTGATTATCGGCATGACGATTTGCAGATACGCGCCAGTCGACATGCGCGGCACAAAGTTGGTCCCCGGCACAGTCTTCAGGTACTCCGAGAACGGTGGCAGCTGATAGCCACCGACGCAGTTACCGTTGATGACCTGCGGGCAACCGTAAAGCGGGCTGTTGACCGCCGAGATGCCCAACGGGCTCTCACGCAGCTGCGATGGCTCGAGGTTCATGACCATACCGAAGTCCGTGAAGAACGCGAAGGTGACCTGATCGATGATGGGGAAGCGGTACTCCAGGTTGGATGTGACCGACGTATCGCCACCGATCGGGGCGAGGCGATAGATGGGCAGAGGGACCTGCACATTGCCCAGCGTTGGATTGCTGGGATCGCGCGGGACGACGGATCCATCCGGGTTGGTCAGGTTGAACAACACCTTGGTGGGAAGGAAGGTGTAAGGCGAAATGGAGCGGATGTCAAAGCCACGCAGATCGTTCTCGCCGCCGCCGTAGAGACGGGCGAAGGGAGGAGCGACCTGGCCGCCAAATCCGGCAATGTTCGCGACCTGAATGCGATAGCCGAGGACGTTGTGGCCTTCCTTGCTGACCTTCAGACCCTTCATCGGGAAGAACTGACGCCAGGAGGCGCTAGGCGCGTAGTACTTGGTATTGCCGCCGACGCCCGCGAATTGGAAGGCAACGCTGAGGTCCTTGCCGTTATGCGGTCCGATGGAGCGATCGAGGGTCGAGAAGCTGAAGCTCGGCGTCACGATGGATGTGACGATGCCATTCAGCGAATTTGCACCGGCGATGCCCGAACGGAACGCCAGGGTCTGGAAGACGCTCAGCGTGTTCTGGTTGAACGTCGTGATTCCGGAGCTGGACAGCGAGTAGGCGAGCCCGATACGCGCGACACCCGAGCGACGGAACAGCTTGCGCAGCGCCTCGCTGGTGGAGATCGTCACGCCCTTGGACGACTGGTTGTAGTTATTGAGCAGCGAATTCTGCGCGTTGGTGAGGTTAGCGCTTTGGCCGCTGGTGATCGCATAGCTCTTCGCTGGATTGAAGTCCGTCTTGCGATCGAAGACCTGGATACCGAGCGAGACCGGCTTGTTGCGCAGGTAAGGTTCGGTGAATCCCAGGCTGATGTTGCGCGAGAGGTCGCCAATGTTCGCGTTGACGCTTAGAGTCTCACCCAGGCCGAGGAAGTTGTTGGTTTGGTAGTTCAAACCAAGGAACGAACCGGAAAGACCGCTGACGCCACCATTGATGCCGATGGAGTTCTTGCCCTTCTCGTGTAGCTTGATGAGCAGGTCGACGGTGCCTGCGTCCGCATTCTGCTGCGTCTCGACATCCTGCTCAGACTTCAGCGTGTCAAAGTAGCTGAGCTGGTTCAAACGCAGGAGCGAGAGATCGACGAGTCGGCTGTTGTAGACCTGGCCTTCTTCGATCAGCAGCTCGCGACGGATGACGCGGTCGCGGGTAAGGGTGTTGCCGGTGAACTCGATGCGCGAGACGTAAAACTGCTTGCCCTCGTCGATATCGATGTCCAGGTACACAAGCTTCTTGGCCTCATCCGTCCGTGGGACCGGTGTGGGCACCATGTTGATGTATCCGCCTTCGCCGTAGGCTTTGCGGAGATTTTCAATGCCCTTGCCGAACATCCGCGCATTGAACCAGTCGCCGTCTTTGACGGGGAACTGGGCGCGCAGGGCCTTTACGTTTCTGTACGACTTGTTGCCGGTAAAGGTAATCCCGCCGAGTCGATAACGCTCGCCTTCTTCGATCGGAATGACGATATCGACGCGCTTGCCGTGTGAAGGATGCAGGGTGAAGGGATTGATGCCGCCAGCGTTGCGAACGTTGGTCTGGGGCTCGCCCGTAAGAGCCTTGAAGTAGCCTTTCTCGCGATAGGCTTCACGTACGCGATCCGCATCTTCGTCCAGCTTGCTGGCGTCGAAGGTACGTGGAAAGATGCTCTCCAGGATGATGGAGTGCGGGATGCCGATGGGCTTCAGGTTCTTCATCGACGCCACCAGTTCACGGTGGCTGAGGGCATGATTGCCAGTGAAGGCAATCTTGCCTACCTTGACGGTCGGTCCTTCCTTGATGACAAACGTCAGCGCAACGCGTGCCGGGGGAATGGTCTTGACCTCGGTGCGGATCACGGCAAACTGGTGGCCGTGCTCGCCGAGCATCTCCTGCAGCACGACTTCGGCGCGCTTCACACGCGTCTCGTCGAACTGGCTTTCGACGTTGAGGGAGACCTTCTCCTTCTTGAAGCGTTCCATCACGTCCGAGACGGAGACCGAGTTCAAGCCCTTGTAATTGATCTCGCTGATGGTGGGTTTTTCACGAACGTAAACCTCGAGCTGAAGGCAGCCCTGGCCCGGAACCTTCTCAATGCGGACATTGTCGAAGTAGCCGGTGTTCCACAGCGAATTGAAGTCGCGCTCGACGACGGCCGGATCGTACGGGTCGCCGGCGCGGCTGAAGAGTCGGGCAATGATCGACTCTTTGGGGATGCGCCGGTTGCCGATGACCTGAATGGGGCACAGGATCTGTGGCGCCGCTTCCGCGGAGAACTGGGGCGTGGCCTGGACCTGCGCACCGGCGGTCGGGAGGAGCGCTGGTGTGGCAGAAATGATCGCCGCAATACTCAGGCTCGAAAGGCCCCAGCGGAGAACAGCGTTCAAGCTTGAGCGGTTCTGGCCATAGCCAAGGATGCCCAATCGGCTCGAGCGCGTGCGCGCAGGCTGGGTCGTACACTTCAGGGAGCTTGCGCTCACTCGGATTCCGGTAAAGATAACCACACCCTCACTGCTCTTTGAATCTGTCAAAGCTCGTTGAATTCTTCGGTTGATTCCAGCCCTGCGGTACACGAAGGGAGAGCTTTGATTATAGGCGACTAGCGGCAACCCATGCGAACCTGCAGGCTGCCAAACTTGAGCTTTCGCCATTAATCGGTGATCTGCCAGCAGAAGTTTTCTCTGCTTGAACTGCAGAAAAGCCCTTCTGCGGGCTGTCAGCTTCTACTTCGCCATTACTGTTTGACGTAGGGCGCTGTAAGGGTAAGCAGGTCGGCGTCTTTTAAGAAGGCGGTGAGTGTGGATGCCAGGCGCGGCTCCATGACGCTCGCCGGTGTCATCGTATCGAGGCTTTCGACCTTGAGCATGAGCGGGATGGGCCGGGTCGTATCTGATTGAAGCGGAACGCCGCGGTGCGGACGCGCATAAATCACGGTCACATGCTGGCTGGTCTGGGAGTATTGCCGACACGCGCCGTTATCGCAGACTGTCGAGGCTTCGAGCTCCTGGGTTGCGCCATCGTTATAGGTTGCGGCCGTAAGTTCCACTGGACCCCCGGCCGTTGCTGCGACAATCTGCCCGTGCCAGGTCGGGTCTTCCCCGCGCGCAAGATGGCATACCTCGGCATCATGCACGGTCTGCGGCGAGACACCCAGCATCACATGCGCGCCGGGTTCGCCGTTCACCGTGGGCTTGGCATACTCACCCCAGCTATAGACCAGCAAGCCGAACTGAGTTTCATTCCAGGTGCGCTCCAGGGTGAAGTCGCCTATGTGGTCGGGTAGGGTGGCCGGCGCTTGGGCTGCCAGCCGCGCAGCATCCACGCGGTGTTCATGCAGCACATCCGCGCCGAAGGTTGCTGCCATGAGGAGCACGGCTGTCACCCGCAGAATCAGCGAGGTCTGCAGCGGGTGGGCGTTCGATGGAGAGATGGGAGCGGTGTGTGGCTCGGGCGGCGGTTCGGTGGTGGTGTCCGGGTCGTTGCGCAGCTTATTGGCCACCGTGAAGAAGACCGCAAGGGCACACACGAAGAGGCATCCACCGATGACGTAGTCGGCGATCTTGGCGTGATGCTGGAGCCAGGGGTAGGGGAGCGCGATCTTGTAGTAGACGACCAGCAGGCAGAGTCGGAGGAAGTTGAACAGGTAGCCGAGGAGCACCGCCCCCCCGACGACCGGCGCGTACACGTACCAGCGGAAGCGGTAGAGATAGCTGACGACGACGGCCGCTAGCCCCAGCGTAATGGCGCCGCGAATGCCGTTGCAGCCCGGAGCGATGAACATACCGAATTCCGGAGTAAACATTAGCCGAAGTTTGTCTTGCGTAAGCTGCTGGCCGAGCGCGTGTGCCCAGGCCCTGGCAACGGTGGCGGAGGCGTGCTGCAAGGGCAGGTCGACGAGGCGGGAGAACGTCTGCGGTACAGGAATGACCATCCACATGAAGAGGACCGGGAACCAGGCGGCCTTGAGCAGGCGGGTGCCTCCGAACAGGAGAACCATCCCGGCAGCGTAGATGACGGCAACCAACGGCAGGGGCGGGAGCTGGAGCAGCCAGTTCTTATTGATGGTGACGATCAAGAGCATCTGATCGCGCAGGAACATCAGCGCCGCCGAGCCAGCGAGGACCGCGAATCCCCACCAGGAGCCGTTTGTCTCCCAATCCAGGCTCTGCCAGGCGCGAAGAATCAGCAGATAGCAGACCAGGGGAACCACCATGCCCATGGATTTGAGGTCGTCGGTGGTCCAAATGCGGTAGAGGGACTGGACGGAGGGCCAGATGGTCAGGAGGCCGGCGGCGGCGCACAAGGAGGCCAGCACCACGGCAGTTCGAGACTGGAGGGTGCGAGACTGCTGTTGAGATGAGAGGGTAGTGGGCACAAACCTCAGCGCCCCTTTTGGGGGCGGGTCGCAACACGAAGTTCGGTAACTGGACTACAGGTTACTGCCAGGAAACCTAACGATTCTTCGCCGCTCGGCGTGCGCGGATCTTCATACGCACGTTCGAAATGGCGTAGGCGCCACCAGCCAATCCCGCCAAGATCAGAGTGGGATTCTCCGGTGAATCATCACATCCGCCTTGGGCGCGGGCAGGAATCGCCGCGATCATTGCAAATGCGAGAGCAGTGAGGAGAAAGGTCTTCTTCATTGGGAGATCCTATTTCCGCCGCGACCCGGGGGCCCTTGGCTGTAAACGATGAGTTTGAGTCCGCCCCGCTGACTCTTTCAGCTTTGAGATGCAATTGCGAGGCGTACAGGTATAGTTCTCATCCGAGAATATAGGGGACGCCGGGGGGAAGTCAACGATTCTCTCCATCGGACTACACCTTAAGCAATGCCCAAACGTCTACAACCTAAACCCTTTCGGCTGCATCATCGGGGCCAGACAATCCGGCTGTAAAATCAAGGGTTGTAACCGGAGCATCCGGCAGTATTCAGGAGGTTGTAAACACCATGGCATCGGCAATGGCAGGGATGGAGGGCCTTTCGGGCGTATATGACGGATTGAAGGCGCGGATGAACAGCTCGGTGGACGACTTTCGAGCGAACCTTGTAAGCGTCCGCACCGGTCGCGCGTCGGTCCATATGCTGGACGGTATTCGTGTTGACTACTATGGTACCGAGAGTCCAATTTCGCAGGTTGCGCAGATCACCACCCCCGAAGCGAACCTGATTCTGGTTCAGCCGTGGGAGCAGAGCCTGGTCACGGCCATTGAAAAGGCCATCCGCACCAGCCAGCACGGGTTCAACCCGATGCACGACGGCAAGATCATCCGCGTGCCCGTTCCGCCGATGACCGAAGAACGCCGCAAGGACACGGTCAAGCTGCTGGCAGGCACGGTTGAGGACCACAAAACGTCGATCCGGAACATCCGGCGCGAAGGCAACGAGGCAGTGAAGAAGGCCGCCAAGGATAAGCTGATCTCCGCCGACGACGAAAAGCGCGCCAATGCCGAGATCCAGGAACTCACCGACCACGAGATCAAGCGCATCGAGGAACTTTTCCGCGCCAAGGAAAAAGAGATCCTGACAATCTGAGTGCATCACTCGTGATTGGCTGCGCTTAGTACCGCGTCGGCGATGACGGCAGCTTCCTGGGCGACCTGCAGATCGTGCACGCGGAGCACGTGGGCGCCAGCCAGGATCGCCGCAACGTTTGCTGCGGCCGTGGCGATCCGCCGAGCCTCGCCCGGATCTGCGCTCGGATCTACCTTCCCGCGCTGCAGAGGCTTTACCGCGTCACCGAGAAATCCTTTGCGCGATAGCCCCACGAGGAGCGGCCTGCCAAGCTCGCGTAACCGGCCAAGTCGTGCCAGCAAGGCGAAGTTCTCGGTGCCACGCTTACCGAAGCCGAAGCCGGGATCGGCGACGATTCGCTCGGTGCGGATCCCTGCGGCCTCAGCCTGCGCCAACTGCTCGCATAGCCCGGCGAAGACTACCGGCATGACGGCGTCGCCATCTAAACCAGGCTGCGTTTGCCATTCGCCGGAGCGGCCACGCGCGTGCATCAGCACCAGGCCGCATCCGCTCTGGGAGACGGCTTTCGCCATCGACGGATCCCACGTCAGACCAGAGACATCGTTGATGATCTCTGCACCGGCCCGTGCGGCAGCCCGCGCCGTGCTTCCATGATAGGTATCGACGGAGACCACGGCGTGGGGCCGCTCGCGCAACAGCTGTTCCAGCACTGGCAGCAGGCGCTCCTGTTCCTGCTCGCTCGAAATGGGGGTTGCATTCGGCCGCGTCGACTCGGCACCGAGGTCCACAATGTCTGCGCCTCCATCGACAGCCTGAATCGCCGTCGCGACTGCGAGCTTGATGACGGCTGCGGGAGGTCTCAGGTCCAGCGATCCGTTCGTGCTCAGCAACCCGTCGCCTGAAAAGCTGTCCGGCGTGAGATTGACGATGGCCATCAGGAGCGTGCGTTGCCCCAGTGCCAGCTTGCGCGTGCGCAGCTGCCAGTCGAAGTGCGGCCTGTAATTGGTATGGGTCATCGGCTCGGTCCCAGCTTCGGCGTTGGTTTGCAGCCCGTCCACTTTACCGCGCAATTGTAGGCCTCCTTCACGCAACGCTATGCATAAATTGCACCAATTCTGTAGACTTGCGCCATGCAAATTTCTGCGCAAATTGCACTGATTTTGTTGCTTTTTGTCGCAGCAATGCGGTCTCCGACTGCTGGCGCGCAAGAGGCATCTACATCCCCGTCGGCCCCTACAGTTGCTCATCCTCCCTATCTTAACGGTTCGGCCACGGTGATTGGTCAGCAGATCGAAGCGCTACTCGCGGACCCGTCTGTCTCACGCGCACATTGGGGCATCGCCGTCACCACGCTCGATGGCACGCCGCTTTATGGATACGACGAGGGAAAGCTATTCCGGCCGGCGTCGAACAACAAGATCTTCACTACGGCCACGGCGATGGCGCTGCTCGGGCCCGACAAAACGTTCGACACACGAATCTTCGGGAAGCTCGACGCGGCCACTGGAATCGTTACGGGGGACCTGACGCTGGTGGGCGGTGGCGATGCGAACTTCGGCGCGGATGACCTGCCGTACGTGCCGCGCCTGAAAAATGCGCCGGAGCCGCCCCCGCCGGCGCAGCCCCCCGCGCTCACCGATCTCGTTGCGCTTGTGGACCAGCTTGTTGCGAAGGGCGTGAAGCGCGTCACCGGCGATATTGTTGGCGATGACACGCTGTTCCCCTATGAACCATACGCAGAGTCGTGGGCGCAGGACGACCAGGTGTGGGGTTTCGGCGCTCCGGTGAGCGCGTTGAGCATCGCAAACAATCAACTCGAGCTGGTCATCACGCCGGGTCACCCGACGAAGGTTGAGCTGCAGCAAAATTTTCCGTACTACACCGTTCGCGCGGAGGTGGGGACGGTGGCCGCGGGCAAGCAAGCGGACGGAATTCAGATCGAACGGCTGACGGGCTCACGCGTGATTCGCGTCTACGGTTCCATCGCCGCGGACGCAGCCCCCGACGTGGAGGAGGTTGCCATTGCCGATCCCGCCGAGTACGCGGCGATGGCCTTGCGAGCGATGCTGGTGCGGCGTGGCATTGTGGTCACGGGAAAAGCGCGCGCGAAGCACCAGAGAGCAACGGACACAGGTAGCTACCACACCGAGGTGCTTACGCCTGATCCGTGCGACGTGATGAATATCGCGGGAGGCACCTGCACGGCCGACTGCGACGCTCCGTCGACGCCCTCCGGTGCGATGCTTGCCTCGCACACTTCCGCGCCGCTCGGCGAAGACGTCGTGCTCACTAACAAGGTCAGCCAGAATCTTCATGCCGAGCTGTTGCTTCACCACCTCGGAATCCGAAGCGCGTGCGGAGAGGGTTCCACATTGGAGGGGGCGCATTACATTCGAGCCTACTTGTCCCACGCTGGCGTCGATCCCGACGACTTCCTCTTCTTCGACGGCTCAGGCCTCAGCGACCACGACCTGGTCGCACCGCGCGCCACGACGACGTTTCTGGCGTACGTTGCGAAGCAGCCGTGGTTCGCGCAGTGGAAGGCTTCGCTGCCCGACGCTGGTGAGAATGGTTCGCTGAGCCGCCGCTTTCCCAATCCGCCGGTGAAGGGGCATATTTTCGCGAAGACGGGAACGCTGGGCGAATCGCGCGCGCTGTCCGGGTATCTCGACGCAGCCAGTGGCCGCACCGTCATCTTCTCCGTGATGGTGGACGATCACACGCCGGCGACGTCGGCCGACCGCGTCACGATGGACAAGATTGTCACAGCCATCGCGGCAACGCAGTGAAGGGCGTTCTCAGTTCTCAGTTGTCAGTTCTCAGTAAGAACCGCTCACAACTAACAACTGAGAACTGACAACTATCGGGGCGTGTGTTGCTTGATATACTCCCGCAGCTGCATGTTCAGGTCGAGCGCCTTGGTGACGCCGGTATCCATCATGCGGAGCCAGTCGCTGGCGGGTTCTTTCAACTCGGCCATATTCAGCAGATAGCTGGTTTGCACGATGATCTCGAGCGCGTTGGAGAGGTCATGCGCGAGGCGCCGGATCTCCAGCGCAAGTGCTTCAGGAATTTGCTGCTGCGCGACCGGCTGGTTCTTGGTCGAAGGCTCACTCATAGGGCTCGGTACCGCTCCAGTCAAGGTTAGTGAGTTGGACGATGTATCCTGCGCACAGGATTCGCCCAGTGTAACCCGACATTCCGGGCTTCGCGCAATCCTCCCACGCCGCGGCCACCATTGACAGCCAGCGCGTGCTCTGGGAGACTAAGACTTCACGCAGTTCGCGCGGCTGGATACAGCGGTGGCCTCTGATTGTGAGCCGAAATGGCGGAATTGGCAGACGCGCGTGGTTCAGGTCCACG